>Ga0256835_1001293_pt1 | contig 15343 bp, 13 predicted proteins | sample PIR30metaG_FD_185972 | JGI IMG/M metagenome (GOLD analysis project Ga0256835, IMG submission 185972) | Hydrothermal vent microbial communities from East Pacific Rise, Pacific Ocean - PIR-30 | ecosystem: Environmental > Aquatic > Marine > Hydrothermal vents | place: Pacific Ocean: East Pacific...
ATCGGCATCCTAGCCATGCTGGAGGGGCTCGTCAATACGGCGGGGGCAGTTCGGTGTGTGTCTTGACGCCGGTTCTCGTCGAGTTTCCGGCGCCGATCAGCTCGGCTCCCAGGAGCACGATGTGGAGCAGTCCCAGTGCGGTCAACGTCCCGCGGATCGCCGGCAGGGAGAGCCAGCGCATCCATGGGAGGGGGAGGGTCGCCGTCAGCTGCGCCCATGCCGGGCTCCATGGAAGGAGAACGAGGAGCAAGCCGACGTGCACGAGGTACGTCGCATAGAGGACGGCGGCGAGGATTCGGAGTGCCCGCACCGGGTGATGGTACTCCATCCCCACCGTTGTGCTACGGTGACCGGGATGGTTCGCGTGCTCTGGGCCTCACCCGTTCCTCCGGTGCGCTCGGGCGTGAGCGACTACACGATGGAACTGCTCCCGGCGCTGGCTGGACGGGGTGTCGGAATACGCTTTCTTTCTCCTCCTGGGTGGGAGCCGCCGGCAGGGTGGGCCCTTCCGGACGGCATCGGGCTTGCCGCCGCGGATGACCGCGCGCCGCACCCCGGTGAGATCCCCGTCTGGAACGTGGGGAACAACCCTTATCACGAGTGGCTTCTTCCACTTCTCGAACGGCATCGCGGTCTTGTGGTCCTGCACGACCTCGTCCTCCACCACCTCCTCGTCGAGTCCACGGTGGCCAGGGGGGATGCCGGCGGGTACCGCCGGGCGTTGGCCTCGGAGTACGGCCCCGCGGGCGAGGCGCTTGCCGACGGCCGGACGTGGGGGTTCGTGTCGGCGCGGGACCCGTTCCTGTTCCCCGCCCGGCGGTTCGTCCTGGACCGTGCCGATGCCGTGGCCGTGCACTCCCGCTGGGCGCTCGAGCAGGTTCGCCGGGACGTGCCGGGGCTTCCGGCGTTCCACGTTCCCATGGGCGTCGTCGACCCGGAACCGGTGGAGCGTGACGTCCTGCGGCTGGAGCTCGGGATCGGCGAGGACGAGATCGCCGTGATGCACCTGGGGTTCCTGACGCCCGCGAAGGGACTGGTGGCAGTCCTGGAGGGTGTCGCAGCGGCCCGCGCGGCCGGTGCGCCGGTCCGTCTCGTCCTGGTGGGCGAGGGCGATGCTGGCGGAGTCGTGACGCGGGCCGCCGAGGCGCTCGGGGTGGCTGGCGCCGTCACCTGGACCGGGTGGGTCGATTCGGACCGGATGCGCCGCCTGCCCGGCGCGGCGGACCTCGGCGTCGTCATCAGGCGGCCATCGGCGGGGGAGACCTCGGCGGCGGTGCTGCGGTTTCTCGCCTGCGGGACACCGGTCGCCGTCTCGGCGCTCCCTCAGTTCCTCGAGTTCCCCCGGGAGGCTGCGATCCGGCTGACGCCGGGTAGCGAGGGGGCGGAGCTGGCGAGGCTCCTCCTGGAGGCCGCGGAGGACCGGGATCGCCTGGCGGCACGCCGGCCCGGCGTCCGGAAGTACTGGAGCCGTTGCCACTCCATCGGGGTCATGGCGGATGCCTGGGCCCGTTCGCTGGCGGTGGTGGGGGAGGGTGTGTGACGGACGCCGGTGAGGGAGAGGCCGTCCTACTCGATCGTCTGCGGCAGGGGCTGGAGCGGATCCGGCCGAGCCGACTGTCCGTCCGCCCAGGGGAACGCCGTGCCGCCGTGCTCGTGCCCGTGCTCGTCGGCGACGGGGAGCCGCGGCTGCTGCTGGAGCGGCGCAGCGCACGGCTGACCCATCACGCGGGGCAGTACGGCTTCCCCGGTGGGGTGGTGGAGCCGGAGGATGGACGGGTGGAGAGGACGGCCCTGCGGGAGGCGCAGGAGGAGACGGGGATCGCCCCGGAGGACGTGGAAATCCTGGGGACGCTGTCGGACCTCCGGACACCAACCGGGTTCGTCATCACACCCATCGTGGGCCTGGTCCGGGGCGTTCAGCAGCTTCGGCCGGAGGCGGGTGAGGTCGAGGAGCTCGTGACGGTGCCCCTGGCGTTCCTGACCCGTCCCGGCGCCTTCCGGAGGGTGACCCGGCGCTCCCGGGGCGTGCTGATCCACGGGGATGCCCTCGTGTACCAGGGACGGGTGATCTGGGGCGCCACGGCGAGGATCCTGCTGGCGCTCCGGCGGATCCTGTGGTCCGGTTCGACGTGAGCGAGCCGCCGGCGGCTGGCTTCTCACGCCAGGGGATCGGGGGGAGCGCGTTCGGTCAGGTTCCCTGCGGCGCGGATGCGACCGCAAGCGCGTCGTTCGCGAGCTCCACGGCGGCCTGCGCCGTCCTGGCGAGCTCGAGGTTCCGCTCGATCGCGCCGGTCTCGGGGGCGAGCTCCACGGCGTGCTCGAACACGGGCACGGCCTCCTCGAACCGGCCGAGCTCGTAGAGCGCGACACCGACCAGATTGAGGACCCGCGGATCGTTGGGTCGCTCCTCGGCGACCTGCCGGAACCGTTCCAGTGCCGCGCCGGCATCGCCCGAGGCCAGGGCGAGGCGGCCCTCGAGCAGTGTCACCTCCGGACCCTTCTCGAGCGACTCCGAGGCGAGGGAACGGCGCGCCTCGGCGAGGTTTCCCGTCTCGATCTGTGCCAGGATCCGCGCCCGGAGCACGTCCTGATGGGCAAAGCCCGCCTTGATCCCGGCCTCGAGCCGGGGCAGCGCCTTGTCCGGTTTCCCGAGCGCCAGCAGCGCCTGGCCGATCCGGGCGGCCACCTGGCCGTCGTTCTCCAAGAGGTTCTCCGCGCTCCGGAACGCCGCCAGCGCCTCCTCCGGCTTGCCTGCAAGCAGCAGGAGCTCCCCGTAGGCAAGCTGGGCCTCCGGGAGGAGCGGGTTCTCCTCCAGGGCCCGGTGGAGCTTCTCCAGCGCCTCGCCGTACTTGCCGAGCTCCGCCTCCAGGAGGCCGAGGGCGGCCCACGCGCGGTCGGAGTGGGGGTGCTTCTCGACGATGCCGCGGAAGACGTCCCGCGCCGCCGACCGGTCACCCATGGCGAGGAACACCTCGCCGAGCCGGAGGCTGAGCTCGATGTTGTCGTGCTGGTACGCCAGCGCCGACTTCAGGGCGAGCCGTGCCTCCTGCCAGAGCCCGGCCCGCTGGGCCGCCTCCGCGAGCAGGTCCAGGGCCGCGACGTTGCTTGGCTGGCGTTCCACCGCCTGCCTGAGCAGGGGGAGCGCGTGGTCCACGTCGCCGTCCTGGAGGAGGTTGTTCGCCTGGAGGACGAGATCGGCCACCGACGTGAACGCGGGCGGTGTCTCAGGGCCCGGGGCCGGTACGGGCGGTTGGTTGGAGGTGCCGGCGGGCAGCGGCTCGTCCGGGCTCCTCCCCAGCCGCTCGAGGATCTGCGAACGGAGCGGGAGCAATCTCGGATCGGAGGGGTACGCCGCGATCAGACGCTCCACGTCAGCGAGCGCCCCTTCGAGGTCCTCCCCGTTCTCGAGCCGCTGGCGGATGCCATCGAGCGTGCCCTCGAGCTCGGGTGGCGGAGCCTCTCCGGTTCGGGCCGCCCTCCGGGCGACGGCGTCACGGGCCTTCTCGAACAGGTCGATGAAATCGCTCGTGTAGTAATCGGGAACGAGCGTCAGGCCGGGATCCTCGAGGAGCGCTGCTTCGAGATGGGTTCGGGCCTCGTCCCGCTTCCCGAGTGCGAAGTCGGTCCAGGCGATCCGGACGTGGAGGCGTGCACGGTGCGCCGCGTCCTGCGTCTCGGCCAGCGCGGTCGTGTAGAGCTGGACCGCCGCCGCGAACCGGCCCTCCCGGTACGCCTGCTGGCCCGCCTTCTCGCTCGGTGTCGGCGGCTCGTCCGCCGCCGGAACGGGCGCCGCTCCGAGGAACACGAGGAACACGGCCAGCAGGAACGGCATCGTTCGCCTCATGGGGCCTACTCTACCGCCGTCCGCGAGCCCGGACAAGCGGGGACGTCCCGGAGGCCGTCGTCCCCCCGTCCGAATAGGGGACAGTGTTTTTCATTCAGCTCGGCCGCGAGACCAACCGGCGGCCGGCCCCCGCGCTTCGCGCGGGCTGCGCGCCTCGCCCGTGCGTCCCGGTGGGAGCGAGCTCCCCCCGGTTCGCCCGTGCGACGCGCTGGCGCCGCCTGCGGCGTCGCTGCCGGCCGCCTGGGCTTCGTTGGAGGGCTTCGGGTCATCGACTTTGGATGAACGGGGCCGCGAGTCTCGCACCCCGGGACCGCCCCCGCCGCGGCCGCTTCGTCGTCACGACCGCCAGGTCAGTTCCTCCTCGCGCCCTTGCGGGAACGGCCCCGGGGCACGATCCGCGCGGCCCCTCATCGCTTGGTTGGGAGGCGGTCGCTGGCCGGGCGCCGCTGGCGCGGCTCCCCCGGGTCGCTCCGCTCCCCGGGGCCGTGGGGGCGTGTGCGCCCCGGCTCCTCCGGCTCGGGCTGCACCCCGTGGCGACGCACCCGTGCGCCGTGCTCACCGTCTTACCCTTCCCCCACCCAGCCCCCCTCTCGGGCCAAGACGGCTGCGCTCGCCGCCCGTGCACGCCTCCACGGGGCTTGCCCTCCCCTCCGTCGCCGGACCGCCCCCGCCCCCACGCCGGCCCGTTCCTCGTGGGGCGCTCGATCGCTGGATGGCGGGGGGCTCCGTTGTGGGGACAGTCCCGATCGTGAAGGGCCTGGTTCTCCGAGGCGCCAGCCGGGACATCGCTTCGCTGGTCCCTGGGCCGGTGGGTGAATGGGGTACCAGGCTGGGCGGTCTCGTTTCGGCCAGCGGATCGGTCGGGTTGGGGACAGTCCCGATCGTGGAGGGCCTGGTTCTCCGAGGCGCCAGCCGGGACGTCGCTTCGCTGGTCCCTGGGCCGGTGGGTGCGTGGGGTAGCACAAGGCAGAGGGATACGGGGCGGTCCGGCGAGGGATGCGAGGCAGATGCAAAGGGGAGTGTCCCCATCTCCGGAAGGGAGAGGGGGCCGGTACTTGTGGTGTCTCTGGATGGGGTCAGTGGTTCGGGTGGTGAGGGGGGCGGGGGACGAGGAGGGCGCCGGCGAGGGCGAGGATGGCCAGGAGAATCCAGAGTGGAGGCCACGCTGAAGTGTGATCGCGGACGGCACCGGCGAGGGCGGGGCCGGCAACGGTTCCGAGGTTCGAGAAGGCGGTGATGAATCCAAATGCGAACCCGATGCGGCTGGCGGATACCAAGCGGGCCGGAAGGGAGTAGACGGCCGTTGGAATCACGGAGGCCGCGAGGCCGACGAGGAGCATTGCCAGGAGCGGCGCAACCTCTTCGGCGGCCATGGCGAGGAGGATGGTGGCGAACAGAGACTGGCCTATCCGCGCCCAGAGATGGGGCCGGCCGGTGCGGTCGATGGCGGTGCCGACGAGGGGGTTGAGGATGAGGGAGACCCAGGTGATGGCGGTGACGGTCAGCAGGCCAGCCTTGCCTCCCCCGGCCCACTGGGGTGCGAAGGTGAAGACCGAGGCGAACGCGGCGAAGAAGAACATCCAGGAAAGGGCCAGCATCCAGAGTGACCGGCTTGGGGGTGAGAGGGGGACAGTGTTTTGCCGTGACTCGTGAGGGTGTTCCCGGGTCGTGGCGGCCAGGTGGAGCGGGACGGCGAGGAGCACCATGGCGAGCAGCAGGGTGAGCTCACCCCGCCAGCCGAGGGTGGACAGGAGTGGTTCGTGGAAGGTGTAGATCACGATCATGCTTGCGGGGTAGACGGCGTTGAAGACGCCCATGGCCAGGGAAAGCTCCCTGCCGGAGAACGCTTCGCTGATCATCCTGGCGAGCAGGAGGTTCATGACGAGGCCGCCGACACCGAACAGGAGCCGGCCCGTGAGGAGGATGGGGTAGGAGCCACCGATGGCGAACAGTGCGGATCCGACTGCCATCGTGCCGAGCCCCCACAGGCCGGTCGCTCGCGAGGGCCATCGGTCCATGGCGGCCCCCAGTGGGATCGAAAGCACGATCGCCGGTACCGCAATGGCGCCCATCAGGATCCCGATCTCGAGGTTGGACAGGCCGAGGCTCTCGACGAGGAGGGGAATCAGCGGTGGGACGGCGAAGAACGTCAGTCCCACGGCGAAAAAGCTGACAACGGCGGAAGCCAGGACGAGCCAGCGGTTGGATGGGGTGCTCACGGGATCACCTCCCATCGGGGCGGATCCCCCGCGGAACGCGCCCTTCCGAGGACCGCGAGCCGGTCGAGATGGGAGGCGGCCTCGCCGCAGGCGAACCATTTCTGGGCGTCGGGAAACGCCGACCAGTTCTCGGCGCGGATGTCCCAGGTCATGCGGGAGGCGACCTCGCAGACGGTCAGCGGACCGTCGGCCAGGATCGCCTCGACTTCGGCGAGCCGTGCCTCGTGGTGGCGTTCGAGCTCCGCGATCCGTACGAGCGGTTCAGTGATGGGGGAACGGTGGCCCGGCAGGGCCAGGGCCGGGTCGAGCCGGCGCACGAGATCGAGGCTTCTGAGGTAGTCGCCGAGAGAGTCTGCGACGCCCGGCCAGGATGTGATGTTGGGCGTGATATCGCCGAGGATGTGGTCCCCGGACATGAGCAAACGGTGTCCGGCGTCCCACAGACAGAGGTGACCCGGCGTGTGCCCTGGTGTCGCCACGGCCTCGAACCGGTAGCCGCCAGCCGCGAGAACGTCGCCGGGATCCACGGTCGTCACGGGAGGGTAGCCGTCAGGGCTGTAACGCAGTCCGGGATGACCTCGAGCCGCTCGTTCGAGATCCTGCCGGGGGATCCCGTAGGTGACACCCTGCTCCACGAGCACGGCGGCGAAACGTTTCTTGTCACCGAATGCATCGAGGAGCACAGCTTCCCTGCGGCCCATCAGGATCCGCGCTCCCCGTTCCGCCAGCACCCCGGCGAGGCCGGAGTGATCGGCATGGATGTGCGTGATGAACACATCCAGCCGCGTCAGGTCGATGCCGAGCACACTCAGTCCGCCGAGCAAGACCGTTTCGCACTCCGGCCGGAACATCCCGGTGTCCACGAGCAACACGCGGTCGCCTCCGGGGATCACCCAGGCGTTGATCGAGCGCAGCGGGGAGCGGGGGAGGGGGACCTGGATCCGGAACAGGCCGGACAGGATCTCCTCGGGACCATCGGAGGAGGTTCGTATCGCCATCGCTCCGAGTGTACCGCGGGCCGGTCCCGGTATACTCCGGCGATGGAGACCGGTGGCGAGCAGACCGGAGGCGTGCCGGTGGTGGAGCGCCCGGAACCGCCGGGTGTGCGGCCGCTCGACGTTGTCTGGCGCCGCCTTCGGCGACGGATCCGCAGGATCGGCGCGCGGTTCCGGCCCCGGACGACGCGGTTCGTCTATCACCGCCGGTACGAGTGGAAGTTGCCGGCCACACCGCTCGATGGGGCTCGGGGCGAACGGATCCTCGCCTTCCTGGTGGAGGAGGGGCTCGTCGTCCGGGAGGACATCTCGGTCCCGCGCAGGGCCCAGCTCTACAACATCCTCGCCGTCCACGACGAGGCGTACGTCGAGTCGCTCCAGCGCCGGGAGGTCGTGACGGCCATCGCCGGTGTGCCGCTGGACGATCACGAGGCCGAGGCGTTCCTGGAGCTCGGTCGCCTGATGACGGGCGGGACGATCCAGGCGACACGGCTCGCCCTGATCACGGGCGGGATCGGCGTCAACGTGGGCGGCGGGTTCCACCACGCGGAGCGGGACCGGGGGATGGCGTTCTGCGCTTTCAACGACATCGCGGTGGCCGTGCGGCGGCTCCGGAGGCGGGGGTTCCGGGAGCCGGTCCTCGTGGTGGATCTCGATATTCATGACGGGAATGGGACTCGGGCGATCTTCGCCGACGACCCGACCGTCCACACTTACTCGGTGCACAACGCGGACTGGGGGCCGACGGAGGCCGTGGCCTCCACGGCCATCGCCCTCGGCTCCGACGTGGAGGACGAGCGGTACCTCGGGGTGCTGCTCAAGACCCTCCCGGACGTGCTCGAGGAGGTCCGGCCGGGCCTCGTGATCTACCTCGCAGGATGTGATCCTGCTGCGGACGACCGGCTCGGCGACTGGCGCATCACCGCCGAGGGGATACTGGCCAGGGACCGGTTCGTCGTCGACCTGTGCCGCAGGCGGACGCAGCCCGTTCCCATGGCCGTCGTCCTCGGAGGTGGATACGGCGACGGTGCGTGGCGGTACTCCGCACGGTTCTTCTCGTGGCTCGTCTCCGGGACGGCCGTCGAACCGCCCCCGACGGAGGAGCTGACGTTGCGCCGGTTCAGGGCGATCAAGGCGACCCTCGATCCTGCGGCGCTCGTCTCCGAGCCCGGCGAGACGGGCTGGTCACTGACGGAGGAGGATCTCGCGGGCCTCCTGCCGGGCGGTGGTCACCAGACCCGGTATCTCGGCCATTTCTCCCGGCATGGGGTCGAGCTGCTGCTCGAGCGGTTCGGCATCCTCGACCGGCTTCGTTGCATGGGGTTCACCAACCCTGTCGTCACTCTGGACCTCGACCATCCGATGGGGCAGACGCTCCGGATCTGGGGCGATCCAGCACGGACCGAGCTGCTGGTGGAGTTGCGGGTCAACCGGAGCCTCCGGCACGTTCCTGGCATGGAGGTGCTCGTCGTCGAGTGGCTGCTGTTGCAAAACCCGAGAATGCCGTTCACGCCGCGCCGTCCACGCCTGCCCGGCCAGCAGCACCCGGGCCTCGGGATGCTCCGGGAGTTCCTGGGATGGCTCGTGATGGTGGCGGAGATCCTCGATCTCGACGGGCTCTACTACGTCCCCTCTCACTACCACGTGGCCGTTCAGAGCCGGACGCTCGTCCGGTTCCTCGATCCCGCCGACGAGGCGTGGTTTCGCGCCCTGGGCCGCGCGCTCGAGGGCGTTCCCCTCGCTCAGGCCAGTGCGGCGGTCCACGGGGGGTGCGTCCGGGATGCCGTGACGGGAGAGGTCGTCACGTGGCGAACCTGTCCGATGGTCCTTCCCACCTCGGATCGATTGAAGGACCGTGTGTTCGGTGAGGCGTACGAACAGCGCGTGCAGGAAGTTCTTGGGAGCCTTTCGTTCGTTCTCGTACGGACGGAACGGTGCCCGGGCTGGGAGGGGGAAGGATAAGGGGGCAGCAGGGCGGCGGAGCGCCGCCGCCCTGCAACCTCACGGCCGTCAGTCCTCGACGACGAACGAGAGCTTGCCGTTCACCCGGTACTCGACGATCTCGTCGTTCTCCACCACGGCCGTCATGTTCTCGACGTAGAAGTGCTTGATGTTCTTGACGGTCTTCGACGCGTCACTGACCGCCTTCTTCGCGGCGTCGTCCCAGCCCTTCTTCGACGATGCGATGACCTCGATGACCTTGACGATACTCATTGTGCGTTCCTCCCTTTCGTATTCTGTCGCCGGTGCGAGTCTATCAGATCCAGCATCTCACGGCGAGGGGGGGGCGGCCGCCGGCATCGTCGTGATCGTGCGTCGGGAACACTGAGGACCGATCGCACGGCCGCCGGCCCGCACCGGTACACTGACCGTGATGGGCAGGGTGCGGTACGGCGGTGGAGCGGGTAAGGCCGGGTGTCTGGTGACGGGGATCCGGCTCGTCGCGCTGGCGGTGATCGGACCGGGGGTCGCGATCCGCCGATGGTGGTGGGCGCGTCGGCGTGGAGACGATGTCCGTTCCACGCTCCGCGAGGCACCGCCTGGACACCACGGCGTCCTCCGCCGGCTCGACTGGACGCTGGACGTGCCCTCGAAGGGGGAACGGGCCGCGCGGCGCCGTGTGGCCACGGCGATCGTCCGGATCGCCGGCCGGGTCGGCCGGTCTGGCGACATCTACCACCTCGTGTACCGGCCGCCGGGGGCGTCCGATGCCGAGCTCCGGGCCGTCGGTCCCCTCCTTCAGGCGCTGGGGGACCGGGTGCATACCCATCTCGCCAGGGAGGCTCTCGAGGGCCGGACCTCCTTGTGGCCCGCCCTGCCCCGGGGAGTGTGGCTGGCGGAGCACGTGGATGCCGGGGAGGCCGACCCGGACGCTCCGGGGGAACCGGACGGGCTCGTCGGGCGGCTCCCGTGCCGGTGGGCGTTCGCCATGGCCTGGCGCCGGGAACGCGCCGCCACCGTGTTCCGTGTCGCGGTGTGGGTTCCCACTGAGGCGTTCGACGCCGTCCGGTCGTGTCTCGACCGTTCCTGAGGCGCCGGGCGTTGCCATGAAGCGCGTTGTGTGCTGGAATCCGCGCATCGCAGGGCGGCATGACGCCGCCGGGAGGAAGGCCAGATGGACATCGGACTGGTGAAGGACAAGCGGCCGTTCGAGCACCGGGTGGCGCTGACGCCGTCGGCAGTGCGCGGGCTGACCGGGGCGGGGCACCGGGTGTACGTCGAAAGCCAGGCGGGGGCCGAGGCGGGGTTTCCGGACGAGGCGTACGAGGCGTCCGGGGCGACCATCGTCTTCTCCGAGGAGGAGGTGGTGCTCCGCTCCGAGCTCGTGCTCCGGATCTCGCCGCCGCAGCCGGACGAGTACGAGCGGTTCCAGCACGGGCAGGTCGTGATGGCCTCGTGGCACCTGGCGGTGGCCCGGCCGGAGCAGTTCGGCACCTTGCTCGAGCGTGGGGTGACGACGGTGGGGTACGAGATCATCGAGGACGACGAGGGGTACGCCCCGGTGCTTCGGGCGATGAGCGAGATCGCTGGACGGCTCGCCGTGATCATCGGCTCCGGGCTGCTGCTCAACGAGTTCGGTGGCAAGGGGATGCTGATCGGCGGCGCGCCGGGGATCCCGCCCGCCTCCATGGTCATCCTCGGCGCGGGAACCCTGGGCACCTGCGCCGCGATCTGCGCGCGGGGGATGGGGGCCCACGTGGTGGCGCTGGACCGGGACGTGAAGGCGCTGCGGCGGTTCCAGCAGCGGGCCGGGACCGACATCCCCACCATGGTGGCGAGCCGGAGCAACATCGAGAAGGCGTTGCAGTTCGCGGACCTGTTCCTGTGCTCCGTGGCGGTCCACGGCGAGCGGGCCCCGATCCTGGTGACCCGGGAGATGCTCGCCCTGATGAAGCCACGGACGATCCTGATGGACCTCGCCATCGACCAGGGGGGCTGCTGCGAGACATCCCGTCCCACCGACTTCTCGCGGCCGACCTACGAGGTGGACGGGATCGTCCACTTCTGCGTGCCGAACCTGCCGTCGACGGCGTCGAGGGCCTCCACGCGGGCTCTGACCAACGCCATTCTGCCGTTCGTCGAGCGGATCGCGGAGAACGGGTTCGATACGGCGGTCCGCGAGGACGGCGCCCTCCGGCGGGGGACGTACACGTGGAACGGCCACTGCGTGCGGGAGAGCCTGGCACGGGCGTTCGGCGTGCCGTATCACGCCATCGATCCGGCGGACGGGAGGCGGTCATGAGGTGGATGGAGACGTACCGGAGCCGTGTGACTACGGCGGAGGAGGCGGTGCGGAGCGTCCGTTCCGGGGACCGTGTCTGGATCCACCCGGGGTGCAACACCCCCGTGAAGCTGATCGACGCCATGGTGGGCCGGGCGGACGAGCTCGAGGACGTGGAGGTCGTCCACATCCTGACGCTGGGGCCGGCCCCGTACGCCGAGCCCGGCATGGAGGCGCACTTCCGGCACCGCGCCCTGTTCGTCGGGGGGAACGTCCGCGAGGCGGTCAACGCCGGCCGCGCCGACTTCGTGCCGATCCATCTGCACGAGGTGCCCCACCTCGTCACCAGCGGGCGGCTGCCGATCGACGTGGCGATGATCCACATCTCGCCGCCGGACGAGCACGGATTCTGCTCCTACGGTGTGGGAGTGGACGCCACCAAGGCGGCGGTGGAGCAGGCCCGGACCGTCATCGCCCTGGTCAACCAGCGGATGCCCCGGGCGCTGGGCGACAGCTTCGTCCACGTCTCCAAGCTGACCCACGTGGTGGAGGTGGACGAACCGGTGCTCGAGCTGGCCATGGCGCCAGAGGTCTCCGACGTGGCGCGCCGGATCGGTGAGAACATCGCCTCGCTGATCGAGGACGGGGCCACCCTCCAGATGGGGATCGGCGAGATCCCCGACGCCGTGCTGCTGTTCCTCCAGGACAAGAAGCACCTGGGGGTCCACACGGAGATGTTCTCCGACGGGCTCGTGGACCTGTTCGAGATGGGTGTCATCACCAACGAGCGGAAGACGCTTCACCGCGGCAAGATCGTCGCCTCGTTCGTGATCGGGACGAAGAAGGCGTTCGATTTCGTCGACAACAACCCGTTCATGGAGTTCCACCCCAACCACTACGTCAACGACCCGTACGTGGTGGCGCAGAACGACGCCATGGTGGCGATCAACTCGGCCATCGCCATCGACCTGACCGGCCAGGTGTGCGCGGACTCCATCGGAACGCGGATCTACTCGGGGTTCGGCGGGCAGCTGGACTTCATCCGGGGCGCGGCGCGGTCGAAGGGGGGCAAGCCGATCATCGCCCTGCCCTCGACGGCGAAGAACGGCACGGTCTCCCGCCTCGTCGACACGCTCCTGCCGGGATCCGGCGTGGTTACGACCCGGGCCGACGTCCACTACGTGGTCACCGAGTACGGGATCGCCGACCTGTACGGCCGGAGCCTCCGGGAGCGCGCCCGGGCGCTGATCGACATCGCGCACCCTGACTACCGCGAGGAGCTCGAGGCCGCGGCGCGGCGGCGGAACCTGCTGTAACCGGAACGCAGGCTCCGTCTCTTCAGCCGATACAGATGCGGCAGGGACGGTACCCTGCGGTCTCGGCAGCCGCTGCGTCACGGAACGGTACCCCCGTGTCTGTATCCAGGGCGAACCGGCACCCGGGGTGGTGGTACACCTTCGTCCGCTCGTTGCCAACCAGTGTGTAACGACGCCGCCTCGTGGGTACGAGCAACAGGAAGAGGGAGGCCACGGCCCCGGTCAACAGCAACGCCCTTGCGACATCCTTGAACCGCATCGTCCCACCTCCGCTCCCGATGGTCCATCGAGTATACCCCGGCCGGGTGACGCTCAGGCGGCGTCCTCCGGCGTGGCCGCTGCCGCCGCGGCGGCAGCGAGCGGCGTGCCGTGCACCATGCGGAGGATCGCCCACAGCTCCGCGGCGGACCGCGGGTCCAGGGGGTGGCCCTCGCGGCCGCGCGGTTCGATCGCCAGCGGCCCGAGGGTCCGGCGGTCCAGCTCGATCCTGGCCTCCGGGACCGTCCAGACGGCGGGCCCGGTCTCGCCGAGCACGAGGCTCTCCTCGCGCTCGGCGTCGCGGCGGTTCAAGCGAAGCCCGCTGGGCGTGGCCGCGAGGTGCAGCGCCGGGCCGGGGTCGGCCTCCCAGTCCGTCCGGGACAGCCAGATCCGCGGCTTGTCGCGGTACGGCGCGCCGGCGGTGGGGCAGAACGTGGCGCAGTTGCCGCACTCGTTGCACAGGTCGGCCAGCACGAGGACCTGCGGGCTCTGGGCGATCCGCCACGGGACCGGTTCCCCGAGGGTGACGCACCGGCCGGTGACGGTGACGGGGACCAGCTCGAGCGAGACGGGTTCGGCGTCGAAGGAGAGGATCGCCCGGTTGGGGCAGACGGTGACGCAGACGTCGCACACCTCGTCGCACCGGAGGCACCGGGCCGCCTCGCTCCGGGCCTCGTCGGGCGTCAGCGTGCGGACGACCGGGGCGAACCCGGTCCGTTCGGAGGGCGGGAGCCCGGGGAGGGGGACGGGGTCGATGCGCCTGGCCGCGGCGATCCGGTGGGCCCGCCGGTCCATGGACCAGCTCGAACCATCGGCGGCCGTCTCCAACGGGGTTCCCGCGTCCTCGAGGATGGCGGCCGCTGCGCGGCGCCCGTCGCCCACGGCGGCGATCACCGTGGCCGGCCCGCGCAGCGCGTCGCCTCCGAGGTAGAGCCCGGGAACGCCGGTCCGGCCCGTCGACCGGTCGCCGGTCAGTCCGGCGAGGCCGAGTCGGTCGAGGAGGGGCTCCTGGCCGACGGCGGCGACGACGGTGTCGAACGTCATGGTGTGGGCCGAGTCCGGCACGGGCACCGGCCGGGCCCGGCCGTCGGCGTCCGGATCGCCCGGCGCCGTGCGGAGGAGCGTGACCTCGAGGGCCCCGTCGGAGGGCCGGATCGCCTCGGGCTGGACGTGCTCGACGATCCGGACGCCCTCGGCCAGCGCCTCCTCGACCTCCTGCCGGTCCGCGGGCATCTCGGCCAGGCTCCTGCGGTAGAGTACGGTCACCGAACCCTTCCCGCCGGTCAGCCGGAGCGCGGTCCGGGCCGCGTCCATGGCGGCGTTTCCTCCGCCGACGACGGCGACCCTGGGACCGACGGCCGGGGGCGTGCCCCGGCGGACGGCGGCGAGGAATTCGAGGGCGGTCAGCACGCCGGGTTCGTCGTCGCCGGGAACCCCCAGCCGCCGGGGCGCGCCGGCGCCGACGGCCAGGTAGACGGCGTCGTGCTCGCGGCGGAGGGCGGCGAGACGGTCGGCGTCCACCGGCGAACGGAACCGGAACCGCACCCCGGCCGCCTCGATCCGGGCGATGTCCCGGTCCAGCGCCTCGGGGAGCAGCCGGAACTCGGGGATCGTCGCGGAGACGAGGCCGCCCGGGCCCGGAGCGGCGTCGAGGACCTCCACCTCCCACCCGGCGAGCGCCAGGAACCAGGCGCAGGAGAGGCCCGACGGGCCCGCCCCGACGACGGCGGCCGTGCGGCCCGCCGGGGGGGCGGGCCGGGGCGGGGGAACGGGCTCGCCGTGCTCCTCGGCGAACCGCTTGAGCTCGCGGATCAGGAGGGGACCATCCATGTTGATCCGGGTGCAGCGGGACTGGCAGAGGTGGTCGCACACCTGGCCCGTCACGGCGGGGAGCGGGTTGGTCCGGAGGATGATCCCCAGGGCGCCGCCAGGGTCGTCCGCGGCGATCCGGCCGATGTACGCCGGGATCTCCTGCTCCGTGGCGCACGATTCGACACACGGCGCGTGGACGCAGTCGAACGGTCCCAGCGGCCGCGATCCCTTGATCGTGCGTGCCGGCCCCGCCGCCTTCCGGTAGCGCGGGTCGTCGAGGACCCGCCCGGCCAGCGAGAGGAGGTTCTGGAGGGCCGCCGCCTCCACGGGGGCGCCGTCGTCCACGCCGGCCGTCCGCCGGACGAAGGCGTCGAGGTCCCGGGCGCCGGCCGAGGCCATCCGGGCCTCCAGCGTCTCGAGGTACTGGCCCAGGCGGCCGTACCCGCCGGGACGGAGCAGGTCGGAGCAGACGGTCACCGGAGAAAGGCCCGCCGCTACGAGATCGGGGACGTTCCATGCGTCCGCCCCGCCGGAGAACGAGATGTCCAGGGCACCGTCGAACGCCTCCTCCAGAGCTGCCGCCAGGGCGACGGCCACGGGGTGGAGCGCCCGGCCGGAGAGGTAGAGCGTCGGTTCGGGGAGGCCGGCCGAGGGGTTCTCCACCTCGAGCGTGTTGG
>Ga0256835_1001294_pt1 | contig 15340 bp, 14 predicted proteins | sample PIR30metaG_FD_185972 | JGI IMG/M metagenome (GOLD analysis project Ga0256835, IMG submission 185972) | Hydrothermal vent microbial communities from East Pacific Rise, Pacific Ocean - PIR-30 | ecosystem: Environmental > Aquatic > Marine > Hydrothermal vents | place: Pacific Ocean: East Pacific...
TCTCCACGTGGGTGCCGATGCCCTTGATGTCGTTGCAGGTGTACTCGGTCTCGCCCTTGCCGCCGGCGACCATCTCGAGGTCGGCGTCGGAGAGCTCGGCGCCCTCCTGGGGCACGTAGGGCAGGACGATGTGGATGGTGTCCGCGGTGTCCTCGACCACCTTGACGTTGAGCGACTCGGGGAGCTCCTGGCCGAGCTGCATGCCGACGACCTTCTTGGGGTTGGCGAGCAGGGCCCTCTTGTAGTCGGGGTTCTTCAGGGCGAACCCGGCGATCAGGTCGTTCACCTCTCCTCGGGACATCTTGGTCATGATCGGTCTCCTTTCATTCATGTTCGTTGCCTGTCGCCCCTTGCGGGGCAGGCCGTTCGCACGCACGCTTTGGTGGAGCAAGGGATGTGCCAGGTTGCGGGTGTTTCGGAACATGCTGGAAGCATGGAACATGTTCCGTCCGGAGCCTTGAGCGATGGAGCCGCCGCTCCACCTCGGGGCTCTCCAATGGAGCCCTGGCTCCATTTGTTGCGGTCCGGTGGGGAGCAGCGGGGCGGCATGGGGCCTGGTGCTCCCCGTCCCCACGGGGCCGAAGGAACAAACGACCACCCGCCCCGGGGGGCGGGTGGTCCGGACGTGCGAACCATGTTCCACACGGGACCCTGCGGGTCCCGGCAACCCTCAGAGGACACCCATGTCGGTTGTGATCTCCACGTGGGTGCCGATGCCCTTGATGTCGTTGCAGGTGTACTCGGTCTCGCCCTTGCCGCCGGCGACCATCTCGAGGTCGGCGTCGGAGAGCTCGGCGCCCTCCTGGGGCACGTAGGGCAGGACAATGTGGATGGTGTCGGGGGTGTCCTGCACCACCTTCACCTGGAGGGACTCCGGCAGCTCCTGGCCGAGCTGCATGGCCACCACCTTCTTGGGGTTGGTGAGCAGGGCCTTCTTGTAGTCGGGGTTCTTCAGGGCGAACCCGGCGATCAGGTCGTTCACCTCTCCTCGGGACATCTTGGTCATGGTTGCTCTCCTTTCCTTCGTTCCGTTCTTCGTTGCTCCCTCGGGGAGCACGTTGTTCGCACGCATCCTCTCGTGGAGCAAGGGATGTGCCAGGTGGTGAAATTTCTGGAAAATATTGTGGACACTGTACATGGAGGATCCACGGTCTTCTGGAAATGGAGCTCACACTCCACAGCCGACCCTCCGGATGGAGCCCCGTCTCCATCCAGCCGGTCCGGAGCCGCGGTTCTTCAGGGCCGTTGTCCGGCCGCCCCGTCGGAACGGGGCTCCGGAGCCTCGGTGCCCTGCCCCCGTGGCTTCAGGCGGTGATGGCGGAGAAAGTCCATGAACCGCTGGTAGTCCTCGGGGGGGAGGCCGAAGAGCTCCAGGAGCTTCCGGTAGGAGCCCTCCGACTTCCGGAGACCCCACGCGATGATGGTACGGACCTGGGCCCGGCTCAGCTCGCGGTCCATGAACTTCCGGTGGACCACGGACCAGAAGCTCTCGCCCTCCACGACGATCCTGCGGATGGCGCTGTCCTCCACCCTGCGGAAGCGGAAGGTCTCGTCCTGCAGAAGCTCCTCGAAGTCCTCCGGCTCGATGACGGCTCCGCTCGAGAGGGCATAGCCCGTGGTGACCACGGCGCAGAGCTCCCGGACGTTGCCCGGCCAGCTGTACTGACCGAGGATCTGGAGAGCCCTGGGGGAGAGCCGCTTGGCCACCCCGTGCTGGTCCTTGAGGGACTCCAGGGCGAACTCGGCCAGGAGGAGCCAGTCGTCCTCGCGTTCCCGGAGCGGGGGGATCCTGAGGTGGAAGTACCGGAGCCTGAAGAAGAGGTCGTCACGGAAGTGGTCACCAAGGCCCGTCTGGGAGATGGGGCGGTTGGTGGCGGCGATGACACGGACGTTGACCGTCCTGCTCCGTGTCGCGCCCAGGGGCGTGAACTCCCCCGTGGAGAGGGCACGCAGGAGCATGAGCTGGGCGCTCATGTGGAGGTCCCCGATCTCGTCCAGGAAGATCACCCCGCCGTCCGCCAGCTCGAAGCACCCCTTCCGGTCCGCCACGGCACCGGTGAAGCTCCCCTTCACGTGACCGAACAGCTCGCTCACCGTCAGGTTGCCCTCCTGGAACTGCGGGCAGTTCACCGGCACGAAGGGCTTCCCCGAACGTGGACCCAGCACGTAGAGTGCGGAGGCCAGGAGCTCCTTGCCCACGCCGCTCTCGCCGGTCAGCAGGACCGGCTCGTCGAACGGGGCGATCCGCATGGCCTTCTCGAGCGTCTCTTCAAGAGCACGGGACCGGCCCACGAGGAGCACCCTGCGCCGTGGTCCCCAGATGGAGCAGGAGAGGTCGGCGATCCTGCGGGCGGCGGGACAGAGGTACCTCTCGAGGTCTTCCGGGAGGCAGTGGATCCCCGGGGAGGGGGAGGTGACGATCGGGCTGCTCACATCGGCCTCCGGTGATGGATGGGGTCCGCCGGTTGACCGCCGGAAAACCGTGCGGTAGCGTTGGATCGACCACTGGTGGATGGCCCGAAGAACGGACCGGGTTGGGAGGAGCCATGACATCCGCAGGAGGATCCGGAAACGGCGTCCCCGACGGCACCGAGTTCACGGTGCGATTCCCCTCCGGGGAGACCATCTTCGAGGAGGGCGACTCCGGGGCCGAGATGTACATCATCCAGTCGGGCGAGGTGGAGATCTTCACGACGACCGGGACCGGCCCGAAGCGCCTGGCCGTCCTCGAGGAGGGTGATTTCTTCGGGGAGATGGCCATCCTCGAGGACATCCCGCGTACGGCGTCCGCCCGGGCCCACACGGACTGCGTCCTCGTCCGGATCGACCGGAGCACCTTCGATCAGCTGGTCCGGCACGATCCCGAGATCGCCATCAGGATGCTGCGCAAGCTCAGCAGCCGCCTGCGCATGGCGAACCCCGCCCTCCTGGATGCGGAGCTCGAGGGGTCCCACGGGGAGTCCCCCGGACAGGACGAACCGGTGGAGCGGCGTTCCCCCGAGAGGAGCTCGGGATACCTGGTCCATGAGGAGAGCGGCACGCGTTTCGGCCTGGCCGCCGACGGCCGGACCACCGTGGGGCGCTTCGATCCAGCCACAGGCCTGCACCCGGACATCGACCTCAAGCCCCTCGACACCCAGCGGTCCACGAGCCGGAGGCATGCGGTGATCGTGGAGCGTGGAGGGGAATTCCTCGTGCGGGAGGAGGTCGGATCGGCGAACGGGACCTTCGTCAACGGGAAGCGGCTCGAGCCCGGCGTGGACGTGGGGCTCCACGACGGGGACCGGGTGCAGTTCGGCCTCGTGAAGATGGTCTTCCACCAGGGGTGAGCGCTCCGGGAAGCCTGTGACCGGCCACCCGCCGCCGGGCGTGGTCGAGGTGGCGTTTCCCGGCATGGTCATGCGAGTGTCATGGCCTGCCGGCGGGTCTCGGCCCGCGTCAGCAGCTCGCTCACGAGGACCGCAAGCCGGTCGATCCTCTCGTCGAGCGCGAGACGGCGGAGTGCCTCGTCCCTCGTGGGCGTGACGAAGCACAGGCGGTTGAGGCCGCTCATGGTGAGGGCGGTCGTCACGTCGGGCGACGGGGCGCACAGGGCCAGGCGGCCCGACATGGAATCCAGGCGCCGGGTCAGCATGAGGAAGGTCCTCAGAGCGTGGCTGGAGACCCTCGGAACCCGGCGGAGGTCGATGACCACGTGATGGTGGCCCTCCTCCACGACCTCGAGGATCGCCTGCTGGAGGTCCAGCGCTGCGGTCTCGTCCAGGGGCCCCTCCACGAGGAACACCTTGGCCGCGTCGACATCCTCGATCCGAAGCTCCATGTTCACCTCGATTCCCGGTGCTCGCCCGCCCGTTTCAACGCAGAATCAGAACGCGATCACGAGCCCGATGCTGAGCTCCATCTGTGACAGGGTGTCGTCGTACCTCCACGTGTAGGTGCAGGTGCCGGTGCAGTCCCGGTGCTCCAGCTGCTCCACGGTCAGTACCGAGGGTGACGTGTCGTTCCGCATGTACCGGAGCTCGAACTGGAGTCCCAGGGAGTCGTTCAGACGGGTCTTCACGCCTCCCCCGAGCCCCAGGGAAAGCACCGTGTCGTCGGGAAGCGGCGTCTTCGGGCTCACCTTCGTCTGTCCGGCCGCCACCAGGAGGTAGGGCCGGGTCGTTCCCGAGCCCAGGTGCCAGAGGAGACCCACCTGCCAGGTGAACAGGTTGACGTCCAGCTGACCCGTGGCGCCAGGGGGGTAGACCCACCCGGGGTCCTCGCCGAAGAGTCCCTGGTCGTCCTTGAGCTCGGACTGCACGTGGCTGGTCATCAGCTCGAGTTCGAGACTCCTGGAGACGAAGACACCGAACCGGAGCCCCAGCGCCGCCTCGCCGGTCAGGTCCACGTCGAAGCTCCCGTGCCTGAGGGCATCCTCGTCGATGACGATGTTGCCGCCCCAGCGGTACCCCACCGTGGGCGTGAGCTCGAAACGGTGGTCCTGGCCGGCCGCGGTCACGGCCACACTGCAGAGAACCAGTATCAGGATTCCGGGACGCCGCATGGTATTTCTCCTCTCGCCACTCATCCACATTTTCGTCCGTTGGCAGAGTATACGCTCCGGAACAGGGCGTCGCAAGGGCCGGAATGGAAGTTGTCGTGAGGGGTGGGCGGCGAGGCGCCGCCCCGGATCGCTGTGGCGGTGGCCTCAGGTGGCGATCAGGAGGTAGACCAGGGGCAGGAGCACCCCGGCCAGGAGCAGCCACCGTCCCCGGCCGCCGAGGCCCTTCCGGCCGGGAATGATGAAGATGCCCGTGAGGGCCAGGGTCAGCAGCGCCACCGCGTAGAGGTCGGCGACGCCCGTCCAGATCCCCTTGCCGTGGTTCAGGTGGAGGAAGTTCAGCTCGAAGAGCAGCGGGCGGCGCCGGACCGTCTCGTCGAAGACTGTTCCGCCGGGCAGGAGCACCTTCAGGGTGCGCCCCTCGAAGAAGATCCTGAGCTCTCCCGGACCCATGCGGACCACCGAGGTGGGCTCATCCGCGATGCCCAGCCGATCGAGCACGGTGGTGGCCATCGCGGAGGCCGTCCTCTCGGGGACCTCACCCACCTGGTGCTCCGCCGTCCGGATGACGTAGTTGGGGTTCCAGTCCGCCACGTGGTTCACCGCGACTCCGGAGACGGCGTAGGCCACCGTCAGTCCGGCAACGAGATACCCCACATCGCGGTGGACCGCGATGACGAGCTTCCGCCAGCGCACGCCGGTGCTCAGCGGATCAGTGCGCCGGTGCCCCGGATGAGGTAGACGGTCTTGCCCACGGGCTCGGCCTGGCAGGCCGCCTTCTCCTCCCCGGATTCCTCCGTGTGCTCCTCGGCACGGTGGGCCGCCGCCTTCGCCGCCTGCTCGGGTGTCAGGTGGATGGCGTCGAAGGTGCCCTGGGCCGAGACCTTGTGGCCCATGCTCTCCAGCGGGAAGACGATGACACCGTCCTCCACCTTGATCCGGACGGCCTTGGCCGTGTCGGGATCCGAGACCTGGATCCAGCACCCCCGCTTCTTGCACACGGCCGTGATGACACCGTCCACGCGGACGGTCTTGCCCACGTAGTCGTCCGGGTTGGCCAGGAGCTCGCCGATGGGCGTCGCCTTCTCCAGGGTGACGCCGTCACCGTAGACCGTGGCGTCGGCTGCCAGGAGCGGCGAGGCCAGGGCGGCGGCGAGGACGAGGGCGAGCAGCAGGTTCCGGTTGCGAGTCATGTCGGGTTCTCCTTTGTTCATGCGATCGATCCGTCGAGGGTTGGCGTATCTTGGCGGTATCCATGGATCCTGTCAACAGGCATGTCTGCGATCCTCGCCGGAGGGACCGACGACCGGTGCCGTGGAGATCGGAGCGCATGGAGCGTCGATTCGAGACGCCAGAGGACTGGAACCGGTTCGGGGAGAACGTGGACTTCCTGGGAGCGTTGCCGGGCGAGGTCCTCCGGGAGCAGGGGGGCGAGGAGCTCTTCGCCACGGTGGAGTCCGCCCGGCCGCGGCATCGCCCGGGGGATGCAGGACACCGGTTGAGAACGGCCGTTTCCGGTGCTACAGCGCCGCCAGCCGGGGCAGGATCTCCCCTGCGGCCGCCATGTCCGCGTGGTGCTCCCGGTCCTCCGTGTGGCGGGGGACCCTCTCCCTGAGAAGGGCGATGGCCCTCTCCAGCGGTTCCGAGCTTCTCCGGGGCCGGTGGAACTCCACGCCCTGGGCCGCCGCCAGGTACTCCATGGCCAGCACCTGACCGAGCATCCGGGTCACCCGGGCGAGCTTCCGCGCCGCCCAGGTGGACATGGACACGTGGTCCTCCTGGGAGGCCGAGGTGGGGATGGAGTCCACCGAGGCGGGGTGGGCGAGGGTCTTGCACTCGCTCACCAGGGCCGCCGCGGAGACCTGCACCATCATGAAGCCCGAGTTCAGTCCCGGGTTCTCGGCCAGGAAGGCCGGCAGTCCCGAGAGGGAGGCGTCCACCAGGCGCGCGAGCCGGCGCTCCGAGATGGAGGCCAGGTCGGTGAGCGTGGCCGCCAGGTAGTCCATGGCCGCGGCGATGGGGGCTCCATGGAAGTTGCCACCGGAGACCACGCGGCCGTCGGGGAAGACCATGGGGTTGTCCGTGGCTGAGTTGATCTCGATCGCGAGGAGGCGGGCGGTGTGCTCCAGGGCGTCCCGGGCCGCGCCGTGGACCTGGGGTGCGCAGCGCAGGGAGTAGGCGTCCTGGACCCGGGTGCAGGCCCGGTGGGACTCGCGGATCTCGGAGCCCTCCAGCAGCCGGCGGATGCGTGCCGCCGAGACCCCCTGGCCCGCGTGGGGGCGGGCGGCGTGGATCGCCTCCATGAAGGCGGTGTCGGTGCCCTCCATGGCGTCCAGGCTCAGGGCGCACACCAGGTCCGCCGCCTCGAGGAGGGCACGGGCCTCGTGGAGCGCCAGGCAGCCCACGGCGGCCGAGGCCTGGGTCCCGTTGATGAGGGCCAGGCCGTCCTTGGCCCCCAGGGTCAGGGGCTCGAGGCCGGCCTGCCGGAGGGCCTCGGCCCCGGGCAGGCGCCGGCCCCCGAAGACGGCCTCGCCCTCGCCCACCAGCACCAGCGCCAGGTGTGCCAGGGGCGCGAGATCCCCCGAGGCCCCCACCGACCCCTGGGAGGGCACCACGGGATGGACGCCGTGGTTCAGGAGATCCAGCACCCGCTCCACCACCACGGGACGGCAGCCCGCATGGCCCGTGGCCAGCACGTTGGCCCGGAGCAGCAGCATGGCCCTGACCGTGGCCTCGCTGAAGGGTTCACCGACGCCACAGGCGTGGGAGCGCAGGAGGTTGAGCTGGAGCCGCTCCACCTCGTCCGGCGAGATGCGCACCTCGGCCAGCCGCCCGAAGCCCGTGTTGATGCCGTAGACCACCTGGCCCGAGGCCAGGATGTCCTCCACCACGGCACGGGACGCCTCCACCCGCTTCCGGGCAGCGGTGTCCAGGGCCACCGGCCGGCCCTCCAGGGCCACCGCGGCCACCTCGTCCAGGGACAGCGTGCGGCCGTCGACAGTGAGGGGATCGTGTGGGCACATGCGGACCTCCGGCCCCGGAGGAACGGGGCCGGCGCATTGTAGCGGAACCGTGAATTGCAGGAGCAGCGAAGACCTGCGGGGTCCTCACATGCTCACTTGGGCCAGTCGAGACCGAGAGCTGCCGAGAGGAAGACCGCCATCTCCGCCCGCGTGATGGGGTTGTCCGGGCAGTAGTTCCTGCCCCCGCATCCGGACGTGATCCCCGCCGTGGAAAGTGCTTCGATGAACTGGAAGGCCCAGTGGTCCGTTGGCACGTCGTTGTAGGTCGCCTGGGGTGGCGGAGGCGAGACCGTCGTTTTCCACGTGATGGCCACACCGTAGAACGCCAGGTCGTCTCCGGTCCCGTTCGCACTGACATCGACCATCGTGTTGAGGTAGTGCATGGAGGAATTTCCGTCCGCATCGGCAAGAGCCCTGATCAGCAGGGGTGGATCGAAGCTGGCATGGAGCCGGGCGAAGCCGGGGGTCGCGGCATCATCGGAGGCCCACTGCCCCTTGAGCATGCAGATGGGCGAGCCCAGGTCCTCGTACGATGTCTCGCACTCGACGACCACGAAAGACCATCCAGCCTGGTCGGTGGAGTCGTAATAGAGAAACTCCATATCGGAAACCTCCGCTCCGTTCGGCAGGTCGATGGGAGACCACCAGGAAGGCCACGTGGTTCCCGGTGTCTTCGAGAGATAGAGGCTGCCGTGGGACAGGTAGGTCTCCACGTCCGCGAACAGGAAGTGGGAGGCGTAGACCACGGTGAACTGGCTGTGGGATCCGAAGGCCGGCGACCCCGGGGACGACGCCGAGGCGGGGGGAGGATCCTGTACCTGGCCGCAGGCCGGTTCGGAACCGCCCACCACCAGCATGAACGCCACGATCACGGGTAGGAACGTCCAACAGCCACGATGTTTCCGCATCTGACAACCTCGCTTTCCACTGTGTCCGGTGGGCATTCGTGAGGCTCCATCGTTCGCCCGCCGGGGCGCCGGATAGGGTGGCGGCCCCGGACGCCGGGAAGACAACCACGGGAGCAGCCCCGGATGCCCTGTTCATGTTCCGTCGAGTCTGGAGCGCAATCCCGGACCCATCAACGCATGTCCATGCGCCGGATCAGTGGACCGGTTCCCGGGATCCGGGGGGTTCCCGGAGAACCTCCGTGGGCGGTCCGGGTCAGATGATTCCGGCTCTGAGCGCCCTGGAGACGGCGGCCGACTTGGAGTGGACGTGGAGCTTGTCGTAGACGGAGCGCACGTGGTTCCGGATCGTGTTGATGGTGATCCCCATGGTTTCGGCGGCGCTCTGGTAGGTGTGCCCCTCGGCAAGCAGCTCCAGGAACTCGACCTCCTGGGGCGTCAGCCCTGCCGGGGAAGGCGGTGGTGGCGGTACGGTCCGGAACAGGCCGACCACCTTGACGGCGATCTCCGGAGACATGGGGGCCCCACCCCTCGCGGCCTCCCTGATGAAGTCGAGAAGGCGTTCCGGGGGGGTCTTCTTGAGCACGTATCCACCGGCGCCGTTGCACAGGGAACGGAAGATCCTGTCCTCGTCCTCGAAGACCGTCAACATCAGGACGGCCGCGCCGGGAAAGCGCTCCTGGAGCGGCCCGATGCCCTCGCTCCCCTGGGTCCCCGGGAGGTGGATGTCCAGGAGGATGACGTCCGGTGGCCCGCCAGCCACGGTCACCTTGAGGGCCTGCTCCACCGATCCTGTCTCGGCGGCGCAGAGGAAACCCGGCGCCCCCCGCAAGAGGCTCTTCAACCCTCGCCTGAAGGTGGGGTCGTCCTCCACGAGCAGCACCCGGATCTCCGGTCCGTTCACCGTCGGTCCTCCCGGCTCCCGGCGGGTTGGAAACACACCGCCTTCCGCCCCATGTCCTGCATTGTCTGGGGGAACACCCGCCGGAACCAGCGCATGTTCATGCCTGGAGACCCCGACCGGGGAGCGGCAGGGTGATCGTGACGGTGGTTCCCTGCCCCGGGGCCGAAACGATGCTCAGGCTTCCCCCGGCCTCCCGGGCCCGGCGGGTCATGCCGGCCAGGCCGTGTCCTTCCCCTTCGGAGACTCCGGGGGAGGCGGGATCGAAACCCGTACCGTCGTCCTCCACGGAAAGGAGAAGCCAGGACGCGGTCCGGGAGGCACGAAGGATCAGGACCGATGGATCGCCATGGCGGAGCGCGTTGTGGAGCGCCTCCTTGAGGATCAGGAGAAGATGCCGCCGCACCTCGGCGGGAAGCCGGAGCTCCTGGAGGCCCTCCCCGATCCGGACCTCCAGGCGGACGGACGTGCCTCCGCAGATGTCCCCCGCGGAACGCCGCGCCCGTGTCAGGACGCTCCCCAGGTCGTCCCTCGCGGGATCCAGGGCCCAGACCATGTCGCTGGTGGCGTCGATGAGCGAGCGGGCGGTCTCGCCGATGGTGAGCAGTTCCCCGGAGGGCATCCCGCGCTCCTCGGCATCGCGGCGTGCCAGTTCGGAGAGGATGGAGATGCGCGACAGGGAGAGCCCGAGCTCGTCGTGGAGATCCGAGGCGATCCGCTCACGGACGCGCTGCACCTCCACGAGATGCCGGACCCGGGCTCGGTGCCAGAACATGGCGCCCCCGAGGATCACGAGGAAGACGGTGCCCCGGAACCACCAGCGCTGCCAGACCGGGGGTGGGATGACGAAGTTCAGGCTCGCCTCGGGTCCGCTCCTTCCGTCGGGCAGCTCCGCCCGGAGTCGAAGCGTGTAGCGCCCCGGTGCCAGCCCGTCGAGGTGGACCGGACCCCCTGGCGATCCGGAGCTCCACTGGGCTCCGTTGGTCCCGAGGGCGTGGCGGTAGCTGAGGCGGTGGCCCTCCCCGAGGCAGACGGCGCCGAACCGGACCTCCAGGATGCGAACCGGATGACGGTCATGCTTCCGGCCGGTGGTGTAGGCGACGGTTCTCCCATCCGGGCACACGCGCTGGACCCCGATGCTTGTGCCGATCCATATGGAACCATCCGGCCCGGTCCGGACCACCATGACGGCCCGGGGCCGGCCCTCGACCCACCGGATACCCGGGTCGATCCGCTGGAATCCGGAGTCTCCGTCGGTGCGGCGCCACAGGGCGTCGCCGACAGCCACCCAGAGCACGCCCTTCCCATCGACGGCCAGGCTCCGTGCGGAACGGGGGCCCTGTGGGAGGGACACGGGTTCGAAGAGCGTGCCGTCGGCCCTGCGGGTGCGGAGCATCCGCGTCAGGCCTCCCGGTGTGGCAACCCAGACCGTCCCATCGGGGGTCTGGACCACCTCGTTGACGACTGGGTGGGGGAGCCCATCGTGAACGTCGTAGCTGACGAAACGGCTTCCATCGAATCGGCTGAGCCCGACGGCGGTGCCGATCCACAGGCGTCCGTCCCCGTCCTGGTGGAGACAGGTGACGTTGTCTGCCGAGAGGCCCTCCGGCGATGCGAACACCCGGACCGGCAGGCGTGCTGCGGAGAGCATGCCCGGGAGAATCGAGATGCCGCAGAGGCAGGCCACGACCACGGGTCGCCCGGCAGGGGTCATCGGCCGATTATGACAGGCTCGGCAAGCTGTCCGGGGGGATGCCGGTGCCATGGTCCGCAGGATCGGGCACGGTGGATCCGGAGGACACACGGAGAGACGCCGGGCGCTGGTCGGCGACCGGCTCCGCTCCAGAGCCTGGGAACCGATCCGGAGCGGGACGGATCCGTTCCTCCGGGGCCCGCGGCGGTTCCTACGCCGGGAAGTGCCCGAAGGCCGCGAACCACAGAAGCATGGCCCCGAAGCCGGTGATCACGAGGACGGGGGCCCGGAAGGTCACGGGTGAGGCATCGCGGTCGCCCATGACACCCTTGAGGCGGATGGTCCCGCTGCGGAGTCCGAGGGTCCCGTGGACCAGGCAGGCCACCCCAGCCGCTGTCAGCAGCAACCGGAGGATGGGGCTGGAGTCCATGGCATCACCTCCTTCCGGGCCGTGCTGGCTCGTACCGGGCGCCTACGAACAGCCGGTGGTGGCGCCGCAGGAGACGCACTTGAGGCAGGTGCCGTTACGGACCATGGTGAGCTGGCCGCACTCGGGGCAGAGCTCGCCCTCGTAGCCCTTGGCCTTCGCCTCCTCGATGTCGGCGGCCAGGGGACGGCCCCGGCGGGCCGCTCCGGCCGGGGTGGCCGTCTCCCCCGGGGTGGCGCCCGCCGGGCCGGACTGGCCCACGGCGATGGGATGGACCTGGGCCATGGGCCCCTCGTCGTCGTCCTCGTCAGCGGAGGCCTCGCCCATCCCGGTCCCCACGGCGTCGTGCCGGACGTCCTCGGGGTGGACCTGCCCCAGGTCGGTGCGCCCCAGGTAGGTGATGGCCAGCTCGCGGAAGATGTAGTCGATCACCGAGGTGACCATCTTGATCCGGTCGTGGCCTCCCACGATGCCGTTGGGCTCGAAGCGGGTGAACACGAAGGCGTCCACGAACTCCTCGAGCGGCACGCCGTACTGGAGCCCCAGCGAGACGGCGATGGCGAAGCAGTTCATGAGGGAGCGGAAGGCGGCCCCCTCGCGGTGCATGTCCAGGAAGATCTCGCCCAGGGTGCCGTCGGGGTACTCGCCGGTCCGCAGGTAGACCTTGTGGCCGCCCACCGTGGCCTTCTGGGTGTAGCCGCTCCGCCGCTGGGGGAGGCGGTGGCGGCGGGCCTGGTAGCGCAGGACCACGCGCTCGGCCATGGTCTGGGCCACGGTTCCCACGTCGCCGGTGGCCACGGCCTCGGCCAGGGCCTCCTCCTCGGCGGTATCGAGGCCGATGGAGAGCGGCTGGCTGAGCTTGGAGCCGTCCCGGTAGAGGGCCACGGCCTTGAGCATCCTCTCCCAGGAGAGACGGTAGGCCCGCTTGATGTCGTCCACGGTGGCCTCGGCGGGCATGTTGATGGTCTTGGAGATGGCACCCGAGAGGAAGGGCTGCGCCGCGGCCATCATGAGGATGTGTCCCTCGTAGCGGATGAAGCGTGTTCCCTTGCGGCCACACCGGTTGGCGCAGTCGAAGACGGGGAGGTGCTTCTCCTCGAGGTGCGGGGCGCCCTCCACGGTCATGGTGCCGCAGGCCCAGGTGTTGGCGGCCTCGATCTCCTCGGGGGTGAAGCCCAGCCGGTCCAGCACGTCCAGCTTCCAGTCGGCGAGGTCCTCGTCGGTGAAGCCGAGGCTCCGGAGGGTGTCCTCGCCCAGGACGTGGGGTGCGAAGGCCGCCCTGATCTCGAAGGCCGTGGGAAGGGCCTCCTCGATGCGCCGGATGGCGGCGTCGTCGAAACCGATCCGGCGGAGGGCGGCATGGTCGATGGTGGGGCAGCCCGCCAGCGTGCCATGCCCCACGGTGTAGTCCACGATCTCCCGGATCTGCTCCCGGTCGTAGCCCAGGCGCTCCAGGGCCTGCGGGATGGCCTGGTTGATGATCTTGAAGAATCCGCCGCCCGCCAGCTTCTTGAACTTGACCAGGGCGAAGTCTGGCTCGATGCCGGTGGTGTCGCAGTCCATCACCAGGCCGATGGTGCCGGTGGGGGCGAGGACCGTGGTCTGGGCGTTGCGGTAGCCGTGCACCTGCCCCAGCTCGAGCGCCCGGTCCCAGGCCGCCCGGGCGGCCTCCAGCAGGTCCGGCGGCGTGTGGACGGCGCTGAGCCCCACGGGGGCCACCGTGAGGCCCTCGTACATCTCCTCGGGTGCCTCGTGGGCGGCGCGCCGGTGGTTCCGCATCACGCGGAGCATGGCGTTCCGGCTCTCGTCGAAACCGGGGAAGGGGCCGAGCTCCGCGGCCATCTCGGCCGAGGTGGCGTAGGCCTCGCCGGTCATGAGGGCGGTGATGGCGCCGCAGATGGCACGGCCCTCGTCGGAGTCGTAGGGGATTCCGAGCCGCATGAGGAGCGAGCCGATGTTGGCATACCCGAGTCCCAGGGTCCGGTAGCGGTAGCTGAGCTCGGCGATCCTCCGGCTGGGAAAGGCCGCCATGAGCACCGAGATCTCGAGCACCATGGTCCAGATCCGCACCGCGTGTCTGAAACCCTCCACGTCGAAGCTGCCGTCGTCCTGCAGGAACCGGACAAGGTTCAGCGATGCCAGGTTGCAGGCGGTGTCGTCCAGGAACATGTACTCCGAGCACGGGTTGGAGGCGTTGATGCGGCCGCCGGCGGGGCAGGTGTGCCACTCGTTGATGGTGGTGTCGAACTGCACGCCCGGGTCGGCGCACTCCCAGGCGCTGGTGGCGATGAGCTCCCACAGCTCGCGGGCGGGGATCTCCCTGGCGATGGCGCCGTCCGTGCGGCGGGTCAGATACCAGTTCCGGTCGGCGTCCAGGGCCGCGAAGAAGGCGTTGGGCACCCGGATGCTGTTGTTGGAGTTCTGGCCGGAGACCGTGAAGTAGGCCTCACCGTCCCAGTCCGTGGTGTACTCCTCCACGGGGTAGGAGCGGTAGCCCTGGCGGGCGAGCTGCAGGGCCCGCTGGAGCGAGCCGTCGGGCACGCCGGCCCGCCGTGCCGTTGCCAGCGCCACCCGGAGGGCGGTGTTGGTCTTCGGGTCGGTGTCGGCCTCGTCCCGGCCCTCGGGGAAGGCAGCCTCCATGATCGCGTCGAGGCGTTCCCGGAGCACCCTGGAACCCGTCACCAGGGCCGCCACCTTCCGCTCCTCCACCGTCTTCCACGTGATGAACTTCTCGATGTCGGGGTGGTCCAGGTCCAGGCAGACCATCTTGGCGGCCCGGCGGGTGGTGCCACCGGACTTGATGGCGCCCGCCGCACGGTCGCCGATCTTGAGGAAGGACATGAGGCCCGACGACTTCCCGCCGCCGGACAGCGGCTCGCCCTCGCCGCGGAGGGCCGAGAAGTTGGAGCCCGTGCCCGAGCCGTACTTGAAGAGGCGGGCCTCCCGGACCCACAGGTCCATGATGCCGCCCTCGTTCACCAGGTCGTCGGCGATGGACTGGATGAAGCAGGCGTGGGGCTGGGGATGCTCGTAGGCGCTGGCGGACTGCTTCAGCTCTCCGGTCTCGGGGTCGGTGTACCAGTGACCCTGCGGGGGCCCGGTGATGCCGTAGGCCCAGTGGAGCCCCGTGTTGAACCACTGGGGCGAGTTGGGCGCCCCCATCTGGGTGGCCAGCATGTACACCAGCTCGTCGTGGAAGGCCTGCGCGTCCTCCTCGGAGTCGAAGTAGCCGTGCTCGCGCCCCCAGTGGGCCCAGCACCCGGCGAGGCGGTGGAAGACCTGCCGCGCGTCCCGCTCGGGGCCGAGGACGGGCCTGCCCTCCTCGTCGAGGATGGGGTTGCCGTCCTCGTCAGCCTGGGGCACGCCGGCCTTGCGGAAGTACTTCTGGACGAGCACGTCCACCGCCACCTGGGACCAGGTCGCCGGGACCTTCACGCCGTCCATGGCGAAGACCACGGTCCCGTCAGGGTTGCGGATCTCGCTGGACCGCTCGACGAACTCGATGCCCTCGTGGGGATCCCGTCCTGCCTCGGTGTACCGCCGCTCGACCTTCATGTCTTCCTGTCCTCCCCGACAACCGGCGTCACAAAGCTTCCGGCCTGGAAACGGCCACTTCGTGTGCACCCCGATGATCTGTGGTCCGCACTATATCTTGGGGTCCCGAGGAGTGTCAACAACCAGATGTTGTGGTTTTTGTCTGTTTTCGTAAACCGCTGAACACCACGGAGATTCGCGTGCGGGGGCCGCATTTCTGCACATCCGGGCAACGGTGGAAACGGGGCGGGTCCGCCCGTCTAGCATGCACCGGCGACGGAATCAAGGGGGTGGATCACGGGGCAGGGGGGCAGGGG
>Ga0256835_1001295_pt1 | contig 15335 bp, 15 predicted proteins | sample PIR30metaG_FD_185972 | JGI IMG/M metagenome (GOLD analysis project Ga0256835, IMG submission 185972) | Hydrothermal vent microbial communities from East Pacific Rise, Pacific Ocean - PIR-30 | ecosystem: Environmental > Aquatic > Marine > Hydrothermal vents | place: Pacific Ocean: East Pacific...
CTCTACCATCATCCCTTTCCCTCACCACCTTCTTCCTGGCCGAGGTGCACACCAGAGCCACCGCCAACCTGGCGGCTGGCTTCCTGGCTCACCTGATGGCCAATACTCCTTTTCCCATCAAGGCCATTCATTCAAGTAGACGGCGGTAGTGAGTTCATGGCCGAGTTTGAGGAGGCCTGCTACCTATACGACGTCAAGCTCCTCGTCCTGCCACCCAGGATCCCCAAACAACTCAACGGCCACATCGAGCGAATGCAACGAACCTTCAGAGACGGGTTCTACACCCGTCCTTTGCATGCCCGAATAGCCGGTATTCAAACAGAACTAATCGAATACCTCGACTACTGCAACCGCAGGAGGCCTCATAGGGCCCTGAACGGTCTGGCCCTCCCTAAGGAAGGTGCAGGAGAGGAGCCGGTCCCCCAGGATGGGGAGTCTCAGATGTATTGGCTGATTACAGCTACTTGACAATGGGGGGGGGGTGCAATAGAGTGAAAGCAGCAAGGAAGTGAACAATGCAAGTAGAGGCAAAGAGCAATACCAACGTTCGACTTGAGTTGTCCAGCGAGCAGCTAAATGGCTGGGAGATGCACATAGTATCGCCTTCCCTTAGATCAACGGACATCGTGGTAGCTGGAAGATGCACCAATCGTACGCAAAGGTGCGCAGATGATTTGACGTGGTAGTCAGTGGCCCCCTCCCGGCACTTGCCGGGAGGGGGGAGTTTAAGGAGGCGCTACCATGAGATTGTCAAAATATACTATTGTATACGGCAATTATTTGTTCAACACAGCCACATTAAGTGTTCTAAAAGTAGGTAATCTAGTGATAGAAGCTATTAAGTCTGATGATATAGACAAGATGCCGGAACAAATCCGGGAAGCTTTATTAAGGGAGGGGTATTTAGTGGAAGATTCCTTTGACGAGCATGCTTATGTAGAGTTTCGCCTGAGAACTAAGCGCTATGATACACGCTCTCTTTCAGTGACGTATATACCGGGTTACAAATGTAATTTTGCTTGTACATATTGCTACGCATCGCTTCAAGTCCACAACCGCCCCTTAGATGAGCGACCAAGTGACAATCTTGGCAATTTGCTCGACTGGCTATCGAAACAACTTACCACAATACAACCGAGGGTGCTTGATTTTTCTTTTCATGGTGGCGAGCCATTGATGTATGCCAAGTATATGATAAAAGTAGCCAGAGCAGTTTCAAAGCTGGGCGAGCGCAGAGGCGCTTATGTAGGTTATAACGTCGTTACAAACGGATCATTATTATCTCCCAACTTATATAGACGATTGCAGGAGATTGATATAAATAAATTCTTAATTACAGTCGACGGCCCTCCACCAGTACACGATATTAGGCGTGTAAATAAAGATAATACCAGTACATATAATAAAATATTAGATAATGCACTTAATGTGCTGGCAAATGGCGGTACAATCATTATGAGTACAAATATAGATAGTCAAAATAAAAATAGTATAACTGAATTATTAGATAACTTATCTAAAAAAGGTTTCGGGCAGTATCCGAACTTCCGTTTCGTAGCCGCGGCCGTGTTGAGAGGGCCTGGGAGTGAACTGCTGCCACACTTCGATAAGTACCCGCCGCTTGACTTGAAGGAGTTTGCTAGAGTCAAGGTGGAAGCCTATCGCTACGCTGCTCAGAAAGGCATTAGAACATCATATCCGTTTGGAATTGGGCTATGTTCGCTAAAAATGCCCAACGCGTATATTATAGATTCAAATGATAATATATATAAGTGCACAACACTTGTAGGCCACAGCGAGTCGTGGGTAGGTACGTTGAGCGAAGATATGGAAACGCTTTCTCGCAGGGTATCGCAGTTGGATATGGCGGAACCATGGGCTAAGAATGAACGATGCCAACAGTGCATATATCTACCTATGTGTGTTGGGAGTTGTCCGCAGCAGGCTATGTTAAAACTGCCGCAAACACCATTTCCACATGGTATTTGGTGTCCCAAAGAATTTCTTGATGAGTACGTTCCAGCCATGTTAAAGGTGCTTGATGAGCGCAATACTCTCTTTCCCGAGCTTGCCAAAATAGACTAATGAGCACAATAATAGTAAGTAACTTAACTAAAATATATAAAAGGTCACTCCGCCCGCAGTCGGGATTGCTAAAAGATTTGTTCAGGCGGGATGTTGAGGAAGTAATCGGCGTGGACGGGGTGTCGTTTTTCGTCGAGCCAGGAGAATTCGTTGGCTACGTGGGTCTGAACGGTGCCGGGAAAACCACCACCATGAAAATTATGGCAGGCATACTTCACCCCACCTCAGGGGAGGTGCAGGTGCTGGGGCATGCTCCCTGGCGGCGCGAGCGGGATTTTCTCAAGCGCATAGGCTTTGTTATGGGTCAAAAGCGGCAGCTTTGGTGGGACCTGCCCGCAGCGGACGTCTTCGAATTCCTCAAAGTCGTATACGAGCTGGATGACGCCAGATACCGGCGCACCCTCGGGGAGATGACAGAGCTATTACGCGCGGGCGATCTGCTGCATGTTCCCGTGCGCAACCTGTCGCTTGGCGAGAGGACGAAGGTCGAGCTTATCGCTGCCCTGCTGCACGACCCCGAGATTGTCTTCCTGGACGAGCCCACTTTGGGCCTCGACGTGCTAGCGCAAAGGGCCCTACGCAGTTTCTTCGCCGAATACAACCGGCGCTACGGCAAAACCATGTTGCTCACCACCCATACTTTGAGCGATGTCGAATCGCTATGCCAGCGCGTGATAATTATTCATCAGGGGAAAATACTCCGGGATGGTTCGCTATCGGGTTTGCTGGGCGAGTATGGGCAACAAAGGGTATTACACGTCACTTTAGAGCAGAACGGCGTCCTGCTGGAACGGCAGATAGAGGTTGACTCCTCCCAAACCGGCAAAGTCTTACAGGAGCTGGCGTCTACCGGACGCATAGTGGAGTTTAGAGAAGAAAAGCTGAGCCTGGAGGACGTTATCGCCAGAATGCTGGGAGAAGACAGATGAGGCTTCTGGCTATTGTTCGCAGCACTATAGCTCTTAGCTGGCGCGAGGCTACGGCTTACCGTTTCAACTTTGTCATGAGCTTTCTGGTGATCGCCGTTCCTTTCCTACTCCAGGTGTTTCTCTGGGTGGCTGTATTCTCCGGCCGCGGCCAAGTAGCTGGTTATTCGCTATCGGGAATAATCGTTTATTACGTGCTGGCGCTTTTCCTTTACGACTTCGTACACCCGGCCGTCCTTTACGACGTCAGCAACGATATAAAATCCGGTGAGCTGGCCGCGCATCTGCTGCGGCCGCTACCCTATCCGCTGTGGGCTTTGGCGGTTCGTCTGGGTTCCCAGGCCGTATACCTGGCGGTGGTGACGGTGGTAGTCGGCGCCGGCGCTGCATTGTTGAGCTGGGCCGGTTATTTGAGCGTGAACGATTTTTCGATGGCCGGTCTGCTGCGGTTTGCCGTGATGTTTCTGGCGGCCTGGCTGCTCGGTCTCCTATTTAGTCTGGCGGCCAGCTTCGCGGTCTTCTTCACCGAAGACGCTACGGGCCTCAGCAAGCTCGTTTCGTTTATTTTTCCTTTGCTTTCGGGCTCGCTGATCCCTCTAGACATGCTGCCTGGCTGGATAAAAAACGTTTGTCATTACCTGCCCTTTCGCTGGCTGGTGTATGAACCGATTCGTGTCTACAGCGGACAGCAACCGCTTGCCCAGGCGCTCCTGGCAACTGCTGGTTGGCTTGGCCTGGCAGTGGCTTTAGTCTGGTGGCTGTGGCGGGCGGGCGAGGCCAGATTCACGGCTGTGGGGGGATAAGAATGACTTTGCGCGCTCGCATAACTAGATATTTACGCATGGTCGCCAAGCAGCTCTGGCTCGGCTGGCGGGCCTGGCGCAGCTACCGGGCGAGTTTTTTGCTCGGCATCATCGGCGACCTGGCCTGGTTGCTTTTCACCATAGTATTTTTTAGTAGCATTTACTCTCACGCCGGTGACATCGGCGGCTGGCCCTGGGCAGACGTGCTCATGCTCATCGGCACGGCGCATATCGTCAACGGTCTTTATACGGCTCTATTCGAAAGTAACATCAGGCGGCTTTCGGCCGGCGTCAAGAACGGCAGTCTTGATCGCTGGCTCACCTATCCGGCGGACGTACAGTTGTTGCTAACTTTCGGGCGGATAAACCTGCGTGGCTTTTTGACCGCGCTTCTCGGTGCGGGTATAACGCTTTACGCGCTAAGCCCGGTCGTGTCTCAACCGCGGCTCGAGGCCGTAGCGATTTACGCGTTGCTACTGGTTGGCGCCGTAATCGTGAGGCTGGCCGCAGCGTTTCTGATAGAAACGCTCGCTTTCTTCTTGGTTAATGTAGAGATTTTGCGTGCGCTGCAAAACGAATTTTATGGCTACGCCACCTACCCGGCGGCAGTATATCCTAACTGGGTTTGGAAGCTGGCATTTACCGTATTGATCCCCGTGCTTTGGATGGCCAACATTCCGGCGGCGGCCTTGCGCGACCCGGAAATAGCTGTCTGGTGGCTTTTCTTTCCGCCCTTGTTGCTCGCGCTTAGTCGCAAAGCTTTCGCCTTCGCGTTGCGCCACTACCAGAGCGCCGGCGGATAGCTCATCTGAGTGTCAACAGTGTCCAGGCCGCCAGCGCCCAGACGTAGGGCGCGAACCAGCGGAACTGGCCCCGCTTGAGGACGCCGAAGAGCCAGATCATCGCCAGGTAGCCGCTGACGAAGGCGGCGGCGATCATCGCCAGCAGCGGCCCCGTTTGCACCCCTGCAGGCAGCCCGTCCTTGAGGCCCAGCAGCATGACGCCGAAGCTGGCCACGCTGTACATCAAGAAACTAAGCTTGGCCGCCAGGACGGGGGAGAGGCCAAGGTGCAAAAAGGCCGAGATGGTGCTGCCGCTGCGGGAAACGCCCGGCAGTATGGCCAGGCTCTGGGCTATACCGCCGAGAAAGGCGTCTTTATAAGAAACTTTTTCGGGAGAATCCTTAATGCCGCCCGGGGGTGTGGTCCAGAGGATGAAGCCGGTAAGGATCAGGTCGAAGCTAACGAAGAGGGGATTGTTTATTTTTTCGAAGACGTCTTTGAGCGCCAGCCCCACCACCAGCGCCGGCAGGCTGGCCACTAAGATCAAAAGCGCCAGCCGCCAGCCCTTGCTGCGCCGGGCCTCGTTGTTGAACAAACCGGCGAAGAAGCCGGTCAGCGCCTGGATTATCTCGCGCCGCATCAGCAGCAGCGCCGCAAGGAAAGTGCCGGTGTTCGAGGCGATGTCCACCCATAATGGCAAGGCCCTGCCCCCGAAGAGGTAGTAATCTGCGAGTACCAGGTGGCCGGAACTCGACACCGGTAAGAACTCCGTGAGCCCTTGCACGACACCCAGGACTATCGCGCGAAAAACATCCATACCCACGCAGTCTAACAGGAGCCGGTGAAACGAACCGTTTTCGTATCCATATATAAATTAGGCCGCCCGGCGGGCGGCCTTTAAGCGTGAAGCGGCCGGTTTAACGCTTGGAGTACTGCGGTGCCTTGCGAGCTTTGTGCTTGCCGTATTTCTTGCGTTCGACCTCGCGCGGATCGCGGGTTAGATAGCCGGCTTTCTTGAGGCTGACACGCAGCTCGCCATCGTACTGGACGAGCGCGCGGGCGATTCCCATTTTGATAGCGTCCGCCTGGGCGGATTTTCCACTACCCTTGACGGTTATCAGCAAATCGAACTGGCCCTCCTTGTTTACGTGGCGGAGGGGGTCGAGAGCTGCTGCCGCCTTGATGAGCCCGCTGAAATAATCCTCGAATGGCTGACCGTTGACGCGGATCTGGCCTTTGCCGGGGCGCAGGAACACACGGGCCACGGCGGATTTGCGACGGCCGGTGCCGTAAAATTGCTCAATTGCCATTAGTTAACCTCCAGCTCTAGTGGCTCGGGCTTCTGCGCTGCATGCGGATGCTGTGCTCCGGCGTAGACCTTGAGCCTCTTTAGCATACGGCGCCCCAGGGGCCCGCGCGGCAGCATTCCCTTTACTGCGTGCTGAAGGACGCGTTCGGGATGGCGTTCCAGCATTTCAGCGGCTGGTATTCGCTTCAGGCCGCTGGGGTACCCCGAGTAGCGCGCATATGTTTTTTGCTGCAGCTTGTCTCCGGTGAGGCGGACTTTCTCGGCGTTGATGACGACAACGAAGTCGCCGCTGAGTATGTTGGGGGTGAAATCAGGCCGGTGCTTGCCGCGCAAGATCCTGGCGATCTCGCTCGCCAGACGACCCAGGGTTTTTCCCTGGGCGTCGACCAGAACCCACCGGGGTTCGATTTCTTTAGGTACGTACGTTTTGTGCACAGCCGTCCTCCTGGACCTTTCTCGGGAGTCACTGCACAGGGGGGATCGGGGCGGGCCCCCTGGCAGGAAGCCAGCGTGCAGTATAGCACACGCCCGCAGTGCGTACAATGGTCGTGTGCGGCGAGAATGGTCTGAAGAAAGGCTACGGCGCGCGCTTGCCGAACTGCCGGGTTGGCGCTATGAAGACGGCAAGTTGGAACGCGTATTCGAATTTCTCACATATGCCGATGGTGCGGCTTTCGCGGGACGTATCTTTTTGCTTGCCGAGCGCCAGGGACGCTATCCCGAAGCGGTTTGTGTTCTCGACAAGAAGGTCGGCGTCGCTTTTGCAGGCAAGGCAGGAAAGGCAATCGTTGCGCAGGATGTGGAAGCGGCGGCTGCGATCAGCTTGCTTTATGAACGGTTCACCACCTAATCTTGACAATACATAGCTAAATACTTAAAATTCCGACCCGGAGGTGAGGCGAATGGCTGATCTCAGCTTGGCTGAACAGTACACTTTGCGAGCTCTGACCGGACGGATCGTGGGTGAGGTTCTGGCAGATATTTACGGGATTCCCAGCCTGGGTTTGGTTACCAACAAAACCCGTATATGCGCCAGCCTTACCGGGGCCATCGAGGCGGCTTTTCTGGCCGACAGGGGCGGCCTGGGTCGCGTTGTCAGTGCGGTTTCCGAAGGTCCCGAAGATACTGGCGCCGCGGCCCGGGATCTGATAGGGGTCAACACGGTCATGCTGGCCTACGGTGGTGAGGCTGGTGGTGAGACCAACTACGCCTTAACCAAGGCCTTTCTGGAGGCGGCGGCCGATGTCAATCTGGACGTTGACATCTTCTTCCACGTCCGCATCTGGGCGCCCGGTTTTGTCGAGAAGGCGGTGTCCGAGAGTGAGAAGGTCGCCGATTATCTGAAGGGGCGCGCCCTGGGGGCTTTCGGCTTCGACCTTGAGCGCGGTGTCTTCATCTTTTACGCCGTGGAAGTTACCGGTGAGGGCGAGGTGGTCTCCGAGCCTATCCTGGAGACTCCGCTTGGCGTGGAGCACGCCAACCTCTTGCGGCGTAGCCTTTAAGTTTCACCACCCATTGAAGAAAAGGCCTGTTTTTCCGGGCCTTTTCTTCAATGCCGGGATTTCTGATGCGCTGCTTGGCTCGAGTTGACGTTTTCGATAGCACTCCGTATACTTATGCACGAGATGAAGTGCCGCGCCCGACGATTCAAATAAACGGACAGGGGACAAGCGCCTGAATGGTGGGGCTTGTCCCCACCTTTCTTCTGGCAGGCGCGGTGTGAATCGAGGTGACGTTAATGAAAGTCGTTTTGGCCTACTCCGGCGGTTTGGACACCAGCATTATTTTGAAGTGGCTCATTGAGGAGCGTGGTGCCGAGGTCATCGCTTTTACGGCGGACATCGGCCAGGGAGACGAGGTGGAAGAGGCTCGCGAGAAGGCTCTTGCTACCGGGGCCAGTAAGGCCATAGCCCTCGACTTGCGCGAAGAATTCGTGCGCGACTTCGTTTTCCCCATGTTTCGCGCCGCGCCGCTCTATGAGGGATACTACTTGCTGGGCACCTCGATTGCCCGCCCTTTAATAGCCAAATACCTGGTTCAAATCGCCGAGCAGGAGGGGGCTGAGGCCATCAGTCATGGTGCCACTGGCAAGGGCAACGACCAGGTGCGTTTCGAGGTGACCGCCTACGCCCTCAGGCCCGACATCAAGGTTATTGCTCCCTGGCGCGAGTGGTCTTTTACCGGTCGTACCGAGATGATTGACTTCGCCGAAAAGCACAACATCCCGGTAGTTCAAACTCATGCCAAGCCCTACTCGATGGATGCCAACATGCTGCATGTCTCTTACGAAGGCGGAATCCTGGAGGATCCGTGGACCGAGCCCCCTGCTGACATGTTCCTCTTTACCAAGAATCCCCAGGAAGCGCCCGACGAGCCCGAGTACGTTGAAATCGAATTCGAGAAAGGGGATGCGGTGGCGGTGAACGGCGAGCCGCTTTCGCCGGCCGCCCTGCTGGTGAAGCTCAACGAGATAGCCGGACGCCACGGCGTAGGGCGTGTGGACCTGGTGGAAAACCGCTACGTAGGCATGAAGTCGCGCGGTGTTTATGAGACCCCGGGAGGAACTTTGCTTTATCACGGACGCCGGGCGGTGGAAAGCTTGACGCTTGACCGCGAGGCGCTGCACCTACGTGACCAGCTTTCTCCCAAATATGCGGGTATCGTGTACAACGGCTTCTGGTATTCACCCGAGCGGGCGGCATTGCAGGCATTGTTCGACGAGGTGTCCCGGTCGGTCAGCGGTACCGCCCGGCTCAAGTTGTACAAAGGCGGCGTTACAGTGGCTGGCCGGAAGTCGCCGGTGAGTCTTTACGACCGGAAAGTGGTGAGCTTCGATGAAGAAGGAGGCTTTGATCAGCATGATGCTGAAGGCTTCATCAAGCTGAACGCTCTGCGCCTCATTGCCCGGGCGCGGGCGCGGAAGGGGTGAACATGGCGGAGGAGGGATCGAAAAAGCTTTGGGGGGGCCGCTTCAGCGAAGAAACCGACCTGCTGGCTGAAACTTTCAACAACTCTTTAGACTTCGATAAGCGGCTTTGGCGTGAAGACCTGGACGGCAGTCGCGCCCACGTTCGCATGCTGGCCAAGCAGGGCATTCTCGCCGAGAATGAGGTGCGGGACATTCTTGGAGGGTTGGATCGCATAGAAACGGAGATTGAAACGGGTAAGTTTCCCTGGCGCCCCGAGTACGAAGACGTTCACATGAACATCGAAGCGCGCCTGACCGAGCTGGTAGGCGAAGTGGGGGGCAAACTGCACACCGCCCGCAGCCGCAACGATCAAGTGGCTACAGATCTGCGCTTGTGGTTGCGACGCGCGTTGACCGATGCGCTGGAAGCGCAGCATGAGCTGGCGCAAACGCTGGTTGCAGAAGCCGAACGCCACTTGGAGCCGCCGCTGATTATGCCGGGCTACACCCATTTGCAACGAGCCCAGCCGGTATTGCTCTCGCACTGGTTCATGGCTTATTACGAAATGCTTTCCCGTGATACCACGCGGGTGCTCGATGCGCTTTTTCGTATGGACGAGTCCCCTCTCGGCTCGGCAGCGCTGGCGGGAACCAGTTTTCCCATAGATCGCCACTTCGTCGCCGCGCAGCTGGGTTTTTTGGGCCCGACGCGCAATAGTATTGATGCGGTCGCCAGCAGGGACTTCGTGCTGGAGGTCTTGGGTGCGGTGGCTATTGGCCAGCTCACGCTGTCGCGCATGGCCGAGGAGCTGGTGCTCTATTCCAGTTTCGAGTTTGGTTTCGTCACGCTTCCTGACGGCTTCGCCACCGGCAGTTCGATAATGCCTCAGAAGAAAAACCCCGACATCCCCGAGCTCATTCGCGCCAAGACAGGGCGGACGACCGGTGCTTTAATAACCATGTTTACGGTGGTAAAGGGGTTGCCGCTGGCATACAACAAAGACTTGCAAGAGGACAAAGAGCCGGTTTTTGACGCTTTGGATACTTATACATCCTCCCTCAGGCTGATGAAGGCCATGTTGCCGGAGCTCGAATGGCACCCTGAGGTAATGCGTCGGGCTGCCGCTGGGGGCTTTGCCCTGGCTACGGACCTCGCCGATTACCTGGCCCGCAAGGGTCTGCCTTTTCGTCAGGCGCACGCGGTGGTAGGGCGTATCGTGCGCCGCTTGCAAGAAGAAGGACGTGACTTGAGCGACCTTAGCTTGGAGGAGCTCCGTTCATTTGATTCTCTTTTTGACCAGGACGCCCTGGACTTGCTTTCGGTCTCCGGTTCCGTGGCCAGCCGCAACGTTTACGGCGGCACTTCACCCGAGCAGGTCCGTGCCCGCATAGCCGAAGCCTGGGAAGAGTTGGAGGAAGATGGCTCATGATGAAGCTGGAGCTGAAATCCGCAGAATTGCCCGAGGTTGGCGAACACGCGGAAACGAACCTCCGCAAGGCGCGCCTCAGCGACGTAGAGCAGATATACGAACTCATTAAATACTGGGCCGAGCAGGGGTACATGCTGGTTCGAGGTCGCAGCCAGCTATATGAAAATATTCGCGACTTCTTCGTGGTGGAGGATGCCGACGGCTATATCGTCGGTTCCGTCGCCCTGCATGTGCTATGGGCCGACCTAGCCGAGATTCGCAGTCTTGCCGTACATCCCGCCCGCCAGGGCCAAGGTTTGGGACGCTGGCTTGTACTGGCCACCGAGCGCGAGGCCCGCGATCTGCACGTTCCCAGGGTGTTCACCTTTACCTTGCAAGACGACTTCTTTCGCAAGTTGGGATATCAGGATATCCCCCGTGAGGATCTCCCGCCCAAGGTGTGGGTCGAGTGCGCCGACTGTCCTTTTCAAGACAACTGTCACGAGATTCCGCTTATCAAGCACTTGTCCGGTGTCGTGGCGGAAGGTAGCGTGTAGCTGATGCAAGAGCGCGCCATTCTGGTTTTAGAAGACGGTACCCCTTTCGAAGGTTACGCTTTCGGACACGCAGGGAAAATGCCGGGCGAAGTGGTTTTCAACACCTCCATGACCGGTTACCAGGAGATTCTTACCGATCCCAGTTATCACGGTCAAATAGTCGTGATGACTTATCCGCAGATAGGCAATTACGGTATCAATGTCTATGACATGCAATCGAACCGGCCCTGGGTGCGGGGTTTCGTGGCTCGCGAGTTTAGCCGCATCGCTTCCAATCATCGCGCTCACCAGACTCTTGACGAATTCATGAAGGCTTACGGGGTGGTGGGTATCCACGGTGTGGATACCCGGGCCCTGGTGCGCAAGATCCGCGAAGGCGGGGTGATAAAGGGCGTAATCGCTCACGGCAGCCAGTACTCCGGTCCCGACCACCGTTTTACCCCTGATGAAATCGAGCGCCTGGCCTTCGAGGCGGGGGCCTGGATTGATATCGACGGCCGCGACATGACCCCCGAGGTGACGACGCCCATTCCATATGCTTATCCGACACTCAAGAGCGGCAAGCGCATCGTAGTTATGGACTTCGGTATCAAGCACGCCATCGTCGAGCAGCTCGCTGCCCACGGCGCCGAGGTGATTGTGGTACCCGGGAAGAGTTCGCCAGCCCAGATCATGGCCCTGCAGCCTCATGGGCTGCTTGTTTCCAACGGTCCGGGGGATCCGGAGATGCCCACCTACGCGCACGAATCCCTGTGGAAGTTGATGGGTTTGCTGCCCACCTTCGGGATATGCCTGGGGCACCAGCTTCTGGCCCTGGCTGCAGGCGGGCGGACCTTCAAGATGAAGTTTGGTCACCGTGGCGCGAACCACCCGGTAAAGAACTTGCTGGACGGCAATATCGAGATAACGAGCCAGAACCACGGTTTCGCCGTGGACCCGGCCAGCTTGCGCGAATTCAAATCCACCCACATCAACCTTAACGATGGCACCCTGGAGGGCATGGCCCACGAACGCTATCCGGTTTTCTCGGTGCAGTACCATCCTGAAGCTAGCCCCGGGCCACACGATTCACGTTATCTTTTCATGCGTTTTCTTGATGAGGTCGATGCTTTTCACGGCGAGGCGGGAATACCAGTAGAGAAACGCAGGGTAGATCCATTTGGCGTCTGACGGGTTTTGGCGCAAAGGACGGTTAATTTTGGCCGTGGCGGTTTGTTGCTGGGCCGGTTGCGCACCTCCCGTCTTAGCGGGGTCAGCGGAGTCGTGCCGGATGCCAGGCCCGCGCTTTTTCCGGGCGCCCCTTGGCCGCACTGGTTTTCTCTCCGGTTTCCGCCCTGCGTCAGGGATGCGTTTGCGGGTTGACGCGCCCGCCGGTCGAACGTATACTCGCCTGCAAGATGACGTTCGCGCTCGTGCTAACGCTAATTCCGCCTCCCCGGGGGTAGGCCTGGCGTTGGTAATCCGCATGCCGCCCCCAGCCGGGCGGTTTTTTCGTCATGAAAGGAGAGGATGTGGCCGGAAGATCGCTTTACCAAAAAGTTTGGGACACCCACGAGGTGCGCCGGCTGGCGAGCGGGCAGAGCCAGCTCTTCATCGACCTGCACCTGATCCACGAGGTTACCAGCCCGCAGGCCTTCGGAATGCTGCGCGAGCTGGGGCTGAAGGTAGCCATGCCCCACCGTACCTTCGCCACGGTGGACCACATAGTGCCCACTGACGCCCGCGACGAACCCTTCGCCGATCCGCTGGCCCAGGCGATGATCGAGGAACTGCGCAAGAACACCCGCGAACACGGCATCGAGCTTTTCGACGTAGGCAGCGGCAGGCAGGGCATCGTCCACGTGGTGGGACCGGAGCAGGGCCTGACCCAGCCGGGGTTCACCATCGTCTGCGGCGACAGCCACACCTCCACCCACGGCGCCTTTGGCGCCATTGCCTTTGGCATCGGCACCACCCAGGTGCGCGACGTGCTGGCCACCCAGACGGTGGCCATGCCCCGGCTCAAGGTGCGGCGGATCAACGTAAACGGTGAGCTAAAGCCGGGCGTCAGCGCCAAAGACGTAATCTTGCACATAATCCGCACCCTGGGGGTCAAGGGCGGCCAGGGCTACGCCTACGAGTACGGCGGCGCGGTTATTGACAATATGACGATGGAAGAGCGGATGACCGTCTGCAACATGTCCATCGAGGGCGGGGCCCGCATCGGCTACGTCAACCCCGACGAAACCACCTTCGCTTTCCTGAAAGGCCGCCCCTACGCCCCGGCGGAAGACGAGTGGGAAGAAGCCGTAGCCCACTGGCGCAGCCTGGCCTCGGACCCGGACGCCGAGTACGACGACGTGGTAGAGATCGACGGCTCGCAGATCGCCCCCTACGTCACCTGGGGCATCAACCCCGGCCAGGCGATCAGCATCGAGGAGAACGTACCCGACCCGGCCAAAGTGCCGGCCGAGGAAGCGGCGCTGGTGGAAGAAGCGCTCGATTACATGAAACTGCGCCCGGGGCAGCCGATCAAGGGCCAGAAGATTGACGTTGCCTTCATCGGCAGCTGCACCAACGGCCGCCTGAGCGACCTGCGCCAGGCAGCCCGGGTGGTCCAAGCCGTCGGCGACAAGGTGGCGGCGGGCGTGCGGGCGCTGGTGGTGCCCGGCAGCGAGCAGGTGGCCCGCCAGGCCGAGGCCGAGGGGCTGGACAAGGTTTTTCGCGACGCCGGCTTCGAGTGGCGCTACGCTGGCTGCAGTATGTGCCTGGCGATGAACCCCGACAAGCTGGTAGGCGACGAAATTTCGATTAGCAGCTCCAACCGCAACTTTAAGGGGCGGCAGGGCTCGCCCCAGGGTCGCACCCTGCTGGCCAGTCCGGCGATGGTCGCCGCGGCGGCTCTGGCTGGCGAGGTCGTGGACGTGCGCGAAATTTTGGGGGTGGAGGCCTAATGGAAGCCATCAAGCAAGTTCGTGGGCGCGCCGTGGTCATCCCCGGCGACGAAATAGACACCGACCGCATCATTCCCGCCCGCTACCTGAAGGCGGTCACCTTTGACGGGTTGGGCGAGGCGCTCTTTTACGACGAGCGCTACGACGAGGCTGGCAACCCCAAGGACCACCCCCTCAACCGCCCCGAGCGCCAGGGGGCGAGCGTCATGGTGGTGGGGGCCGGCTTCGGCTCCGGCTCCAGCCGCGAGCATGCACCGCAGGCGATCAAGCGGGCCGGCTTCGAGGCGATCATAGGCGAGAGCTTTGCCGAGATCTTTTTCGGCAACGCCACCCAGATTGGCCTGGTCTGCGTGACCCTCGACCCCGAAGACCTGGGGGTACTGGCCGAGTGGGTGGAAGCCAACCCCGAAGGCGAGGTGGAGGTTGACCTGGAAGCGCGCGAGGTCCGCTTTGGCGGGCGCGTGGCTCCGCTGGCCATCCGTGAGGCGGCCCGCGAGGCCCTGGTTAGCGGCCGCTGGGACCCGCTGGCCGAGCTGATGGAAGCGATCGACGAAATTAAGAACATCGACGCTACCCGCCCCGGCCCCGGAAAACGCGGCGGCTACCGCTCTCTCGCTTGAGAGAGCGGGAATAAGATAGCTGCGTGAAAGAAGGTAGCGATATGCACAAGATTGCGGTTTTGCCCGGCGACGGCATTGGCCCCGAAGTAACCGCGGCCGCGGTCAGGGTGCTGGAAAAGGCGGCCGAGGTTTACGGCCTGGAACTGAGCTTTGATCACTTCGACTTTGGCGGCGCTGCCATCGATGCCGCCGGCGAGCCCTACCCCGAAGCCACCCGCCAGGGCGTGGCCGCTGCTGACGCCATCTTGCTGGGAGCCATCGGCGGGCCCAAGTGGGACAACGTTCCCCGCGAAATCCGCGCCGAAACCGGCCTGCTGGCGCTGCGCAAAGACCAAAAACTGTTCGCCAACCTGCGGCCGGCGCGGGTGCTGGAGGGGCTCGAGCACCTATCCCCCCTCAAACCCGAGATCGCCCGCGGGGTAGACGTGCTGATCGTCCGCGAACTGACCGGCGGCATCTACTTTGGCCAGCCGCGCGGCATGAGTGAGGCCGAGGCCTGGAACACCCTGCGTTACTCGAAGCCCGAGGTCGAGCGGGTGGCCTGGGTGGCCTTCGAGGCCGCCAGCAAGCGGCGGAACAAACTGACCAGCGTCGAAAAGGCCAACGTGCTCGAGGTGGGCGAGTTCTGGCGAAGGACGGTGGAAGAGGTAGCCAAAGGCTGGCCCGGGGTGGAGCTGGAACACCAGTACGTCGACGCCATGGCGATGCACCTGATCACCCACCCGGCCGATTTTGACGTTATCGTGACCAGCAACATCTTCGGCGACATCCTCTCGGACCTGGCCTCGGTGCTACCCGGCTCGCTGGGGCTCTTGCCCTCGGCCTCGCTGGGCGAAGGCACCCCCCTCTTCGAGCCGGTCCACGGTTCCGCCCCCGACATAGCCGGCCAGGGCAAGGCCAATCCAACGGCCGCCATCCTTTCGGCCGGTATGCTGGCCACTTACGCCCTAGACCGACCCGAGGTGGGTGCTGCCATCGAACAGGCGGTCGCCGCCGCCCTCAA
>Ga0256835_1001296_pt1 | contig 15319 bp, 17 predicted proteins | sample PIR30metaG_FD_185972 | JGI IMG/M metagenome (GOLD analysis project Ga0256835, IMG submission 185972) | Hydrothermal vent microbial communities from East Pacific Rise, Pacific Ocean - PIR-30 | ecosystem: Environmental > Aquatic > Marine > Hydrothermal vents | place: Pacific Ocean: East Pacific...
CTACGTGATGAAGAGGCTCAGGGAGATGGGGCACGATGTATCGGAGGCCGAGGAGAGGATGAGGGCAAGGAGGCTTTCCGTGGAGGGGAGGGGATTCATCTCGATCTCGCCCACCGGGGACGTGTACCTGAGCAATTACCTGACCGACCTAAGGCTGGGGAACGCGCTCCACGACGACCTCAGGGAGCTCCTGAACCACCCCCTTTACAGGGCTGCCGGTGACTCCTCCCAGCTGAAGGGGAGGTGCGGAGCCTGCCCCTACAGGGACATGTGCGGGGGATCGAGGGTGAAGGCCCACATCTACACCGGCGACCTCCTGGGAGAGGATCCCACATGCGTCATTCAAGACTGAACTTCGACGAGAGGCCCATCCTCATATTCTGGGAGATGACCAAAGCTTGCCTCCTGAAGTGCAGGCACTGCCGGGCCGAGGCCATACCCGAGCCATTGCCCGGTGAACTCTCAACGGAGGAGGGCAAAGAGCTGATCGACCGGATCAGGGGGTTCGGAGAGCCCTACCCCGTGCTGATCCTCACCGGTGGGGACCCCCTCATGAGGGAAGACTTGGAGGAGATCGTTAGGTACGCGACGGAGTCGGGCTTGAGGGTGGGGATAGCTCCAGCGGTCACGGAGAGGCTGCTGAACTCCCTCGGCATGCTCTCGAGGTACGGCATCCGCTTCATCTCCATAAGCCTGGACGGTATGGGGGAGACGCACGACTACATCAGGGGGATCAGGGGCCACTTCGAGACCACGCTGGAGGTCCTGAGGAGACTGACCGAGGGGGACTGGATACCGCAGGTGAACACCCTCGTCTCCAAGGAGAGTGTGACGGACCTCCCCGACGTGGCTAACCTCCTCATGGGAATGGGTGTGAGAATCTGGGAGCTCTTCTTCCTCATCAAGGTCGGAAGGGGGATCGAGCTGACTGACCTCTCCCCCCAAGAGTACGAGGATGTGGTCCACTTCCTCTTCGAGGTCTCCAAGTATGGGATGGAGGTGAGGACCGTCGAGGCCCCGTTCTTCAGGAGGGTGTACCTCACCCGCAGAAATGATGGGTTGAATGGTGAGGAGGAAGACTACGTGGAGAGGGTCGCTGAGAGGTACGGGCTAGGGAACCTTTACAGGAGATTGACTAAGAGGCTCATCGAGCTCATGGGTCCTCCCCAGCGAGAACCCTCCATGAGATCGGCCTTCACCAGGGACGGATACGGCATAATATTCGTCGCCTACAACGGGGACGTCTACCCGAGCGGCTTCGCCCCCTACAGGCTTGGGAACGTGAGGTCCGATGACATAGTGAAGATCTACAGGGAAAACGAAGTCCTGAGGAGGATAAGGCAAGCGGAGTTCGGGGGAAGGTGCGGGATCTGCGAGTTCAGGCATGTGTGCGGGGGGAGCAGGGCCAGGGCTCTAGCGTTGAGAGGGGACATTCTGGAGGAAGACCCAGCGTGCACCTACGTCCCCGCCGGCGGGCAGGGGGATTTTATGCACTGAAGGCCTGATACAGGGATGCACGAACTGCTGTGCAGGGGCGCGAGGGTAAGGGTGAAGGACTGTAAGGTCGAGGTCCTCACTGATCCTGCTGTGGTGAGCTGCCCCTACGTGAGGGCGGCCTTCAAGATCGACAGGATTGACAGGGAGGCAGTGAAGAGGATAGTCGAGTTCAAGATAAGGGAGTACGGACACTTCTGCCCGCACAGGTCCCTGAAGTCCGACAGGGTGGTGCCCTTCGGCAGCTCCGAGATGATAAGCTCCGTGATGGGGAAGTTGCTGGACTGTGCTGTCGTCGTGTGCGATGGAGCAGGCTCGGTAATAGCGTGGAATCCCGAGCTGGTGCAGGGCATTGGAGCAGCCATGACCGGCCTGCTCAGGACCACCCCGATACCGGAGGTCATCGATAGGATCAGGGAGATGGGCGGCGATGTCTTGGGGGAGCCGAGGATAGATCAGGTGGCAGCGGTGAGGAAGGCTGTGGAGATGGGATTTGAGAGGATCGCCGTCACGGTCATAGGGCCCCATGCTGACACTATAGGGGAGCTGAGGGATCTGGAGAGGGAGGAAGGGGTAAAGCTGGCCATCTTCTCCACCTGCAACACCCTCATCCCGGAGGGGTATCTGGAGTACTTAGAGATGGCCGACGTCGTGTGTGCCAGCGCCTCTAGGTTGGTGGTGGAGAGGATAGGGCCCAGGGCCCTCATGCAGCTCGGCATCCACATCCCCGTTTTCATCCTCACGAGGTTGGGAAAGGAGATCGCCCTGGAATATTTGAAGGAGATGAGGTCCATAGTGGTGTCCAGGGCTAGGATGCCCTTCATCATGGAGGACAAGCTGCCTGAGATGAGGGAGGAGGAAAGAGCTCATCTCAACGATTCCTGAGCTCCCTTAAAGCCTCACCCCTCAAACTTCGTGCCCCTCCTTCCCCTCCTTATCATAGGGTGCAGTGGAACGCCTCTCTTGAACTCTCAGGATCCTCTTTTAATCACTGGCTTCGAGATCTAACGTTGCTGGATCCCTCTGGTGGAACCTGACCATTCTCTTGACCGCCCCCCTTACCCATGGTAGGAAATACGGAGCGCCAAAATTCGAGAAATTTGGTACCTTACATTTCCTTAGCTTGGCGGATTTCCAATCGTCTGCTGGCGCCGAAGCATCCCACCAGCAGGAGGATCAACCCCAAAGCCGCGGTGACGGGAGCGGGAAACACAACGAGGACACTTCCCGCGACCACGATAAGTCCATATCTCCTCACAGACAGCTCCGATGACATGAGGGCAGATCCGACTAAGAGATAGAAGATCGCCTTAGAGAGCAAAACGGAGAAGCCGGTCGCCTCGGATGGGGATAGGAGCCAGATGGAGGCCTCGCCCAACGTCACTACTAGGGCCATGAGGATTCCGTAAATGGTCAAACGGAGAGAGTGGATCGATCTGCCCATCCTGATCATAGAGATGGACAGGTAGATGGAGAGCAGCAGGAAGTAGGATTCCACTATGAGGAGGACCGGGAGGGAGGGCATAAGGACTGCCATCACAATGAGAGCTGGGTAGAGAGAGGCCATCATAAGGCCCGCGGAGAGGTGATCCTCCGGGTTCATCCAGCGCGCCACCACTCCTAAGAATAAAAAGTCGCGCGGTACCCGCCGATCCTAGGCCCACTGAACGGCCCTAAGTGTCCAACCACACTCTCTTGATCCAAGGAACCCTATCCAATTCCCTGTCCTCACTGACCACCACATCAATTCCGTTCAGCTTCATGGCTGCTAGGTGGAGGGCATCGCTGGGCGGGAGCCCGTATTTGAGAATCGTGATCGCCTCCAACACCTCTTCCCTACCCAAGGGCAGCACCTCGACAAAGGGATCCACGACCGATGTGATGAACTCAGAGGTCACATCGTAAGGTATCCCGTACTTCCTCTTGGAAACCCAGAGGAGTTCGTCCAGCACTATGGGATCTAAGTAGAGGTCATGTTCCCGGATCAGGCCAACGTAGAACTCCTCCAGAGAAATCCTAGTGTCGGCGTCCGATGTGACGTTCAGGTATATCAAGAGGTTGGAATCAATGAAGATCCTCATCGAACTCCTCCTCCAGTCCGACAGTGCCGAGCTTTCCGAGCTCTAGCTTCACGTTGTAGGGTTTCACCCTCTTAGCGTGGGCTCTGAACCTTCTTCTAAGCTCTTCGAGATCTATTTCCCTGAGAGGACGGATTAAAATCCCTTCTCTGACCTCGATCAGGACCTCGTCCCCTTCCTTTATTCCCACGGCCTCCCTGATCCTCTTGGGTATTATTATGTAGCCCTTCCTCCCCACCTTCGTCTTGACGGACAACCTCATTTCCATCCATGGCTAACCCATGGCTTGGCTTATAAGGGTTCTCGTCACGGTCAAGGTTCACGGGAGATCTCCCGCATCTTGAGAAAGGTGGAGGGTAGGAACCTACTTTTCCTTACCCCTCGCCAATGCGAGGGCAACCCTCAGGTACTGGCTGACCCCTCCCAGGCCGAGGCTGAGAAGGAGCATGGCGATCAGCACAATGAAGCTCTCCCTTATGACAACCAGGAAGGATCCGAGGACCACCAGGCCGCCGAACCTGTCCAGCTTCCTCAGACCGCTGACCCTGGCGACATCGTGAGCGTACAGTCCGATGACAAGCATCGAGGCCACCGTCCCCAGGTTGGACAGGATACCGGCGACGGGTACTGGAGCCAGGGCGATGAGCATCAGGACGGCGCTCAATCCCATTATGGCACTCGAGAGGAGTGCTTTCCTCGGGTCGGGCCACCTCACCTTCCAGAGGAAGATCGCTGCCAGCGCCGTCGTCAGCACGAAGTACAGGTGGAGGGCCAAGACCAAGCCCACCAGTTCGGTGGCGTAGGAGATGAGCATCAGCAAGGGAAAGAAGGCCATCATGCCCACGACATCGGCCAGCCTTTTCAACCAGATCCCACTGTTCATCCGCATCCCTCTCGAGTAATGCGGGGAAAAGAAAAAGGTGAGGTGAGTGGAGCCGTCAGATGGAGGCCGCTTCCCTGGCCAGCTCCTTCTCCACCTTATCCAGCTCCTCGAAGAACTTCGGGTCCTTCTTCTGGAGCAGCTTGATCCTCTGGACGTAGAGTTCCTCGGAGTTCTTGGTGAGGAGGTCCTTCACGGAGACGCCAAGCTTCCTGGCTCCGAACCTGAGGGCCCAGACGAGGAGAGCGACCCACATCAGTATGTAGAGGGCCCACACCACTATCTGTCCCGTCCTGTCCATGGTTATGAGGGCAGGCAGGAACGTGGTAGGCGAGTAGGAGCAGCACGCCATCAGCCCGTCCCAGAAGTCCCTGGCCAGGGTGTATGGCAGGTATCCCAGGTAGAAGAACGGCCATATAAGGAGTCCGGTTATGTAGAGGAGCCCGGTCCTGCCGTAGTTCCTGAACTCGCAGCCCAGCATGAAGACGGTGCCCATTCCCAGGAGGAAACCGCCGAAGATGTCCATTGGTAGGGTGGTCATCTCCCTTATGGCGATGCCGGTCTTGTGGAACTCCAGGCCGGTCGCACTCGCGAAGGCCTCGGCGAACTCCTTGGTGGCCCAGTGATGTCCCTCCATTATCCCGAAGAGGGCGAACCCTATGAAGAAGGCGGTGCTCGCGATTATTATGTGAACGGCGAGGGCCGTGAATGGCTGCATGCCCAGGAAGATGGTCCTGATGGAGTAGGGCATCTTCCACCTCTTGGCGAACTTCAGCTCGTCCTTCTCTATTATCGGACCCATCTCAGCGTTGAGGACGGCGCATTCAGTCCCTATCCCGGTCTTGGCTACGCTCGCTCCCAAGAGGCCTCCCACTATGAGGAGCATGATGATGTTGGGCAGGTTCTGGGGGGTGAGCATGTGCTTCGCAATCTTGGTCTTGGCCAGGCTATCGGCCCACCCCATCTGCACCGCATAATCGATGCCAAAGAGGGCGTTGGCCAGTATCACGAGGGCGAAGATGGCCCAGAACGCGTACAGGAGGATCCTCAGCCAGTCCTTCCTTGGATTGTAGTTGAAGTCCAAGGTGAGGCCGTCGGCCCATCCCCTCTTCTTGGCGTCCTCCACATACCACTTCGTGTCCTGGGACTTGAAGTACTGGACCAGTCCGAATCTGCTCATTATCATTATCCCGATCCCCGCCGCTACGGTGGCGGTGATCATGACCACGTAGCTCTTCACGTTCATGGCCGCCCATCCACCGAGCAGGTGATGCAGCGTGCACCCTCCAGCTACTCTGGTCCCCCATGCGAACATGAAGGCGCCCAAGGCGGTGAAGATCAGGAAGCCCTTCGGGTACCTGACCCAGCTCCTTATGTCCTCCTCCAGGTAGGCTAGGACCAGACCCGTGATTATCGCGCCCAGGATGACCCACTGTATGTCGGGCTGGTAGTCCGGCTTGGTCGCGATCAGGCTGTGGCCGGTCAGTCTAGCCTCTAGGCCGGCCAGCATCCTGGCCATTCCCGACGTCACGCCGATGAACTTGTGCTTCGGATGTCCGAGCGGGAGGAACCAGTAATTTATGGCCTCAGCAAGGCCCGTGAGCACCCCGGCGGTCCACCAGGGCCACTGCTTCTTCAGGAAGCTCATGCTCTCACTAGGCACTTGACGATATTACGGCGTTTATAAGTAGACATCTGTCTTATTTGCACCCGGCTCCTTGGCGCGTGTGCACGACCTGCACGGGAACCCCCATCGGAGGAACTAATTGACGATCATTAAATCGATCAAATAAATGGGAGGGTGAGATGTACCGAGCGGGCGTCGGGAATGCGCTTGCTGAGAGCTGTCATCTACCCTCAACGATGGATCTGAGGACGTGGGCGAACCTCTCAACCTCTTCCATCGTGTTGTACAGGTAGAAGCTTGCTCTCACGGTGCCGTCCTCCGCTCCCAGCCGCCTGTGCAGCGGATGGGCGCAGTGCAAACCGGTTCTGACCGCTATGCCCTGAGCGTCGAGCAGGGCCCCGACCATGTGGGGGTCCATGCCCTCCACATTGAATGTGAGGATGCCCCCTCTCCTCTCCACATCCTTCGGCCCGTAGACGATCACGCCCTCCATCTCCGAGAGCAGCTCCAGCCCCCTCCTCGTGAGTTCCTTCTCGTGCTCCCTTATCCTGTCCATGCCCACCCTCATGAGGTACCTCGCCGCCTCGGCGAGGCCGATGCCCCCAGCTATGTTAGGCGTTCCACCCTCGTGCTTCCACGGCAGCTCGGCCCACTCCACTCCCTCCAGCGTGACGTCCCTTATCGTACCTCCTCCAGGCCTGGCCGGTCTCATCTCCTCTAGAAGATCCCTCTTCCCGTAAAGGACTCCAGTCCCGGTGGGTCCGAGCATCTTGTGGCCTGAAAACGCTAGGAAGTCCACATCCAGCTTCCTAACGTCGACGGGCATGTGGGGCACCATTTGGGCGCCGTCCAGCACCACCACCGCGTCGACCTGATGGGCGGCCCTGATGGCCCCCTCCACGTCGGGTATAGCGCCGGTCACGTTGGACATGCCCGACATGGCCACGATCTTGGTCTTCTCATCGATGAGTGACTCTAACTCGTCCATGCGGGGCATTCCCTCATCATCCACATCCGCGTAGACCACCTCAGCCCCGGTCAGCTCAGCCACGGTCCTCCAGGGGAGCATGTTGCTGTGGTGCTCCATCACCGTGGTGACTATCCTGTCTCCCCTCCTCAGGTGGTGGAGGGCCCAGCCCCACGCCACCATGTTTATGGACTCCGTGGTGTTGGATGTGAAGACCACCTCCTCGAAATCGGCGTTTATGAACTTGGCCAGAGTCTCGTGAGCCCCCTCATAGAGCTCAGACGCCTCTCTACTCAGGTAATGTATCCCCCTGTGGACGTTGGCGTTGAGGGTCTCGTAGAACTCCTTTATGGCGTTTATCACCTGGATGGGCCTCTGGGTGGTGGCGGCGTTATCGAAGTATATGAGGGGGTGACCGTTCACCTCGATTCGCAGGATGGGGAAGTCCTCCCTGACACCCAGGTCCATGAGCCACACCTACAACGATAGTTTTGGAAGGGAGAGGCTGAAAACCTTTCGGTCAGAGAAATACGGAGCCCATCACCAGGGCCAGCTCCCCCCTCAAGAGGATGCCCTCCTCTCCCCGGGACCTGACGGCCCCGAAAACGGCGCCGAAGATCATCCCAGCAACCCAGAGGTAGAACGATACCCTGGAGACCGAGGCCCCGAGCAGCCCGGCGCTCACGTTCAATAAGAGCTGGTAGAACAGCTTCCAGGTCAGGAGGAAGAGGATGCTCGGTAGTGCGGCCACCACGACGGCCATGAACAGCGCCCCCTTCATGAGAGTCCCCGCTTTGAGCACCCTGAGGTCGTGGATGCCGTAGAGCACCTTGGCGCCGAGGTCGGCGCCACCCTTGAAGGCTAGGAAGACGAACAGGGTGAAGATTGATGGAGGCTTACTCACCAGCAGGCTGATCGCACCCACGACCACCCAAACGGCCGTGAAGATCCAGTCCAGCCAGTTCCTTTTAGCTATGGGGGCGTTGAGGGCCTTGGCGACCCCCTTGCTGACCAGAGACTGGATCCAGTACATGAAGGTGGGAATGAAATCGACGATCCCCATTACCACGGTCAGCAGGAAGAAGATGAGATCTCCAAGCTGCATCAATGAGATGGGAGGGTGAATGTTAAATCATTTACTGCTGTCTCAGTTGCCGCACAAGTATTGCCCCTGTGGACCTTCATCCCTTCCTAATGAGTAGAGTGACCAGCCCTCCCTCCGACGAAAGCACCTCCATCTTGGCCCCGTAAGCCTTCGCCAAGGCGGCGACGGACTCTATGCTGAACCTCGCCGTCTCAACAGCCACTATTACGCCCTCTCCCTCCTTCAACTTGGTGAGGAGGCTCGACAGCTTCACGAGTGGGATGTAGTTGCACTTGTACTGCCGCCGCGTCATCACTACCTTTCCCACTATCTTGACGTCCTTTGGAGGCTTCAGGGCGCCAGCTCCTCCTCCGTTGTCATCCGCCATATTGCCTCCACCACGTCCCTAGCAGTTATTATCCCCTTTATCTCACCCTCAGATGTCAGAGGGAGCCTCTTTATCTTTGCGTTGGCCATGAGCTTCGCCGCCTCGACCAGCGTGGCGTTGGCGTCAAGGGTTATCAGGTCGAGGGTGGAGTACTTGCCCACCGGGTCACAGGGATCGCCGCCTCCAACGAGGAACCTCTTCACCGCGTCCCTCTCCGTGAATATGCCCTTTATCTTCCTCTCCTCCTCCACCAAGAGGCTTCCCACCCTCTCGACCTTCATTATCCTCACTGCCTCCCTCACGCTCGCTTGGTAGTGGACCTTCAGGACCTCCCATGTGGCGTAAGGTCTCAGGGGCGGGCTAACTGTTGCCGTCCCGGCGTAGGCCCTTACTATGTCGGCGGCGGTGACGACACCCAGCAGCTGACCGTCCTCGAGTACCACCAACCTGGCCTTCACCTTCATCATGGCCCTGGCAGCGTCCGCCAACGTCTCGTCGGGCCTTAAAACTCCATATCTCCTGCTCATAACATCTTCCACCTTAACCTGGTGGGGCGTCAACCTCGCAGCAATTATGCCGGTCAGTATGTCCCTCTCCGTCAGGAACCCGATTATTTCTCCTTCCTCTCGCACTACCGGGCTCCAGACGTCCCTCTCCTTCATTCGATCAAGTGCCTCAGCGATCGTGATGTTGGAACCCACCACCAGCGGATTCGAACTCATGAACTCCCTTACCTTCATTTTCCCCAAGTAGTATGAGAGGCCACGGTAATTAATCATTATGAAGATTTTACAATCGTTCCTTCCTTCTCCCCTTCGATTTCAGAAGCAGTGATGAGGGTGGAGGGGTCCCCTCAGCCGACCATCCCCGTGCAGCTGGTGGGGACGGCCGGTCTTATCACGACCTTGTCCCCGTCCGCCTCTATCCTGACGACCATGCCCTCCCTCCACCCGAGGGCCTCGAGCACATCCCTCGGCAGTCTCACGAGACCCCTGACGAGCCTGGCCTTCAGCCTCTCACCCCCCTTTGTAAAAGGATTTTAGGGTTTAGGACGAGATACGAAAGGTGAGGGCTCGGGGAGAGCCCTTCCTGTGAAAGCGCCGTTTTCTGCCAATATAACCTTTTCTGTGAGGGCCTCCTCGGTGCTGCCGCACCCGCTCCAATCCGCGTCTCCGTGACTCTGGGTGACATATTAGTTTCCTCAAGGAAACTTTGGTTCACTAATATGAGCTCAAAGGGGACGAGTTGAGGAATGTGGTCCTCTTCATGGGTAAGTACGGGGTGCGACGGGGTTTCTTGGGTTTGTAGGGGTGATGACGGCGATGATGTGCTCGATGAGGGACGTGTAAGGCTGATATCTCTTCTGAGCCTGTGCATCCTAGGGAGAGAGGCCCTCAGAACCGTTTAGTAATTCTACTAAGTTGGAATGGGTAAAAGGGAAAAAGGAGAGGTCAAATTCAGATGTTGACCTCCAGCCCAGGTATCTTCACCTTCTCGTAAATCCAGTCGAAGATCTTCATCGAGATAGTTATCCAGAGGAAGTAGATGGCTGAAGCGAAGAGGTAGACCTCTAAGGGCCTGAAGGTCTGCGCTGCGATGCTCTTGGATATGTTGGTCAGCTCTCTTATGCCCAGCACTATGAGAGCTGAGGTGCTGAGGCCCAGCGACACGTACTCGTTGGTCCAGGGCGGTATGACTATCCTGAGGGCCTGGGGGAGTACTACATGAGTAAGTGTCTGTCTGAAGGTCATTCCCAGCGATTTTGCGGCCATGAGCTGGTCCTTGAACACGGCCTCTATCGCCCCCTTGAAGTAGCCCTTCTGGTAGGCCCCGCTGTTGAGCATGAGCGTTACAGCACCAGCTGTGAAAGCGTCCCAGTTCAGGCCCGTCAACGCGGGTATGGAGAAGTAGAAGAAGAGGAGCTGCACTATCAACGGGCTCCCCCTGAAGAACTCCACGTAGCCGGCGATTATCACCTTCATCAGCTTGGTCCCGTAGACGTCGCCTAAGGCAGAGAGAATGCCTAGGACGAAGCCTCCGGCCAGGCCAAGGAAGGTCATCTCCACAGTCGTGAGGAAGCCCTCTATTATGAAGGGATAGTACTCGGTGACGAAGCTTATGATGAAGGATATGGGGTCCAGAGGAGCCGCCGTCTTCATACCCCCCCGATGAGCCTCCTCAGGAACTCCCTCGCCCTGGGTGTCTTCGGGTTCTTCAGGAGCTCCTCCGGAGGACCGGACTCTATGATGCGCCCGTCGTCCATGAACAGGATCTCGTCAGCCACCTCCTTCGCGAATCCCAACTCGTGCGTCACCACCAACATGGTCACGCCCCTCCTCGCCAAGTCCTTCATGACATCGATTACCTCCCACGTGAGCTCTATGTCGAGGGAGGCGGTGGGCTCGTCGAACAGTATTATGTCGGGGTCCATAGCCAGGGCCCTAGCTATGCCCACACGCTGCTGCTGTCCTCCAGATAGTTGAGCGGGATAGTGATGGGCCCACTCCTCTAGCTTGACTGTTTTCAACGCATCCATTGCCTTCCTCTCCGCCTCCTCGTCCTTCATCTTGAGAACGACCTTCGGACCGAGCTTGACGTTTCCCAGGGCGGTGAGGTGCCTGAAGAGGCTCGGTTCCTGGAACACGAACCCTATCTTGGCCCTCAGCATGTTGAGGTCAAGCCCGGAGCCGTAGACGTCCTTCCCCTCGAAGTATATCTTGCCCTCCGTGGGCGGCTCCAGCAGGCCCATCAGCCTGAGGAAGGTTGACTTGCCGGACCCGCTGGGCCCTATTATCACCTTGGTCTGGCCCCTCTCTATCTCGAAGTCTATACCCTTGAGGACCCACAGGTCCCCGTACCTCTTCTTCAAACCCTCACATGCGAGAATTACCTCGCCCATCCAATCACCTCAAACCGTACTTCGTCTTCAGCCTGGACCCGAGCCTGTCGAGGTAGTTGGCCACGGGGAAGGTGATCATGATGTAGAGAATCGCGGCTATCAGGTAGGGGTACAGGAAGGACCTCGTCGCCTTCCTGACTATATCGGAGTACTTGGTCAGCTCTAGTACGCCCAGAACGAACGCGTAGGAGGAGTCCTTTATCAGGAGAGCTATTTCGCTGCCCAGCCCGGGCAGAGCCACTATGAAGGCCTGGGGCAGGATCACATGCCTGAAGGCCTGCCATCTGTTCATCCCCAGCGATGTTGCGGCCATCATCTGCTGTCTTCCCACTGAATTGATTGCCCCTCTGAAAATCTGGGACTGGAAGGCACCGCTCCTCAGCCCCAAGGCGAATGTAGCTGACAGGAAGGCGCTCTTGAAGACGGGGATTATGCCGGCCATGCCGAAGTGGAATAGGAGCATTATCACCAGGACGGGAATCCCCCTCATGACGCTTATGTAGGCGTCGGCCACGTGCCCTAGGCCGAATGGGGAGAATTGTTTAACGAGGGCCGTCGGTATTCCCAGAGCGAAACCTAGAGCGAATGAAAGGAAAGAAATCGCCAGGGTGTTGGGTACTCCCTGAAGTAAAAAAAGGAAGTTCTCGAAGGTGAACAAGGCCTGACCTCCCTCAACTTACCTGCCTCTCTCAGCCTCTGGGGACGCCCCACTTATCGGCTATCTGATCTATCTTCGCATTGGCGTACATCTCAGCTAGGATGCCGTCTATCTCCTTCATCAAGTCGACTGCATCCTTGTTCAAGACGAAGGCCACGGGCCAGTAGCTCCTGCTGTAAACGACCTTCAGCGGCACCTTCGAGGTTGAGTTCCAGTAAGTGGTTATCGGGGTCTCAGCGTACACCGCGTCAATGGTTCCCTTCTTCATGTCCTCCAGGGCCACCTCGAAGTCGGGGTAGGACTTCACCTGGGAGGACTTCAGCTTGCCCTGCTTCACCAGCTGCAGCAGCTCGTCCTCTTCGGTGGTCCCACTGCCAGTACCTATCACCAAGTTGTACTTGAACGCCTCTTCGAGGGAGCCCAGCTTTGTTATACCGAGCTCCTTGGCCTTCGGTTCAAGCATTATGAGCTGGACCTTGGTTATGTGGATGGGCATGGTGAACAGGACCTCCTTGAGCCTCTCAGGGGTGACGGAGAAGCCGCTGACTCCCATGTCCACTTCCTTGTTCTTGACCGCCTGGATTATGGCGTCGAAGTCCATGGGCTTCCACTCGACCTTGACCCCGAGCTTCTTCGCCACTTCCTCCATTATGTCGACCTCGTAACCGACTATCTTGTTGGTCTTGGGATCAATGAACTCGAACGGTGGCCAGTCAGGAGAAGTAGCCACTATTATCTTGCCCCTCTTCTTTATCTCCGCTAGCATTCCTCCTGGCGCAGCTCCAGCCTGCGTCACCGTCTTAGTGACGGTCTGCGTCACGGTCTTCGCGCCCGGAGCTCCCTGAGTGATCGTTTGAGTTACGGTGACCGTCTTAGCCCCGGCCGGGGCGCTCGGCTTGGCAACGTAACCTATCGCGGCACCTATTATGAAGGCCACAATCAGGCCTATTGCTAAAACTCCCTTGGAATCCATAGGAACACCTCCTTTTGTTTTTCGACCGACCGTTCTAATATTAAGCTTCCGCATTTATCTGAGGATCCCCAATGACTCAAAATAATTGCAGATTGGTTCGAGGCCGGAAATCGTGATTGGGATGCCAGGCTGACGTGATAGAACCTCTTAATCGTTCATGTGTGAGGGATAACTGAATTTATGCGTATCAACGACTGGAAATCTCTGACGGGCATGTCACAATGTCACCATGACTGAACGTATTTATTCTCGCTCAGGCATGAAAGGGAGATGCCCGACATCTTCGATGTGATGGCGGAGAGGAGGTCCGTCAGGAGATACTCCAGTGAGGATGTTAGCGAGGAGGACCTGAACGTTATACTGGAGGCCGCCTGCTCCGCTCCCTCGGCTGGCAACCTTCAAGCTTACGAGATCGTGGTGGTTAGGGACAGGAGAAGGAGGATTGAGCTGGCTAGAGCCTCGCTGAACCAGATGTTCATGGCCCAGGCTCCCGTGCACCTGGTCTTCTTGGCTTATCCGAGGAGGTCCGCTTCAATCTACGGGAGGAGGGGTGCAAGGCTCTACTCTTTACAGGACGCCACCATCGCTGCCGCATTTGCCATGCTAGCAGCTCACGCCTTAGGCTACGGGACATGCTGGGTCGGCGCGTTCCACGATGAGGAGGTGTTGAGGATAGTCGGGGCACCGGATGACAGGATTCCCGTGGCCATAATAACGGTGGGGAAACCCATAGGAGGAGGGGGACACACCACTCCCAGGATGGGTATGGAGCTATTCGTTTTCGAGGAGGTTCATGGCAGGCCTTTCAGGCACATACCGGTGATGAGGAAATTGCTCAGGCCAGGGTGTTGAGTCAGGTGGGAGAAAGGGGAAAGAAATGTGAACAAAGATGAGGGTTCAGGGAGTGGTGTAGAGGAGGCTTATCTCCCAGTCCTGGACCCTTCCGTCGTGGTTGAGGTCCTTCCAGTGGACGACGACCAGGAAGTGACCGCTCACCTTGTCCGGGTGATCCAGAAGCCACATCAAAGCAGCCCTAGTTCCGAACCTGTTGACGCCAGCCACCCTGATGATGTTGCGATCGCAGTCCACGAGAATGCTTCCGTAATCCTCGGAACCGAATTTCGCTCTGTAGGTGTGGCCGGCCACGGTCAGGGTATCCTTCCCGAAGGTCACGTCGTACCTCTCCCACGGGTATGGGATGACATGGGGCCCGCCTAGCATCACATAGTTCTCATCTTCCTCAGGGCCGGCCCTGCCGGCGAACTCTCTGAGGAGATCCTCGTTGAACATGAGGTCGATGTACATTCCCCTGTACTTCATCTCCCTCACGGATTCGCTATCGAGCGAGCAAACTTTGGTTGACTGCTGCTCACCGGAAGACTCCATCGGGATCGTCTCGGTTGTGGCTCCGCTGCTGGCCTCCACCTTCTTGAAGTGGATTATCACGGTGTGATTTCCGTTCATCTCGAATTCGAGCCTGTTGGAGTTACCCTCATTAGCTCTATCAAACTCCCAGTAATCGAAGGTCCAGCCGGCGTTCGCAATGGGTGAGAGAGTGACCTTCCTTCCCCTGTCCAGCATGTAGGTGCCCCTGCTCCAGGGTATGTGGGCGTTCCCCGAGCCGTCGGGGGTCACCTCTATCTTCAGGCTGTACTGCTTCCAGTAGACTGCTTTCAGCGTGAAGCTCCCGTTCATGATCAGGGTGCCGCTGTCCTGATCTATCCTCTGCCCGTTCACCTCCCAGTGATCGAACCTGAAGGTGGGGCACGCCACGCTGGAGAAGTTCACGTTCGTGTTCCTGTAAAGCTGCATCTCGCTTCCCGTTCCGTAGATCCCGTCACTGCCCAGGGGATCCTGCGCGCCGCTGGGCGGCGTCAGATCCAAGTCGACCGGGCAGTTGATGGGGTTCCCCAACTCATCTGTCACAACGATCTGGAGCGGGTACAGCTTCCAGTAGACCCCAGTAATGGCGGGATCTTCGTTCAAGGTGGCGTTCGTGGCCGGATCACCGGTCATTCCAGAGGTCTCCCAGTGATCGAAGTGGTAGCCCGGGCAGCTGAGGGGTGTTGCTTCTAACCCGGTGTGCCTGTACAGGTCCTCTATCGTCGTGGTAGTGTAGTTCCCGTCGGGCTCAGGGGCATTAAGGGATCCCTCAGGGGCCGTGAAGTTGAGGTTGACGCTGCAATCCAGCTGCTGGTTTAAGTCGTCCACGACCTGTACGCCCAAGTCAACGAGCTTCCAGTAGACCCCGGTGAGGGAGGGGTCATCGCC
>Ga0256835_1001297_pt1 | contig 15317 bp, 10 predicted proteins | sample PIR30metaG_FD_185972 | JGI IMG/M metagenome (GOLD analysis project Ga0256835, IMG submission 185972) | Hydrothermal vent microbial communities from East Pacific Rise, Pacific Ocean - PIR-30 | ecosystem: Environmental > Aquatic > Marine > Hydrothermal vents | place: Pacific Ocean: East Pacific...
GAAACAATGAAAATAGGAGATAAAAGAAGGATGGCAGCCGGAAATATAACCCTTACGGGCTCTGTGTCCGAAAACAAAGAAAATACTGCAACTCAAACCACTCATATAGCAGGAAGAATAGAAAAAATGTATGTGCAATCCGAAGGGGATTTTGTACGGAAAGGACAAAAAATTGCCTTGATTTACTCTCCTGATTTGGTAACTGCTCAAAACGAATTATTACAAGCCATGTATATTAAAGATGCACAACCCGAATTGTATCGTGCAGTGAGGCAGAAATTGAAATATTGGAAATTAACCGACCGCCAAATCCGGCAGATTGAAAATACCCGGAAAATCATACCCAATATGCCGGTTTATGCTGATTATGCAGGCTTTATCAGCGAAATTAAAGCCAATGAAGGCACTCATTTAAAAGAAGGAGGAGCTTTATACAAAATTGCTGATTTATCCACTGTTTGGATTGTGGCGGATATTTATGAAAAAGATTTGGAGAATATCCAAAACGGACAAGCAGCCGAAATACGTTTGAATGCCTTTCCTGGAAAAGTATTAAAAGGGAAAATAGATTATATAGAACCTACCGTTAATACCAAAACTCGAACTGCAGAAGCCCGAATAGTTTTATCTAATAACCAAAAGAGATTGAAACCCGGTATGCTGGCACAAATTGATGTAAAAATAAAATCACCGGAAATGCAGGAAAAAGGGATGCGAATTCTTTTGCCTAAAACAGCCGTTTTATGGACAGGTAAACGCTCGGTGGTTTATATAAAATTACCGGGAGAAGTACCTGCTTTTGAAATGAAAGAAATAAAAACAGGCAAAACTTATGGTGATCAACTGGAAGTTTTATCAGGTTTAATGACCGGAGATGAAGTGGTTATAAACGGTGTGTTTACAATTGATGCCTCTGCACAGTTACAAGGAAAACCAAGTATGATGAATCCAAAAGGAAACAATGCAAAAACAACAAATACCCATGCAGGAATGGATATGTAAAAAGGTTTTTTTTAAGGATTGATAAAGAAAAATAATATCATTATAAATAAATTGTATAAACAAACTATAACTTTTGCTTATCCTCCTTGTATATTTGCAATATTCTAATGAAGACTATAATAAATTACATATTAATTATTTCAATCCTTATCCAAAGTATTCAATGGCATCCAGAAGACTTAAGGAATTTGAATTCTTTTTTTTCGGATGCTATTGAGCATTTGGAATCTGGGGATACTTTAATTGATTTTCTGCAAAAACATTACGGTAAGGAAGAAATAGTCATTAAGCATTTAAATAAAAAACATCCCGATAGAAAGAAATCGGATAGTAAACATACGCACCATATTGAAACTTTGCATGTTTGGAGTTTTAATTCACCCGAAGAGATATTGATACAATTGAATCTTTGTGCCCAAAAACTTCCTAATTTTTATAAGGAATTTGGTTCATGTGTTCATATTAAACCTCTTTATTCCCCTCCCGAATTGATTTAATGTTTATTAAATTTATATAAAAAGCATATTTCTGCTTCTTATTTCTTATTAACTCATTAAATCATTTTAAAATGTTATCAAAAATTATTCATTTTAGCGTTAAGCATAAGTTTATCGTATTCTTACTTACATTTATGATTGTGGTTTCAGGATTTTATTCCTTGACACACATTCCAATTGGTGCCGTGCCTGACATCACAAACAATCAGGTTCAAATATTAACTACCACCCGCGATATGTCTACCGAAGATGTGGAGCAATTTATTACTTATCCCGTCGAACTTGAAATGGGAAATTTACCGGGAATTGAAGAAATCCGTTCCATTTCAAAATTCGGATTATCGGTGGTAACCCTGGTTTTTAAGGATGAAATGGGGACCTATTTACCTCGTCAGTTAATCGCCGAGAAACTCAGAAATTTAGGAGATAAACTTCCCGAAGGAATTAATAAACCCGAAATGGGGCCTATTTCTACCGGTTTGGGAGAGATTTATCAATATACTTTGGAAGTCAAGCCGCAATACAAGGATAAATACTCATTGATGGATTTACGAACCATTCAGGATTGGATTGTCAAAAGGAATTTAACCGGTATTCCCGGAGTAGTGGAGGTGAATACATGGGGAGGAAAATTGAAACAATTTGAGGTTAAACTCAATCCCGAAAAATTAAAAGCTTTGAATATTAGTGTTTCAGATGTTTATAAAGCATTGAAAGACAATAACGGAATTGCCGGAGGAGGTTATATAGAAAAAGCCAATAAAAGCTATTTTATTCGGAGTGACGGACTCATCAGAAGCTTGGACGATATAAAAAATATTGAAGTGCTAAACCGAGGAGGTGTTCCCGTTTATGTGAAAGATGTTGGTGATGTAGGTTATGGTTTTGCCACTCGTTTTGGAGCCATAACGGGAAATGGGGAAGGAGAAAAAGTAATGGGGCAAATTATGATGCTGAAAGGAGCAAATGTAAGTGAGGTAATCAAAAATGTAAAAGAAAGAGTTGCACAGGTTTCAAAATCATTGCCCGAAGGTGTTTATATCAATCCGTTTCTGGAAAGAACGGAGTTGTTAAATAAAACGACCTTTACCATTGCAGAAAACCTAATCTTGGGAAGTATTATCGTTATTTTGGTGGTTTTACTTTTATTGGGTAACTGGCGTTCGGCTTTGATCATTTCCTCTGTCATTCCTTTATCATTGCTTTTTGCACTGACTTTGATGTATATATTCGGAATTGATGCCAATTTAATGAGCTTAGGAGCCATTGACTTTGGGATTATAATTGACGGAGCAGTAATAATTGTGGAATTTATTGCTTTTAAAATTGCTTGGGAAAGTGCAAAATTATTAAAAGAATCTAAGGAGGAAAGACAAGAAGATATGGATGAAATCACCTATGAAGCTTCATCTAAAATGATGCATTCTGCTATTTTCGGACAAATGATAATTATTATCGTTTTCTTGCCTATTTTGGCTTTGACAGGTGTAGAAGGAAAAATGTTCCGTCCTATGGCTTTGGTATTTATTTTTGCCTTAACCGGTGTGATGATTCTCGGAATGACATACATTCCTGCTATTTCCGCTTTATTATTGCGTCCCAAAAAGAGTAATAAAAAAAATATTTCCGATAAACTCATTGAATTTTTAAATGGTTTATATGAGCCCACTTTGCGATTTGCTTTGTCACATAAAAAATTGGTCTTATCCATAGCTTTAATTTTGCTTTTCATTTCGGCTTATACTTTTTCCAAAATGGGAGGAGAGTTTGTGCCAACTTTGGATGAAGGAGATTTTGTGATTCAACCTGTTTTAAAAAGTGGAACGTCTTTGAAAAAAACGATTGAAACAACGACCAAAATCGAAAAAATATTAAAATCTTTCCCAGAGGTAGAACAAGTGGTAAGCCGTATTGGAGCTGCCGAAGTGCCTACGGATCCAATGTCTATGGAAGATGCTGATGTAATAGTAAAGCTCAAACCCAAAAGTGAATGGAAGACAGCACAAACAAAAGACGGATTGATTGAAAAAATCAAAGATTCGTTGAGCATTCTTCCCGGTATCGAATTTGAGTTTACACAACCTATTGAAATGCGTTTCAATGAATTGATCTCAGGAACCCGTTCGGATATCGCCGTAAAAATATACGGTGAGGATTTAAATCTGTTGCATCAAACCGCGATGAAAATTAAAGCCAAAATTGATAATATTCCGGGAGCAGCCGATGTGATTGTTGAAAAAACCGAAGGGCTACCACAGCTGAATATCAAAATTCAACGGGATAAATTGGCAAAATACGGTGTATCTGTTGACGAAGTAAACAGTATTCTATCCATTGCCATGGGAGGATTGCCTGCCGGTGAAGTTTTTGAAGGTGAAAAGCGTTTTGATTTGACAGCACGTTTTGATTCCAAATTGATAAATGATATAGATGCTATTAAAAATATACCTGTTATTACCCAAACGGGTGAAACGGTTCCCTTTAAAGAAGTAGCTGAAATAAAGCTTGAAAAAGGACCTGCCAAAATATCTCGTGATGCCACCAAAAGACGTATCGCCATCGGAATTAATGTGCGGGGAAGAGACTTGGAATCAGTAGTAAAGGATATTCAACAAGTAATTGATACGAAAATTAAGCTTCCCCCCGGATATATTGTGGAATACGGCGGACAATTTGAAAATTTACGTTCGGCAAAAAAACGATTAATGATTGTAGTTCCCATAGCATTACTATTGATATTTATTTTATTGTATTTTGCTTTTGATAATGTCAAAACAAGCTTGATGATTTATACCGCCATTCCTTTGTCCACTATTGGAGGAATCTTTGCCTTGTGGTTGCGTGATATGCCTTTTAGTATTTCTGCAGGAATCGGTTTTATTGCTTTGTTTGGTATTGCTGTTCTAAACGGAATTGTATTAATAGAGCATTATCGTGAGCTCAAAGGACAAGGTCTTACGATGAATGAATTGATTATCAGAGGTTCAAAAGAAAGAATGCGTCCTGTAATTCTTACGGCAATGGCTGCTATGATGGGTTTCTTACCCATGGCTATTTCGCAGTCTGCCGGAGCAGAGGTCCAACGGCCTTTGGCAACGGTAGTAATCGGAGGATTGTTTACATCTACTTTTTTAACCTTGATTGTTCTTCCGGTTTTATACAGTATTTTTTCCACTCCATTTAAAAAATTAAGAATGAGACCCAAAAAATTAACAATTCTGATTTTGTTTTTTGCTTTGACGGGCAGTTTACAAGCACAAGAAAAAATCAATGCCGACCAATTGATAGAAATGGCTTTGAAAAATAATAAAGAAATCAAGGCCTATGAATTGGGAAAAACCAAAGCAAAATGGTTGGAAAAAACCGCTTTCGAAATTGATAAAACTTCTGTGGAATATGAATATGATCCTACAAATACTTCTGATATTGACGGAGAAGTATATAGAAGTTTCAAAGTTTCACAAGATTTTGATTTTCCGAGTGTATATTTCGCCCGAAAAAAAATGTTAAATGAAGGCAATCAAATTGCCGAAGCAGATTTTGATATGCAAGTAATGAAACTTAAAAACCGGATTCTCGCTACTTATGAAAATTTAAAGGTTTTGATGGCGAAACGCGGGAATTATATCTTTTTGGATTCACTTTACCGTCAATTTGAAAAAGCAGTAGTGCGTAAGTTTGAATTAGGAGAAAGTAATGCATTGGAAAAACTTTTGGCACAAGCCCAGCGAAAAAAAATAGCCTTGCAATTACAAGCCGTAGATAAAAGTATCGAAAAGGATTTTATTACTCTCCAAAACCTAGTACAAACCCCTATATTTTTGGAGAACTTGGAACTATCCGAACCCCAAAAAATTAACCTGACGGATTTGGATTTAGAGAATCATCCTTTGCGACAAAAAATGTTGTCTAGTGTCAAGCAATCGCAATATGCTTTCAAAACGGAAAAACGCAAATTATTACCCGGTTTACGTTTTGGTTATACTTATGGAAATACATGGCAGCCCGGAAATGATTCTTATAATGCTTATATGGTCGGTTTAAAAATACCGCTTTTTTTCGGTGCCCAAAAAAACAAAGCCAAAGCCGCTAAAATTGCATGGCAACAAAATCAGTATCAAGCAGAAAATACACTTTTGCAATTAAAGAGTAAAAAAGATATTTTATTGCAACAACTGGCCGAAAACCGGCAATATTTGGATTATTATTCGACCGAGGGAAAATATTTATCGGAAAAGTTGTTTACTACGGCTGAAAAATCATATAAAGCCGGTGAAATAGATTTCTTTCAATACATACAAAGTTTGCAAAATGCCATGGATATTGAAAACGAATATCTAAACCGGCTGGATGCTTACAACAAAATTGTATTATCACTTAATTATTTAAATATAAATGAGTAAAAAAATGAATAGCTAATGTAAGGATTTGTATATTAAATTAACCTTATAAAAATTACCTATACATCATAAAATTTTAAATAATAAAAAAATTAAACCAAATGAAAAAATATTTATATATACTATTTGCTTTCGGATTGCTTTCCGCCTGCAACAGTTCCAAAAACAAAGAAGCAGACAATAAACAAACGGAGATGTCTACTGCACAGCCGGAAACGGAGGCGCAAAATGAAAATATAGAAATTACAAAAGCTCAATTTAAGGCCAATGATATGGCCTTTGGAAAAGTGCAAATAGTCGATTTTCCAGAGTATATTGAAGTAACAGGTATGGTGGATGTCCCACCAAAAAACAAAGCTTCCATTAGTCCGGTAATGGGTGGATATGTGCAAAGTTTTAATCTTTTGGAAGGAGATTATGTAAAAAAAGGGCAAGTTTTGTTCAGCTTGAAAAATCCCGAATATATCAATCTTCAAGAAGAATATTTGGCGACCAAAAATAGTTTGGATTATTTAAAATCCGATTATGAGCGTCAAAAACAACTCAAAGAGGAACAAATTACCTCGGTAAAAAAATATTTAAAAGCAAAATCCGAATACCAATCGGCTTTGAGTCGTTATCATTCTTTACGTAAGCAATTGCAAATGCTCAATATTAATGCCGATAAATTATCTTCGGAACAAATTCGTTCCGTAATATATATTACTGCACCTTTGAGCGGTTATGTAACGGATATCAATATTGAGAAAGGTGTGTATTTGGAACCTGTCCAAGTGGCAATGAAAGTAGTAAATAACCAACACAAGCACGTCGAAATGAAGGTTTTCGAGAAAGACGTGCAAAAACTCAAAGTGGGGCAGGACCTTATTTTCTTCCAGCCGGATTATCCTCAAAAGATATATGAAGGGGAGGTGCATTTAATAGGGAAAAATATAGATGAAAAACAACGTACGGTAAATGTTCACGGACATTTGAAAGATGAAAAACAAGCTGCTTCATTGCTTCCGGGAATGTTTGTTACGGCAAAAATTGCTACCGATAATCACAAAGCAATTGTTGTGCCTGAAACCGCTGTGATTGATGAAGGTAACAAGCAATTTATTTTGGTAAAACAAAAAGAAGAAAACGAAAAGATAATTTTACTTCCCATTGAAGTAAAAGCAGGGAATTCTTGGAAAAATTTAATAGAAATTACTCCTGTGCAAAAACTACCGGAAAATACCGAAATCCTTATAAAAGGAGGTTATTTCCTTCTTGGAGCAGGAGGTGGCGAAGAATAAAAATGATGATTTTCTTTATTAAAAAACGGTTGGACCCATTGTCTAACCGTTTTTTTTAAAAATCATATCTCAGGCGGAAATTGAGAAAATTGGTTTGCTTGATCCCGGGAATATCGGCAAAATAGGATGAGGTTGCCTGTTGAACCATTACCGGTATAGAAATAATTATTGGTTGCTTTTAAACTAGTAGTAAAAGAAAAAATTATTTTTTCAAAGCCAAAGGATGTGAAACACCCTTGTATTCGATTAAACTGGCTTTAAGTGAGCCCACCATAAGTTTTGCTTGAATCAAAACGGGAATTTTATTGGCATCATCACTAATCCATACAGTAAGACTTTCATCTTCTTTGAAAATTCTACCAGACATTACCAAGGGACGGAATTTTACTGTTCTCATTTTTCCGAATTTGGTACGGATAGTTTCTTTTCCCAGCATTTTGAGTTTGAAAGGATAGATTTCATTATCAAAAAATAAATCAACTTGAATTTCGTCTCCCGCTTTCATTCCGGCAATATCATAATTTCTTAAATAATAAAAAACAGAAACCATATCATGGATATTTTCATGGATTTTATGATAATTGGTTTTCTTTTTTTTATTATCGATTACCAATACTTTCTTTTTGGAATGGTCAAAGTGCATTTCCACGTCCTTGGTATAGCCTCCTTCATCAATTTTACGAATAAAACGTTGGGGTTTATTATTATAATCAAAATAACTTTCGTAATTGTCATTTACTTTCATAATCCACCGGGATATGCCGGTAGTCCAGCCTTTTCCAATGGCATGCAGTAGTTTTTTTCCTTTAAATTTTCCTTCTTTTAAATCCAAAGTAGCATATCCGGCATTAAAAATTCCATAATGAATTTTAAATTTGAAATGTTCTCCGGGTTGATAGGGAAGCTCTTGCCCAAAAACCGAGTAAAATCCCAATGTGATGAAAAAGCCAATTAAAAGTAAAAATTTTTTCATTAGTAGTTTATTTTCAAAAAATAAATCAAAGATTATTCCAAAATTAAAATACATAGCCGAACACAAATGAAAAAATATGATCTTTTGTATTGGGAGAACGTGAATAACTGATTCGTAGAGGACCCAAGAATGATTCATAAGCATAGGCAATGCTTAGTCCTTTTAGTGTTTGGGTTTTTTCTCCTAACAATAAAGTCGATCGATCATAAATCATATAATGTGCACCGGTTTCGATATGGTGGTTTTTATAGAAAACGTAATCGAAAAGGATAGATCCTCGTGTATATTTAGTAGCATTGAGTGAAAGTGGTTTAAGGATAGGGAAATCTTCAAAATTTTCAAAATTCATATCCTCAATATTTCCTCCCAGATAAAAATAATTATCAAAACTGGCCTCATTTGTATAGAGTATACCGGAGTGAATTTTTGAATGTAAATAAAAGGATGAAAAAAGCTTTTTTGTAAATTCAAATTCCAATTTATAAACCGAATAAGGATGAAAGTCGTTATAAAAATTACTTGAAAACGGCACATAGTTCCAGCTTAATTCCAGTTTCACTCCTTTTTTTGGAAAATCAAAATCATCTCTGCTGTCGAGATCAAAACGTACGAAGCTTCCATAATAATGGTTTTTGCTGAAAGTATAGGGTAAATTTTGATTGGTACCCGAAAAAACCAATGTATAATAGTTTTTATATTGGTGCTGTAACCCCAAAGTCAAATAAATGGAATGTTTCATTGTTCCTTGAAAGCTCAATTTATTTGTCCATTGCTCGATATTCAGGTCCAATTGATTAAGAGATATTCCATCGTCAAAAAACAATTGGGAATCGACAGTAGTACCAACTCGATGATAGCCGGAATGAAAGCCTATATTCCACCCGAACCCATTATCGATTAAATAGTCCAAATTGAAACGCGTATATTCTCCTCCGATAATATCCATTGAAAAGAAATCGTTTTTAGCAAAAAGATATTTTTTTTCCAAATTCCCTATGACATTAATTTTATAAAGGGGATTATAATGAAAACCGATATTTATATAAGCATTATGGTCTTTTTCTTTGAGTTTTAATTGAAGTATATTTTTATTTTTTGTTTTGTTAAACCGGTAGTGAATAAAGTCGAAATTTTCTGTTCCATAGAGGTTTTCTATTCCTTCGATAAAATTTTTATAGCTGATTTTTTCTTTGGTTTGAATTCCGATTTTATTCAAGATATAGTTCCGTCTGTAATGATTTTGTCCCTCAATTTGAATCTCATCAAAAAATAAACTATCGGGAATGTTGGTTAACAAATGGGGTTTTTGATAATTCTTTTTGGCATAAATTCCGGCAATTTTTGCAATTTTCGGCTCCGCCGCTTTCTCTCCACGGGAAATTATGCTGTCAATATTCTCAAAATCCGTAAGGCCGATTCCGTTTATATCCGGTTGAATATAAATATCGGTAAGCAAACGTTTTTGAGGCATTTCTTTATACATTTGGAAACTCACGATTTGATCCATTATATTCGTGATGTCCTTTATTTGATCTTTTTTGAGAATTTTCCCTTGCACATCAGAACCGATGATAATATCTGCCCCGACATCTTTTATTTCTTGCACCGGATAATTATTGACAATTCCTCCATCTAGCAAAAGCCGGTTGTTGAGCTCCAATGGAGCATAGACAGTAGGCAATAAAGCACTGGCGGTTACTGCTTCTGGCAGAAATCCCCGGTTAAATAAGACTTGCTCTCCCGTTGTTATATCTGTCGAAATGCATAAAAACGGAATATTTAATTGATTAAAATTATCAATGGAATGAGTAGGATATAGGCAATGAGACATTTCATTGAACATATTTTGTGAACCGGAAAGCCCTTTGGGAATTTGTACACTCATTTCTTCAAAAGAAAAAGGAAGACTGAGAATGAATTTTGGTCCTCTTTTTTTCTTAAAAAAATTTTTGTACTTTCTTTCTTGGGTATCAAACATAATTTTATCGAAATCCATTTTACGAAAAATCGAATCAATTTGGTCTGCTGAGTAACCCGCCGCATATAAACTACCTACAATAGCTCCCATACTTGTTCCGCCTATATAATCTGGTTTGATTTTATATTTTTCCAAAACTTTCAATACCCCGATATGTGCCATACCTTTGGCTCCGCCTCCACTTAAAACCAATCCGATTTTGGGCTTTTTTTGGGAAGAAATTAAGCTGTCTTTCTCTTCTTGTGCGGATATCAAAAAAGGAAGGCTAAATACAAATAAAAAAGCAAAAAAATTATTGTTCATGAAAAATACCTCATTAATATGACAAAGATAATTAAATATTTGCATGAAAATCACGACAGTATGAATGAAATAATGTCAGGAATTGCTAAATTTTTCATAAAACTACACCTTATTTCGCTTCTTTTTTGAGCTTTATATTTTTTTTAACTTCAAATGGCATAATTTTGTAGAAGACATAAAACGAAAAAATTTTTGATATGGAACAAAATATAAATGTAAATGAAATCAACGAATTGGTTCGCAAAGAAAGCGCTTTTGTTGATGCTTTGAAATTTGAAATCAATAAAGTTATTGTAGGCCAAGATCAGATGATAGACCGTTTGCTTATCGGTTTATTGGGAAAAGGACATATACTTTTGGAAGGTGTGCCCGGATTGGCCAAAACATTGGCGATAAACACTTTGGCGAAAGCTATCAATGCAAAATTCAGCCGTATTCAATTTACCCCCGATTTACTCCCTGCCGATGTTATAGGAACATTAATTTATAATGTTCAGGAAAATAAATTTGAAGTGCGCAAAGGACCTATCTTTGCTAATCTTGTATTGGCAGACGAAATTAACCGTGCGCCTGCAAAAGTGCAGTCCGCTTTACTGGAAGCCATGCAAGAGCGTCAGGTTACCATCGGTGACAAAACTTTCAAACTGGAAGAACCCTTTTTGGTAATGGCTACTCAAAACCCGGTGGAACAAGAGGGAACATATCCGCTTCCCGAGGCGCAAGTGGACCGTTTTATGCTGAAAACGATCATTGATTATCCTACTCAAAAAGAAGAATTGGAGATTCTTCGTCGGAATATGAAAGAGAATTTTATGCAAGTGAATCCCGTCACCACTACTAAACAAATTCTCGATGCCCGTGAGGTAGTGAAAAAAATCTATATCGATCCCAAAATCGAACAATATATTTTGGATATTGTCTTTGCTACACGATATCCCGAAAGATATGGACTGGAAGAATTAAAACCGCTTATTAATTTCGGGGCTTCCCCGCGTGCAAGTATCAACTTGGCAATCGCATCAAAAGCTTATGCTTTCCTCAATAAAAGGGGTTTTGTAATTCCCGAAGATGTTCGTGCCATGGTTTATGATGTATTGCGTCACAGAATCGGATTAACCTATGAAGCCGAAGCCGAAAATGTAACAACCGAAGACATCATTGAAAAAATCGTGAATACGGTTGAAGTGCCTTAGTCTCGCGATTCAGCATTTTAACGATTCAACAATTCAACAATTCAACGATTCAAAAATAAATGACTACCAAGGATATTTTAAAAAAAGTAAGAAAAATCGAAATCAAGACCAAGCGTCTTTCCGATCATATTTTCGGAGGTGAATACCACAGTTCTTTTAAAGGACGCGGTATGACTTTCTCGGAAGTGCGTCCTTATGCCTATGGAGATGATGTACGAAATATTGACTGGAATGTTACCGCTCGTTATAAAACTCCTTTTGTGAAGGTTTTTGAAGAGGAAAGAGAGTTAACAATGATGCTGGCGGTTGATATGAGTCAATCGGAATTTTTCGGGACAAAAAATCAGCTGAAAAAAGACATGATAACCGAGATTATCGCCACCTTGGCATTTTCGGCTATTCAAAACAACGACAAGGTGGGTTTGGTCTTGTTTACCGATGAAATCGAACTGTTTATTCCTCCGGCGAAAGGACGTTCACATGTATTGCGAATTATACGCGAATTGGTAGACTTTCAACCTAAAAATAAAAAAACAGATTTGAGTCAAGCTTTAAAGTTCCTTTATAATATTCTTAAAAAGAAAGCCATCGTTTTTATGGTTTCGGATTTTATGGATAAGGAATATGACAACACCTTGAAAATCCTCGGGCGCAAACACGATTTGACCGGTATCAAAGTTTATGACCCTTTGGAAAAGGAAATACCGGATTTAGGATTGGTTTTGATTAATGACTTGGAAACGGGTAAAAAACAATATATAGATACAAGTAATAAAGATTTAAGACGAACTTATGCCGCACATTTTTTGGCCAACAGAAATTACTTCAAAAAATCCTTTCAATCGGCTGGGGCGGGAACAATAGAAGTTGCGACAAACGAATCATACATTAAAAAATTATTGCAATATTTTAAACAACGCAATTAGAATGAAGAAAATGAAGAATGCATATCGAATAATTTTGTTGTGGGGATTACTTTTGGGGGCAAGAACTTTATTTGCACAAGAGGATCCTCGATTGCAAATTAAAATCGATACTACAAAAATCAGAATCGGAGAGCAAATCAAATTGAGTATTCAAGCGGATACCGATACATTGACATTTGTCGACTTTCCCGAATTAAAAGAATTGGGAAAATTTGAAGTGGTAAAAAGTCCGTTACCTGATACATTAGAGAAAAAACCAAAGAGGAAACTTTTAAAAAATTACTATTTAACCGCCTGGGATACGGGAAAATACACCCTTCCGCCCATTAATATTTCCATCCAAGACAGCATTCTAACCACAGATAGTATCCCCGGTATTGAAGTGCTGGGAGTAAAATTGGATACCATTAATCAACCGGCGTACGGATTTAAAGATATTTTAAATAATGAGGGGAAAGAGGCTTCCGCCTATCGACAAAATAACTATTCATATTTTTGGTGGTTGCTAGTATTATTGATTCCATTGGGATATTATATTTATAAAAGAAGACATAAAATATTCTCGCAAACAAAAAAACAAACTCCTTATGAAAGAGCCGTTGCACAATGGAATAAGCTTCAACATGAAGCTTTATGGAGCAGAGGAGAAGCGGGGAAACATTATTTTGAATTGACACATCTTTTAAAGGAATACTTGGAAGAAGATTTGCATATCTCTGCCAAAGAAAAAATTTCTTCGGAATTGATGGCCGAATTAAAAAAATACCGTTTTGAAAACGGGGAATATTTCTCTCCCGCTTTATTGGAAAAATTAGAAAAAACTTTAAAAAGAGCTGATTTGGCAAAATATGCCAATTTGTCACCGACACCGTCAGAAGTGGATGAAGATATGCAAGTAATTAAAGATTTAATTGACTCCTCCAATCAAACTTTGACGGCTATTGCCGAGGAAAAAGCGCGTAAGCAAGCCGAAATAGAACAAGCCAAACGAAAAAAGCGCAGAATTTTATATATTACATTATCTCTTATTTTGGCTTTGGTTTTAAGCATCGGCGGTGCCACTTATTATTTCTTGAATAAATACGGTATTTTGGAACAAGTAAAAGAAAATGTTTCCGCTCCCGAATGGCTTTACGGAGAATATGGAGGAAGTCCGGCTTTGGGTGTGACCACACCGCATATTTTAACTCCTTATAACATTAAAGAAAATTTAAGTGAAACGGAGAAAATGATGTTGGAAAAAATGCCCGGGGAAATTTCCGTTTACACCGATCAAAATTTCTTGAAAGGATATGCCATTGTCGACATCAATATAGATATGGATAAACCCATACCCGGCGGAATGGGTAGTGGAGAAGAGATGCTTCGTTTTTTCTTTCAAAGTTTGAAGGTGAAAAATCCTGTTATTGAAAAAGATCAAACAGAAAACGGAACTTATCTGAAAGGAGAATTTGAGATGGAAATTCCGAAACTAAATCTTACTCGTAAATTCGATTTTGAAGCCAAATCTTTTTCGGGGGATAATTATTCCAGATTGATCTTTGTGGCCTATAAAAAGGGAAGTAAAGAAAACAAAGAATTGGCAGAAAAGGTATTGCAGTCGGCAGAATTAATTAAAGAATAAAATGATGAAAGGAATGATAGAACATTTTGAATTTTACAGCCCTTATTATTTATGGCTTTTGCTTTTGATTCCCGTTTTGGCGGTATGGTTATATCGAAACCGTTATAATCAAAGAGCCTATATGCTTTTTTCTGCTACGGAGCAATTTGGCGGATTCAAGACCCTTAAAAATAAAGTATTGCCTTTATTAAGTTTATTGTTGCTTTTGGCTTTTACACTTTCCACTATTGGTTTGGCACGCCCCCGGTCGGTGGATGTAACGGCCAAAACAAAGAAAACAAAAGGGATTGATATCATGTTGGCGATTGATGTATCGGCAAGTATGTTGGCTCGCGATTTAAAACCCAATCGTTTGGAAGCTTTAAAGAAAACGGCTATTAATTTTATCAAAAAACGCCCTAATGACCGTTTTGGAGTGGTATTATATGCCGGTGAAGCTTTTACGCAAGTGCCTATTACCTCCGATCACAGGATTGTTATGCAAGCCGTGAGAAAAATCAATTTTAATCAGCTTTTTAATACTTTGGATCAAGGAACGGCAATCGGGATGGGTTTGGCTACTGCCATAAACCGATTAAAAGATAGTAAAGCAAAAAGTAAAGTGGTGATTTTGATGACAGACGGGGTAAATAATACCGGAGAAATTCACCCTTTAACGGCTTTGGAATTAGCCAAGCAATTCGGAATTAAAGTATATACCATCGGGATTGGAACCAATGGGTATGCACCTACACCTGTGGCAATAGCCCCTGACGGAAGCTTTGTATATCGAAATGCGAAAGTGGAAATTGATGAAAAATTATTGAAAAAAATTGCCGAAGAAACGGGAGGAAAATATTTTAGAGCAACCGATAATACCAAATTGGACAAAATATATAAAGAAATTGATAAGCTCGAAAAAACCGAAATAAAAGAATTAAAATATTATAATTACAAAGAACTTTACCGTCCTTATGTATTGGCGGCAATTATATTGATTTTTATGGTAGGTCTATTGAGATACACATGGTTGAAGAGCTATATTTAAACACGAAGTAAAACATTGAATTATGTATCAGATTGAAGAACCTAAATATTTCATACTCCTTTTGCTAATCCCTTTATTATGGTTGGCCTATTTTTATATGCGTATATGGCAGGT
>Ga0256835_1001298_pt1 | contig 15315 bp, 11 predicted proteins | sample PIR30metaG_FD_185972 | JGI IMG/M metagenome (GOLD analysis project Ga0256835, IMG submission 185972) | Hydrothermal vent microbial communities from East Pacific Rise, Pacific Ocean - PIR-30 | ecosystem: Environmental > Aquatic > Marine > Hydrothermal vents | place: Pacific Ocean: East Pacific...
AGGTACATACACTATTAACCTTTTCAATCTGCTCAGGCCATAAAGGCATAACTGTTTCTTTTTTGGTCAGGGCACCAGTAGGACAGGCATCAACGCATGCGCCACATGAAACACATTTTTCATTCAGTTTTATAGAAATATCTTTAAGGGTGTTGTTTTCTTTATCTTCATCAAAGGATAACTCTAACGCTCCATATTGACATGATCGTTCACATCTAGAGCAAGCAACACATTTGTTAGGATCAACTATTATAAAAGGATGGGATTCATCCACCTTGTATATCAACTTTGATGGAGATTTTGAGGCATTAACTTTAAAATCAACACATAATTCCCGATAGGTGCATTTAGATAAACCTAAACATCCACATTCAAGACAACGATCTGCCTCTTTCAGAGCCATTTCTTCAGTAAGGCCTAGCTCTATCTGGTCAAAATCCCCTACCCTTCTTTCTGGGGGTCTAGCAGGCATAGTCTCGCTGAGCTTTAAGGAAGCACCATCAAAGTTGTGCATATCCACATCTTCAAAACGCTTGCCTTTTGAAAAGTTAAATCTAGGTTCAGCTACTGCTGCCTTTTCACTCATAAGATATTCATGTATTGAATAAGCAGCACGCCTTCCTGCTGAAGCTGCCTGAATAACTGAACGTGAGCCTGTAGAAACGTCACCTCCAGCATAAATACCTTCTACATTGGTTTTCATGCTAGATGGGTTGGATTTAATGTTATTTTTAGGTGTTAATTTAAGAGAGGCTTCTATTTCTCCATAGGCCTGAAAGCTTGGATCGCCTTCTTGGCCTAAGGCTGCAAAGACTGTATCCCCTTCCCAAACCAGCCTAGAGCCGGGCATTGGGACTGGATGGCGAATGCCACGCTCATCTGGCTCACCTAACACAGTTCTTGCCATTTCAACCTGAATTGTCCCATCATCTTTGGAGATGCGCATGGGCATGGCCATAAGGAAGAACTGCACCCCTTCTTTTTCCGCTTCCTCAATATCACGCTGATGAGCTGCAAGCTCTACCCTTGAACGTGGGAAAATAACTGTTACATCTTCTGCGCCTAGCCTACGTGCAGATCTAGCAGTATCTACAGCTATATCACCACCACCAATTATCAATACTTTTTTGCCTATCTCTGGAGCTTTGCCTGTATTTACTTGCCTTAAAAATTTGAGGCCATCAATAGCATACTCATGCCCATCAACATCTAAGGGTTTCTGCCTAGACAAGCCTGTGGCAATAAAAATGGCTCCATAGCCTTGGTCTTTTAAATCTTGTAGGACAAAATCATCACCCCAACGCTTTTGGGTCTTTACATGGACCCCAAGGTTTAGGATGGTCTGAATCTCTTTATCTAAAGGTTTTTTAGGAAGCTTATAGCTAGGAATGCCATAACGAAGGAGGCCTCCAAGCTTATCTGCTGCTTCAAATATGGTAACTTCATGGCCAAGTTTTCTTAAATAATAGGCTGCAGATAGTCCAGCAGGACCTCCACCAATTACTGCAATCTTTTTCCCTGTAGGCTTTGCATCTACTGTTTCAGTAAATCCGTGCTCAAGGCAGTAGTCAGCAACAAATCTTTTTAGATGGTTAATGGAAATAGATTCATCAATTAGGATTCTACGACAACGGGTTTCACAAAATCTGGGACATACTCTACCCACTGAAGCAGGCAAAGGCAGTTTTTCCTTTATAAGCCTTAAAGCAGCTTCATATTCACCCTTTGCAATTAGGTTGACATAGCCCTGAACATTGATACCGCCCGGACAGGTCAGATTACAAGGGGCCCTGCAATCTCCATAATGGGTTGCAGCGAGGTCTTGCAGTCTCTGCTTTCTATAGGCTTGTAAATCCTTATTGGTGGTCTCTACCACCATTCCGGAATCCACTGGCGTTGAACATGCTCTAACCCTGCCCTTGCCTTCAACTTCTACTAAACATAAAAGACATGGACGCTTAGGCTCATCAGCGCCAGCAATAAAACACATGGTGGGGATATTGATACCTGCTTTCTTAGCAGCATCAAGGATTGTATCCCCTTCTTTTGCGCTTACATCAATTCCATCTATTTTTATATTGATAACTGCATTATTTGAGTTGTTTCCATTATCCTGGCCAGCCATTTAGACCATGCTCCTCCCTAAAGCTCCAACCATGACTCAGAAAAAATTGTTTTGCCCATTAACACCCTAGTGGTTTTATAATATTCCAATTCCTTGGGAGATAGATCATCAGGATTTGGCTCATTATCTTCCATAATGTCATGCACCAATTTTACCAATTCAGGCCTCTCACCATGAGCCAATTCCACTAATTCATGATCATAGGTATCTACGATGGCAGACCAAATCCCATGTTTCATCAACATGGCCAAATATGCTCTATTCAAATATGGCCTTTTTTCTGTAGAAACGCCATTTGAAACATTGGAAAGGCCAACTGTGGACTTAACTCCGGGTGCTATTTCTTTAAGCATATCCATAAACTCAAGGCCGCTCATCACTTGGTCTGAGCCTAAGGTTATAGGAGTTGCTATGGGATCAATCAATATCTTTTCATTAGGAATGCCTGCTTCATTCATGGCCATGGTCAAATCCACGGTCATGGCAGCCCTCTCATTGGAGTCTCTTGGCATTCCATCAACTCCCCATAACAGGCCAACTACATAACATCCAGCTTCAGCAGCCACAGGTATCAATTTATCCATACGCTCAGGCTGAAGCGAAATAGAGTTCATCAAGTGGCGCTCAGGATGCTTGGCTGCCTTTATTCCTGCAATCAAGGCATCTGCATTGGTGGTATCAAGGGAGAGAGGACAGTCAGTAACCTCTTCAACTACCTTGACTATCCAAGGCATCAAATCTGGACCATCTTTTCTAGCAGGCCCGATATTAAGATCTAAAAAATCAGCGCCATCTGCTACTTCTTCATTTGCCATCAATACTATTGGGCCCGGGTCACGCTCTTTCATAGCAGCCCCAGTTCTTTTGCCCATTATATTTATGCTTTCAGCAATACACTGAACGTACATTCTGTTTTCTCCTCCTGATTTTATGCAGGTTGCCAATCCCTGAGATATGCTGGAAGATGGCTAGCCTCTCTTGGCCCAATCTGTATATTCCAATCTGGCAGCTCTTCTTCAAGCTCTCCTTTTATTGAAGCAAGATAGCCCGGAATAATAAGGTTTCTATGTTTTACCTTATCTTCAATACCGCTTTTCTTTACAAAAGAGGCTATTAAATCAGCACTGAATTTACCTGCTGCCCATGCAGTAAGCACAGATAGGCCTTCTGTATCTTTTATAAGAAGCCAAGATGGCACCTTGCTACCTTCAATTTCACCAGAAACAATAAAATAGGTAAGGGAAAAGTTGCATGTTATTAACACAGGTGAATTTTCATCAGGCCCATTTATTGGATAAATATCCTCTTGAACCACCATTGGCCGCTGTGGATCAGTATAAATATTGAGCCGCTCTAATAATAAGGGGAATAATGTCTCGCCCTGAAGATCTGAAAAAACAAGAATGCCTGCATATTTTGCAAGCAGCACAGAAGCAATCAATGACTCAGCTAATAGGTCTTCTGTCATCTCACAGGGAAGGCAAATTGTTGGGAAACCAACAGGCCGATGCTTATGTTTAATGCTTGCACGCCTTATAACTATTTGATCTTCCAACACACCCTGAACTGTCCTTGCGCCAGTATCTAAAACAAGGTCTTTAAGGCCAGCGTCCTGTAGCTTGGTAGAAATCTCTGCTGTTTCACCTAAAGTAGCGCCCTTAACCACAAGGGGACACTCTGTTTCTTTAGCTGCTTCAGCCATTTGCTCTGCATTTTCTGATGTGGCGCAATATAATAATGGTTTATGTTCTCCACATACTTTAGCCCCTGCTATTAAACTACTAGGGGAATCGCTCATCAAAATAAGCACAGCATCTGGACAAACTTCGCGAGCTTTTTCAACTAAGGCCACAAATTTTGATTCATCATTATCAGAATCCCGCAGCGCAAGCATTTCAGCCTTTAAGGTAAGCCCTACTCGCTCATAACGCAGATTATTAAAACGATCCATACGCCCTTGAATTTCATCTTCAGGCATAGATGTTTCAATCAACACAGCAAAGGCAGTAGGATGCTCAAATCGTTTTTCATGGCGATAAAGGCATGTTTCACCACCCAAAACCACCTGATTATCACCGCTGCCAAGGGTTATTGTGCGAATAGGAGGAGCAGATGCCTCACCGATCTTCTGTTTGACTTCATCAGAAACATATGGACATTCTGCAATATCCGCCTGCCCTGCTGCCACTTTCATGGCAAATGCCAAGCAAGTAGGTACATTACACTCCCCACAATTCTTCTTGGGGAGCATTTTCATTATTTGAATTCCAGTCAGTGCCATTTTATGTCCTCACCCCTTAAATATGCACTAGCCTACATTAAGCTTTCCATTTCCAATGCTGGATGGCCTTTTTCTTGAAGGAATTTTAATACTTCATCTTCTGTAGTTCCTACTTCTTCATCTGCAATCATATCAAGCAGATTGGATACGCCCTCTTCTTCAGCTCTTTTTTCAAGCCTATCCTTTAATTCTTCCTTCAACATCTTAGGCATCCAAACAACTCTTTTTAGCCCGCCATCGCCTTTCATAAACTTACGGCTACAAATATAGTGTTTTGAAACACCAAGGAAACCGGGAGTTACCTGCCCGCCTCCTACCATTCCAGCTAATGTGCTGAATTTCATTCCGCTTGGAGTCATACCAAGATAGTCACGATTCACTATCATAATTCCATTACACATAGGTAATGTAGTAGCGATACACTCAAAGCATCCGCAAGCAGTCATAGGATCGACCATTAAAGAGTAAGCGCTTACTCTTTCTACTTTGCCACGGGATGCTTGTTTTACATATTCATTAACTCCTGTCCATTGGCCAAGCTGCTCATCAATCAGCTCACCCTTTTCAATGGGCTGGTTCGGGCCAGTAGGGTTAATCTCATAGGAAGCCTTTCCATCGAGCCAGTTATATGCACCACACATGCCCACACGTTCAGGTGTAATAACACACACATGGGTTGGAGCAAATGACTGACAAAGGGTACAGGAGTAAAAAATATCTTCTGTATCATCGGTCATGGAGCCAAGACGCTCATCCCTTGCTGCATAGACCTGCTTAGCAAGCTCTAAGACCTCTTTAACTTTATCTTCTACTGTATAAATTTTTACCTGAACTTTATCTAAAATCGCTCCAAAGTCTTGATGGAGCTTTCCATGAAGTATGCGGCCTATATGCTCAAACTTAAATCCTTTTTCAATGGCGGATTTACTTACCCTAAGCCACATAATATTACGCTGCCCTATGTGCATGATTCCTTGGGCATAGTTAATCAAATGATGGAACTGGCGTTCAAGAATAGGCTCAAAGTCTGACTGCATCTGACGGCCAGCAACTTCTACCAATATAGCCAAGGGAAGTTTGGCCCCTTCTTCCACTTCATCCATTTCTGGGCCTTCCACAGTTACTAAGCCATCTTGGACTTCATCCATATCTTTTGAGACTAGAAGCTCTACGCCTAAAGTGCGCCCGCCGCCACATTCAAGATAAAGATCATCTTTTCTAACACGCTCACCTTCGAATGCTGGGCCATAAGAGGTAGGAATGTCAATTTTGCTTACGGTTACTTTCAATCCCCTTACTTCAATGGCTTTTTGAACTATTTCATCATGGGGCACATTGCTAACTACATGCTCATAAGTACAGATACCTGTAGGCAACACCTGAGGAATATCCCAGTCTGATATGGTTGGAAAGCCCCAATTTATGGCTCCAGCAGCGTTTGCATACCACTCATCTGAAACAGGGCCAAAGGCCATCACAAAGGCAAAGGTTCTGTCTTTGTTATAAAGAAGATTGCCTTTATAATCTCCGGGCTTAATGCCACCAAAGGCCAAGGCAACCCTACATGCAAAGCCAATAGCAAAGACTGCTGAAGTGTAGGTTGGGCCAAAGGGCACTAAACGGGTTGACCAACCAATCTGAACCTTCTGCTTTAAAAGCTGTTCAGGCAAATAGACACCCTCGGTCTGGTCATGCATGAAGATATAAAGGTTTTTCTCCTGTAGCTCCTGGGCTATCTTGGCTGCTGTTTCAGGGTCTTTAGGGCTACCTAATATGGCTGCGAAACCCGGAGCAGTGCCATCAACAAACTCAACACCCCTTTTCCTGAAGACAATGTCATCAGCAGCGCCTAGCCAGATTTTACCCTCTGGAGGATCTTCTGTTTTGGTATAAAAATCTGGCTCTTCAATATATCTCATGGCTTCATACATCTCTTCTGCAAAGAAGGTTGCCATACCTGCATCGAGTGCAGGTGCAAGATATGGAAGCCAGTTATGCTCTCCCACAGGAGGCGGTAAGAGCTTGCGGCACTCCTGAAAAACCTCTTTCATATCGCCAAGCTGTTTAACAGGAAGGCCTAATATTGAATAAATTATTGGCAGATAATAAGCAGTATTTGGAAAAGCAACCTCATGCTCAGGGCCATGCTTCTTTAGAAGCTCTTCATATTTTTCTTCAGCCATATCCACAATTTTGTGGGCCCCGCGGATTGCTGCTGAACAAATTATCTTAGACATTGTCTCCTCCTTAAACCATCGCCTTAATAAGGGATTCAGTAAGGGCTACTGCCTTAGGATGTCTCATCACCATTAAAGCTCCTCCAGCTAATAGCAGGGAAGAAGCTGTAATGGCTTCCATCATCACACCGCGTCTTTCTTGATCCCCCAAAGTATCATCTGAGGGCAAACGGCATTCTTTAGCCTTCCATACTTCCCTTCCTAAATTACAAATAAAGGGAACAGCAAGCTTTTCATCCTGCTGAGTAAGGGCAGCTAAGGTGATTCGCTCCATTACTGAGTATGTATATTCCAAGCCATATCCTACTGCACCTATAGATGGATCCATCAATATATGATCCAGCGGTAGGCCTAGATTTTCTAACAATATATTAAGCTGTTTTGCTAAATTAACATCTATTGGGGTAGCAGCTACTACAGGCAACTGAAATGCCATTGCAGTGGCTCCAAGGGTGCGATAATTAGCATCGGTTAAAGGGCTTAAACAAACCTTTTTATTGCCTATAAGGCTTGTTACTTCCCTTAAAGTCTCAGTGTCTTTTTCAGCATTGCCACATCCCCACAAGATGATTGGAACATCTATAGCCTCAACCACACTTTGGGCTATTTTTGCAGCCTCATCAGATGGCCTGTTCATGCCATTTGGATCTGTGCTTACCAATGAAAGGCAAATGGCTTCTGCACCAAACTCATTTACGCACTTTTGTGCCCATTTAACAGGATCATCAAAAGAGTCAGAGTAATATTGAGCTAAAGGCTCAGGCCATTCTTCAGGAGCTGAGTCAAGGACTTCATAAGCAATTTTAGGCGGATTTGGCATGTCTCCTTCAAAAAGATGGAAGGGCAAGGCATCGTTACCACCTACAGTTATAGCCTTATCGCCTTCTCCAATAGTAACTTCATAAATTCTTCCTGAAGCTGGCTCCTTATACAAATCTTCAGATATTGAGCCTGCCCTTTCTGACAATGGCATGGTCTCTTTAGGAAGCTCTGGGGCTTCAAGGCCTTCTACGCCAGCTTTTGAAGGCGCTGCTGCCGTAGGTTTGGGAGCTGGTTTTGGCTCAGCTTTCTTTGCAGGCTCTGGAGCAGCCTTTTCCTCTTTTACAGGCTCAGGCTTGGGCTCTTCCTTAACAGGCTCAGGTTCCGGCTCTGGCGCTACTTCTTCTTTAGGTGGCTCTTCAACAACTGCTGACTCTGGTTCAGGTGTAGCCATCTCAGGTGCTTTGCCTGACTGGGCATATTCCAAACCCCGTTTTGCCTTTTCATTATCAGGATCAATGGCCAATGCCTGTTTAAATGTTGCAATAGCACCTTCAAAATCACCTTTGACCATTTGAAGGTTGCCCTTGGCAACTAATCGAATAACCCATTTGGTCTTCCACTCTTCAGGCGTAAGACCTTCTGGCACAGGGGGCAAGCCTTCTAGCTCTTGAGGACCTTCCTCTGGCTTGGAAACAACTTCTGGCTCTGGAGCTGGTGGCTCTGAGACTGAGACCGGCTCAGGCTCTGGCACAACCTCTGGCTCAACAGAGGGAACAACAGGAGCAGCCTGTGTTTCCTGCACAGTAGCCCCGCTGAACAACATAAACTCAGCTTCTAGGAAACGCCTTAATGCTTCATATTGCTCATCACTTAAACCAAGGGCCTTCCTCAGGGCATCCAAGCCCATGTGTAAGCTGTTTAATACTGCCTGTTCTCTTGGAGTCAACTCAGCATTAACAACAGAAACTTGGGTTGTTGAAACGGTTGATTGTGCTGCTGGTTGACTGCTCGATACTTGTGTTGCCTGGCTTTTTGCTGTCTTAAGCTCTGATGCAAGCTTAGTGACCTCAGCCTCTTTTTGGCTGGCCATGCGTTTTGCCTCCTCAAGCTCTTTCTTTATATGTTCAATTTCTGCTAATAAGCGCTCTTTTTCTTTTAAAACTGATTGTTTAGAGGCATCAGCCTCTTTCTTTGCCATCTCAATCTGAGTTTGAAGCTCTTTTTCAGCAGCTTCTTTGGCTTTTTCAACAGCTATTTCTATTGCTGCCCTATCCATTAATACAGGCTCAATGCCTTTTGGCTCTGGTCTTGGGCCTAATTTGGCCCTAGAGACTATTTCAGGCACAGCCTCTTCCCATTCGATTGCCATAATATGAACTCCGGCAACCCCTGGGATCTCTTTTACTTGATTTATAATATCTACACAGATATTTATGCCTTCTTCTTTTTTATCGCTGGCATCTTCCAAGCGCTGGATCACTTCATCAGTAACATCAAGGCCCGGAACAAATTTTTTCATATAGCGAGCCATGCCTAAAGACTTGGGTGGTGTTACTCCAGCAAGTATGTAACACTTCTCATGGATGCCTAAGTCACAAACCATCTCCATGAATTTTTTAAACTTTTCGATGTTATAAATGATTTGTGTTTGAACAAAATTGGCTCCAGCATCCACTTTTTTGCCAAGGCGAACTGCCCTAAACTCAAAGGGATCCGCAAAGGGATTAGCTGCACAACCTAAAAATAGTTTAGGCTCATGGGATTTTATTTCTTCACCACATTGAAATTTTTTATCATCCCTCATGCCTTTTATCATGCCAAGGAGCTGAATGGAGTCCATGTCAAAGACTCCTTTGGCTTGGGGATGGTTACCAAATTTTTGATGGTCACCGGTTAAGCATAATAAATTTTTAATACCAAGGGCCGATGCGCCTAAAATTTCTGCCTGAATGCCAATACGGTTTCTATCACGGCAGGTCATCTGCATAACAGGCTCAACACCTTCAGACAGGGCTAAAAGCCCAGCAGTCAGGCTTGACATTCTGACTATAGCGGTTTGACAATCGGTAATGTTAACCGCATCCACATGACCCTTTAAAATACGCGCTTTTTTTCTAACTACCTCTGGATCACCGCTCTTAGGCGGACCTAGCTCGCCTGTTACAGCGAACTGGCCAGATGTGAGAACATTTTCTAAATTGCTGTTTGCTATCACGGCAGCAAGTCCTCCCTTACCCTACGCCTTGGCCCAGCTTCCCCTGCTGTTGACCAATCACGAATGGGCATAATTTCCTTGAGGCGATCAGCTTCTCCCTGTTCCTGCAAACGCTCATGTATAAAATGCCAAACACATGGGGTTTCAGGATGGATCTCGCATCTCCCTCCTTGAGAGCCTCCACAAGGCCCATTGGAAAGCCTTTTGGCGCATCTAGCAACAGGACATAGCCCACCAGTAAGATGAAGCACACATGAGCCACACCCTGCACACATCTCTTTCCATTCACCACTGCTTAGATTTGCACCATAAAAGGTTGTGTTTACTCCCGGTAAGACTTTTACATCCGGGCAAAGATCTGCAATAAAGTTTACTCCTACACCACAAGCCATTGAGAGCACAGCATCATATTTTTTTCCATCTTTTTTCAAAGGCTCAAGATATTCAGGATCACACTGACGAATATAGGTAGTGGCATCAATTTCAATAGGCTCATTTAAGAGCTTTTTCCCAAGCTTGATTGCTGATGCCATTATCTCTACTTCTTTATCTCCACCAGCCGAGCATACAGCAACGCATCCTCGACAACCGAGCACAAGGAGCTTTTTAACCCCTTCTAACATGCTCAAAATCTCTTTCATGGATTTCCGTTCTGCAATTATCATGACTGACCTTCCATTGCGCTTAATCTCATTTTAAGCTCTCTGGCTACTTCTACTATGGGCTCTGATTCACCTCTTGGCACAAAGACCATTTCAAGCCTATCGGGTGCTATGCCCAACTCCTCTAATATCTTACGGGCATACTGAACTCGCTTAGCAGCCCTTTTGCTGCCAGATAGATTATGACACTCTTCTATTTTGCAACCAGCCACAAAAACTGCTTTGGCCCCTTCGGAAAAAGCGTCTAAAATTGCTGATACTTCTAGCCTTCCAGTGCATGGCAAACGTTTAAAAACTATGCTTTCCGGCACTAAACCTCGTTCTTTTAAGACTTCTGGCTCAACTGAAACTGTATAGTTGCAACAAAAGCCAACTATTTCAGCTTGAGCTTGATTTTTGTTCTTTTTCTTTGCCATACTATATCTTATGCCTCCTGGCTTCCCCGCTGCTCCAATGAAGGAGCTAATTTTATAGCCTCAGCAGGGCATTCAAGAACACAAATAGAACATCCTCTACATAGCTCTGGGTCAATAAATGCATACCCTTCCTCTACAATATGAGGAGCTGCAAATGGACATAGGCGCACACAGGTTAAACAGGCCACACATTTACCGGGATCAACTTCAGCAACAAGGCCAAGCTCAACCAGACGGTTTTTATCTACATAACCTGCTTCTAAAGCTGCTTCCCTTGCAGCCTTTACCACATCACTGCATCTTACTCCCTGTGGGCATACTGGAACACAGCTCTGACACTGCGAACATGCCCAAATCAAATCGGATTTAAGCAGATCCTCTTCCAATCCAAGCGTAACCATATGAACTACTTTTCTTGGATCAAATTCAGGAACCACTTTTTCCACTGGGCAGGCTGCACTACAAGCCCCGCAAGCAAAACAGGCAGCCATTGTAGAGCAACCTTCATGCTTGGAAAGCTTTTCCTCAAACGATGGGTTTAATTTTGATGCCTGAATGGTCATGGTCTTTTCAAAGAAAAATCAGGCTAATGCCAGACCTTTCTTCTCCTCCTTTAATACGCCTTTTTTAATTAAAGGTGCTACGATTTTTTCAAGCTCAGCCTTGGTCGCACCAACAGCTTTGGCCAATTTGGTAATGGTCATTGGGCCCTTTTCTAAGAGCATTTTTATCTCTTGGGCAATTCTTTCTTTTCTAAAGGCTGGTGTAACCTTGGCAGCAACAGCTTCTTTAATCGCCTCAGGAGAATAATCTCCTTCTTTATGAAATTTTTTGGCTAATGTGCCAAAGCTCGTCCTTACTTTTCGATCTGAAGCAGCCTTAACTGCTGCCTCAAGCCTGCGTTTTACATCGCTGCCAGCTTCATTAGAGGCGCTGCCAAGAGGGCCTTTTTCTTTAATTGAGTTAACGCAATTAGTGATTAGCTCAACAAAACGCGGCCCTTCTGCTGCTGAAGCCCACTGAAGCTCCATTCTGTCTGGATCAACTCCAATATCCTCTAAGGCTTGTCTAGCAGCCTCTGCCACTATCATTGCTTCATAATTACCAGACTGGTAATGACATTCACCTAAATGTCAGCCTCCTGTGAAGACGCCATCAGCTCCACACTTAAATGCTTCAAGGATAAATCGGACATCTATCCTGCCAGTGCACATTACCCTTATCACCCTGACATTGGGAGGATATTGATACCTGGACACGCCTGCCGAATCAGCTGCTGCATAGCAGCACCAGTGGCAGAAAAAGCCCAAGATCCTTGGATTGTAGCCCTCCTGGGTCATGACATTCTCCTCTTATTTCTTTTCCGCTTCCAATTCACCGCATCCCTCTGGAGAAAAGGCGTGAATCTGAGCAAAGATCTCTTCATCTGTAAAGCCGCCCATGCTTATTGCCAAAACTGGGCAATGGGATGCACAAATTCCACACCCTTTGCAAGATGCGGTAATGGTCTCTGCTTTCTTTCTTTTGCCATCTTTGACCATTTGAATTGCATTAAATGGACATAAGCTGACACAAATTCCGCATCCAATGCAGGTCTTTTTATCTATGTTGGATACGATTGGCTCAACAGCAACTTTTCCTTTTACCAGAGGGATAGCTGCTTTAGCAGCAGCTGCCTTTGCCTGCGCCACAGCTTCTTCAAGGCCCTTTGGCCCGTGAGCCAAACCACACAAATAGATGCCATCTACTGCAACTTCTACTGGCCTGAGCTTGGCATGGGCCTCTAAGAAAAAGCCATCTTGTGTTAAAGGCACCTTGACCAGTTTAGATAATTCTTCATTTTCACCCGGAGCAATGCCTGTGGAAAGCACTACTAAATTTGCTGGAATTGAGAGCTCTTCTCCAAGAAGACGATCAAAGACATTGACCTTAACTCCTCTGCTCTGCTTTATCACTTCTGGCTTTCTGTCCGGGGTATAGCGTAAGAACTTCACACCCTTTTGCCTTGCTTCTCTATAAAGGTCCTCAGCAAAACCATAGGTGCGCATATCACGATAAAGGATATAAATGTTAGCTTCAGGTTTTAGCTCTTTAATTTTTAAGGCATTTTTAACTGCTTGGGTGCAACACAATCTGCTGCAATGCTGCAAGTCTTCACCACGGCTTCCTACACATTGAATCATGACCACATTTTTTGTGGTCCTAAATGCAGTCTTGCCCCGTGCAATCTTCTTTTCAAGCTCTAACTGGGTAACTACCTGCTTTGACTCTCCATAACAGTAGCCTTTAGGCTTATATTCTTTTCCACCTGTGGCAATTACCATAACGCCATGATTCACCATTTCAGTTTTGCCACCAGTGGAAATAGTTGAGGTAAAATTGCCAACATAGCCTGAGGTGCTTTCCAGCTCTGATTCAAGCATTATGTCAATTTTAGGATGCTTCTCAACTTTCTTAATAAGGTCTTTAAGCAGCTTTCTGGCATCTTGACCATCAACTGTCCATGTCAAATTACGCAAATTGCCACCAAGCTCTTTGCCTTTTTCAACTAAAACAGTTTCAAACCCCTGATCTGCTATGCTCAAGGCCACATTCATACCAGCAGCGCCACCACCTAGCACAAGAGCTGTTGGGGTAACATCTACAGTGGGCTGTGCCAGCGGCTCAAGCAATCTTGCCTTAGCAACTGCCATGCGAACTAAATCTTTAGATTTCTGTGTGGCCTCTTCAGGCTCCTGTGCATGAACCCATGCACATTGATCTCTAATGTTTGCCATTTCGAACAAGGCAGGATTTAGGCCTATAGAACGTAAGGTCTCTTGGAAAAGGGGTTCATGGGTTCTAGGAGAACAGGCTGCAATAACAACCCTATTTAATCTATTCTCTTTTACCTTTTCAGCAATGGCTTTTAAGGCATCTTGAGAACAGGAATATAAGGTGTCCTCATAGTAAACAACATTGGGAAGCGATGCTGCATAATCACGCACTGCCTTTACATCCACTACCCCAGCAATATTGACTCCACAATGACAAACAAATACGCCGATCCTTGGCTCTTCTTCTTCCAGTGCTTTATCCTCTTCAGGATAGGTAACTGTAATTGTTTGCGTGCCTCTGCCCTCTTTCAACAATTCTGAGGCTATGGCTGCTGCTCCTGATGCCTGAGTAACGCTTTCAGGAATATCTTTAGGCCCTTGAAATGCCCCTACTACATAGATTCCATCTGCTGTTGTGGAGAGAGGCTCACTATTAGAGGTTTTACAGAAGTCATAATGGTTAAGCTCTATTCCAGCTATATCAGCTATTGCATGGGCATCTTCTGGTGCATCTAATCCTACTGAAAGGACTACCATATCGAATAGATCAGAGTGCGATTGGCCATCATCGGTTGTCCAAGTTAAGGCCAATTTTGAATCGATTTGATCTATTTTTGGGACCCGTGCACGAATAACATTCAAGCCATATTTTTCTTCAGCCCGTTTACGTGCAGCATCAAAGCCTTTGCCTTGAGTCCTTACATCCATAAAAAAGAGCGAAATATCAAGATCAGGCTCATGCTCTTTGGCTACTGAGGCCTCTTTTATTGCATACATACAACAGACTGAAGAGCAATAACCATTGTCACAGGTTACATCTCTTGAGCCAATACATTGTAAAAAGGCTATCTTTTTTGGAGTTGCATGATCTGATGGCCTAATAAGATGGCCTTCTGTAGGGCCTGATGCACAAGTGAGGCGCTCAAACTCATAGCTGGTTACTACGTCTGGATAACGGCCATATCCAAATTTTTCCAGAACCTCGTAACCAACCCTTCCAAAGCCGGGTGCCAAAATTACTGAACCTACATTTAGCTTTAAATTTTTAGGCTTTTGGGAAAAATCAATAGCACCTGCTGTGCATGTTTGGGCACAGAGGTTACAGGTTTCATAATTGACCCTTAGACAAGCTTTAGGATCAATATAGTAGCTAGTAGGTATTGCCTGTGGAAAATCTATATGGGTGGCCCTAGTAATATCCAGACGCTCATTATAAACATCAGCAATGGGCCTTGGACAATACATAGTGCATACACCGCAGGCAGTGCACAGGTCTTCATTTATATAGCGTGGCTGCTGAAAGACCTCAGCAGTAAAATCGCCTGCCTCGCCCTTTATTGACTTTAGTGTGGCACTCGTAAGAATTTCTATGTTTGGAGACCGACCGGCCTCTACCAGCTTGGGTGCCAGTATTCAGATGGCGCAATCATTTGTTGGAAATGTTTTATCCAGTTGCGCCATGACTCCGCCGATATAGGGCTTTTTTTCCACCAAATAGACATAATACCCAAGGTCGGCTAAGTCCAAAGCAGTCTGGACGCCGGCTATGCCGCCGCCAAGGACCATTATTGCACCTGCTTTGCTCATATCCCTTTTCCTCACTCGTTATTAGCAGCGCTCCCCCTAAGGAGGAGCGGTTCACATTCCATATGCTCTTTATTTATATATTCAGCCTTTATGCTGAAGAGCCATGACAACCGACATCGTGCAAGGCTCCACCTCCGGGAGAGCCGAGCTCACGGCGCATAGCCATATCAAAGAGCACTCTTTCTTTCTTTTTATCAAGGCCTAGGTTCTTCCT
>Ga0256835_1001299_pt1 | contig 15307 bp, 13 predicted proteins | sample PIR30metaG_FD_185972 | JGI IMG/M metagenome (GOLD analysis project Ga0256835, IMG submission 185972) | Hydrothermal vent microbial communities from East Pacific Rise, Pacific Ocean - PIR-30 | ecosystem: Environmental > Aquatic > Marine > Hydrothermal vents | place: Pacific Ocean: East Pacific...
AAAAAAGGTAAGACGTGATCCGGCGGCGGCGCTTGCTTTTTCCGACTGGCTCAGTTACCTCGAACGGGAGGAAGAAAGCCGCCGGGAAGAGGAAAGGCGTAAGCCGCAGGATGAGATCATCGACCGTTTTTTGGCCAGTCAGCCCCGCATCGTCCCCCGTGAAGAGGAGGAGACTTCACAGGTAGAACAGATCGTGAGGGAGAGTGCCGCGGAAAAAGGTCTTTTCACCGAGACCCTTGCCGGTATCTATCTCAAACAGGGTTATTACTCCAAAGCCATACAGATCTACGAGAAATTAAGTTTGAAATATCCGGAAAAAAGTAGTTACTTTGCAGCCCGGATCGAAGAAGTGAAACGGATCCTGCGGGATCAATCCAAAAAACAGTAAGTCATGGCAATTTATACGATCTTATCGGTATTGATCATCCTGGTGAGCATACTGCTGATTCTGGTGGTCTTGGTACAGAACTCGAAGGGGGGTGGTTTGGCGGCCAACTTCACGGGTGCCGGCCAGGTTATGGGAGCCCGGAAAACGACGGATTTCCTGGAAAAGGCTACCTGGACCCTGGCTGCATCGATCGTGGTTTTGTCATTGCTGGCTACGGCGGCCATACCGCGGAAGGACCGAGAGCATCGTTCTCTTATTGAGGATCAGGTGAACCGTGCCATCAATCCCGATGCGATCCCTACTCTGCCCACGGCTCTGCCCGACCAGAATAATCCTGCCAAACAGGGCCAGTCCCAGGAACAGGGTCAAGGTCAACAACCGGGAGATCCGGGGAGCAAGTAATACCTCTCTAAGGAAAAAAGACAAAGGTGTCAGGATGTCATAAGCCTGACACCTTTTTTGTTTCCTGGCATATCAGGGGGATGGTTTGTAAATGCGTGATGCACAGTGCGGTACAACTCTCTGGGTGGGGGCTGGTTTCTGTTCATTGGCGGCAGGGTTCCCTGTTAATCTGTCCCTTTCCGTGACAGGCAGGAGGAGGAAAGGCTTTTGGCACAGATTTCGATTAGGGAGGCGCGGTATGTAAAATCATGTCTAATCCGAAAAGATCAGGGAATATGGAGAAGATCAAAATCCAGCCGTTGGGTGACCGGGTTGTTATTGAACCGGAACCTGCAGAAGAGAAGACTGCCAGCGGCATCATCATTCCCGATACTGCCAAGGAAAGACCGTTGGTGGGGAAGGTGGTAGCCGTGGGCAAAGGAACGGGTGACGAGAAAATGGAAGTGAAACCGGGCGATAAAGTGCTTTACGGAAAGTATTCCGGTACAGAAATCACCCTCGATGGGAAAGATTATCTGATCATGCGTCAGTCGGATTTGCTGGCTGTGCTTTAAAAAAAAAAGAAAAGAAGAAAAGAAATCGAATCGTTAACCTTAAAACAATAGAGAAATGGCAAAAGAAATTAAGTTTGACATAGAAGCAAGGGATTTGCTGAAAAAAGGTGTGGACATTCTTGCCGACAGTGTCAAGGTGACGCTGGGTCCGAAAGGGCGTAATGTGGTTTTGGACAAGAAGTTCGGGGCTCCGCAGGTGACCAAGGATGGTGTGACCGTGGCCAAGGAGATCGAACTGGAGGATCCTTTTGAAAACATGGGAGCCCAGATGGTCAAGGAAGTGGCTTCGAAAACCGCCGATAATGCCGGTGATGGCACCACCACCGCATCGGTACTGGCTCAGGCTATTTACAGTGTGGGGCTGAAGAACGTTACGGCCGGAGCCAATCCGATGGATCTGAAACGAGGCATTGACCTGGCTGTGACCAAGGTGGTGGAGAAGCTCAAAGAGATGTCCGAGACCGTAGGTGACGACTTCAAGAAGATCGAACAGGTGGCCAGCATATCTGCCAACAATGATCCGGCTATCGGTGAACTGATCGCCGAGGCGATGAAGAAGGTCAAGAAAGAAGGTGTGATCACGGTTGAGGAGGCAAAAGGCATTGAGACGACCGTGGAGGTGGTGGAAGGGATGCAATTCGACCGCGGGTATATCTCGCCTTACTTCATCACCGATCCCGAGAAGATGGAAGCGGTTCTGGAGAATCCTTATATTTTGCTGCATGACAAGAAGATCTCGACGATGAAGGACCTGCTTCCCATCCTGGAGGCCACCTCGCAGGCAGGGCGTCCGCTGCTGATCGTGGCTGAGGATGTGGAAGGCGAAGCGCTGGCCACGCTGGTGGTGAACAAGCTGCGCGGCTCGCTGCGTGTGGCAGCCGTCAAGGCTCCCGGCTTCGGCGACCGCCGCAAGGAGATGCTCGAAGATATCGCCATCCTCACCGGCGGTACGGTGATCTCCGAGGAGAAAGGCCTCAAGCTCGAGCATGCTACGCTCGATATGCTGGGTCAGTGTGAAAAGGTCACCATCGACAAGGAGAACACTACCATTGTCAACGGAGCTGGTGACAGGGAGAAAATCGAGGCCCGTGTGAAGCAGATCAAGAAGCAGATCGAGGTCTCTACCTCCGACTATGACAAGGAGAAGCTGCAGGAACGTCTGGCCAAACTGGCCGGCGGTGTGGCAGTTCTCTATGTGGGTGCTGCCTCCGAGGTGGAGATGAAAGAGAAGAAAGACCGTGTGGATGATGCCCTCAGTGCTACCCGTGCTGCCATCGAAGAAGGGATCGTCCCCGGCGGTGGCGTGGCCTACCTGCGTGCTTCGGAGGTGCTGAAAGACCTCAAGGGCGAGAACGAAGACCAAAATATCGGGATCTCGATCGTGCGTCGTGCGCTGGAGGAGCCCATTCGTACCATTGCCGAGAACGCCGGCGTGGAAGGGTCGATCGTGGTGCAGAAGGTGCGCGAAGGCAAAGATGACTTTGGCTATAATGCCCGTACCGACAAGTATGAGAACCTCTATGAAGCCGGAGTGATCGATCCGACCAAAGTGGCTCGTATCGCGCTCGAGAATGCTGCTTCGGTTGCCGGTATGCTGTTGACGACCGAATGCGTCATCACCGAGAAAGAAGAGGAGAATCCCGCTCCTGCCGGTGGTGCTGGCGGTATGGGTGGTATGGGCGGAATGTATTGATACCCGCCCGTCCGGATGTTCGCAAGGCAAAACCTGCGGACAACACCCATCATACATACTTCTGGAAGAGAAAGCCCTTCCCCCCGGGGGAGGGCTTTCTCTTTGCCGGGTTCCGGTAAAAAATCGTTAATTTTACGCCGGACAAACATTTCGGAGGTCTTTATGAAAAAGGCACTCGTTCTTGCGGTTGCATTGTTTTTGTTCTTGGGGCACACAATTGAGGCCGGCTGGGTGATCAAGGAACAGAGCCGGTTCACCGATACGCGTAAGAAACAAAAACGCAAGGTTTATGCACAGGATTACCTGATCCGTTTCGATGAGGAGGATCTTACGACCATCATCAACCTCAATACGGGCATTATCCGGTTCTATGATCCTCGCAAAAAGGTGTACTGGGAGGGGACCATCGATGATTATGACAAGGATATGGCTGTGTTGCTGCGGGCCCAGTTCCTGAAGCGGATACAGGATTATTCTCCCGCGGAGAAAGCGGAAGCGCTCAAGAGCTTCGACCGCATGCTCAAGCAATTGCAGTTGCCCGACTCCACCGTGATCCTGCATGACCAACTGTTGATCCAGGTCACCCAAACACGGGAGGGGAAGCCGATCGCCGGCTTTGAGACACGGGTCTATACGGTATATGTCAACCAGATTCCGGTGGAGGACGACTGGATCGCACCCGATCTGGAGTTGTTGCGCCTACCTATGCTCGAGCGTTATTACGAGATATTCAACCGGATCACCAAATATTACGAGCAGGGCTTTCATTATCGAAGCCACCCTCGATATATTTACATGCAGACACGGGGTTATCCCATGCGGGTGAAAGAGTATGGGTACGGTTATGAAGTGATCACCGAAGTCAAAAGAGTGAAGCGTCGCAGGTTGTCGGCCAACCTTTTCGAACTGCCCGGCCATCCTCGCCGGGTGACCTTACGGGAACTGAATGAATAGCATAAAATCCCCGGGAAAGAGGAAGGGATGAAGAGAATGGAGAACATACGCAATTTTTGCATCATCGCCCATATCGACCATGGCAAGAGCACCTTGGCCGATCAGTTGTTGCTAAAGACCGGCGCCCTCAGCGAGCGGGACTTTCAGGAGCAGGTGCTCGACGACATGGAACTGGAGCGGGAGCGGGGCATCACCATCAAAAGCCACGCGATCCAAATGGAATATCGCTATGAGGGCGAACTATACAGGCTGAATCTGATTGACACGCCCGGACATGTCGACTTTTCCTACGAAGTGTCACGGTCGATCGCAGCCTGCGAGGGCGCTCTGCTGGTGGTGGATGCCACCCAGGGTATTCAGGCCCAGACCATTTCCAACCTGTATCTGGCCATCGATCATGATCTGGAAATCATTCCCGTGTTGAACAAAATGGATCTGCCCAATGCGATGCCGGAGGAGGTGAAGGATCAGATCGTCGAGCTGGTGGGGTGTGAGCGGGAGGATATCCTGGAGGCGAGCGGCAAGACCGGCATGGGGGTCGATCGTATTCTGGAGGAGATCGTGCGAAGGATTCCCCCGCCCAAAGGTGACCCGGAAGCTCCTCTGCAGGCACTTATCTTCGATTCGGTGTACAACCCCTTCCGGGGGATCTATGCTTATTTCAAGGTGTTCAACGGGGAGATCCGCACCGGTGACCACGTGAAGTTCGTCGCCACGGGACGGGATTATGTGGCCGATGAGATCGGCGTATTGAAACTGCGGAACGAACCACGCGAGGTGTTACGGGCCGGAGATGTGGGATACATCATCTCGGGCATCAAAAACTCCAGTGAGGTGAAAGTGGGGGATACCATCACCCACGTCGACCGGCCGTGTGACAAAGCCATCGAAGGGTTCGAGGATGTCAAGCCGATGGTCTTTGCCGGCATCTATCCGGTGGATGCCGATGATTACGAGGAATTGCGGGCCTCGATGGAAAAACTGCACCTCAACGACGCCTCGCTCACCTTTGAGCCGGAATCGTCGGCGGCGTTGGGTTTCGGCTTTCGCTGCGGCTTTCTGGGGCTGTTGCACATGGAGATCATCCAAGAGCGCCTCGACCGGGAGTTCAACATGAACGTGATTACCACGGTGCCCAATGTCTCATATAAAGTGTACACCACACAGGGAGAGGTGATCGAGGTGCACAACCCTTCGGGTTTGCCCGATCCTACCCATATTGATCACATAGAAGAGCCGTACATCACTGCGCAGGTGATCTCCAAAGCGGAGTTCGTGGGGCCGATCATGAAGCTCTGTATCGACAAACGGGGGACGCTCAAAAACCAGGTGTATCTGACGAGTGACAGGGTGGAGCTCACTTTCGAGATGCCGCTGGCCGAGATCGTGTTTGATTTTTACGATAAACTGAAGAGCATTTCGAAAGGGTATGCTTCCTTTGATTATTATCCCTCGGGATATAAGCCGGCTTCTTTGGTCCGGTTGGATATTCTGCTCAACGGGGAGATGGTGGATGCCCTTTCCACATTGATCCATCGCGATTATGCATACAGTTTCGGGCGGCGTATCTGTGTGAAGCTGAAAGAGCTGATCCCACGGCAGCAGTTCGATATTGCCATTCAGGCAGCGATCGGCTCCAAGATCATCGCGCGCGAGACCATCAAAGCGTTGCGAAAGGATGTCACGGCCAAGTGCTATGGGGGGGACATTACCCGGAAACGCAAGCTGCTGGAGAAACAGAAGAAAGGCAAAAAACGGATGCGGCAGGTGGGAAATGTGGAAGTGCCCCAGCAGGCCTTCCTCGCCGTGCTGAAGCTTGATTAACCTCCTCTAGGTTCGAAAGGTTGGGGGGAAATCATCATTTTTTCTTTGGAGTGGCGAGGTATGTTTTTTACCTTGCAGGAAATATGTTCAATCCAAAAACCTGACCTGAGATGAAAAAGCTTGTTTTTTCACTGGTTGCCGTGATGGCGTTTTCCTGGGCGATGCGTGCGCAGGAGTGTACCCCTTATTTTCCGGCCGAGGAAGGCAAAGAACTGGTTTACCAATTTTATGATGCGAAAGACAAGCCCACACTGAAAGCCCATTACCGTGTGGTGGACGTAAAGGATACCCCCGACGGCCTGAAGATCACGATCGAAAACTGGTATGAGTCTACGGCGGAGAAAGAAAAAAAGAAGAAAAAAGAAGAAGAGATGCTGCCCGACACCTTATTTTTCGATTATTACTGTAAAGGGGGTAGGTTCTATATAGATATGACTTCCGCACTGTCGAAAATTCTTGGGATGTATCAGGAAGCCGACCTGGATATCCAGTCGAACGATCTGGTTTTGCCATCGGATCTGAAGGTGGGACAGACGCTCCCTGATGCCGGTGTTACGGTGGTTGTGCGGGGGGACGGAGGGATCAAGCTGGTGACGATCACTTCCAATGCCTTACATCGGAGGGTTGCGGAAAAAGAAAAAGTCACCACTCCGGCAGGTACTTTCGATTGCTACAAGATTACCTATGATGTGGAAGGGAAAGTGGGGTTCGTGAAGACCCATGCCAAGGGAGCCACATGGTATGCCAAAGGGGTCGGAACGGTACGTTCGGAAAGTTATGACAAGAAAGGGAAGCTGCAGTCGTATCAGGTGTTGGAGGAGATCCGTTAGCAGACCAGGCGATAGCCTTTCCCGTGAATGTTGATGATCTTCACGGAGGGATCGTCTTTGAGGTATTTCCTTAGCTTGGTGATATAGACGTCCATGCTTCGGGCGTTGAAGTAGTTGTCGTCCATCCAGATAGTCCGGAGGGCGAAGTTCCGTTCGAGGATGCGGTTGCGATGGTTGTAAAGGAGTCGCAACAGTTCCGATTCTTTGGTGGTAAGCTTTTGTATTTTGTTACCGAGCCGCAATTCCTGTTTTGTGGTATCGAAGATATACTTTCCGATGTGCAGTTCATTGGCGTTGTGGCCGTCATTGGTGCGGGTACGCCGCAGGATCGCTTCGATACGGAAGAGGAGTTCTTCCATGCTGAACGGCTTGGTGATGTAGTCATCCGCGCCGGTACGGAAGCCTTCGATCACATCCTCTTTCATCGACTTGGCCGTGAGAAAGACGATGGGGATGTCGGAATTGAGCTCGCGGATCTCTTTGGCAAGGGTGAACCCGTCCTTCACCGGCATCATAATATCCAGCAGGCACAGGTCGTAATGGTCGGTGACGAATCCTTTATAGGCATGGTCGCCGTCGGTGAAGAGCTCCGTCTCGTAGCCCTTGGCCTGTAAGTACTCTTTCAGGAGCATACCCAGATTCTCATCGTCTTCTGCGAGGAGGATTCTCGTCTTTTCCATGGTTTTGTCTTTTAATGTTTTTCTTGAGGAAAGAGTAGTGTAAAGGTGGTGCCTTTTTCGGGGGTGCTTTCGACATGGATGCGTCCTCCATGTGCCTCGACCACCTTTTTTACATAACTGAGTCCTAGTCCGAACCCTTTGGTGTCGTGGATATTCCCCGTCGGGACACGGTAAAACTGATCGAAAATCTTCTTCAGGTATTCCTTGGACATACCGATGCCGTTATCGCGAACCATCACCTCCAGACCTTTGTCTGTATTCCGGGTCCGGATATAGATGAGCGGGGCTTCCCGGCAATATTTGATTGCATTGTCCACGAGGTTGGAGAAGACATTGGTGATATGCACCTCGTCGACCTCGATCACGGGGTCTTCAGCTGTGAAATCATGGACGATCTTTCCGTTCTTTTTTTCCAGGCGGATGGAGAAATTGTGGATGACATTGGCGAGTATCTCGTGGATGTCGGTTTCCTTGCGTCGCAGCTTGAGCTTGCCTTTTTCGAAGATGGCCATTTGCAAAACCTTTTCCACCTGGTGGCTGAGACGCCGCGTCTCTTCCTCAATGATGGTGGCGATATGGTCGATGTTCTTTTTGTCATTGGCGATCGAGTGATCCTTGAGCATCTGCGAAGCCAGGGAGATGGTGGAGATGGGTGTCTTCAATTCGTGGGTCATATTGTTCACGAAGTCGGTCTTGATGTCGGAAAGTTTTTTTTGCCGGAAGATGATGTAAAGGGTGCCCAGAAATACGGCCATAAAGAAAATCGTAAGGGCGATGGAGGTGTAACCGACAACACCGAGTGACCGGACAAGGAATTTATGCTCGCGGGGGAAATAGAGGATGAGGCGGTTCCCTTGATTGACCAGGTCGTTGGGGAAAAGAGGCTGTTCGAAGTGAGTGACGTGTTTGTTGAGGGGGTCGTAGCCGGGTGTGCGATAGACCACCTTCCCGTTGGGACCGACGATCGCAAACTCGAAAGCTTCCCGAATGCCAAATTCATTGAGAATGTCGCGGATGAGGTAGAAGAGTTCGACCGGTTCGATCCGTTCTGAGATGTCGGGCGGGGTGACTTCCAGACGCTGGAGGATATGGGAGATGAGGGTCTCTTTCTCCTTTTTTCCCATGGCCCGGGCAGAGAGGGGGTTGTCGTTGAGGATCGACTCGATACGGCCTTTCAGCAAGGATGTGTCCGCAGCCGATGGCGGAGGTGTGGAAGGTCGCATTACAGGAGGAGGTCCCAAAGGGGCCGAGATGTTATGCTGGAAAAGAATCTCTTCCCGCACTGCCTCATATACCTCCTGTTGTTCCAGCCGTACGATTACCTTGTGCAAGGCCAGATTGACCTGTCGGCTGAATTGTGCACTTTTTACCTCCAGGGCATGGTTCAGCCACAGCACTTGTACCGTCACCAGGGCCACCATTCCCAGCCCCATGATCCCGCTCAATATCCAGATCGTCCTCTTGTTCATCCTGTAACAAAGATAATTCAAAGCCAAAGAACCCGCCGTCTTTTAACACTCTTTAACATCCCTTAACCCTTGTTAACAAAAATTCGTCATACTTTTGATGCGACAATGAAACAAAAAACGAAAAAAGCCGTAAGAAAATACGGTAGACAAAAGCAGTAGGTTTTTTGGTTTAGGTTAATAAAAGGGTTAATACGGAGAACAGGTGCTGGAAACGGCACCTGTTTTTTTAGGCAAATACAAGCCGGATGAACGGGAAAAACAAGTTTTTCGACTTCCTGTAACAAACACAAGGACAGTGCATAACATATCCTGCAACGAAAGTACGGCGAAGTGCTCTGTAAAAAAAAAAGACTTTTTTGGCACGGTAATTGCTTGCTCTTAAGCAGGCCATAAAACAAAAGCAGTAGGTTTTTTGGTTTAGGTTAATAAAAGGGTTAATACGGGGAAAGCAGGTGCGACCGCACCTGCTTTTTTCTTTTTGGGTCATTCGAGGATCATGTTGCGGAGCGGGGGATGTTCATCCAATGGTGGGAGGAAAGAGGTGATCACCTCCTGCATATTGCGAAGTGTGTGAAGGATGGTTTCCATTTGGTCGTGGGGGGGGGCAGGGGTGATATGGAGGAAGAAGTCGATGTTTCGGAGTGCGGGGACAAGGACTGCCTCGGGGGTGCGGTTGGCCAGGAGGTGGTAGGAGAGCATCCGGGTTTCATCATACCAACGAAACAGAGGAAATGCCAGCTCTTTCCCTTTTCTTTTCATCCGGTATTCTCCACTCGCTGAAAGATCCATGTGTAGATGCTGGTTCAGTTTCCAGGCCAGGAGATAGATGCGTTCATGAGAGGCGATGGCCACGACTGTGTGTTCCGGAGAGACGCCGGGGGAGAGACCGTACTTTTTCGTTTTGCCCATAACCCGGTGGTTTCATGAGTTCCGCAGGCGGTGATAAGCATCCCGCGAAGCTTCTTGTTCAGCCTCTTTTTTCGAGTGGCCCGATCCTGTTCCGAGAAGATCGTTGCCCGTCTGGAGCAGGGTATGAAAAGTGGGTTGACCATCTTCCCCTTTTCCGGAACGGGTGACGAAAGAAAGGGAAGTGTGATTCTTTTGTGCCCATTCGACCATCAAGCTTTTGAAATCAGTGTCTTCTTCCAGGATCTGACGGAAAGATACATATTTTTCGAACAGAACCTTATGGAAATATTTCCGGGTACGGTCATACCCCTGGTCCAGAAAAAGGGCGCCGATGAAAGCTTCGAAGACATCGCCATAAATGTGGCGATGCTGGTTGTCAGATTGGTGATTGTACAGGACGAAACGATCGAGCCCCATGCTGAGGGCGATATCGTTGAGGGTTTTCCGGTTTACAAGCCGTGACCGCATTTTGGTAAGCTTTCCTTCGTCTTTGTCGGGGAAGAGGTTATAGAGGTGTTCGGTGACGATGGTGCTGATGACGGCATCTCCGAGGAATTCCAGCCGTTCGTTGTTGACGGGGAATCCTTCGTGGGTGAGGGTGCCCGAACGGGTGATGAAGGCGGTTTCATAGAGCTTCATTTCACCGGGGGGGAAGGGCAGGAGCTTCCTCAGAAAAGAATGAAACCCCTTTTGACGTAGCAAAAGGGGTTTTTTCTTTTTCAGGAAGGGAAACACGGTTTATCCTTCAAATTTTTTGAAAATGATGGATGCGTTGTGTCCGCCGAAACCGAAAGTGTTGCTCAGGGCGGCCTTCACGTTTTTATGGACGGCTTTGTTGAAGGTGAGGTCGAGGTTGGGATCGATCTCGGGGTCGTCCTCAAAGTGGTTGATGGTGGGAGGGATGATCCCTCTCTGGATGGCCATGATGGAGGCGATGGCTTCAACGGCGCCGGCGGCACCGAGAAGGTGTCCGGTCATCGACTTGGTTGAGCTGATGCTCATGCGGTAGGCCTGCTCCTTGAAAAGTTTGATGATGGCATTGGCTTCGGCGATATCTCCGCGGGGGGTGGCAGTACCGTGCACATTGATGTAGTCGATCTCGTCGGGGGACATGCCCGCGTCATCGAGGGCTGCCTGCATCACCAGGGCGGCCCCCAATCCTTCAGGATGGGGTGCGGTGAGGTGATAGGCGTCGGCCGACAGGCCGGCCCCTGCGATCTCGGCATAGATCTTGGCCCCGCGGGCCTTTGCATGTTCCAGTTCCTCAAGGATGAGGGTGCCGGCCCCTTCCGCCATTACGAAACCGTCACGGGTCTTGTCAAAAGGACGCGAAGCGGTCTTGTAGTTTTCATTGTTGGTACTGATCGCCATCATGGCGTTGAAGCCGCCCACCCCCACTTCGTTAATGGGGGCCTCGGAGCCTCCCGTGACGAAGACTTCGGCCTTCCCGAGGCGGATGTAGTTGTATGCATCGATGATGGCATTGGCCGCCGTAGAGCAGGCCGACACGGTGCCGAAGTTGGGGCCACGGAAACCGTAACGGATGGAGATGTGACCGGCCGCGATATCAGAGATCATCTTCGGGATGAAGAAGGGACTGAAACGCGGGGTGCCGTCTCCTAGGGAGAAAGATCGGATCTCTTCCAAGAAGGTCTGGAGCCCTCCGATGCCGGAACCGAAGATCACCCCCACCCGGTCGTGATCCACCTTTTCCAGGTCGAGCCCCGAGTCGGTGACCGCCTCTTTGGTGGCTACCAGGGCAAACTGGGAATAGAGATCCAGCTTACGCTGCTCTTTCCTGTCGAAATGTTCATTCGGATCATACCCCTTTACCTCGCAGGCAAAGCGGGTCTTGAATTTGGTCGTGTCAAAACGTGTAATCAGGTCGGAGCCACTAACGCCTCGGGCCAATGCATCCCAATAATCAGGTACATTGTTCCCTATCGGGGTTAGTGCTCCTAACCCGGTAACGACTACACGTCTCAAAGTCATTTCAGAACTACTTTACGTTCTCTTCAATGTACTTGATGGCTTCCCCTACCGTGGAGATGTTTTCAGCCTGATCATCGGGAATCCCGATGTTGAACTCTTTCTCGAATTCCATGATGAGTTCCACGGTGTCGAGAGAGTCAGCACCCAGGTCGTTGGTGAAGCTGGCCTCGGGGGTCACTTCACTCTCGTCCACGTTCAGCTTGTCAGCGATGATCGCTTTTACCCTTGATGCAATGTCTGACATGATCGTAAAGTTTTGGTTAGTATTAACGGTTAGCGCTGCAAAGAAATGTATTTCGGAAAAAATTTTCAAACAAATCGAAGTTTTTTTGCAATGCGGTCGAAGATCCCAATAAAAAACTTCCGATATTTGAATCGAAATAATGTTTGTAAGGCAGTCATAATGAGAAAAAAATGGCGTATCGCGGTGTTCGCTTCCGGCTCCGGATCGAACGCCGAAAATCTGGTCGAATATTTTAACAAAACGGTCGAAAAGGAAGTGGCTTTGATCTTGACGAACAATCCGAAGGCCTATGTGCTGGAGCGGGCGAAGCGGTTGGGGGTTGCTACGGAGGTGTTCGACCGTGAAGATTTAAAGAAAGGGAAGGTGTTGGAGGCATTGCGGGAACATGATATTGATTTCATTGTCCTGGCAGGGTTCCTGTGGTTAATGCCGGCAGAGATCGTAAGGGCTTACAAAGGGAGGATCGTCAATATCCATCCGGCCTTGTTACCAAAATATGGAGGGAAAGGCATGTATGGGTTGCATGTCCATCGGGCAGTGATCGAGAACGGCGAAAAGGAAAGCGGCATCACGATCCATTATGTGAATGAGGAGTATGACAAAGGAGATATCATCTTTCAGGCGAGGTGTCCGGTATTGCCGGACGATACGCCCGAAAGCCTTCAGGAGCGGGTACACGCCTTGGAGTATGAACACTATCCACGGGTGGTGGACAAAGTGATCGAAAGCCTCAGCGAACCACGACGTTGATGATCCTTTTCGGGACGAAGATCACCTTCTTTACCTCTTTCCCTTCGATCCATTTTTGGGACTGAGGGGCCTGGAGAACAGCTTTCTCGGCCTGTTCTGCCGTGGCTTCCACAGGCAGGGTAAGTTTGAAACGCATCTTTCCGTTGAAGGAAACAGGATATTCGAAAGTATCCTCTTTTAAATATTTTTCATCGTAGTCTGGCAGTTTGGCGAAAGAGATGCTGGGCTGATGACCCAGTCGTTCCCAAAGTTCTTCCGCCATGAGGGGGGCCATGGGGGAGATGAGGATGACCAAGGGTTCCAGTACCTTGCGCTTGTGGCACTTCAGGGAGGAGAGGTCGTTGGTACAGATCATGAATGAGCTGACGGCGGTATGGAAGGCGAACCGTTCGTAATCATCGCGCACTTTCTTGATGGTGCGGTGCAACACACGCTGTTCCTCCTCGGTGGGTTCCTCGTCGCTGACAATGAGTTGGCCGTCCGCATCGTGGAAAAGTCTCCAGAACTTTTTGGTGAAGCGGGAGATACCTTCGATGCCGTTGATATCCCACGGTTTGGATTGTTCGATGGGCCCCAGGAACATTTCATACATCCTGAGAACATCGGCACCGTATTTTTCCACCAGTTCGTCGGGGGTCTGGACGTTGTGTTTGGATTTGGACATCTTCTCGATCTCCCAGCCGCAGATATATTTCCCGTCTTCCAGGATGAACTCGGCATCGCGGAACTCAGGTCGCCATTTGCGGAATGCCTCGATATCCAGCTCGTCGTTGTGCACCAGGTTGATGTCGACGTGGAGCGGTGTCGACCATTGTTCCCGGTCGGGGATGTTCTTTGAGACGAAGAGGGGTTTCAATTCCCGGACCTTGTGCTTATCGAAAATGATTCCTCCTTCTTGGGTGGTTTCAATGGCTTCTTCCACTTCACGCACGATCTCATCGGTCATGTAGATGATATCATGGATCGGAAGCAACAACAGTTTCTTGCCGGTGTTCTTGATGTACTCCTTGTAATAACTTTCCAGTTTTTCCAGTTTTTCCTGGCTCTTGATCTCGACGATCAGATTGGCTTGGGTATGGTAAAAGTCGAACTTACGGTTCCCGTCGCGGTAGTTTCGGATCACATACTGGGCTTGTCCGTTCTGTTCCATTCGTTTCCACAGGAGGTATTCCGCATATTTTTCCAGGTTCACGCGATAGACGAAATTGGAACGTCCCAGGATCTTTCCCTGGTTGATGAGTTTTTTGAAGGGTTCTTCGGTGACGGCAAGGCCGATGTCGTACAGGAATTTGTTCCAGAAACGGGAATAGATCAGGTGGCCGGTGGCATGTTCGTCGCCTCCCACGTAGAGGTCGACATTCTGCCAATAGGTGACCGCCTCTTTTGAAAAGTATTCTTTGTCGTTGTGAGGATCCATGTAGCGGAGGTAGTATCCGCTCGATCCGGCAAAGCCGGGCATGGTGTTGGTCTCGAGCGGATAACCTTCGGGGGAGGTCCAGTTCTTTGCCCTGGCGAGGGGAGGTTCTCCTTTTTCGGTGGGAAGGTATTTATCGACCTCCGGCAGTTCGAGGGGCAGCAGGTCTTCATCCAGGGGATAGGGGATACCCTCCTTGTAATAAATGGGGAAAGGCTCTCCCCAGTAACGTTGGCGGCTGAAGATGGCGTCGCGCAGGCGGTAATTGACCTTCCCATAGCCGCGGCCCGTCTCTTCGAGATGACGGATAATGGCAGGGATCGCTTCCTGAACGGTCATACCATTGAGGAGGCCGGAATTGATCAGGTAACCTTCTTTAGAATCGTAAGAATCTTCCCAGGTGGACGGATCTTCCTGTTTTCCTTTTTCGCGTGTGACCACCTGGATGATGGGGAGGTTGAAATGGCGGGCAAAGGCGAAATCCCGTGAATCATGGGCAGGCACGGCCATGATGGCGCCGGTACCATACCCGGCAAGGACATATTCAGCCACCCAGATGGGGATCCGTTCGTTGTTGACGGGGTTGATGGCATACGCACCGGTGAAGGCGCCGGTGACCCGTTTGACATCGGCGATACGGTCCCGTTCCGAACGGTTGATGGCCTGGGTGACATATTCGCTCACTTCCGCTTTCCGCTCGGGGGTGGTGATTTGGGACACCAGAGGATGTTCCGGGGCGAGGACCATGAAGGTTGCGCCGAAAAGCGTATCCGGGCGTGTGGTGAAGATCTCGAGTTTTTCATTGTGACCTTCCACATCAAAGAAGACCACGGCTCCTTCAGAGCGGCCGATCCAGTTGCGTTGTACCTCTTTGATCGATTCGCTCCAGTCGATGGTCTCCAGTCCGTCGAGGAGGCGCTGGGCATAGGCGGTGATGCGGAGGAACCACTGCCGCATCTTTTTGCGTTCGACCGGGTATCCTCCCCGTTCGGAGTAGCCGTCCTTCACTTCGTCGTTGGCCAATACCGTCCCCAACGCCGGGCACCAGTTGACCCATGTCTCCGACAGGTAGGCCAGGCGATAGTTCATTAAGATCTCCTGCTTTTCCTTCTCCGTAAAGCTTTTCCACTCTTCGGCGGTGAAGGTGCGTACTTCCGATGCGGCTGCATTCACATGTGCATTCCCTTCTTTTTCGAAGATGCGG
>Ga0256835_1001300_pt1 | contig 15306 bp, 14 predicted proteins | sample PIR30metaG_FD_185972 | JGI IMG/M metagenome (GOLD analysis project Ga0256835, IMG submission 185972) | Hydrothermal vent microbial communities from East Pacific Rise, Pacific Ocean - PIR-30 | ecosystem: Environmental > Aquatic > Marine > Hydrothermal vents | place: Pacific Ocean: East Pacific...
ATATTTCAAGGAAAGAAGGGGAAATTTATACTTTGGGCCCTTTAATTCACAACAATCAGGTTGTTTCCCTTCTTGAAACAAAGGGTGTAAAGGCTGAAAAAAAAGTTGAGAATTTGAATAAAGGCACGGTTGTAATCAGGGCGCACGGCACAACGCCGGATATTCTTGAAAATTTGAAAGAAAAAGGCCTTGACGTTATAAACCTTACCTGCCCGAAGGTTGGCAAGGTGCAGGGAATTATAAAAGGCCACGTGAAAAAAGGATACAAGGTTGTAATTGTAGGAGACGAAGGGCATGCGGAAGTTATAAGTTTGAAAGGGTATTCGGGAAACACGGCCTTTGTTGTGGGAAGCGTTGAGGATGCCGAAAAACTTCCCAAGATGGAAAAAGTTATAGTTGTTTCACAGACAACTTTCAGTTTTGACGAGTTTTTTGCAATTGTTGAAAAGGTTAAGGAAAAGGCAAAAGAGGTTAAAGAATTCTGCACAATATGCGATTCAACACACAGAAGGCAGGACGAGGTTAAAAAAATCGCTTCCGAAGTGGACTGTATGATAATAATCGGCGGAAAACACAGTGCAAACACAACGAGGCTTGCCGAGATTTCCCGTAAGTTTTGCCCCGTTGTTTATCATATTGAAACGGAAGAAGAGTTAAAAGGTATTGATTTTTCCAAGTTTGAAAAGGTAGGGGTTTCGGCAGGTGCTTCAACGCCGAATTGGATTATAAATTCCGTTGTGGATTATCTGAGGTTTGTTGACGAAAAGTCAAAGCCTCTCGCCAAGGCTTTGGGAATTATTTTCAATTCCGGGCTTTTCAGAGGTATTTCGGCTTTTGTTTTTTCTTATGGGCTTTTAAAATTATACGGAGTAAAATCACCTTTGGAATTTTCCCTTATAGCGTTTTTGTATATTTTTTCCATGACTTTGTTTAACGGATTGGTCAATCTTGAAGGGTTGAAATTCAGTAATCCGACAAAGTATTATTTCTTGAAAGAAAACAAAAAACCTCTTGTTTTTGCAGGTTTATTATCACTCTTTTTTCTGTGTTATTTAAGTGTTTCGCTTTCATTCGGAGTTTTTGCAGTTGTTCTTTTGGCATCTTTGCTCGGGCTTTTTTACAGAATTAAACTTAGGTTTAAAGGCGGAATTAAACGTCTTTTTGATATTCCCGGGTCAAAAAATGTTTTTTATGCCCTTGCTTGGTCAATCGTTATTAGTTTTATTCCTTTGTTTTTTACCGGGAAAGCGGGTTTTTGTTCTCTAATTCCCATGTTTTCTTTTGTCTTTACAGTTGTTTTTGCAGGCTCAATACTTTCCGACATAAAGGATATTCAGGGGGACAAGTTTTACGGAAGGGAAACGTTGCCTATTTTAATCGGAATAGAAAAGTCGGTAAAAATAGCGGATAGGTTGGTTTTTCTTCTCATTGTTTCCCTTGTGATTTTTTCTTTTGTTTTTAAAACAAGTTTTCTTTTGTCCCTTCTTGCCGTGCTGTTTGGCGCTTACTATTGGATTATAAAGAGGTTTGTTATAAAGAAAAGAAACCTTTCCCCGATTTACTACGAGTTTCTTCTTGACAACTTCGCCCTTATTCCCGGGTTGTTTGCAATTCTTTTTTCCTTTTTGAAATAAAATTTATTTCCTGTTTTGCAGGTCTTTAAGCATAATATCGCTGTTTTTAATCGCTTTTTTCAAAAATTCAAAGTAGATATTTTCTTTTTCTTCTTCGCTTAAATCGGAATTGTTTTCAATTTTTTCTCTGTAAGCATAGGTGGTGTGGGATAAAATTATTGCGCTTGCAACAGACACGTTGAAACTCTCTGTAAAGCCAAACATTGGTATTGTAAATTCGCAGTCTGCATATTTTAGAATTTCCTTTGAAATTCCGTCATGCTCGTTTCCAACCACAAAAGCGTATTTTCCGTCTTTTTCAATCTCAATATCGGTAAGTTTCACCGATTTTTCCCCGACGTTTGCAACGAAAATCTTAAATCCTTTTTCCCTTAATTCTTTTACGCACGGGGAATAATCCTGAAATCTGCGTAAATCAAGCCATTTGTGGCTGTATTTTGTTACGCATTTGTTTATCTCAAACTCATAGTCTTTTTCAATAATGTAAACGTCTTTTAGTCCAAGCCCTTCGGCAGTCCTTAATACGGCGCTTGTGTTGTGGGAATCAAGAAGATTGTCAAGCACAATGGTAATGTTTTGAATTTTTGAGTTCACAACCTGTTTTATTCTGTTTAGCCTTTTTTCGCTTAGCAGAGATTCAAGAAATTCTATTTGCTCTTTCATTTTCAACACAACAAAAAAGCCCCGAAAACCGGGGCTTTAATTTATACCTGAACAACTTCCTTAACTTCCGGGACTTCCTCTTTCAGTCTTTCTTCAATAAAAAGTTTGAGAGTCATTGTTGACATGGGGCATCCGCCGCATGCTCCCAAAAGTTTTACGTAAACCGTTCCGTCTTCGTATTTCAAAAATTCAACGTCTCCGCCGTCCATTTGAAGGGCGGGTCTTATGTTGTTCAAAGCCTTTTCAATTCTTTCCTGAATTTCCATGATTCCTCCTTGTTCGCTCAAATTATGCCTTTAATACTTCGGCAAGAATGTTTATGCCTTCGTCAATTATTTCTTTGGTTATTGTCAAAGCGGGTCTGAATCTGATTGATTTTTCCCCTGATTTCAAAACGGCAAGCCCTTTTTCAAAGCATTTGTTGAATACTTCGTTTCTTACTTCCGGAGTTTCAAGTTCAACTGCGGCAAAAAGTCCTTTTCCTCTAATGTTGGAAAGTTTTACCTTTGAAACTTCCTGTAACTCATATAGTTTATCAAGCAGGTAATCGCCCATTTTTGCGGCGTTTTCAACAAGGTTTTCCTCGTGTATAATTTCAAGCACTTTTTGTGCCCTAACCATGTCAACAATGTTTGCGCCCCATGTTGAGTTGATTCTTGAAGAAACCTTGAAAACTGAGTCAACTTCGTTTACCTTATCCGATGACATAATTCCGCAAACCTGCATTTTCTTTCCGAAAGAAACTATATCGGGGGTAAATCCGAAATGTTCAAAGCACCACATTTTTCCTGTTGCGGCGACGCCTGTCTGCACTTCGTCAACAATGTAGAGAATATCGTTTTCTTCTGTGATTTCTCTCAACTTTCTCAAAAATTCAGGCCTAAAATGGTTGTCTCCGCCTTCGCCCTGAATAGGCTCAATAATAAGGCAGGCAATATCGTCTTTGTTTTCGTTTATCGCTTTGTAGATTTCGTCAATAGCCTTGTTTTCAAGTTCAATTACCTTTTTGAGATTTTCTTCGTTTAGAGGGAATTCAATCTTGGGATTTGTGATTCTCGGCCAGTCAAATTTCGGGAAGTATTTTACTTTTGTCGGGTCTGTGTTTGTAAGGCTCATTGTGTATCCCGTTCTTCCGTGAAAAGCCTCTTTGAAATGAATTACAAGGTGTCCCTTTTCCTCTTTGTATCCCTTTGCGAAATTCTTTCTTACCTTCCAGTCAAATGCGGTTTTTAAAGCGTTTTCAACCGCAAGCGCTCCGCCGTCAATAAAAAAGTAGTTGGGCAATTCCGGGTGAGCGCCTAACTTTGCGAATGTTTCAACAAATTCCGCCATAAATGTGGTGTAAATATCCGAATTTGCAACTTTATGGATTGAAGCGATTTTAAGCCTTTCCAAAAATTCAGGGTCTTTCATTTTAGGATGGTTGAAACCTAACGGCAGAGAAGCGAAGAAAGCGTAGAAGTCAATATACTTCTTTCCGTCTCTTGCGTCAACCATGTAGCAGTTTTCGCTTTTTTCAAGGTCAAGGACAATGTGGAAACCGTCAACAAGCATGTGTTTTTTCAAGGTATCAAGCACATCGTTAGGCTTTACTTTTATTGATTCCATATCTTACTCCTTAATAAAATTTTACCTCTGTATATTACCAGAATAGGCTTTAAGGTCAACAGATTTGTTGATTTTTTATTTCAATAAATCGGGATTGCCTTTTGCTACAAATTTTACCAATGCGTCATTGAAAATTGAGTCGGGAAATCTCTGTTTGTCAGGATATTTTTCCCTAAACGCCTGATAACTTTTTTCAATATCTTCTTTCAAAAGTTCTCTCAAATGACCTTTAACAAGTCCCTGCTTGATTTTGTCTTCGTTGTAAAGTTTTATATCGCTTGCGAGAGCATTTGCATATCTTCTCGCTTTTTTAAGAAGCGGGTCTTCTTCGCCGGATGCAGCAGGCTTTGCCGATTCTTGTTTTTTTTCCATTGTTTTAAACTGCTGTGTTTTCATTTCTCCGTGTGTTTTCAGCGGAAGAAGGTTCAATTCTCTTTCAAACATTGAAGTTGCTACTTCAAACAGTTTTTCGTTTCCGTTTTCCTTTAACTCAAAGACGAAAAATCCTGCCTGCTTGTATTTTATAAAAAGCGGAATAGCAATTGTTTTTTCTTGATTCAAAAGAGATTTTAATTCTTCCGGAAAAATCGGGTCCGAAAGTTTTTTGGGTTCCATAAATATAATTTTTTTGATTTTAAAATCCTTTTGAGGTCTATTTCCGCTTCCTTTTGCGGCGTAACATATTGAATAATCTCCTTTGAAGATAAAAAATCCGATATAATTTGTCAATTCTGAAAGGGAAGCGAAAAAACCTTCAATCAACTCTTTTTGATTTGTGCTTTGTTTTAAAACAAGATTGAGATTGTGCAGTGCGTCAATATTTCCTGATTGCCCCCCTGATTTTTCCTCGCCTGTAAAAACTTTTGAGATAAGAGGCTCAACATCTTCCGGTTTGAGATAAAAATCTTTTTGAAACGCTTTTTCAATATCCATTTTAAGTTCGCTTATAACTTTATCAACTTTAAAATTGATAAATTGTAAAATCAATTCTTTTTGGTTTTCCATAATCCTCTCCCTTTTTTAATTTCTAATTTCTATTATAATAGATTTTTTTTAGATTAGAATTTTTTTTAAAAAAATATGTTTTTTAAAAATCTGATAATATTTTTATAATAAAAACTTGACAACAACGCACTAAAATTTTATATTATTAACGGTTGAAAAAATGAATTTAGGAGGTAATTATGGGAAAAATAATTGGAATTGACCTTGGAACTACAAACTCCGTTGTTGCGGTAATGGAAGGAAACGACGTAACCGTTATTCCTAATCAGGAAGGTTCAAGAACAACTCCTTCCGTTGTTGCGTTTACCAAAAACGGAGAAATTCTTGTCGGACAGGTTGCCAAAAGGCAGGCAATAACAAATCCTGAAAATACAATCTTTTCCATAAAGAGATTTATGGGAAGAAGGTATGACGAGGTAACCGAAGAAATGAAAATGGTGCCTTACAAGGTTGTAAAGGCTCCGAACGGAGACGTTAGGGTTGAGATTAACGGAAAACTCTATTCTCCGCCTGAAATTTCGGCAAAAATTTTGCAGAAATTGAAAAAAGCGGCGGAAGATTATTTGGGAGAAAAAGTTACCGAAGCGGTAATTACCGTGCCTGCATACTTTAACGATGCTCAAAGGCAGGCTACGAAAGATGCCGGAAAGATTGCCGGACTTGAAGTAAAAAGAATTATCAACGAGCCGACAGCCGCTGCTTTGGCTTACGGCCTTGACAAAAAGAAAGACGAAACCATTGCTGTTTACGACTTTGGTGGCGGAACTTTTGATATTTCCATTCTTGAAGTGGGTGACGGAGTTGTTGAAGTTAAGTCAACAAACGGAGATACCCATTTGGGCGGAGACAACATTGACCAGAGAATTATTGACTGGCTTGTTGAAGAGTTTAAGAAAGACCAAGGCATTGATTTGAGCAAGGACAAAATGGCGTTGCAGAGGCTTAAAGAAGCGGCTGAAAAGGCAAAAATTGAATTGTCTTCCATGATGGAAACCGAAATCAATCTGCCTTTTATCACCGCTGACGCATCAGGCCCGAAACACTTGAATATCAAACTTACAAGGGCAAAACTTGAATCAATGATTGAAGACTTGATTGAAAGAACAATGGAGCCTTGCAAAAAGGCGCTTGAAGATGCAGGACTTACCGCGTCCGATATAGACGAAGTCGTTCTTGTGGGCGGTTCAACAAGGATTCCGCTTGTTCAGAAAAAGGTTACCGAATTTTTCGGCAAAGAGCCTCATAAAGGCGTTAACCCTGACGAGGTTGTTGCTATCGGTGCCGCTATTCAGGGCGGAGTTTTGGCAGGAGACGTAAAAGACGTTCTTCTTCTTGACGTAACCCCGCTTTCTTTGGGTGTTGAAACTCAGGGCGGAGTTATGACTGTTATGATTCCGAGAAACACTACAATACCTACCAAGAAAACGGAGGTATTCACAACTGCGACTGATAACCAGACAAGCGTTGAAATTCACGTATTGCAGGGTGAAAGGCCTCTTGCGAAAGACAACAAGTCTCTCGGTAGGTTTCACCTTATGGGAATTCCGCCTGCACCGAGGGGAGTTCCTCAGATTGAGGTTACCTTTGATATTGACGCAAACGGAATTTTAAACGTTAGCGCAAGAGACAGGGCAACAGGAAAAGAGCAGAAAATTACAATAACCGGTTCAAGCGGATTGTCCAAGGAAGAAATAGACAGAATGGTGAAAGAAGCGGAAGCACATGCGGAAGAGGATAAAAAGAGGGCTCAGTTGATTGAAGCGAGAAACAGGGGAGATTCTTTAATCTATCAGATTGAGAAACTTCTCAAAGACCATGCGGACAAGATTACCGAGGCTGACAAGCAGGCTATTGAATCTGCAATATCTCAGTTGAAAACCGCTATGGAAGGTGAGGATGTAAACGCAATCAACTCTGCGATTGAAAACCTTACCAATGTTTCTCACAAACTCTCTCAGTATCTCTATCAGGGTCAGGACGGAGCGGGTCAGGCCGGTACGGGTCAGGCATCCGCATCCGGTGATGCTCAGGCTCAAACTTCTTCTGATAACAATGACGGAGACGATGTTGTTGATGCGGAAATCGTTGAATAAGGGGGAAGTCGGAGGACTGAGCCATGAATAAAAAAGATTATTACGCCGTATTGGGGCTCCCTAAGGGGGCCTCAATACAGGACGTAAAAAAGGCATATAAAAAATTGGCAAGAAAGTATCACCCGGATTTAAATCCGGGTGACAAACAGGCTGAGGAAAAGTTTAAAGAGATTTCCGAAGCCTATGCCGTACTTTCTGACCCGAAGAAAAAGGAACAGTATGACAAATACGGCTTTGTGGGAGACGGAAACTTCGGAGAAAACTTTAACTATCAGGATTTTCAGAATGTAAATGTTGATTTTTCCGAAATTTTTTCAGATTTATTCGGAAACAGGGGAAAAACTCATTCTTACGGAGAGAATTTTTATGCTAATGCGCCTAAAAAAGGCGAGGATATCCAGTATTCAATGAGAATTTCCTTTATGGATGCCGTTCACGGTTTAACAACAAAAATAAGGGTAAACAGAAGCAAGCCGTGCGATGCATGCGGCGGCACGGGAAAAATTCCTCTTTCATCGCCTCAGGTTTGTCCGAGGTGTAAAGGAACGGGAAGGGAGTCAAGCGGACTGCCTTTCTTCCATGTGGAAAAACCGTGTTCATTATGTGGCGGAAGCGGTAAGATAACCTTTACCAAGTGTTCCAAATGCAAAGGCACGGGAAGGATTCCGTTTACCGAAACCATTAAAGTGAGAATTCCAGCAGGTGTTGACAACGGTTCAAAAGTAAGGGTGCCGGGGAAAGGCGAAGCGGGAATTAACGGAGGCCCTCCGGGGGATTTATACATTGTAACTGTGGTTGAAGAGCATCCTATTTTTAAAAGACAAGGAGACAATATTTACATGAAACTCCCGATAACCTTTTCCGAAGCGGCGTTAGGCGCAAAGATAACAATACCGACTATTTACGGTCCGACAACCGTTAAAATACCGCCTCAAACCCAATGCGGACAAAAAATAAGGGTGAGAGGCAAAGGAATAAAATCAAGACGCACGGGGCAAAACGGCGATATGTATCTTGAAATTGAGGTAAAAACTCCGTCTATTGTGGATACAAGGGTAAGGGAATTGATGAAAGAATTGGAAAAATACGAAGACAAAGAAGCAATCAGAGGGCATTTAAAGGTATAAAGGGGGTGGCTTATGGCGAAAGACAAAAATAACGAACCTTATTACATGATTAGCGTGGTGGCTAAAATGTACAATGTCCACCCTCAAACCCTCAGGCTTTACGAAAAACACGGTTTGCTTACTCCTTCAAGAACTGAGGGCAATACAAGGCTTTATTCCAAAAAAGACCTTGAAAGGCTTGAAATAATACTGAACCTTGCGAGGGATTTGGGGGTAAATCTTGCGGGAATTGAAATAATTCTCAACATGCGTGAAAAAATGGAACAGATGCAGAAAGAAATCAATCAGTTAACCCTTGCGTTGCAGAAAATTATTCTTGAACACGTTAAAAACGGAGAAGAAAAAATCAAAAATGCACTTGTAAAAATTCCTCGTTCGGGTATAGTTAAACTTGACATAGAAATGGATGAGAAAGAGTAGGGTGTATGGCAAAAAAGTTTAAATATTTTGAGGAAGAAGAGGGTTTAAAGCAATATTTGAAACAAATAAATGAAATTCCTCCTATCACTCCGGAAGAAGAAAAAGAACTTGCAAAGAGAATAAAAGAGGGGGACGAAGAGGCTTTAAAAAAACTTGTTGAGGCAAATCTTAAATTTGTCGTCTCTGTTGCTAAAAAATACAGGGGCAGAGGCGTGCCTTTTATGGATTTGATTAACGAGGGCAATCTTGGCTTAATAGAGGCGGCAAAAAGGTTTGACCCCGACAAAAATGTGAAGTTTATAACCTATGCCGTTTGGTGGATTAAACAGGCGATACTTTCTGCCATTGCGGGACAAAGCGGTATTTTTAAAATATCGTACAAAACCTTTAATCTGCTAAACAATATAACCAAAAAATTTAACGAATTGCAAAAAGAGTTGCACAGAGACCCTACTTCAAAAGAACTTGCAAAAGCAATGGAGTTGGACGAGTTAGAGTTGAACTCTCTTTTAACCACTTATGGAGAACACAAATCGCTTGATGATTATATTTCTTCCGATACGGACGATTTAAACTATGAGGACGTAATTGAGCAGGAAAGTGTTGATGATGCGGAAACGGAATTGATAAAAAAATCTTTTGTTGAGCATTTGATGCAGTCGTTGTCTGTCTTGAACAACAGGGAAAGAGAAGTTCTTGTTCACAGATTCGGGCTTGACGGAGAAAAGCCTAAAACTTTGCAGGAAATAGGCAAACTTCTCGGATTGTCAAGGGAAAGGGTAAGACAGATTGAAAAGGCTGCGCTTGAAAAAATCAGAAGGTCAAGGTTTAAAAATATCCTTAAAAGTTACTTAAATTAATCAGCCTTTTTGAAAAAAGCGGAAACAAAATAAACTATTGCCCCCAAAGAAACTATTGTTGCGCCTGTGGGAAGGTCCAGTTTGTAACTGAGATAAAATCCCGCAAAAAAGATTAAAAGATTTAGAACAATAGCCCAGAAAATTACTTTTTTGTAATTGTCAAAAAAAAGCATGGTAATTGCGGAAGGGATAATCAAAAAAGCCGAAACCAAGATTATTCCTATCAATTTAATGCTGAAAACAATCACGAGGGAAAGTATCAAAACAATTGTGTTTTCAAACAACTCAACAGGAAGCCCGGATGCCTTTGCAACCGTTTTGTCAAAGGTTATGAATAAAATTTCTTTGAAAAACAGGTAAAACAAAATGATAATCACACTCATTAAAACACCGAGGGCAACTATATCTGTTTTTGTAATTCCAAGTATACTTCCGAAAAGGTATGACATTATGTCAAAAGTGTAGTCCTGTTTAAGCGAAATAAAAATAACGCCCAAAGCCATTGTAAAGGCAAAAAGTATGCCTATTACGGTGTCGTATTCGGATTTTTCACCGTAAAGAGAAATTAAATAGCCCACGACTATGCAGAAGAAAATTGCGGTTGTATAGGGGTTTGTGCCTAAAAGTATTCCGAGCGCAACTCCGCCGAATGCTGCGTGGGAAATTCCCACAGTTAGAAAAGAAAGCCTTTTCATTACCACAAAAAAAGAAAGAAAGCCGAAAAGAATGCTTATAATTGTGCCTGCAAGCAGCGCATTTTTTACAAATTCGTATTGAAGCAAATCAATCATCTTCCCCCCTTTGGCACCCCTTGCAGTGTTGGTCGTGAACAAGAATTTGAATGTTTGTACCAAAAACCTTTTTTAAAACGTCTTCCGGGATAGGGTTACCGCTTTTTCCGTGGTAATGGATTGTTTTGTTAAGGCATGCGATTTTGTCAACAAATGTTGAAACAACGCCTATATCGTGGGAAACCATAAGTATTGCCATATTTTTTGTGTCCCTTATGTTTACAAGGGTTTTGTAAAAATCTTCCTGAGCAACAATGTCAAGCCCTGTTGAAGGCTCGTCAAGGATAAGAATTTTTGGTTCCATTGCGAGTGCCCTTGCTATAAAAACCCTCTGTCTCTGTCCGCCGGAAAGTTTATTTATGTTTTCGTCTTTCAGATGTTCCATTTTTACTATTTTCAGGCATTCTAAAACAATTTCCCTGTCTTTCTCGGACGGTTTTTTAAAAAAGCCGAGTTTCGGATATCTTCCCATCATAACGGTTTCAAAAACGGAAATAGGGAAGTTTTTCGCGGTTTGTTCTTTTTGGGGAAGATATCCTATCTGTTTTTTGTCAACCTCTTTCGGCGGTTTTCCGAGGATTTCAACTTTTCCTTTTGTGTAATCCTTTAAGCCGAGTATCACTTTCAAAAGCGTTGTTTTTCCCCCGCCGTTGGGTCCGACTATTGACACTATTTCCCTTTTGTTAACTTCCAGAAAGATATTTTCAAGAACAACTTTGTTTTTGTATCTTACTTCAAGGTCTTCAATAAGAATGTATGGCTTTTCCTTCATCTGCTTAGTGCCTGATAAATCCTTTCACAGTTAAAAATCATAAGGTTAAGATAGGTGTTTCTATCCTTGCTATTCGGGTCTCCGATAGGGTCGAGTTCAACCACTTTAAGGTTTAATTCTCTTTTGTAAATATCAATAATTTTGTCTTTTGTACCTATTCTGCAAAGCAAAGCGTCTGCTCCGAATTTTTTTCCTCTTTCAAGTATTTCCGTAAGTTGTTGAATTTTAACTCTCTTACTCTCTCCGGTATAAATTACACCTATGGTTTTCAGTTTTAAATCAATTGCAAGGTATTCCCAAGCCGGATGGTATTGAATTATGTTTTTTGAATTTAATTTTGAAAATTTATCAAGGTAAACCTTGTAAACTTCGTTAATTTCCCTTGCGTATTCCCTTGCGTTTTTTTCGTAAAAGTGAAGATTCTTTTTGTCAAGTTTTACAAAAATTCGTTTTGTTGTCGTAATAATGCTGTAAGATTTTCTGAAAGAAAGCCAGATATGTGGATTGGCAGGCCTTTTCAAAATATAGTAAACCTTTGCGTCTTTTTTCAGAAACTTTTCCATCCATCCGTCAAACTGCTTTGAAATTCCGATAAAAATATCGGCGTCCGCTATCATTTTTGCCTGTTTGGGGGTTGGCTCGAATGTATGGGGATTTGCATTGACGGGGATTGCAAATTTAACCTCCGCTTTATCCTTTACAATATTGGAAACAATGTCTGCAACGGGGAATATTGAGGTAATAACCTTTGTTTTTGCAAAACCCCCCGTTGTCATTAAAGCGATTAAGAAACACATTAAAATCCTTTTCATTTTTCCCTCCGAAAACTTTATTTTTCTCAAATCATTATACCAAACTGCAAAGTTAAAGTATAATTTACAATGCTATGGACGTAATGGTTGGCATTTTGGTTGCTTACATTTTAGGCTCAATCCCTTTTTGCTTTGTTTTGGGAAAATTGTGCCGTGGGATTGATTTGAGAAAAGAGGGAAGCGGAAATGTAGGCGCTACAAACCTTTACAGGCTTTGCGGACTGAAATTTGCGTTTGCGGGATTTATCCTTGACTTTTTTAAAGGGTATTTTGCCCTTTTTCTGATAAAAAATTTTCTAACCGCAGGCGGTTTGCTTATTCTTTTTTCCGCTGTTGCCGTTATTTTAGGCCATGTTTTTCCCGTTTTTCTAAAATTTAAAGGCGGAAAAGGGGTAAGCACGGCGGCAGGCGTTTTGTTTTTCCTTGATTACAGGATTTTTCTCATTTCCCTTGCGGTTTTTATCCTTGTTTTTCTGGCGACAAAGATAGTATCCCTTTCTTCCGTTGCTTCCACTTTTTCCCTTGTTGTTTCTGCGGTTGTTTTTTACTTCTTTTTCGGGCTTTCTCCGGAAAAAACCATATTTTTTGCGTGCGTGGGTGTGTTGATTATTGTTTTTCACAGGGAAAACATAAAAAGGCTTTTTGAAAAAAGGGAAAAGAAAATTTTATGAACAACAGGACAAAGGCTTTCTGGTGGATGGTTGCCGCTTCTTTTTTCTATGCCATGCTTGCGGTTGATTTCAAATTCCTTGCAAAAAGGTATCCGGTTTTTGAAATGATTTTTGCAAGAAACTTTACCGCGTTTATATTTGTCGGATTTTACATGATTGCAAGGGGAATAAAAACCTTTAAATTCACCAATTTCAAACTTTTAACCGCAAGGGGGATATTCGGCACCTTTGCCGCATTGTTTTACTTTTATTCCCTTTCGGTTTTGCCTGTTGCAACGGTTATAACAATCCACAAAACCGCGCCGTTTTTCATAATAATCCTGTCTTGGATTTTTCTGAAAGAAAAAAGTTCCCGTTATAAATTTATTGCGTTTTTCATAGCCTTTACCGGAATACTTCTTATTTTTAAACCCGGATACAATTCGGGAAGATACTTTTACCTGTTTCTTCCGGTTTTTTCCGCAATTTTCTCTGCAATATCCCACACAATTGTAAGAAAGTTGGGCGAAACAAACGAACCTGTTGTAATTGTTGTTTTCTTTTTCTTTGTTTCAAACTTTATTCTCGCACCCTTAATGATTTATCAGGGAATAAAACTTCCTGACAACGTTTTTCACTGGTTTCTGGTTGCTTTGCTTGGGGTTTTTACAGGCGCGGCGCAGATTACAATGACAAAGTCTTACTCTCTGACAAAGGCGGGAGAGGCAAGTTTGTACTCTTACATAAACATTCCCTTTGCCGTTTTGCTTGCATATCTTGTATTCGGTGAAATTCCCGACAAAATCTCATTTATGGGAATTCTTCTTGTAATCTATGCCGCATTTGTAAATTACAGGGAAAGGATATTCTTTTGGGCGGGAAAACAAAAAAAGGCTTCCTGAGGAAGCCCTGATTATTTAGCAATTTTTTGTTTTTAACTTCTTGTTTTTTCTTTGGCTTTGTCTATAAGAGGCCTTTTCCCCTTTTTGTTTTTCTTTATTGTGTGAAGCAAAACTTCGGCGTCTTCAAAGGGCAGGGTAACGAAAGAGAAATTGTCAAATATCTTTATTCCCCTTATTTTTCTGCTTTCAATGTCAATGTGCTGCTGAATTAACTCTATCAATTTGTGAACGTCGTATCCGTGTTCCCTTCCCCTTGCAATAAAAAGCCTTGTCGTTCCCTTTGTGTCTATTGAAACCTCTGAAATAGGCTTATAACTTTCAGGGTCAAGGTCTTCCCTGTATGCAAGTTTTAGAAGGGACGCAAGCACCAACTCGGGGGAAGAAATTTCAAGCAATTCGTTTGCTATCCCGACAAATTTTTCAAGATTGTTTGAGCCGATTGTGTCTTTTATGTCGTTTTTAAGTTTCTCAATTTTGTTTGCAAGAATTTTGTCGGCGCCGGGAAGTTTTTCTTTTTTTATGTCCGCCTTTGCTATTTTTTTGATAAAGATAAGGTTTCTGTATTCCCCCGGCGTAACAAAGGTAATGGCAGTTCCCTCTTTTCCGGCTCTTCCCGTTCTTCCTATTCTGTGAATGTAGGTTTCGGGATTTTGAGGGATAGAGTAGTTTATAACGTGCGTTAAATCGGAAATATCAAGTCCCCTTGCCGCAACGTCGGTTGCAACAAGAATATTGATATGTCTCTTTTTAAACTTTCTGATAATTCTTTCCCTTTGAAACTGCGATATGTCTCCGTGAAGACATTCCGCATCGTATCCTCTGTCAACAAGTTTGTTCGCAACCCTGTCTGCCTCAACCTTTGTCCTTGTGAAGATAAGCCCGTAAAATTCAGGCTCAAAGTCAATTATTCTGCACAAAGCCTCAAACTTGTCCCTTTCGGCAACCTCAAAGTAAATCTGATGGGTAAGGTCTGTTGTCTCGCTCTGTTTCTTTATTCTGATAATTTTGTATTCGCCCATGTATTTTTCAACAAGTTTAAGTATTCTGTTGGGCATTGTTGCCGAAAAGAGAAGCATTTTCTTGTTTTCAGGCGCATGCCTTAAAATCTCTTCAATGTCGTCGATAAATCCCATGTTAAGCATTTCGTCCGCTTCGTCCAGAATAAAGTATTTGATTTCGTCAAGTTTTAAAGTCCCTCTCTTTAAGTGGTCAAGCACTCTTCCCGGTGTGCCCACAACAATGTCAATTCCCTTTTTAAGTTTTCTTATCTGCTCGGAAATAGACTGCCCGCCGTAAATCGGGACAATGTGAAGCCTTTTTCTTCCCTTTAACGAGTTGATTTCTTCTGCAACCTGAATTGCAAGTTCCCTTGTTGGGGTTAAAATAATTGCCTGAACCTTTTTGGAACCGCCTTTTAACTTTTCAATTAAAGGAAGCCCGAATGCCGCTGTCTTTCCCGTTCCCGTCTGTGCCTGTCCTATTACATTTATATCTTCGTGCAAGAGAATAGGTATCACTTTTTCCTGAATTTCGGTAGGCTCTTCAAAGCCCTTTTTCTTAAGCGCAAGTAATGTGTTTTCGCTTAAGCCCAGTTGTCTGAATTTTTCTAATCTTTCCATAAAATCTCCTATATTTAGTCAAACGGATTAAGTATAAGGTATTTTTGAAAAAAAGTATATACAAACATTTCATAAAGGCTTTATTTGTGCGTGTTTTTCCATTTTTCATAGTTTAAGATTACTCTTTCCTTTAAGTCTTCTATTCCTATTTTTTCTTTTGCGGATATGAAAATTGCATGGGGGAAAAGTGCCTTTACCCTGTTTAAGTGAAATTGGTTTGTCTGGTCAATTTTGTTGAAAACAAGAAGTTTCGGTATGTTTTCGCATTCTTCCCTTAACTCTTTGTAAACAATCTCTATTTCTTCCTCAAAGTTTGGCGATGTTATATCAACAAGTTGAATTATCAAATC
>Ga0256835_1001301_pt1 | contig 15303 bp, 11 predicted proteins | sample PIR30metaG_FD_185972 | JGI IMG/M metagenome (GOLD analysis project Ga0256835, IMG submission 185972) | Hydrothermal vent microbial communities from East Pacific Rise, Pacific Ocean - PIR-30 | ecosystem: Environmental > Aquatic > Marine > Hydrothermal vents | place: Pacific Ocean: East Pacific...
GGAGGCTCGGGGGCGGACTCGAGGGCGGGGGCGATAGTCACCGGGTCTATCGCGGACTCCTCGCCATTCGGCGGGTTCGGAGGGGCGGGGAATCAGGGGGCAAAGAGGGCTGAACACGGGTTAGGCTGGTTCGGCATTACCAGGCGGGCGCGCCCAACCACCGGCGGTGGCTCAGGATGCGGGGGGCGAAGGGTTGGGGCGGGCGCTGGCGCAGCCAAGCGAATCCCGGGGCGCCGCTCCATTCAAGCGTCCCCTTTTAACTATCTGCTACTGTTAACTAAACTGTTTGCGAGTGTAGATGCTTCCTTCTGACCAACGAATGGGCAATGTCTTAATAGAGGATGAGATAAAAAGCTCATACCTTGACTACGCCATGAGCGTTATCATCGGACGCGCCCTGCCCGATGTCCGCGACGGCCTCAAGACCGTCCACCGCCGCATCCTCTTTGCCATGCGCGAGTTGGGCAATACCCACAACAAGCCCTACAAGAAGTCCGCCCGCGTGGTCGGTGATGTCATAGGTAAATACCACCCCCACGGCGACGCCGCGGTCTACGACGCCCTGGTGCGCATGGCCCAAGACTTCTCCATGCGCTATATGCTGGTCGACGGCCAGGGCAACTTTGGCAGCGTGGATGGCGACGCCGCGGCCGCCATGCGTTATACCGAAGTGCGCATGAGCCGGCTGGCCGCCGAATTCCTCGAAGATATTGAAAAAAACACCGTCGAGTTCGGCGATAACTACGACGGCTCGCTCTCCGAACCCCTGGTGCTGCCCACCAAGGTCCCCAACCTGCTGGTCAACGGCTCCTCGGGTATCGCCGTGGGCATGGCCACCAACATACCACCCCACAACCTCGGTGAAGTCACCGCCGCCGTGGTGGCCCTGCTCGACAACCCCGACATAACCGTCGGCGAGCTGATGAAGGTCCTGCCCGGCCCTGACTTCCCCACCGGCGGCTACATCTACGGTTCCGCCGGTATCGCCGATGCCTACCGCACCGGCAAGGGCATAATCAAGCTGCGCGCCCGGGCCAACGTGGAGATTCACCCCCGGCGCAAAAAGCCATTCATTGTCGTCAGCGAACTGCCTTACATGGTTAACAAAGCCCGACTGCTCGAGCGGGTGGCCGAGCTGGTGAAAAACAAAAAACTCGAAGGCATAACCGATATCCGCGACGAGAGCGACCGCGACGGCCTGCGGGTGGTCTTTGAGCTGAAACGCGACAGCCAGCCCACCGTGGTCTTGAACCAACTGTTCAAGTACACCCAGATGCAGTCCACTTTTGGCATCAACCTGCTGGCCATCGTCAACAACCGACCCCAAATCCTCAATATAAAAGAGGTGCTAGGCCACTTCATCGATCACCGCCGCGAGATAATCCTGCGGCGCACCGCCTTTGACCTGGCCAAGGCCGAGGCCCGGGCCCATATCCTCGAAGGCCTGCGCATCGCCCTGGACAACCTCGACCGGGTCATCGCCCTCATCCGCGCCGCCAAGGACCCGGCCGCCGCCAAGGCCCAACTCATGGACGAGCTGAGCTTAAGCGCGGCCCAGGCCCAGGCCATACTGGATATGCGCCTGCAGCGCCTCACCGGCCTGGAACGCGATAAGATACTGCAAGAGTACAAGGACATCATCAAGCAGATCAGCAAATTAAAGGCTATCCTCGGCTCCGACAACCTGGTGCGCCAGATCATCCGCGAAGAAACCCTGGCCCTGGCCGATGGGCACGGCGACCCCCGCCGCACCGAGATCGTGGTCGATGCCGAGGATATCGAGCTCGAAGACATGATCGCCGAAGAAGAAATGGCGGTTACCATCAGTCATTCCGGCTATATAAAGCGCACGCCCATCAGCCTGTACCGGGCCCAGCGCCGCGGCGGCAAGGGCAAAAAGGGCATGTCCACCCGCTCGGAAGACTTCGTGGAGCAGCTCTTCATCGCCTCTACCCATAGCTACATGCTCTTCTTCACCGACAAGGGCCGGCTCTACTGGCTCAAGGTCCACGAGATACCCCAGGCCGGCCGCGCCGCCCGCGGCAAGGCCATCGTCAACCTCATCGACCTGCAACCCGGCGAAGGAGTGGCCACCGTGCTGGCCGTCCGCGAGTTCACCGAAGGCCGCCAGGTGATCATGGCCACCGCCCGCGGCGTGGTCAAAAAGACCGATCTCATGGCCTTCAGCCGCCCGCGCGCCGGCGGGATAATCGCCATAAAACTATCTGATGACGATGAGTTAGTCGCGGTACGCCTCACCGACGGCGATATGGAGGTCTTCCTGGCCACCCGCCAGGGCCAGGCCATCCGCTTCCACGAGGACCAGGTGCGCTCCATGGGCCGCAACGCCGGCGGCGTGCGCGGCATCCAGGTCAGCTCCGACGACGCGGTGGTGGCCATGGAGGCGGTGGCCGGCGCGCCCTCGCTGCTCACCGTCACCGAAAACGGCTTTGGCAAGCGTACCCGCATCGACGAATATCCCCTGCGCAACCGCGGCGGTAAAGGCGTGATCACCATCAAAACCACCGAGCGCAACGGCCAGGTGGTGGGCGCCCTGTTGGTCGGCGACGATGACGAGCTTATGCTCATCAGCAACCGCGGCAAGATCATCCGTATCAAGGTCGGCTCCATAAGTGTTATCGGCCGAAATACCCAAGGGGTTAAGCTATTTGAGCTGTCAAACGACGAACGGCTGGTCTCGGTGGCCCGCTTGGCCGAAAGCACCGGCGAGGATGAACCTAACGGCGAGCAGTAGCCATGCAAGAAACCGAGCCCGTTAAGGTCGCCGTGGTGGGGGCCGGTACCTTTGGCTCCGGCCTGGCCCACCACCTGGCCCAGGCCGGACACCCGGTTACCCTCTGGGCCTACGAGCCCGAGGTGGCCGAGGCCATCAACCGCGAACATCGCAACCCATTGTTTTTAACCGAAATCGACCTTAACCCCAGCATCCGGGCGTCTTCGGAACTCCCCGAGGTGCTCCCCGGCGCCACCATGGTGCTGCTGGTCATGCCCAGCCACGTCTTCCGCCCGGTGCTCATCCAGGCCGCAGCCCACCTGGACCCCGGGGCCATCGTGGTGGCCTGCTCCAAGGGTATCGAGCAAGAGACCTGCTTCACCATGGGCGAGGTGGCCGAAGACGTCCTGCCCAAAGACTTCCACCGACCGCTGTGCTGCCTCTCCGGTCCCAGCTTTGCCCGTGAGGTGGCCATGGCCATGCCCACCGCGGTCACCGTGGCCAGCCGCTCCCCAAAGGCGGCCAGTTGGGTGCAACACGCCTTTGCCACCCCCTCGTTTCGGGTCTATACCAGCCCGGATATGGTCGGGGTGGAGCTCGGCGGGGCCATCAAGAACCCCCTGGCCATCGCCGCCGGCATGGTGGCCGGCTTAAAGCTAGGCACCAACACCATCGCCGCCCTAATCACCCGCGGCCTGGCCGAGATGACCCGCCTGGCCCTGGCCCGGGGAGCCCAGCCCGCCACCATGGCCGGCTTGGCCGGGCTCGGCGACCTGGTGCTCACCTGCAACGGGCCGCTGTCGCGCAACCGCACCGTGGGCGAACGCCTGGCCCGGGGCGAGAGCATCGAGCAGATCAAGCATTCCATGAAAATGATCGCCGAGGGCGTGCACAACACCAAGACGGTGTTGCAACTGGCCGCCCAGCTCGACGTGGAGATGCCCATCACCGAGGCGGTCTACCGCGTGATCTACGAGGGCCAGAACCCGGCCGTTTCCGTCAAGGAGCTCATGACCCGCGGCCTCAAGTCCGAGATGGACTAGGGGGCTGACGGGGGCGGGAACCCAACGTAGCCCAACCAGGACCAAGGGGGCTGACGGGGGCGAAACTGGGCGGGAACCCATCGGAGCTGCCCCAACCAGGGCCAAGAGGGGGCTGATGGGGGCGAAACGGGGCGGGAACCCATCGGAGCTGCCCCACCCAGGCCAAGGGGCTGGCTAAGGGGGCTGACGGGGGCGGGCAAAGGGTCAAGGGGGCGACCACAACGGGGCCTTTGCGGCCGGCATGCGGTGGGAAGCATCAGGGGGATCGGCATTAGCGCAAGGGGCTGATTCCAGGCAAACAGCCCTGATTACGATAGTCCCATATTAATTAATATCATAATAGCCCGCATAGTCCTTTTTACCCTTCGTTAGCTGTGCCGCCATGGCTGGCGCCTGGCGCCTCGGCCTGCCTTCGGTGGCCGGCCGGCTGACCCTTCGCACCGGCGCTTTCTGCGCCGGGGACAAATCTTTTACCGACCTGGCCAACAACTTGCGGTTACTTTCGTGCCCAAGTGATATATTAGATGCGACCGTCATTTTTTTAGGGCTCAACCTGGGGCAAAAGTCCATCCATCGGGGTTGCGGGTCTTTTCCCTGCCACTTTTGGCCAAAACCAGCCTTAGCCGCCCCGCGGGATTGCTACACGTCATGCGCGCACAACACGGAACCCTGGAACACACCGCTGACCTCGGCCTTTGGATCGAGGCCGAGGACCTCTCCGGTCTCTTTGCCGGCGCGGCCGAGGCCCTGGGCCAGGTGATGTGGGAGAATCCGCCCCCGGGCGAGGTGGTCTGGCGGTCGCTGGATCTTCGTGGAGTTGATCTCGTTGATCTCCTGGTACGCTACTTAAATGAGCTGGTTTATCTTTTTGACGCCAAAGATCTGCTATGCCTAAAGGTAGATACCGCCATTGACCAGCATCCTGACGGCAGTACCGTCCTGGTGGGGCGGGTGGGCCTGGTGGAATTTGACCCGGCGCAGTCCAACGGGGCCACCGCGGTAAAGGCGGCCACCTACCACCAAGCCAAGCTGGTACGACGCGGCAACCGCTGGCGGGCCGAAGTCTTCCTGGACGTATGAATTACCGCCAATGGCCGAATAAAATGACTGCAATATGATAATTCCAGCTGAAATATTACCTAACAAGTGGCAGATTAAACGTAGCGGGCCGATGAATACCCATGGCCTAATCTACGCCGACCGCCAGCTCATCGAGGCCATGGCCGCTGACGCCACCCTGCGCCAATTGGCCGGGGTGGCCGCGCTGCCCGGCATCGTGGGCCCGGCCCTGGCCATGCCCGACGCCCACCAGGGCTACGGGTTTCCCATCGGTGGGGTGGCGGCCTTTGACCCGGACCAGGGCGTGGTCTCCCCTGGCGGGGTGGGCTATGACATCAACTGCGGGGTGCGGCTATTGCGCTCTCGGCTAGGCGCTGATGACCTCAGCGCCGGCCAACTAACCCGGCTGGCCGACGACCTGGCCGCCGGGGTGCCGGCCGGGGTGGGCCGCGGGTCCCAGGTACAGCTAAGCGATAAAGACATGGACCAGGTCCTGGCGCGGGGGGCGGCCTGGGCCGTGGCCCAAGGCTATGGCGACACCGGCGACCTGGAGTTTTGCGAGGCCGGCGGCGCCCTATCGCCGGCCGATCCCCAGGCCATCAGCCCCCGGGCGCGCCAGCGGGGGCGCGGCCAGCTCGGCAGCCTGGGCGCCGGCAACCACTTCGTGGAGCTGGCCCGGGTGGAGCATATCTATAACCAAGCGGCGGCCGACGCCTTTGGCCTCACCGCGGGCGGCCTGGTGGTCTGGATCCATTCCGGCAGCCGGGGACTCGGCCACCAGGTGTGCGACGATTTCCTGCGCCGGCTGGCCAAGGACAAGGAGGCCGTCCACCCGCCGGAGCGCCAATTGGTGGCCGCACCGGCCGGCAGCTCCATCGGGCGACAATATGTCGCCGCCATGGGGGCCGCGGCCAATTTCGCCTTTGCCAACCGCCAGTTGCTCACCCACCGGGTACGCGAAACCATGTTTCGCAGTTTGGCCGCCTCCCCCCGCGACCTGGGGTTGGGGCTTATCTACGACATCGCCCACAACATCGCCAAGCTAGAGGAGCATATCACGCCGGAGGCCGGGGAGAAGCGCCGGGTGTGGGTTCACCGCAAGGGGGCCACGCGCTCTTTGGGCCCCCAGCACCCCGAGGTGCCGTCGCGCTACAGCGCGATCGGGCTGCCGGTGCTGCTGCCGGGGGACATGGGCACAGCCAGCTACGTGCTGGCCGGCACCACCATCGCCGAGGCCGAGACCTTTGGCTCGGCGGCCCACGGCGCCGGCCGCCGCCTGAGCCGCAAGGCGGCCAAGAAGCAGGCCGCCGGCCGGGACCTGGCCGCTGAGCTGGCCCAGGCCGGGGTGGTGGTACGCTCCCACAGCCGGGGCACCCTGGCCGAGGAGATGCCGGCGGCCTACAAGGACGTGGCGCAGGTGGCCAGGGTGATGGACGCCGCGGGAATCGCCAGGCTGGTGGCGCGCACCGTGCCCCTGGTGGTGATCAAGGGCTGAGGCGGCCGCGCCCGGCGGACCAGGCATACAGCGCCAGTAATATCAATTTTACTTAAATAAATAATAGTGTCGGTTGTTTTTGCACGATTGGCTGGCAAACGGCGCTGCGTTAATACCTGCACCGCCCGCACGCGCGAGTAGCGACCCCGCCTTATCCTCCATGATCGTAAGCGAGACGCCGGCCCGAAGGATAGCGCACGGGCCATACTGCTGCGGCTCTAAGCCGCCCCATACTGCGCAAGCCCTAGGCCTCCCCCACATGATCGTAAGCGAGACGTTGGCCCGAAGGATAGCGTACGACCCATATTGCTGCGGCTCTAGGCCGCCCCGACATGATCGTAAGCGAGACGTTGGCCCGAAGGATAGCGCACGGCCCATTTTGCAGCGGCCCTAGGCCGCCCCGACATGATCGTAAGCGAGACGTTGGCCCGAAGGATAGCGCACGGCCCATATTGCCCCGGCCCTAGGCCGGGGCCGCGACGACGCGGTTGCGGCCTTCTTTTTTGGCTTTTAGCAGGGCCTGGTCGGCGCGGTCGAAAAGAGTTTCCTGGGTGTCGCCTTCGACCGCCTGGCTGATACCGAGGGTAATAGATATCTTGGGGCCTTCCTGGCCTTTGTAGGTAAATTTTATCTTTTCCGCGGCTATGCGGACTCTTTCCGCCACTTTCATTCCGTCTTTCAGGTCTGTTTTGGGCAGGAGTATCACAAATTCGTCACCAGCATAGCGGAAGAGGACATCGTATTGCCGCAAGACGGATCCGGCCGCGACGGTGATTGCCTTTAGGGCGCGGTCGCCGGCCTGGTGGCCATAGTTATCGTTGACGCGTTTGAAGTAGTCGATATCAAACACGATTAGGCACAGGGGCCAGGAGGCCTGGTCATTTAGGGCCTCGTTGACTCGTTTGGTCATGGCCCTTTTGTTCCAGATACCGGTCATGGGGTCGGTGTGGGCTTCTTCGCGCAGGCGCCGCCGGATTTCTTCCACTTCAGCCATACGGGAGCGGGTTTTGTCCAGAGTTTGGCGTATGACGGTCAGTTCTTGTTCTGTTTGGCTGATATGCTGTTGGTCGGCCTCGCGGCGGGCCTTTACCACGTCGCGCAGGGTACGGATATGTTCCAGGGCGGTGGTTTTGAGGTCCCCCAGGTCGGTGGCCACGTTGATATCCTTGGCCAATTCGGTCATGGACGAGGTTATATCTTTTTCGTATCTTTTGCTGGATTCAACCAGGCTCACGTTGGCGCTGTGAAAGGCCCGGGCCAGTTGGTCTTCGGTTTGCAGTACCTCGATGAGGATTTCGCGCAGGGCCTTTTCGGCCCTGCGGCGGCCCCGGTTGATCCTGTGGCGGTAGCGGTCCATGAGGTCCACCACCATGGCCATGGCCGGGCGCACCTGCTGGTTTTCCATGGCCTTGGTTATTTCGCCGATAATGCGGTCTAGCTCGGCGTCGAAATCCGCCTCGCCCAGGCGCAGTCCCTGCATCAGGGCCAGGGCCACGTGGCTGGCCGCGCTGGCGTCGGTCTTTTGCCCTGGTTGGCCGCTGGGTGCCGTCGGTTCTCTAAGTAGAGCTTGTTTAAGGTTATCAACTGATTGCTGGACGTCGGCCGGTATCAGGGGCCAGGCGCGGCTGCTATGGACCAACTGGTCCATGGCCGCCACCGAGTCCTGGTGGTGTCCTTCCCGGCACAGGGACACCAGCAGGGCCACCGCGGCCCGGAAGGCCTCGCAGGTTTTTACGTGGTCGTAGTCCAGGTCCTCTAGTTCCTGGTGGAGCCGGTTGACCCGGTCTTTGAGTCTTGTTAGCTCATCCTTCCCTATTTCAGGCTCGGTGTTTTGTTCCTCGATTTCCACCATAAGTCATGCCCCATGGGTAAGGTATAAAGATAGGGTATATTATCATGTAGAGGGGCAATGGTATATACTACTTTTTTCGGTGGAGGAAGTCGCTGGGCTGACGTGAAAAAATTCGTGCGGTGGCCCTGGGACCACCGCACGTCAAACCCCCGAATGGGGTATATTATTGGCGGGTTATAGACAAGAGGCGATAACGACCTTTTGGATTTGGCTGGTTCCTTCGTATATCTGGGTTATCTTGGCGTCGCGCATCATGCGCTCCACCGGGTACTCCTTGACATACCCGTAGCCCCCGAGAATCTGCACCGCGTCGGTGGTGACCTTCATGGCGGTCTCGGCCGCGAAGAGTTTACTCATGGCCGAAAGGCGTATGGCCTCGCGCGGGACCTTGGAGAGGTCCTTGGGCACGTCTTCAAATACCGAGCAGGTTTTGTAGACCAACTGGCGGGCCGCCTCCACCTGGGTATCCATATCAGCCAGCATCCAGTTGAGCCCCTGGAAGGTGATGATGGCCTGGCCGAACTGCTGGCGCTCGCGGGCATAGGCCACGGCCACGTCCAGGGCGCCTTGGGCGATGCCCACCGCCTGGGAGGCGACGCAGGGCCGGGTGAAGTCCAGGGTCTTCATGAGGATGTGGAAGCCGTCGCCCTCGGAGCCCAGGAGGTTGGCCGCCGGCACCTCGCAGTCCTCCAGGATCACCTCGCAGGTGCTGGAGGCGCGGATGCCGAGCTTGTCCTCGTGCTTGCCGATGCTAAGGCCCGGGGTTCCCTTTTCCACCACGATGATGCTTAGCCCGCCCTTGTGGGGCTTGGCCTCGGGATCGGTAACGCAGGCCACGCAGATGTAGTCGGCCACATCGGCGTGGCTGATAAACTGCTTTGTGCCATTTATGATATACTTGTCGCCTTTTTTAATCGCCCTGGTGCGAATTCCGCCCACGTCGGAGCCGGCCCCGGGTTCGGTTAGGCCAAAGGCCACCAGCTTTTCGCCGGCGGCCAGCCCGGGCAGCCAGCGCTCTTTTTGCTCGTGGCTGCCCCCCAGCAGGATGGGCATGGAGCCGAGCTCGTGTACCAAGAGCACCAGCGATGATCCGGCGCAGACCTTGGCCACCTCCTCCACGGCCAGGCACAGGGCCAACACCCCCATCTCGGCCCCGCCGTAGGCCTCTTTGAAGTCGCAGGCGAACAGGCCGTTGTCGCGGAATACCTGGACCACGTCCCAGGGGAACTCGGCCTTGGCGTCGCGCTCTGCCGCCCCGGGCTCGATCTGTTCCTTGGCGATGCGGCGCACCGTCTCCTGCAGCATGCGTTGTTCGTCGGTGAGGTCGTAGAGCATGGTATTCTCCCGCTGGTCTAGCTATCTCCGCGTGATCAGTGCGATTATCACTTGCCGCGCCCCCAGGGGCGGTGGCGGGTCCGCAGCCTGTGGCCGGGCTTTACTCGTTTTCGATGAGCATGGACATGCCCATGCCGCCGCCCACGCACAGGGTGGCCAGGCCCAGGTTGTTGCCGCGGCGCTTCATCTCGTAGAGCAGGCTGATGGTGATGCGGGCCCCGGTGCAGCCGGTGGGGTGTCCCAGGCCCACGCCCGAGCCGTTGACATTGGTGATCTCGCGGTTGAGCCCCAGGCCCTTTTCGCAGGCCAGGTACTGGGCCGCGAAGGCCTCGTTAAGCTCTATAAGCTCGATATCCTTAAGTGTTACCCCGGTGCGGGCCAGCAGCTTTTCAGTGGCGGGAACCGGGCCCCAGCCCATGATGGTGGGGTCGCAGCCGGCGGCGGCAAAGGAGTGGATCTTGGCCAGGGGCTTGGCGCCGATGGCCTCGGCCTTTTCCCGGCTGGCCAGGACACAGATGGCCGAGCCGTCGTTTAGGCCCGACGAGTTGCCGGCGGTGACGGTGCCGTCCTTGGCAAATACCGGGCGCAGCTTGCTCAGGTCGTCCATCACCAGGCCGCGGCGTACGTGCTCGTCGGTGTCAAATATCTTGGGCTCACCCTTGCGCTGGGGGATGCTGATGGGCACGATCTCCTCGGCGAACTTGCCGTTTTCGATTGCCGCCTCGGCGTTGTTGTGGCTGCGCAGGGCGATAATATCCTGCTCTTCGCGGCTGATATGATACTTTCGGGCCAAATTTTCAGCAGTCTGGCCCATTATGTAGCCGGGAGGGTCCAGCAGGGTGGAGCCGGAGTGCAGCATCTCCCACATGGCGTCCATCATCTGGCCGTGGCGCAGCCTCGCCCCCCAGCGGGCCTGCATCAACACGTAGGGGGCGTTGGACATGGACTCCACCCCGCCGGCGATGATGAGATCAGCGTCGCCGCAGCGGATGGCGTGGGAGGCCTGGCCCATGGCCTGCATGGCGCTGGAGCACTGGCGCTGGATGGTCACCGCGGGTACGTGGTCCGGGATGCCGGCGGCCAGCATGGCGGTGCGGGCGGTGTTGGCCTCGTCCGGGGCCTGGACGCAGTCGCCCAGGATAACGTCGTCGAGCTCGCCGGGGTCTATGCCGGCCTGCTTTATGGCCGCGCCCATCACCTGGGCGGCCAGGGCGTAGGCCCGCACCTTGGCCAGGGCGCCGCCGAAGTCGCCGATGGCGCTACGGCAGGCGGAGATGATCACCACATCGCGCTTATCTTTCACAACAGCCCTCCTTGCACAACAGCCATCCTTGGGGGATTTATGCTATTTAATATGGATGAAACCATCGCAGGTTACCCCGGGCGGTGATGTTAGTCAAGTATTTGTTTTTACTAATAGGATAGGTTCCATAACCGTTTGATTTGAATGGTGAATCATAATTCACCCGGGTTTGGGGCCAAGCCCGGCAACCCCGCGCCCGGGCCCCAAACACCCTTTTGCCGGGCACCCGCCCGCCTGGTGGCCAAGGCGCACCGCCGGTCACCGGTTATCGCCGGCCGGGGCCGCCCTTGGGCCAGGCCATAGCGCGCGGCCGCGGCCCGGTCCCAGGCCTGGCTTGGCCCCTGGCGGGTTTCCTTTGGCGGCGCTTTGCCAAAGCCTTTTACGTAAGTCGTTTTGCTATTTCTGGCCCCGACCATCCCCGGCTAACGCGCCGCGGCCCCGGGGCCGGCCGAGCCGGCAAGGTCACGGTTTACGCCTTGGCGCGAGGCTTGGCTTTCGCGCAGTCCGGCGCTGGCACCTGCTGGCCCAAGGTGGCGCTTTGGGTGTGCTTTCAGGGTGTTGGGGGCAGGCCTCCCGCGCCGAGGCGGGCGGCGGGGCTGGTGCCGCGCCACTAAGCGTAAGTTTATTACGCATTAACGGAATGCTTTAGGGCGGCAGAAACGGGCTAGTTTTTAGCTGGCGCGGGGTCCGCGGGGTCGGACGCCAGCTTCACCGCGCCGGGGCGCAGGACCTCGGGCGGGTCGCTGGTACAGTCCACCACGGTGGAGGCGGGCCCACCGGCGCAGGGGCCGGCGTCTAAGATGATATCCACCCCTGCGGCGATGGCCGGGTCGATATCCTCCACCCGGGCCGGGGCCGGTGCGCCGGCCGGGTTGGCGCTGGTGGCGGTTATGGCCCGGCCCAGGGCCCGGGCCAGGGCCCCGGCCACCGGGTGGGGCGAAAGGCGAAGCCCCACCTTGCCCGGGTCCGAGACCAACCGGGGGTGCAGCCCGGGCTGAGCCAGCAGCACCAGGGTGAGCGGTCCGGGCCAGTGGCGCTCCATCAAGGCCTGGGCCGAGGGGGGAACTTCGCGCACCAGTTGGTCCAGGGCGCTTAGGTGGGGGATGATGAGGCCAAAGGGTTTGGCCTCGCCGCGGCCCTTGAGCCCGGCCAGGCGCTCGATGGCCGCCGGGTTGTCCACGTCGGCGGCGATGCCGTAGAGGGTCTCGGTGGGGCACAGCACCAGGGCGCCGCCGGCCAGGGCCTCGGCCGCCTGGGCCAGGCCCACGGGGCTGGGATTTGCCGAGTCTATGGTAATTACCTTAGACAATTATCGTAAGCCTGCATCAAACCGGCCCGCGCCCGCACTCACGAACTATCATCTTATTAAGTTCATCTACGATTTTACCGGGATTGTCCGGGCTCCATTTAAAACAATGAAACTGCCTGATATCAAAGTGTAACTCGTCGAAATCCTCTTCTCGACAAGTGAAAAACACGGGGATACCCTGAGATCTCGCATATCCCGCCTCGAAATATACGCTCGGCCTGTGTTTGCTTAAATCGGCAACCATAAACCGGCTTGCCTTGATTGCTTTTTCAATTTCTGCGTCTACACGGTCAACAGGCGGTTTATCGTTTATTTTAAATGGCTTATAGCCAGCTTTTTCAATAGCCGGGGCCAGTGCATCATTAAACACAGGCAACACTTCATCATTAAACCACATGGCCACGAAACATTGATCTGAGTTGATATTGCCCGGGTTTTGCTGCTCAATTCGCTCAATACCCTTCCCTAACAGGCGAATACTGTGCATTTGTTCGGAGTTGGAAGGGCTTTGATCAACAGCGATCAAACCATTTTCAACAAGGTGGTTAACTATCGTCTTAAGTTCTTGGGCGTTCATTGCCCATGCCCTGGCCTGCCATGCCAGGTTGTCTTGTTCTGAAGCAAAAACACCGATCGGCTGCCCAACGTATTTTGACGCGTTGCGTAACGCTAGCAGCAGCCGGTCGGCCTTTTCGTGGAAGCGGGTGATGGTAGCGGCTTCGAATGCGTCCCGGAGGTCGTTTGGATTGTAGGTAGTGAGAAAGCTATTCTCAAGTTTTACTATTTTTCCTATATCTCCACCTCTACGCTCCCGCTGGTCTGTCTTCTCCCTGAGCCAAGCAGAGAGGTCGGCTCGTTTTCGGCTACCCATCTCGCCAAGGTAGCCATCCCTAGAAGGGGCAGTATATACTTCAGAGAAACCATCTAAATCAAATTCTCCACATCTGATGCACTCATACCGGATCGTTTCCTCATAGTCTCCACTCGGCAGTGCCTTAAAAAAAATCTGCTCCGTGGCCTGGCTCCCGCAAATCGGGCAGTTCGTTTGTGTAACATCACTCATAACCACCCCCGATCACGGGAAATTTTCCCGCATCCAGCAGTCCGCGGTAATTACGTTTTTCCGAAAAACGTCTTTCGGGTTGGCGCTTTGCCGCTGGTACCAGCCCCGCCAGCCCCCGCGCCTCGCGCCACCGCCGCGGCCCGCCGGCCCGGCTACACCTCGCCGGTGGTGCGCAGCTTGTGGTCCACCGCCATGATCGAGGCGGTGGTCTCGGCCCGCTGGTCAGCCAGGCGCTGGGCCAACTCCCGGTCGCCCAAGGCCAAAATCTGGGCCGCCAGGATGCCGGCGTTCTTGGCCCCGCCCTTGCCTATGGCCACCGTGGCCACCGGCATGCCCGGAGGCATCTGCACCGTGGCCAGTAGCGAGTCCATGCCGGCCAGCACCGAGGAATCCAGCGGCACCCCGATGATGGGCAGGGTGGTCCAGGCGGCCATGGCCCCGGCCAAATGGGCGGCCCAGCCGGCCCCAGCGATGATCACCTTTATCCCCCGGTCGGCGGCCGAGCGGGCATACTCGGCCGCGGCCTGGGGGGTGCGGTGGGCGCTGATCACCCGGGCCTCGCAGCCCACCCCCAGGCCGTTTAGGGCCTCCACCGCCGCCTTCATGGCGCCCCAGTCCGAGGCCGAGCCCATCACCACCCCCACCTCCACGGCCTGTTCCTGCTCTCTAGCCAGGGCGCGGTGGCCGATATCCCGGCGATAATACATGCCATCGAACGATATCTTCTCCACGGCCCGGTAGGCGGTCTCAATGGCCTGGGCCACGGTGTCGCCCCGGGCGGTAACCCCGAGCACCCGGCCGCCGGAGGTGACCAGCTCGCCGTCAACCAGCGCGGTGCCGGCGTGGAACACGGTGACGTCTTTTACGCCGGCGGCCTTTTCCAACCCGCTGATCGGTTTGCCGGTTTCGTAGCTCTCCGGGTAGCCGCCCGAGGCCAGCACCACACAGACCGTGGGGCGCTGGCTCCAGATCACCTCGGCCTCGTGCAGCCGTCCTTGGGCCATCTGGTAGAGGATATCGGCCAGGTCCGACTCCAGGCGCATCAGCAGCGGCTGGCACTCGGGATCGCCGAAACGGACATTAAATTCCAGCACATAGGGGTCGCCACTCTCGTCGATCATCAACCCGGCGTAGAGGATGCCTTTAAAGGGGTGACCCTCGGCGGCCATGCCCTCGATCATGGGCCGGATCACCCGGTCCATGGCCTTCTTTTCCACCTCCGGGGTGACCACCGGGGCCGGCGAATAGGCCCCCATGCCCCCGGTGTTGAGCCCCACGTCGCCCTCGCCGATGGCCTTGTGGTCCTGGCTCGAGGGCATGGGTACGATGGTCTTGCCGTCGGTAAAGACCAGGAAGCTGGCCTCCTCGCCGCGCAGCCACTCCTCGATCACTACCTCGTCGCCGGCCGCGCCAAAGGCCCGCTGTTCCATGATCCGGGCGCAGGCCGCCTCGCCCTCGGCCACGCCATCACACAGCAGCACCCCCTTGCCGGCGGCCAGGCCGTCGGCCTTCACCACCAGGGGCCGCGCCGCGGAGCGCACGTACTCCTTGGCCGCCGCGGCGTCTTTGAACACCTGGAAGCCGGCGGTGGGCACCCCAAAGCGCTCCATGGCCTCCTTGGCAAAGCGCTTGGAACCCTCGAGCTGGGCGGCGTACTTGGTGGGTCCGGCCACCAAGAGCCCCTCGGCCTCAAAGAGATCCGTAATGCCGTTACATAAAGGCGCCTCCGGCCCCACTACCGTGAGATCCACCTCCTTGGACTTGGCAAAGGCCAATAGCCCGTCCAGGTCATCGGCCTTGATGTCCACCAAGGTGGCCTCGCCCACCATGCCCGGATTGCCCGGCGCGGCGTATAACTCCTGGACCAACTCGCTCTGGGCCAGCTTCCAAACCAGGGCATGCTCGCGCCCGCCACTGCCGATGACCAGTATCTTCATTTTTTTCTCCCAGGGCGGGGCTCCCCCCCACACCAAAGAACTACTTTATACGGGATGGCCCAAGGCCGGCGCCCCCCGGCGCTTTGGCCCATCCCCCTATAAAACCATGGGGGTTTGGCTGGACACCTGGTTTTCAAACCCCGGGAATCGCCGGGGGCGAAAGCGCGCCAGCC
>Ga0256835_1001302_pt1 | contig 15303 bp, 14 predicted proteins | sample PIR30metaG_FD_185972 | JGI IMG/M metagenome (GOLD analysis project Ga0256835, IMG submission 185972) | Hydrothermal vent microbial communities from East Pacific Rise, Pacific Ocean - PIR-30 | ecosystem: Environmental > Aquatic > Marine > Hydrothermal vents | place: Pacific Ocean: East Pacific...
AAGTGCAACTCCATCTGCACCGCCCGCACCTCCTGCTCCGCCTAGCCCTCCAGGTGCTACGCCTTCTGTACCTCCTACCGCGCCTAAACCCCCAAGTCCTCCTGCAGCGCCTCCAAGTCCACCTTCCGCCCCTGTTTCCGCTCCCAGACCACCTAGTTCTCCAAGTGCAACTCCATCTGCACCACCTTCAACAAACATTCCATCGCCACCTTCACCAGCCCCACCTAAAATGGGAACAGAAGCACCTCCACCACCACCTCCGCCAGCAGAAACCCCTGAGAGTGAAGATGAAGGCGTATTTGCAAAATCAACAAGTATTGCTGCATTGAGAATGGAAATGCTTAAAGAGTTAGCCAAATTAAAGAAGCTTTCTGAGTCTATGGGTGAAAAAGAGTAATCTCCGCTCCAATTTTAACTCTGTCGGCGGGAAATCCCCTTTTGGAAGGGAGGGGATTAAATGAAAGCCGAAAACATCATATGTTTTTTTGTATATGTTTTTCTTGCAGGGCTGGGACGGCCCGTAGCGCCTGTGGAGAGAGTCTCCTCTGTGAAGCAGGAAGCCCCTAGCAAAAGCAAGGGGTAGTTCACTACTCCCCTCTTTTTTGTTTTTATTTTTATTTGAGAAAATTTCTTATCAGTCTTCTAAGTAACATGAAACAATGAGCAATCAAGAGAAAAGAGTAATAGCAAATTATTCATTAAAATATCTGCCAAAAAAAGGAGTTGTCGGCATAGGCAGTGGTAGTACGGTCAATATTTTCTTAGAAGAGATTTACAATAAAGATGTAGACCTTAGTGAGTTGGTTTTTGTCCCTGGATCCCTTCAAACATTAAACAAAATGATCTCATTTGACTTGAATTACTCTGTAGTCATTCCTCCTGAGGGAATAAGTATCGTTTTTGATGGAGCCGATTACTGGACCTCAAAAGGCGATTTAATAAAAGGAGGAGGTGGGGCGTTATATCGAGAAAAATTGTTATTTTATAATTCTCAGCAGATTGTGGTGATGGCTGGTAAATCGAAACAAGTCCCAGTAATCGGTGGCCCAGACCTATATGTACCAATAGAAGTTCCCTTTTTTAGTTTATATCCTCTTATGAGATTCTTAAAGGAAAGTTTTAATGCAGAACCAGTAATTAGGACTGATAATAGAGGTAACCCTTTCAAAACGGATAATAATAATTTAATTGTGGATACATATTTTAAGGAGCCCATTAAAGATCCTTTTTCTCTCAATGAAATATTAAAACGGAGACCAGAAGTGATATGCACAGGTATTTTTTCTGGATTTAAAAACATGCTTTTAGTTACTACAAATCACGATAATAGTGTAATAGAACGTTCTTTTACATAAGCTAGTTGCTTATTATTTATGCGGAGAAGAATTTTCTATTGAAAATTTGTTGTTTGTAGTTCACCCTTTACTTTCTTGTAGGCACTGTGGGGGAATTTTTTTCTATATTATTCCTATTCTATAAGGAACAGTATTAGGTGCAATCATTCTTTCTTGATAAAAAAGCGCGTCCCTACAAAACAAGGGATAGCTCACCATAATTATGTCAGAAAAAGCTAAAAAATAACTGTTTCCAGATAAAAATATACGAAAGGAAGAAAAGGCTGTCTCTGATGAGTGAAAAAAAACAGACAACTCTTGAGGATTTCTTGTTTGAAAATATAAATCAAGAAAAAATTAACGAAAAAAACGAGTCAAAAGTAAAACAAGAAAAAAAGAATGAGATAAATCAAGATGAAAAAAAACAACAAGAACAAATAGAAGAAAATCTCTCGTTATTTACTCAAAAAACCATTAAAACACCAAAAAATGAAAAACAACTATTTTTATTAGATGTCCAGTATTCGCCAGGAAAAAATAAAGCATTACTAAAACTCATAGATACTAAAACAAATGATATATATTATTGGATTGATAATACTGGACATAAACCATATTTAATAACAAATTTAAAGCCTGAAGAAATCTTAACTATAAAAGAAGTTTCTAAATCAAAGAACTTCATAGGAATTGAAAAAATAACACGAAAGAATTTGTTATATGACAAAACCTATGATATGACACGTGTAATTGGTTCAAATCCATTGGCAATAGGAGGAAGGCATGATTCTTTTAGACAATTTATCAATCCTTCCTATGAAGCTGACATACGTTATCACTTAAACTATATCTGCGATTTAGGGCTAACACCAGGCACATTTTTAGATTTTGAGAATGGATACCCAAAACAAGCCCTAAGTAAGATAGACAAAAAAATGGAGCATGAAATCGAACAAGAATTTCAAAATGAATCGGAAGAAGAAAAACAATTACTTAAAGAATATATGCCTCTCCTATTTTCTCCAATGCCATCAATTTTGAGGGCTGCAATTGACATTGAAGTAGAACCTGAGCAGGGTAGAATGCCAAATTTGGTAGAAGCCAAGCAACCAATAATAAGCATTGCTTTAGCAGACACTAAAGAGAAAAGAATTGTATGGGTTCTTGAGAGGAAAGGAATGTCTACGGAGTTAAATAAGGATGAGAAGTCACAGGTATTATTTTTTAAACACGAAAAAGACATGTTAATAAGCTTTTTTTCGATAATACCAAACTACCCGATAATATTAACTTTTAATGGTGATAACTTCGACATTCCATATTTAATTAAAAGAGCCATAAATTTAGGAATAGAAGAAGACAAGATCCCATTTGAAATAAGAAATAAGGAAGGTTTGATAAAAAAAGGTGGAGTACACGTAGATCTCTATCAATTCTTCAAGCAAGCCGCAATAAAGGTCTATGCTTTTGGGAATGCATATGAGAGCGCCTCTTTAGATGAGTTAGCACATGCGTTATTAGGTGAACAGAAAGTAGAAATAAACAAACAATTTGGTACTATTCAAATCGCTAAATTAGTGGAATATAATATTAAAGATGCCGAATTAACACTCGGATTAACCACGTTTAACAATGGATTAGTAATGAATCTTATTTTTACATTACAAAGAATCACAAAAATGCCACTACATGACTTTATAAGGAATACGGTAAGTACTTGGATAAGAAATTGGTTCATATTTGAACACCGAAAAAGTCATCTTTTAGTTCCAAACAAAGAAGACATTCTTTCACTAAAAGGAACGATTTCAACAAAAGCCACCATAAAAGGAAAGAAATACCAAGGAGCCATAGTAATTCAACCTAGTGCAGGAATATGGTGGAACGTATATGTTATGGATTTCGCCTCATTATATCCATCATTAATAAAAGTCAAGAACCTTTCATATGAAACCATTAATTGTACACATAAAGAATGTCAACAAAATAGAGTGCCTGAAACAACCCACTGGATCTGCACTAAGAAAAGAGGTTTTGTGTCTACACTTGTTGGATTTATAAGAGATATAAGAGTAAATTGGTTTAAACCTAAAAGCAAGGACAAAAACCTTCCAGAAAAAGTAAGACAACAATATAACGTAATACAAGCCTCATTAAAAGTTCTCATTAACGCATCGTATGGAGTTTTAGGCGCAGAGTACTTCTCTTTTTACTGCCCTCCTGTGGCAGAATCAACTGCAGCATTTGCAAGATTCGCTATAACAAAAACAAAAGAGTTTTGTGAGAAAGAACTGGGATTGAAAGTTCTTTATGGCGACACGGATTCTGTATTTTTATTAAACCCTTCTCCAGAACAAATCAAAAAGCTTGAGGAATGGAGTAAAAAAGAGCTAAATATTGACTTAGGAATAGATTACATATTTAAATACGTAGTACTATCCGATCGAAAGAAAAACTATTTTGGAGTAACTAAAAATGGGAAGATAATAGTAAAGGGTCTTTTAGGGAAGAAAAGAAATACTCCTCCTTTAGTACGGAAAGTTTTCAATAATGTATTAGAAATACTGAAAAAAGTAGAAAACGAAGAAGACTTAGAAAAAGCAAAAAAACAGATAATAAATGAAATCCGAAATCTTCTAAAAACAATAAAAAGCTACAACTTTGAATTAGAAGATATTGCGATAAATCAGACAATCTCCCAAAATCCGAGAAACTATAAAGCATGGACACCAGTGCTTCAAGCTCTTGCACAATTAATAACTCAAGGAGAGGAAGGACAAAATTTAGGGGAAGGAACAAATATTGCTTATGTTCCTGTGAAACCATTTAGGATAAATATCAGTCCAGATAACAAGATACTACCCAAAAAATATTGGGGGACTCAGATATGCACTGTAAAACCAATACAATTAGTAAGAAAAAAACAAGAGATTGACTTAACAAAAATAATAGAGACGGTACAAAGCACTTTTGCACAAATATTAGAAACACTTGGTATCTCATGGGATGAAATAGAAGGTACCCAGTCAATAGATCAATGGTTTTAACATATTAATATTAAACACGCCATTCTTTCATTAATTCATGTTTAAGCATATATGAAAACATCTTTATTTTAAATCGATAATCTCCCCTAAATTCTCGAGGAGAATAAGAAATTGGTGTGTTTGGTGAAAACCAAATCTTCTTTAAAACTAAAAAATCACCTGGCACTGGCTTTATTGGGAGGGGAGAATTATTTTTATCTAAATATTCTAAAGGAGAATCTAAGAACCATCTCTTGTCAATTAAAAAACCAATCATACGACGAATTTGTTCCCAACCAAATCCGTCACCAACAAAATCAAATAATAATGCGCTACCATTAAATGCTGATTTTACGTCTGCGGAGAACATATGATGAACTGATTTTCTCTTATACTTATCTTTCTTAATGAAAGCTGAGAAATCATGAATTCCAACAAAATCTTTTATTCTTTGAGAAATATTTTCAACCAAGTTTTTTCTTAATTCTTTATTAACTAAAAATAAAGGTAAATAATAGGAATAAGATTTTTTTAATACCTTAAAGTCTGTTAAGTTATCTAAAATGCTTAAACCCCATGCAAAGCAATCAGAGGATCGTGATAAATTCATATTAATTGCGATTAATGAGGGGATACGAAAAGCCTTAATTAGAGCTATATTATGCAACGCATGAACTCCACGATCAGTCCTACTGACAAAATTAATAGAAGAAAAATGATCAACAACATTAAGCTTTCTTAACGTCTCAAATAACACTCCATGAACCGTTCTTACATTTGGCTGGTAAGTAGACCCATGAAAAAAACTCCCATCATAGGATATATGGAGCAATAAATAATTCAAAGACGAAGAATCCTTATTATGCTCAACCATCTAAAAACAAAAGAAAAGTTATATTTTAAAGTATTTCAAAAGAACAAAAATTAATTATTACAGCGTGAAAACAAAATCGGAATTTTGCCCAAAAATATATCAGCAACTACATGGAAGTGACCATGAATGACCCTTAAAATCCGTATCCTCTCAGAAGAAAAAGAAGATAGTATAGAATTCAAACTAAGTGAAGATAAAACCATTTACCAGTTATATGAAGAAATAATAAAGCAACATCCAAACATTGAAACAAAAGAAGATCCCATTGTTGTGGCTGGAAATGAAGAAAGACTCTTAGATTGGGAAGACAAAATAGGAAAAAGCAAGAAGATTATATTTTATAGATTTACACACCCCAAAGGAAAAGAAGTTTTCTGGCATTCATCAGCACACTTACTAGCACAAGCAGTAATTTCAGTAATACCTGAAGCCAAACCAACAATTGGACCACCAATCGAAGAAGGATTTTATTATGATTTTTACATGGGAAATCATACAGTACATGAAGATGACATTAAAAAAATCAATCAAAAACTAAAGAAAATACAAAATCAGAAAATTAAAGCTGAAAGAATATGGCTTACAAGAGAAGAAGCAATAAAATATTATGAAGAAAAACAAAATAAGTTCAAAATAGAGTTAATAAACGAATTTGAGGGTGAAAAGCTTTCGTTCTATAAACATATTACGCCTTTAGGTGAATTTTTAGATTTGTGTAGGGGGCCGCATTTAAGGCCAAACTTAAAGATAGGTGCAATAAAAGCCATAAATTCTTCAAGTGCGTTTTGGAGAGCAGATAAAAATAGAGAAACATTGCAAAGGATATACGGAATCAGTTTTCCAACAAAACAACAATTGAACGAATACTTTGAGTTATTAGAAGAAGCAAAAGCAAGAGATCATAGAAAATTAGGTGTAGAGTTAGATCTATTCTTTATGCATGAATTAGGACCAGGAACGGGATTTTTTGCACCAAAAGGAGCAAAAATATTTGATACTATTGCAAGATGGTTATACGACTTACTTGAAGAAGAAGGATACCAATGGGTACGAACACCAATAATATATAAAGCAGAATTATGGAAAAAATCCGGACATTACGATAAATATAAGCAGAACATGTTTTGGATAGATCAGGAAAAAAGCGGATGGAACGAAGAACTTGGAGTAAAACCAATGAACTGCCCAGGGCATGCATTAATATTCAAAAGGAAGATCCCATCATATCAGGAAATGCCAATTAGATACGCAGAATTTGGTTTTGTTAATCGAAATGAAGCATCAGGTACTCTGCATGGACTTATGAGACTAATAGGATTCGTTCAAGATGACGCACATATCTTTTGCAGGGAAGATCAACTTGAAGATGAAATTAAAAGATTAATACATTTGTTCAACAAAGTATATTCTACTTTTGGTCTCGAGAACTATCATGTAGTAATAAGCACAAAACCAGAAGTCTATATAGGTTCTGATGAGATATGGGAAAAAGCTGAAAATATCCTATTCTCTGTAACAAGAGAAATTGGTCTAAATGTAAAAGAAAATCCCGGAGATGGTGCGTTCTATGGACCAAAAATCGATTTTATCTTCCAAGACAGTCTAAAAAGAAAATGGCAGTTAGGAACGATCCAAGTTGACTTTAATTTAGGACCAAGATTTGACCTCAAGTACATGGCAAGAGATGGTGGATTTGAGACACCAGTAGTAATTCACAGAGCAATTTTAGGTTCTATAGACCGATTCTTAGGTGTATACACTGAGCACATTAAAGGAGCATTCCCTGTCTGGCTTTCACCAACGCAGGTAGTAATAATCCCTGTGAAGACAGATTCAGAAGAAATAACAAAGAGATGTAAAGAAATCAATCAGTCATTAAAGAAACTCAAGATACGGTCAGAAATAGATTTTAGTGATAACACACTACAAAAGAAAATAAGAAGAGCACAAATGCAGAAAATCCCATATATGCTAGTAATTGGACAAAAAGAGCTTGAACAGAATACTCTAAGCGTTAGAAAAAGAGATGAAACAGTAAGATATGGTATAAAACTAGAAGAATTCATTGAAGAGATAACCAATAGGATTAAAACAAAAGATCCATCATTATAAAATAAAAAAGCATGTTCTAATCTTTTAACCTCATCCCCACACTTTTTTAAAAACACTTCAATAAAAATAAACACATATTAATTTCTATTAATAAAATAATTTTTTAATAAAGACAAGACCATACAAACATATTAATCTTCTCAAAATAAATAAACCTTGAAAAAAGAATGAAAAACAATCCAACAAGTCAAAAACACATTAACATCGATTATTATGCCTTAATAAAAAGAATTGCAGATCGTCATAACATCTCTTTTGAAGATGCATTACTAATAATAATCAAAAATGGGATGAAAATAGAGAAGATAAAACAAGAAAACCCTGAGTGGGAAAAATGGATAAAAAAATACATTACATACATGCAAATCAAACAAAAAACAATTGCTTTAGAAAAAGAGTTAGAATATTTTAGAAGAGTGGTGCCTAAAATACAAAAATCGATAGAAAGAGCTCAGGATGAGAGAGTAATAATACAACAAGTATATTCCAATCTAAAAGAAAAATTAAGTCATGAACGTGATTAAATGAATGGAAAAAAAGTAGTAAAAAGCATTTTCCGTAAACTATTTCCCCATTTTTTTAGAAAAATTGAGATTCAAGAGCCATTAATAATAAACATGGATGATGATGATATTGAGAAATATATCATATATGGATACCCCATAACAAAAAAAATTGGGCCGATATTAATCGAAGAAAAGTCCCTTGAAGAGATTGAAAAAGAAACAAGAGAATTAGAAAAGAAACTTAGAGAAATAGTCAAAGAATTAAGTCCATTAAGAGCCACGTTTGGGCCGCTTGTTTTTAAACTAAAAGAAGAATTTGACATAAATAAAGATATTGCAATAAATTTAGGATCGTTACTAGGTGAATATCAGAGTCAATTAATGCATAAAAATGAATTCATAAAACTTATTGATCCTCGTATAATAGAGATCTCAGAAGCATTTATTGACAGATATCTCCTAAAAAGGCCGAATATCCCTGAGATTACTGAGCCGGTACAAATTATACCCTTAATTGATGAATTAGACCATGAAAAAATAGAGATCCCAAAAGACATAATTGAAGATGAAAATACTAATAAAAAGGATTAATTAATAAAATAACATAAGCTACTTCTTTTAATCCAAGGACTTCATGCTTTATTAATAATGCTTCCATATCGCCGAAGTATATGTCAGCGGGGGAACGTATACTTCTAAGTTATATCAATGTTATTAATTAATAGGTGTGGCGTGTGTGAATGAGCTGTGTTCCAGCGATAACCTCTTACTATACAGTCACGTAAAAACACATGTTGATAGAATATAAGATTAACACAATGTTCATCTACCTTACTGTGTATTTGATGATACTGAGAAGATTTTATGGTGTCCTTTACAGTCGGCTACAGCTAAGTTTGCATTAGTCCTACAAATATGTTCTCTATCTTGCCAATATATTATTAAAAAAACGTCAGTATTGACATTAGTTCTCATACCCCTACTTTTCTGAAGGAATGAGATTTCTCACTATTACTAATAGAGTTAAATTCTTCTAGTACTACTTCGGGATATTCTAATAATAATTTATTAGTTGATTTGAACTTGTAAACTCTATTTCCTGGCAGCTTGTTTTTTACAAGATACCCTTTTGAGACTAGTCTGTTTAGATATGTAGTTATTGCTGACTTATCTAATATTTTCTGAAAAATCGCATGAAACTGCATTTGAACATCATTGGCGGTAAATTCTAACTCTCCAAATTCATTTCTTATAAAAAGAGCTATTTTTTCAACCCATGTTCCTCTTGTCATTATCATAAAAGGATCGGGTTTTATTTCTTGCTCAATTAAAAAATCTAAGTCGTCGTTCTGTTCTAAGTTTTGAGTTTTATTTGTGAGCGTAGCTACGGAGGTTATCATGGCTTTGATCTGTTCTGGAGACATGTCTGGCGAGATTTCTAACTCAACATCTCCAACTTTAAGTTTTGATGGTTTTGCCATGAATGTCTGCCCTCCAATAGCTTAATCTATACCTCTGACGTATTTTCAGACTAAAGTCTTAGGGTTCGTCGTATAGTATTGGTGTATGCAGAGCACATACCATTCCGCACTTGTGCTCTCTGTGTCCCGATGAGGGGGCCCCACATTCCAATATTAACCACATATGCGCCTATTAAGTTCATGATACGATGGGGCATTCCTCCCACTAATTTTAGTGGTAGGCTTCCTGCCCAATTTTTCATCGCTTGAATTATCCCTTGCTTTCGTATGGGGCTTCCCCGATCGTGCTTTCAAGGTATTGGAAGACTCTAGCACGAACCCCTTCATAGAGACCTTTGTCCCGAATATATATCTAACAAAAAAAAGTATGTCATACGGACATATAAGAGTATCGAATTTCATTCCACCCCTCATCTTGAGGAAGAAGACTTCTTCCTGAGAACGTTAATTAATCTATAATATGTTTAGAGTTAGTCTTGTTTATTTTTAGTTTTTATTCCTCCCCTTGTTTTCACGGCTACTCCTGCTCTCATTTCTCTCATTATTCTTCCAGGTAGTATTGCATCTCCCCATCCAATTAATAATTTTTCTGGATTTAGTATTAAGACTTCGTCTCCGATTTTAATTTCAGAGTCTACTTCTAAAATATGTTTTGCAAATGCAGTCTTTCCTTTTCTGATAAATGGTTCTGCATCTTTATTTATTATTACCCTAAATTTTTCTGCTTCTATTTGTTCATGTAGTCTTTCTGCTCCTCTTTTTGCAGGAACAAATAGTCCGTCCATTGGCCGATAATAAAAAAGGGGATTATTGTCGAGTAGTACTTGTTTTATTCTTTTTGTTTTGTTGGATTTTATTATCTCTATGTTATCAGGTATAAGACAATCTATATCATGTATTGTATTTCTGTATTGATATTGAAGTATAAGTCTTATTTTTCTTATTTCTTTTTTAGATGCCTTCATTTTTTTCTCCTCTTTTCTCCCATTTAGGAAATTCTTTGTCATTAGATATGTCTTCTAATTCTAACTCATTTACTGTGACGTAAGAAATGTCTCCAAGACTATCAACTAATGCGAATACTAATTTTTTTCTGGTTGAAGTAGCTATTCTTATTACTTCGTCTAATTCTTTTATAGGAAAACCTGTGCCTTCTTGAAGAGGAATTATTATTGCTTCATATGGGGTCTTATTTGGAACTGTTCCTCTAGGATAGAGTTTAAAGAAAAAAGGATCGTTTTTCTGTCCGATTCTTACTACATACCCCCTGTTTCGAAGATCTTTGTACACTACATAATTTCTCCAGAAGGTTTTATTGTTTTTTGAGAATATCTGGCTGGCTTCCTGCGCGCTGACCTCTCTCTCCCCTTGGTCATTTAAAGCATACAAAATAATTTTTTTCCTTTCTATTAAGTGCAGTGCCTCGAAAGGATCAATTATTAATTTATTATTTTTTAGTTTTCCATACCATCCTTGCTGATGTAGGGTATTTGCCTCTTTCTCGTCTTTTATTATAATTGCTTCTTCTTCAAGGATGGCTTTGACTCTTTTTTGATTTCCCATTCAATTGGCTTAAATTAATTATTTTTAAATTAAGTTTCTATTGTTGAATTTGTGTTTTCGTTTAAAGAACGATTGCTTTCTGTATGTCCAGATCTTCCTAAAGAACTTATTCCTAAAGGTTATTATCGACTGGGAAATGTTATTATTCTACGTTCACGTAAGAAATGGGACATGTTTACAGATAAAATAGGTAATTGTATTTTATCTTTATTTCCCTGGGCAAGGGCAGTTATTATCCAAATTGATACAGAAGGTGTTTATCGCAGACCAGTGAGTAAATTAATCGCTGGAAACTTAGAAATTCCATTAATTCATAAAGAATTAGGCACTTATTTTGTTCTTGATCCATTAAAAATTACTTTTTCTCCAGGTAATCATTACGAGCGTGAATTATTATTACATGAAATAAAGAATGGTGTTGTTGTAGACATGTTTGCTTGTGTAGGTAATCTTTCAATGCCTCTTTCTGTTATTAATAACGTAAAAGTATACGGTGTTGAGATTTCTCCTTATACTTTTGATTTTTTAGTTTCTACGGTTAAAAAAAATCAAGTAAGGACACGTTATGTACCAATTTTGGGTGATAACCGGAAAGTAACTCCGGTCAATGTTGCAGACTATGTTTTAATGGGATACTTCGGGTGGGATCTTAGTCAATTACGATCTGCATTAAGAGCTCTTCGTTCTGGAAAAGGAGTAGTCTATTCTCATTACTTAGTTCCTCGAGGTAGTGACGTTGCTTCGATTTTTATTAATGCAGTTAACTCTTTGTCTGCTGAAGTTATTGATTTAGAAGTTAGAAAAGTAAAAAGTTTTTCTCCGAGAAAAGTACATTACGTGATTATTGCTAACATACAACATGTTTCTTGATTTTGTCCGTGATCGTAGAATTTTTTTGTTGTTTTTTTGTACTTAGTGATAGTTTTGTGACTTTTTTAGGTGGTATTATGATTGATGACGAACTACAAAAAATACGGGAAAAAAAACTAAGGGAGCTACAAAAGCAGTTAGAATTAAAACAGAAATATCCTCCTGGTAATGTTCATCACTTAGATTCAACTAATTTTGATGAATTTATTCGTGTTGCTCCGATTGCTGTAATTGACTTGTGGGCAGAATGGTGTCGTCCTTGTTTAGCAATGGCCCCAGTAATGGAGACAATTGCCCAACAATGGGGTGACAAAGGAGTTTTAGTAGGGAAACTTAATGTTGACGAGAACCCTACTATCTCTGCGAGATATGGTGTTCGTTCGATCCCTACGTTTTTGGTGTTTAAGAATGGACAATTAGTGCAAAGAGTGATTGGTGCAGTTGGAAAAGCACCGTTTGATAAGATCCTATCAAGACTTACTGAACAATAAATGAAAACTTTGTATTTCCTTGTTTTTTCTTTTTGTTTGGTGTATCTGACTTTTTAGAATCTTTTTTATTTTGTTTCTATGTTTTTTAATTAATGAGTCGCCGTAATTTATCCCCCCGTAGTATGAAACGGTTAATGAAAAACCTTAAAGTCGAGGAGATTGATGCCGAAGAAGTAATTATTCGAACTAAAGATGAAGAGATTGTTATTACTAATCCGAATGTTAGCCTGACAAACATGCAAGGTGTAGATGTTTACCAGATAGTAGGAAATACAATTCGTCGTCCTCGTGGAGGGTCATCAACAGTAGAAATTTCGTTTGATCCTTCAACTCTTAAGGAAAAAGACATACAATTAGTTGCGAAGAATGCTAATGTTAGCGAAGAAGAAGCCCGTAATGCTTTGATCCAAACAAAAGGAGACTTAGCAGCGGCTATAATGTACTTAAGAACTAAGAAAAAATAAAAAACTTAAAGTAAGTAAGTCAGGGAAACAATAATTCAATGATATAATTTAATGTTTGCATCGACATTTTTAGTTTATCAGTTCTAAATAACCATATCTTCGTAGTGTCGGGTCTTTTCAATAGAGTTATCCAGTCAATTGTCTGACTTACAGAATATCCTCCTGGTAACGTAGGATCTAAAAACCATCTAGTTACTTGCTCCACTTTATTCTTTTCAATATCCATTATTACTTTATCAATAAACAGTGAGAACTGTTCAGTTCCCAAAAACTGTGTGAGTTCATCTATTAGCATTTCAGGATCTTTTCCTTTTAGAACCTGAATACTTTCGATCAAGTTTGTTTCTGGATTGAAGATAAATCTATAGTATGACTGGTCTGTTTTTACCACTAGTTTATTTTCTTCTTCTATTCTATGGGTGATTTGTTTTATTTTTACTATTGTAAAGATCTCTTCAAAATGAACAGGTTGGTACGGTATAACTTTCCACCAAATGTTTACTACGTTTTTAAGTGATGGTCTAGGATATTTTGGAGGTTTTTTATTACCCATGTTTGGTCTTATGTTTTTTAATCGTAGAGGATTAATGTTGATTTTTCTTAGTTTTGCTATTATTACGTCTATAAATTCTTGTTTTATATCTTTTGACCTTATTTTATCAGGTGGTAAAAGAAAACGATGTATCCATATTTTTTCTGTTTTTACTATCTCATAGAATGGGACACTTGCTGTTATCTTAAGAAATTCTTTATAATTTTCTACAGGTACTGGGTCAGAGATTATTATTATTGGTTGATTTGCTGAAGAAAACATGTATATAGGGCTAATCCATGGAAACGGTAGTATGTATTCATTTTCTATTTCAGTATAGATTTTTTCTTCTTCCTCTTTTTTTCTCATTTTGATATTTCCTTCAGCATCTTCACTTATCTCGCCATAATGGATGATAAAATTACTTTGTATTGTTTTTACCATTTCTCTCGTTAATCTTTCAGTTCCTGGTTTGAAATGATAATGTTTAACTAAAACCCTTGCTGGCTTTACCGGGAGAAAATATTCAGGGTTAATAAAATAGGAATATCCTTCATATTCATAGAAACTCGAATTTAATTGTAGTGCATGTAATGGGGTATCTAAAATTGTTTCAATATATATTTCGTTTGTTTTTGGGTGCTTGAATATTATCCCATAATATGTTAGTTTAGGAATTAATTTTTGTATTTGTCTTGTTGAGCTTATTTTTTTTCGAAGCTCACTTTTTTCGTTTATTACTAATAAGCCATGGAAATGTCCATATCTCCTATAATTTGGTATTAAAAAAGTCCGTGCAAAAAATGTTGAATAAAATGTTTTAATGGTTTTATCGATATCCTCCAATTCATATATTATTTCCGTCATGTTCATATGTGGGTTTTTTATATAACATCCCAATAGTTGCATTAAGGTCTTGTTTACTTTTGTATCTCCAAAGTTTTTTATGTAGTCATTTAAATAAGTGAGTGCTATTGCTAAATCTTCGAATTCCTGGGCGTTTTTAATTCTATCAATTACCTCTTTTGTTGGTTTTTTTCTAAGATTAGTAGTTAAAAATATCGCATCTTTCATTAGACTCGAGACTTCATATTCATTCTTTACTTGCTGATTTTCTATTGCCATCCTCATTGCTTGCCGAATTATTGAGCCTAGAATTTCAGCATAGTAATTGTTATCTTTTTGCTTTATTTTATACTCCGTAATTTCTATTACATAGTTTTTTATGATTGTGAACCATGGAGTTGTAGGAGGGTATCTAAGTAAGAACTCCATTGTTTTAGTCCATATTATCTTTCGTTGAGTCTCTTTTACTCTTTTTTCAGCTAGCTTTTCGTTAACTATTTTTTCTAATTCTTTTAAATCAAAGAATTGTTCCCAATAAATGAGTTTTTTTCTTTTTCTCCTTGTTTTCTTCCTCATTTTTTCACTTTTTTATTATGTTTGTGTCAAAGGAATGCGATTTTTAGAGTATTTTTCAGTTGTTTTGTATTTGATATGTATCAAAAAACCCAAAAATATGTTTTCTTTTTTTCTTTTTGGGGCTGGTAGCTCAGCAGGAAGAGCGGTTGCCTCCTATCTATCTTTAGGGAGATAGCAACAGGTCCGGGGTTCGATCCCCCGCCAGCCCGCCATTTTGTTTTTAAATCTTAAGACCAAGTTGTTTTAGTTCTTGCTTATATTTTTCTATGAATTTGGTGTCTATTCCTTTATCTCTTAATTCATCAGGAAACATAACTGGAATTTCATCTACTATTGGGAACCATTGTTTAGTACCATTTTTTCTTTCACTTATTAAAACCCCCTCAATTATTTCTTTTTTTATGCATTCTTTGCACTGCTGAATGGTAATTTCTTCATTCCATTCATTTTTATCTTTCCATTCTTCTTTTTCATCTCCAGGGTTTTTTATGAAGAAATAATTATTCTTTGCACAGTAAAATCGGCAATATAATCCTGTTTCGGGGTAGGGAGGTGCATTTATTTCTCTTTCTTTGATTGTTTCTTTAAATACATGTAGCTTTAGTGGCCAGTCTTTAGTATTAGGATC
>Ga0256835_1001303_pt1 | contig 15299 bp, 14 predicted proteins | sample PIR30metaG_FD_185972 | JGI IMG/M metagenome (GOLD analysis project Ga0256835, IMG submission 185972) | Hydrothermal vent microbial communities from East Pacific Rise, Pacific Ocean - PIR-30 | ecosystem: Environmental > Aquatic > Marine > Hydrothermal vents | place: Pacific Ocean: East Pacific...
CTCTTCGCTGGCGGCGGTCTTGAGAAACTCCGACAGGTTCAGCGGGCGCGAAAACTCTACGAAAACCTTGCCCGGCTTGCGGAACATGATCCACAGGCGGCGCAGGCGGCCCGGGCGGATGTCGCTGCCGAAGAGCATGTCACGCAGGGTCAGGTTGGTCCGCGAGGGTTTGCGGCTGAAGAACATCAGTTGGGGTACGAAATAGATGGGCCTGCCGATTTCCCACTGCAGGCGAATGAGAAACTGAACCGGGTCCTGCTCGGCTTTCACGAAGCGTCGGTACAGGCCGCCCTTTTCTCCCAGGGAGAAAAAAGCGGCGCCGATCTGCGGCAGTTCCTCGCCCACCATGCCGCTGTCGTAGGGGTCCGGCAGGCGAAAATTGTGCACGAAATAGTTGGTCTGGGACACAATGATGCGAAAAAGCCGGGAAAGCGGCTGAAGCACGCGGATGTGGTAGCCGAACCCGATTTCGGGGCACGGGAGCCCCAGCTGATGGGTGCGGCTGTGGGTGAAGAGAAACTCGAAATAGCTCTTGAACTTGTTGGTGTAGACGACGATGGCGTCGTCGGGCAGCCCGCTGACCACCTGGGCCTGTTTGTCCTCCAGCACGATACCGGAGTAGAAGAGCCGGATCAGCCAGTTGCAGACGTGGCCGATATGGGCCGGCAGCCGGCACGAAAAATAGAGCGCTTTGCCTTTGAGCAGTTTAAGCAGCCAGCCCTTGGCGGGCTGCTCCGGGGGAGACGATTGCGGTTTTGACATGGTTGTTGGCGTCCTGCTTGAAAACGCGAAAAAGGTTTCGGTGCCGTGCCGCTAGAGGATTTCAGGTCGCGGAAAAGTTCCTTGCCGTGCGTCGATGCCCGGCAAGGGCCTCACTGCCCGTAAACCAAAAAAATTACCAAAGTGGCTATACGAATGCAACCCCAAACTCGGTGATGATCGGGGCGAGCGGTCATCGGCGCCGCGTTTCCCGTGCGGCCCGCAGCCGCTCGGGCTCGTCTACGGCGCCGCTTGGACACAGGTGATTTTTCAATGAAGCCGGATTGTTAGAAATGGTGCTGGCGGCACCCCCCAGGGACATTTTTTAGCTTGCGTTCAAAAAGATGTTATGATATCTCCTTTCGGGAAAATGATTCGCTCCCCAGGTCGACAGCGGGTACCGAGCGTCGCCGAAAGAGGGCCGCGGGTTGCCCGGCTGGGTCTGAAATCACAGCATCGCGCTTTTCTTTTTTGTTTTCAAAATACGTAAATCAGTCAAAGGAGGATGATCTTTTATGAAAACGTTAATTGGTGGTGCAGTTGCAGCGGTTCTCGGTCTCATTGGCATTTCGGTGTGGTTCAGCGAATTCCTGCAGGTGCTTGCCGGCGTGGTGCCTATCATGTTGCTCATGGGCGGCGGCCTGGCGCTCTACCTGGGGTTTGATGAACTCAAGGACAGCTGGAAGAAAGACGATACGACCGAGCCTGCCGTGAACACGGAAGATACCGAGAAATACAAGAAAGAGATCGACGACCTCAAAAAAGAGATCGAAAGCCTCAAGTCCGATAAGAAATAAACGCCTGCGATACAGTGGCGCGGCGTTACGCCATACGCAGTCCAAACCTCATCGCGTCAGCAATAAAGGCGGGATACCGGCAGAGCGGTGCCCCGCCTTTGCTGTTTTTGACGATCGCCGGCGTCAGGCCCTGTCGCTGATGGCCGAGGTTGCCAGCTCGTCGGCCCGCTCGTTGTCCGCCAGTCCGGCGTGGCCTTTGACCTTGATGAATTTCAGGTCCCTGAACGTTTCCGCCAGTTCCCGGATTTCCTCCACCAGTTCCACGTTTTTTCGGGCTTTCCACCCCTGCGAGAGAAGCCCCAGGGCGTAGCTGCTGTCGGTGTACAGGCGCACGGGCAGATCGCGTCGCCGGATGGCCTGCAGCGCACGCCGGATGGCCTCCAGTTCAGCCACGTTGTTGGTGGTTTTTCCGATGTAAGCCGAGATTTCCCGGACGCGGTCACGGTGCCGCAGCACCACGCCGATGCCCGCCGGGCCCGGGTTGCCCGATGAGGCGCCGTCGGTGAAGACGTGGATGGCCCCGTCATTCAGATCACGGCTGCCGGGAAAAGCCGGCTCCGGCGGCCGGTGGCGCGGGGCCTTACGGGCGCGCCGGGGCGCTTTCTTTTTTGCGGGCGAAGTCGTTTCCGACAGGGGCCTGACGTTGCGGGCGTGCACCCAGTACTCATAGGGCTGGTCGACCTGGTACTTGATCAGCTGCTTGCCTTTTTTTTCCAACGGGCGGCCCCTCTCGTCGGTGGCCAGCCAGACCTTGTTGCCCCTGAAGCGCCGCCGTACCCACTGTATGGCGTCATCTGTCAATGCGTGTGCCTCGATCCTTGAAGGGTTTCGATTAAAAGCCTGCCGCCGTCGGCTTTCGGCTATCAGCTTTGGTACAAGTGGTATCGGCTGGAAAGCGCAGCGAACGCGTCGACTTCCGGTTGCCAGCTATGTACCAGATCCATAATGCGCCGCCCCTGTTCGATATGCTCCCGCACGCGTGCGTCTCCGGTGATCAGGTCGATGGGCAGCCTTTCAAACTCGTATTCGTAGGGCGGCGGCTTCCACTCGAAATCCCCGGGCCGGGCGGTTGCCACGGCCTGCAGCAGGGCCAGGCTGGTGCGGTAGGGGCGGTAGGTCCGCGGATCGGTGACGTGCAGCTGGAACCCGCGGCACAGCCGCCCCTGCCACTTGTTGGACGTCGGTTCGAAGTGGCAGGGGCGTAGCACGACACCCTCCGTGGCCTCGGTTTCCAGGCGGGAAGCCACCGCGGCCGGGTCGATGAAGGGCGCGCCGAACAGCTCAAAGGGCTGGCAGGTGCCGCGCCCCTCGGAGACGTTGGTGCCCTCCCAGATCACCTGGCCGGGGTAGACCAGCGCCGATGCCGGCGTCGGCAGGTTGGGCGAGGGGGCCACCCAGGGAAGGCCGGTGTCGGTGAAGTACATGTCCCGGCGCCACCCCTGCATAGGCACCACTTCCAGCTCGCAGCCGATGCCGCCCTCGCGGTTGAAAAAGCGCGCCAGTTCGCCGATGGTCAGGCCGTGGCGCATGGGAATGGGGTATCGGCCCACGAAGGAGGCCAGCTCCGGGCGCAGGCGGCCGCCCTCCACCAACTGGCCGCCCACGGGGTTGGGGCGGTCCAGCACCACGACCTTCCGGCCCGCCTCGGCGGCAGCTTCCATGCAGTACGACAGCGTGTAGATGAAGGTGTAGACCCGGCAGCCGGCGTCCTGCAGGTCCACCAGGAGAATGTCGATGGGTTCCATCATTTCCGGCGTGGGCTTGCGCACCCGGCTGTAGAGACTGAAAATGGGAATGCCCAGCTGCGGGTCCGTGAGGTGGCCGGACTCGATCATGTTGTCCTGCTTTTCGGCGAAATAGCCGTGCTGGGGGCCGTACAGGGCGGCCAGGCCGTCGCCGAAACGCTGCGCCAGCAGGTCGCGGGCATGGCGCAGGCGGCGGTCCACCGAGGCCGGGTTGCACAGCAGGCCCAGACGCTTTCGGCGGCACCACGCGGGCGGGTCGTCGGTGAAAATTTCCAGTCCGGTGCGAACGGTCGTCATGGCTTTCTTTCCCTGGATGCGGTCGGCCGGCAGGCCGGTTTTCCAGCAGATTTATCCAGAAAATCGGGCCAAAAGCAAAACATTTTTTCGTCCCCGCCGGCGGTCGTATTCGGTCCCCGACCCCCCAGGCCCCCGATGTTGACTCCCGGCAGCCGCCCGGCCCCGTCTATTTCATCTTGACATTGAACCGGCTTGAAAATAAAAGTTTCCAGTTGGGTTGCTGCCGCCCCTGGATTGGGCGATCCGTTTGCCCGGGGCGGCGTTGTTTTTTCAGGTCAAAGAATGCGGGCCCCGGAGCGAGATGGACATTACCCTGGAAGGCATCGTCATCATCGTGGGCGATTTCGGCAGCGGCAAGACCGAGGTGGCCATCAACCTGGCGGTTTACCGCAGGCAGGCCGGCTGCGACGTTCGCATCGCCGATCTGGACCTGGTCAACCCCTACTTCCGCACCCGCGAGGCCCGGCGCCAGCTCACGGGTTGCGGCATCGGGGTGGCCATCCCCCCCGAGAAGTACCTGCAGGCCGACCTGCCGATCCTGATTCCCGAGATCGGCGGGCTTATCCGCCAGCCGGCCCAGCTGACCATCCTGGATGTCGGCGGCGGGGAAGCCGGGGCCACCGTGCTGGCGGCGCTCTATGACGCGCTCAGACACCACGAGGTGACCATGCTCCAGGTCATCAATCCCTTCCGGCCTTACACCAGCACCGTAGAGGGCTGCCGGAAGGTGCAGCGCCGTATCGAAGCCGCCGCCAAGGCGCCGATCACCGGCTTTATCGGCAACGCCAACCTGATGGAGGAGACCACCGTAGAGGACATCTACTCGGGGCACGACTTCGTCCGCCGGCTGGCCGACGAAAGCGGCCTGTCGCTGGCCTTCATTACCGCCGACGTCCGGCTGCGGCCCCGTATCGACGCGGGGAGGCTCAGTTGCCCCCTGCTGCCCATAACCCGCCAGCTGGTGCCCCCCTGGAAGAAGGCCGCGGCCTTCGGCGCATCCGCGCCCCGGGGCGCCCGCCTGCAAACAGGAGGTGTATAGAAACCATGGAATACGTGTACCGGATCGACGAGGACCTCTGCAAGGGCTGCGGCTTGTGCGTCAGCGTGTGCCCCAAGCACGTCCTGGAAATCGCCGACAAGGTCAACACCAAGGGCTACTTCCCGGCCTACCAGGCGCGCCCCGGAGACTGCGTCTTCTGCGCCACCTGCTGCCGCATGTGCCCCGACGTGGCCATCACCATCAGCGAGGCCGAGGAAGTGTCCCCGCCGGAAAAGGGATGAACGACAACACCGGCATGCGGCCCCCTACGGCAGTCGCGGGCACCGCGTGCAGGACAAGGAGTGAGGCATCATGAGCAAAATTCTGATGAAGGGCAACGAAGCCATCGGCGAAGCCGCCATCCGCGCCGGTTGCCTGAACTATTTCGCCTATCCCATCACCCCCCAGTCGGAAGTGGCCGAGTACCTGTCGCGGCGCATGCCCGAGGTGGGCGGTGTATTCCTGCAGGGCGAGAGCGAGGTGGCCGTCTCCTACATGATCTTTGGAGCCGCCGCCTGCGGTGAGCGTGTCTTCACCACGTCGTCGAGCCCCGGCATCAGCCTGATGAGCGAGGGCATCAGCTACATCGCCGGGGCCCAGTGTCCGGCGGTCTTCGTCAACATCATGCGCGGCGGCCCCGGGCTGGGGGGCATCCTGCCGTCCCAGGCCGACTACCTGCAGGCCACCAAGGGCATCGGACACGGGGACTTCCGCATGCTGGTGCTGGCGCCGGCCAGTGTCCAGGAGGCCGTGGAGATGGTCATGATGGCTTTTCCGCTGGCCGAGAAGTACCGCAATCCGGTGATGATCCTGGGCGACGGCCTCATCGGGCAGATGATGGAGCCGGTGGAGTTTCACGACGACCTCAAGGTCGCGCCCAGCAACAAGGACGACTGGGCCACCAACGGCATGGACACCCGCGGCAGCGACCGGCGCAACCTGGTCAAGTCGCTGTACCTGGACCCCGAGGAACTCAACGCCCACAACCTGCACCTCAAGGCCAAGTACGAGCAGATGGCGCGTGAGGACGTGCGCTACGAGGCCTATAACACCGACGGCGACTACGAGGCCCTGATTGTGAGCTACGGCACCATGAGCCGGGTGTGCCGCACGGCCATCGACATGCTCAAACAAGAGGGTGTGGAAGTCGGCATGATCCGTCCCCAGACGGTTTTTCCGTATCCCGAGACGGCGGTGCGCGAGGCGGCCGAAAAGAAAAGCTGCAAAAAGGTCTTCGCCATCGAGATGAACATGGGCCAGATGCTCGAGGACGTCCAGCGGGCGGTGTGCGGCCTGCGGCCGGTCGAGTGGTTCGGCAAGTGCGGCGGTGAGGTCCCCACGCCCGAAGAAGTGATCGATGTCGTCAGGCCGGCCTGAGGTCGGAATGAAACCGCCGGCTGCGGAGATCTCGCCACGGGCGGACGTCCGCTGGCCCGACGCCGGCCGGAAAACGAGGAGTCAGTGAAAATGGGAAAAACTTTCAGAAAACCCGAGGCCCTTGCCGATGTGCCGACCCACTACTGCCCGGGGTGCACCCACGGCGTGATCCACCGCCTGGTGGCAGAGGTCATCGATGAACTGGGCATCCGGGGGCGCACGGTAGGCATCGCGCCGGTAGGCTGCGCGGTGCTGTGCTACAACTACTTCACCTTCGATTTCCAGGAGTCTGCCCACGGGCGGGCACCGGCCATGGCCACCGGCATGAAGCGCGTGCGGCCGGATCTGGTGGTGTTCACCTACCAGGGGGACGGCGACCTGGCCAGCATCGGCATGGCCGAGATCATCCACGCCGCCAACCGCGGGGAGCGCTTCACCACCATTTTCGTCAACAACGCGGTGTACGGTATGACCGGCGGCCAGATGGCGCCCACCACCATGCCGGACCAGCGCACCACCACATCGCCCTTCGGCCGCAACGTGGACGAGGTGGGCATGCCCATCAAGGTGGCCGAACTGCTGGCGGCCCTGCAGACGCCGGCCTACATCACGCGCCAGGCGGCCATCAAGCCCAAGTACATCGTCAAGGCCAAGAAGGCCATCAAGCGGGCCTTTACCTACCAACTGGAACGCCGCTGCTACAGTTTTGTAGAGGTGGTCAGCACCTGCCCCACCAATTGGGGCCTGACGCCGGTGGAGGCCGTCAAGTGGGCCGAGGAGCAGATGCTGCCCTACTACCAGCTGGGCGATCTCAAGACACCCGAGTAACCCGAGGAGGCGAACATGCAGAATGAAGTCAAACTGGCCGGCTTTGGGGGGCAGGGGATCATGCTGATGGGCAAGATCCTGGCCCACGCCGCCATGGAACAGGGTTTCGAGGTGGTCTGGATTCCGTCTTACGGGCCGGAGATGCGGGGCGGCACGGCCTACTGCACGGTGGTGGTCAGTGATCGGCCCATCGGGTCGCCGATCATCAAGAACCCCCGTCACCTGATCGCCATGAACCGTCCCAGCCTGGAAAAATTCGCCCCCACGGTCAAGCCCGGCGGCGTGATTTTCATCAACGGCTCGCTGATCGACATCGACAGCGGACGCGACGACGTGGACGAGCTGGTGGTGCCCATTATCGAGATCGCCAAGGAACTGGGAAACGTGCGCACGGCCAACATCGTGGCCCTGGCCGCTTTCGTGGCCCGCAGCGGCATGGTGGACTTCGAGCGGCTCAAAGAGTCGGTCAAGGAAGAGTTCAAGCGCAAGGAGAAGCTCATTCCCCTGAACCTCAAGGCGCTGGAAGCCGGCAGGAAGGCCGCGCAGGGGAAATAGCCCGTTGAATCCATGAAACTGCCGGTCCCCGATCACATTCTCGCCCTGAAACCGTACGTGCCGGGCAAACCCATCGAGGAACTGGCCAGGGAGTACGGCATTTGCGACGCCGTCAAGCTGGCCTCCAACGAGAACCCGCTGGGGCCCTCGCCGGCGGCCGTGGCGGCCATGCGCGAAGCCTGCGGGCAGCTAAACCGCTATCCCGACGGCGGCGCTGAACTGACGGCGGCCGTCGCGCAGCGCCTGGGCGTTGCGCACGGCGGTGTTGTGCTGGGGTGCGGCTCCGACGATGTCATCGGCATGCTCACGCGGGCCCTGCTGCTGCCCGGAGACGAGGTCGTCATCCCGCAGCCGTCCTTTCTGATGTATTCCCTGTGCGCCTGCTGGACCGGCGCCCGGGCCGTGAGCGTTCCCCTGGACGCCTCGTTGGGCATCGACTTGGCGGCCGTACTGGCCGCGGTCACGGACCGTACGCGCATCGTCTTTCTGTGCAGCCCCAACAACCCCACCGGGACGGTCATCGGCAGGGACGACTTTGAAAAATTTCTGGCGCGCATCCCCGACCACGTGGCCGTGGTCGTCGACGAGGCCTACATCGAGTTCGTGCGCGACCCCGCGGCGCTAAACGGCGTCGAGTGGATCGACGGCGAAAAGAGCGTAGTGGTGCTGCGCACCTTTTCCAAGGCTTATGGCCTGGCGGGCATCCGCATCGGGTACGGTGTCATGTCGCCGCAGCTGGCACTGGTGCTCCACCGCGTACGCCAGCCCTTCAACGTCAGCCGCCCGGCGTTGTGCGCGGCCCGGGCCGCGCTGTCCGAGGACGCCTTTCTGGAAGAGACCGTGCGCCTGGTACACGAGGGCCTGGACTCCCTGTGGGCCGGGCTGGATGAGCTGGGTGCCCCCTATTTTCGCAGCCAGGCCAACTTTTTTCTCATCGACGTGCAGGGTTCGGCGGACCGTTTTTACGAGGCCATGCTGCGCCGGGGCGTTATCGTGCGCTCCATGAGCGCCTACGGCTATCCGAACTACATCCGCATCAACGTGGGGCTGCCCGAAGAAAACCGCCGCTTCCTGGCGGCCTTTGCCGAAGTCCGGGGAGGCGCGCCGTGACGGCGCCCATTATCACCATCGACGGTCCGGCCGGGGCCGGCAAGACCACCATCAGCCGGCGTTTGGCGCAGCTTCTGGGCTACCGCTACGTGGATACCGGCGCGCTCTACCGCGGCATTGCCTGGAAGGCGGACCGTGCGGGCATCGATGTCGACGACGAACGCGCCGTGAGGCGCCTGCTGGAAGAACTGCAGCTGGAGGCCGTCTGGACCGACGACGGGGCCATGCGGGTTCTCATCGACGGCCGCGATGTCACCGACGAGCTGCGCACGCCCCGGATCTCCATGTTGGCCTCGCGCATGTCGGCCCTGCCCGTGGTGCGGCAGTGCCTGCTGGGACTGCAGCGCCGCTTGGGCCGTGAAGGCGGGTGCGTCTTCGAGGGGCGTGACATGGGCACCGTGGTTTTCCCCGACGCGGCGGTAAAGATATTCCTGGACGCTTCGCTGGAAAAGCGCGCCCGGCGCCGTTACAGGGAACTCGGCGACAGCGGCCAGCGTCTTGAGGAGGTGCGCGAGGACATCCGGCGTCGCGACGAGAATGACCGTTCGCGGCAGCTGGCGCCGCTCAAAATGGCCGATGACGCCGTGCGCATTGACACCAGCGACCTTTCCATCGAGGAGGTGCTTTCCGAGATCGCACAACTGGTGGCCCAGCGGCAATGACGGCGCGGGTCCGGATCGGGTGAGGGGGTGCCGACGGGATTTTGGGTGAAAATCCGCGAAAAATAGAGGTTGTTTTTTCGGGGACGGTCTGTTATATTTTTAGTTTATGCCGCACAATGAAGGGTGCCGCAAATTAAATACTGGCTAAGGGGGTATTGGTTTAATGGAAAAACAGGTTGAGAACGGTTCATCGGAACAGACCGGCAACGTGAACGAAACGGCGCCGGAAGAACAGATCCCGGAAAATTCGGGGCCGCCGGAAGACGCTGCGGCACCGGCCGAGGAGGCGGGCACCCCGGCGGATACGCCGCAGGAGGAAGCCGCGCCCGAACCGGCCGTGGACGACGGCGATGAAGCGGCGCAGGCCCAGGACGACGGCGACGCCTTTGACGAGGAAGAGGGCGGCATGGACAGCCTCATGAAGATGTACGAGGAGAGTTTCAAGCAGTTCGCCGAGGGTGAGGTCGTCACCGGGGAGATCATTTCGGTGGACAAGGACCATGTTCTGGTCGACATCGGCTATAAGTCCGAGGGACAGATCGGCATTCACGAGTTCCTCGACGAGGACGGCAACGTCACCGCCAAGGTCGGCGACCGGGTCGAGGTCATGGTGGAGTGGCTGGACGACGAGAACGAAATCCTCGTGCTGTCCAAGGAAAAGGCCGCCCAGGTCAAGGTCTGGGAAGAGATCAAGCGGGTCTACAACAGCGACGGGACCATCGAGGGCACCATCACCAACCGCGTCAAGGGCGGTTTCTCGGTGGACGTCGGCGTGCAGGCTTTCCTGCCCGGATCCCAGGCGGACCTGCGCCCCGTGCGCAACCTGGACGACATGGTGGGCAAAACCTTCGATTTCCGCATTCTCAAGTTCAACCGCAAGCGCAGCAACATCGTGCTGTCGCGTCGGGTCATCCTGGAAGAGGAGCGTGAAGCCAAGCGCGCCGCCACCCTGGCCAGCATTTACGAGGGCAAGGTGGTCGACGGCGTGGTCAAGAACATCACCGAGTACGGTGTGTTCGTGGACCTGGGCGGCGTCGACGGTCTGCTGCACATCACCGACATTTCCTGGGGCCGCGTCAAGCACCCCTCGGAGATCTTCTCGGTGGGCGACGAAATCACGGTCAAGATTCTCAACCTGGATCTGGAGAAGGAGCGCGTTTCGCTGGGCATGAAGCAGCTGACCCCGGATCCGTGGTCCACGGCGGCCGAGAAATACCCCGTGGGTTCGCGGGTGACCGGCAAGGTGGTCAGCCTGACGGACTACGGCGCCTTCGTGGAGCTGGAGGAGGGCATCGAGGGCCTCATCCACGTGTCCGAGATGTCCTGGACGCGTAAGATCCGCCACCCCTCCAAGGTGGTCTCGGTGGGCGAGATGGTCGAGGCCGTGGTGCTGGACATCAAACCCGAGAGCCGGCGCATCTCCCTGGGCATGAAGCAGGTGGAGCCCAACCCCTGGGATGTCATCGGCGAAAAGTACCCGGTGGGCACCACCATCGAGGGCAAGATCAAGAACATCACCGACTTCGGTCTTTTCATCGGCATCGACGAGGGGATCGACGGGCTGGTGCACATCTCCGACATCTCGTGGACCAAGCGCATCAAGCACCCCTCGGAGCTTTACAAAAAGGGCGACGTGGTGCAGGCGGTGGTGCTGGACATCGAAAAGGAGAGCGAGCGCTTTTCGCTGGGCATCAAACAGCTGGAAGCCGACCCCTGGAAGACCGTCGGTGAACGCTACGAGGTGGGCAGCGAGATCACCGGCACGGTCACCAATGTCACCGATTTCGGCGTTTTCGTGGAGCTGGAAAAGGGCATCGAGGGGCTGGTACATGTCTCGGAGATCAGCAAGGAAAAGATCAAGACGCCGGTGGGCATGTTCAATGTGGGCGATGTGCTGACCGCCAAGGTCATGAACATCAACAGCGAAGAGCGGCGCATCGGCCTGTCCATCAAGCGCCTGGAGATGGAGGACGACCAAAGCCTGCTCAGCGAGTACGTCAACAACATGCGGCCGGCCACGTCGACCTTCGGTGAAATCCTGCGGGAGAACCTCCAGGACAAGCTCAGCGAGGAGTAGACGCGTCCCATCGTGACCGCATTGAGCGCCTGAGGAAATACCAGGGGCCGGTGAAGAGCGCAGCTTTTCCCCGGCCCCTCCTTTTTTCGGGGGCCGGAGATCAAGGGCCGGACAGCTCTGGCCTCTCCGACGCCCCCGGCGGCCGGCCGTCATCGTCCCGACAGGCGGGCGGGATGCCGGCCTGCGGGCAACGCCCGTTTCATCCAGTTGTCGATTTGGGAAGGAGGGCGCCATGTTTTCACGCAGGCATCCACTGCTGTTCTTCATGCTGGTGTTCACCGCTCTGGTCTGTGCGACCGTGGTGGTCATCGGCCTGCTCATTTTCGCCGGTTCGCGGCGCACGGAACTCAAGTTCGGGGAAAAAATCGGCATCGTGGAGGTCTCCGGGGCCATCGCCGACGCCCGCGAGACGATGGACATCCTCAAGCGTTTCCGGGAGGACGACACCATTCGGGCGGTGGTGGTGCGCGTGAATTCGCCGGGCGGCGCGGTGGGGCCCTCCCAGGAGATCTACCGCGAGATCCGCAAGACCGCTCAGGCCAAGAAAGTGGTAGCCTCGCTGGGAGCCGTAGCGGCCTCGGGCGGGTATTACATTGCCGCGGCCTGCGACGGCATTGTCTCCAACCCCGGCACCCTGACCGGCAGCATCGGTGTCATCATGGGCTACACCAACATTCGAGGCCTGCTGGACAAGATCGGGCTGTACCCGGTGGTCATCAAGAGCGGCAAGTACAAGGACATCGGGTCGCCGGTGCGCGAGATGACGCCCGAGGAGCGACGCATCCTGGAAGACTTCGCCGACCAGGTCCACGGCCAGTTCATCCGGGACGTGGCCCAGGGGCGCGCTCTGGCGGTGGACAAGGTGCGGAAGGTGGCCGACGGGCGCATCTTCTCGGGACAGGAAGCCCAAAAGCTGGGGTTGGTGGACCGGCTGGGCAACCTGGACGACGCCGTCGCCTGGGCTGCCGAGATGGCCGGCCTAAAGGGCGACGTCCAGACCGTGCGCGAACCGAAGGAGAAGTACCCCTGGTTGCGCTACGTCACCGAAACCGCGACCCGGCAGCTGGCCGCCGCCATTCACAACCATGCCGTCTACGCCGGCTATCTCTACCCGGGACCGCCCTCGGACTGAAAAACGGGGTCGGTGGCGTGGCGGGGCGCCGGGAACGTCGGGCTACAGGAAACTGCTGACGTCGCCGAGGCCCACACGGATCACCTCCGGCGTGTCGCCGATAAGCGAGATCACGCTGGAGGGTTCCCCCGGCACCGGGCCGCCGTCGATGACCAGGTCGATGCGTTTTCCGAACATATCGTGGATCAGCGAGGGGTCCTCCAGCTGGACGCCGTCGGGCGTCTTGGCGCTGGTGGAGATGACCGGGTTTCCCAGGGCGCGCACCAGGTCCAGGCAGATGGGGCTGTCCGGGACGCGGATGCCGGCCGTGCGGCGGCGGGTCAGCATGATCTTGGGCACCAGTTTGGTGCCCTCCAGGATGAAGGTGTAGGGGCCGGGCAGGAGACGCCGCATGGTCTTGTAGGCGTAGTTGGTTACTTTGGCGTAGCGGCTGATGTTTTTCAGCGACGAGCAGATGAAGCTGAAGGGCTTGTTGCGGTTCCGCTGCCGGATCTGGTATATCTTCTGTATGGCGCGCTTGTTCATGATGTCGCAGCCGATGCCGTAGTAGGTATCGGTGGGATAGGCGATGATGCCGCCGCGCTGCAACACCTCGATGACCTTGTGGATGAGGCGTGCTTGGGGATTGACGGGGTTGATCTTGATGAGCATGGATCCTGCCGCCCTTTCTGAAGATTCCGCCGGGTTAAAGACTGCAACCCTATAGTCCAGTGTCGGGATTGTCAACAACCGCTTTCGCGGCTGCACAGGGCAATCGCAGGGAACTATCGGCATGATTGATGCCGAAGCCCTTCCTTGGGTGCGTACCTCTGGGTTCGAGGGGCGGGCAGGCATCGGCGGCGCGCAGGTGGAGAACCGACGGGAAAAGGATGCACCGGCGGCCGGAGCTTTCCCGCCGGGGCTCATGCAGCGCAGACGATATCTGTCCGGACCGGCGGGTCCGGCTGCTTTCGATTGCCCTGCGCGGTTGCCGCTGTCAGCCATGACACTGCCCGTTTCCAAAAGCGGACACCTGGCAGCTGACCGTTCCTAAATAATGATTGCGCATCGGGGGGGCATCTGCTATGGGCAGGGCAATCCGATATCGGCACTTTTTGCGGTGCCGATGCCGGACCTCCACCCGGGGTGCACCGCAATCAATACAACCGACCGATTTTTCCTGCGGAGGGGAAAACCCATGCTGAAACTGCCGATCGAAGAGGCCTATTCCTTTGACGACCTGCTGCTGCTGCCGGGCTACTCCGACGTTCTGCCCAGGGACGTCGACGTGCGCACCCGGCTGACGCGCAATCTGGAGCTTAATATCCCCATCGTCAGCGCCGCCATGGACACGGTTACCGAGGCGCGTACGGCCATCTGCATGGCCCGCGAGGGCGGCATCGGTTTCATCCACCGCAACATGAGCGTCGAGAGCCAGGTGCGTGAGGTGGACAAGGTCAAAAAATCCGAGAGCGGCATGATCGTGGATCCCATTACCATTCACCCGGACCAGCTTATTTCCGAGGTGCTGGAACTCATGAAGCAGTACCGCATCTCGGGGCTGCCGGTCAAAAAGGGCGACCAGCTGGTGGGTATCGTGACCAACCGCGACCTGCGCTTCGAAACCAACCTCGAAAAGAGGGTCTCCGAGGTGATGACCAGGGACAATCTGGTCACCGTCTCCGAGGGCATCTCGCTGGAAGAATCCAAGAAGATGCTCCACAAGCACCGCATTGAGAAGCTGCTGGTGGTGGACCGCCGCGGGCGGCTGACCGGCCTGATCACCATCAAGGACATCGAGAAAATCAAGAAATTTCCCAACGCCTGCAAGGACGCCATGGGCCGGCTGCGGGTGGGCGCCGCCATCGGCGTGGGACCGGACATGGAGGAGCGCACCGCCGGGCTGCTGGAAGCCGGCGCCGACGTCATCGTCATCGACACCTCCCACGGCCACTCGCGCAACGTGCTCGAGGCGGTGCGTTTTCTGAAGCAGAACTTCCCCGACATTGAGCTGATCGCCGGCAACGTGGGCCGCGGCGAGGGGGCGCGCGACCTGATCAAGGCCGGCGTGGACGGTGTCAAGATCGGCATCGGCCCGGGCTCCATTTGCACCACCCGCATCGTGGCCGGCGTGGGCGTGCCCCAGGTCAGCGCCATCATGGGCTGCGTCGAGGCCTGCGCCGAGGCCGACGTGCCCATGATCGCCGACGGCGGCATAAAGTACTCCGGCGACATCACCAAGGCCATCGCGGCCGGCGCCCACTCGGTGATGATCGGCAGCCTGTTCGCCGGCACCGAAGAGAGCCCCGGGGAGACCATCCTGTTCCAGGGCCGCAGCTACAAAGTCTACCGTGGTATGGGCTCCCTGGAGGCCATGAAAAAGGGCAGCAAGGACCGCTACTACCAGACCGAGCAGGCCGAGGACGACAAACTGGTGCCCGAGGGCATCGTCGGGCGGGTTCCCTACCGCGGGTCCCTCTCGGCCAACCTGCTGCAGCTGATAGGCGGCCTCAAGGCCGGCATGGGTTACGTGGGCTGCCGCACCATCTCGGAGCTGCGCGAGAAGGCGCGTTTCGTCAAGATATCGGCCGCGGCCTGCGCGAGAGCCACGTCCACGACGTCATCATCACCAAGGAAGCGCCCAACTACCGGCTGGAGTGACGCCGGCCGGGCCCCTCCGCGCGGCAATCACCACCGGACGCCACCAATGGCGCGGGCGCATCGGCCCCGCGCCTTGTCGGGTTTATTTCTTGATGTGCCCCTCCGGGGCCGCCTAATTCCCCGCCGCCCGGCGGGACAGGATCTCTGAACCATGGCCGAATCCCAGACCCCCTTCGTTCACCTGCATGTGCACACCGAGTACAGCCTGCTCGACGGCGCCATCCGCATTGATGCCCTCCTGAAGCAGGCCGCCGAATACGGCATGGAGGCTGTGGCCCTCA
>Ga0256835_1001304_pt1 | contig 15289 bp, 12 predicted proteins | sample PIR30metaG_FD_185972 | JGI IMG/M metagenome (GOLD analysis project Ga0256835, IMG submission 185972) | Hydrothermal vent microbial communities from East Pacific Rise, Pacific Ocean - PIR-30 | ecosystem: Environmental > Aquatic > Marine > Hydrothermal vents | place: Pacific Ocean: East Pacific...
CGGGATGACAAAGGTTTCGCCATAGGTGTTGTTGAACTTGATGGCGATATCTCGGGCCACCTCGAGATGCTGTTTCTGGTCCTTGCCCACCGGCACCACATCGGCCTGGTAGAGAAGGATATCCGCGGCCATGAGCACCGGATAGGCGAACAGGCCGTGGCTGGGCGAAATGCCTTTGGCAATCTTATCCTTGTAGGAGTGGCACCGCTCCAGAAGTCCCATGGGCGTGAGGGTGGAGAGTACCCACATCAGTTCGCAGACCTCAGGCACGTCTGACTGGACCCAGAAGGTGCAACGATCAGGATCAAGGCCCAGAGCGAGAAAGTCTGCCGCCGCCTCCAGGGTGCCCTGGCGCAGTTTGTCGCGGTCATGAACTGTGGTCAGGGCGTGCAGATCAACGATGAAGACAAAAAGGTCTGATGATTCCATGTTGGCGATCATGGTTTTCATCATGCCGAAATAGTTGCCTATATGGAGCTGGCCAGAGGGCTGGATGCCGGAGAGTACGCGTTTCATGTTTGTTGTCTTTGTGTTGTAATTCTTCTTGATGAGGATTGCCTGTGATAAACAGACGGCCAGAAAGATAAACCAAAACACAAAAAAAGGGGAGTGCGGATTTGCATCCGCACTCCCCTTGGGGTGGTTTTTTTCAGTTCTGGCTAATTACACCTCTTCAAAATCGGCATCGACCACGTCATCGTCGTCATTGCCGCCAGAAGAAGCGCCAGCTCCGGCTGCTCCTGCCGCGCCTGCACCAGCAGCGCCCGCTGCTCCGGCACCTGCTGCGCCGCCAGCCGCACCGCCGCCGCCCTGCTGTGACGACTGCGCATACATCAGCTCAGCCAGCTTATGCGATGCCTGGGTCAGCTTATCAGTGGCTGCCTTGATGGCCTCGATGTCATCACCCTCGGCTGCCTTTTTCAGGTTCTCGATCTCACGCTCCACATTGGCCTTGGTCTCGGCGTCAACCTTGTCACCAAGCTCGGTCAGGCTCTTCTGGGTCATGTGGATCATGGAGTCGGCATTGTTCTTGGCCTCGACCAGCGCCTTGCGCTTCTTGTCTTCCTCGGCATGGAGCTCGGCATCCTTTTTCATCTTCTCGATCTCTTCCTCGGTCAGACCAGAGGAAGCAGTGATCTTGATGGACTGCTCCTTGCCCGTGCCCTTGTCCTTGGCCGAAACATGCAGGATACCGTTGGCATCCAGATCAAAGGTAACCTCGATCTGGGGCACGCCACGCGGCGCCGGTGGAATATCGGTCAGCTCAAAGCGGCCAATGGTTTTGTTGTCCGCCGCCATCTCGCGCTCACCCTGGAGCACATGAATGGACACTGCGGGCTGGTTGTCGGCCGCAGTCGAGAATATCTCGCTCTTCTTGGTCGGAACCGTGGTGTTCTTCTCGATCAGCTTGGTCATAACGCCGCCCAGGGTCTCGATACCGAGCGAAAGCGGGGTAACGTCGAGGAGCAGTACGTCCTTGACATCGCCCATGAGCACGCCGCCCTGGATAGCAGCACCAATGGCAACCACCTCATCCGGGTTCACACCCTTGTGCGGTTCCTTGCCAAAGATTTCCTTGACCTTTTCCTGAACCTTGGGCATCCGGGTCTGGCCACCGACCAGGATAACCTCGTTGATGTCGGATGCGGACAGGCCGGCATCCTTGAGCGCGGTCTCGCACGGTCCCACGGTACGCTCGATCAGGTCTTCGACCAGGCTTTCCAGCTTGGCCCGGGTCAGTTTGATATTGAGATGCTTGGGACCGCTGGCATCCGCTGTGATAAAGGGCAGATTGATGTCGGTCTCCATGGCCGTGGACAGCTCTTTCTTGGCCTTTTCCGCCTCTTCCTTGAGCCGCTGCAGGGCCATGTTGTCATTGCGCAGGTCAATGCCCTGCTCACGCTTGAACTCGTCGGCCAGCCAGTTGACAATGCGCATGTCAAAGTCCTCGCCGCCGAGGAAGGTATCGCCATTGGTGGACTTGACCTCGAAGACGCCGTCACCGATTTCCAGGATCGAAACGTCAAAAGTACCGCCGCCCAGGTCAAATACGGCAATTTTTTCTTCGGTTTTCTTGTCCAGACCGTAGGCCAGGGCCGCAGCCGTGGGCTCGTTGATGATACGTTTCACCTCCAGGCCCGCGATCTTGCCGGCATCCTTGGTGGCCTGGCGCTGGGAGTCGTTGAAGTAGGCCGGTACGGTGATAACCGCCTCGGTCACAGGCTCGCCAAGATACTCCTCGGCGGTCTGTTTCATCTTGCCCAGGATCATGGCCGAAATCTCGGCCGGTGAATATGTCTTGCCATCCACCTCGACCATGGCATCGCCATTGGGGCCTTCCACGATTTTGAACGGGCTGATCTCGATGGATTTCTGTACCTCGGGATCGGTGAACTTACGTCCGATCAGCCGTTTGACGGCAAAGACGGTCCGGTTCGGGTTGGTGACCGCCTGGCGCTTGGCCACCTGGCCGACCAGCCGCTCGCCGCTGTCAGTGAACGCGACCACAGAAGGTGTGGTGCGGTTACCTTCGCTGTTCTCTATTACCTTGGGCTCGCCGCCTTCCATGACGGCGACGCATGAGTTGGTGGTTCCCAGATCAATTCCTATTATTTTCCCCATGATTCTATCTCCTATCTCCTTTTATTCTCTTTGGTCTCAGCGTATCGCTGGTGTCTGATTCAGTGTTTGTTTTCTTCATGGCCAGCCGCTTGTGTTCCACTGGAACGATGTCGAGTATGCGTATAAGCGGCCTGCTTTCTTCTGCCCTTGTACAATGTGCATGATTATGCGTTTGTCAAGGGCAGAATTCTATGAATTTTCACCGCTGGAAACAACGACCTGCGCATGCCGCAGCACCCGGTCCTTGAAGCGGTATCCCTTGGCAAACTCCTTGAGTACATGGTTGGCCGGCACCTCGTCGCTGGCCTCCATGGTCAAGGCATCCATTTCATCCGGATTAAAGGGTTGGCCCACCGAATCAATGGGCTTGACATCGAACTTTTCCAGCACGGATAACAGTCCCTTGTAGGTCAGCTCGATGCCCTCAAGCATGGATTCCAGCTTCTGCTCGGGATCTCCGGTTTCGGCCCGCCCCTGTTCCAGAGCCCGTTCCAGATTGTCTACAGTGGCAAGCAGTTCGCGCAGGATATTTTCGCCCGCGTACTTGACCATTTTTTCCTTTTCCCGCTCCATGCGTTTTTTGTAGTTATCCGCATCAGCGGCAACGCGAAGCAACTGCTCCTTGGTCTTGTCAAGTTCTGCCTGCAGACTTTCCGTCTCGCCGCTCTTTTCGGCGCCATCCTGCGCGTTTTCTCCCTCCGCATCAAGATTGCCGGAGCGGGCAGCTTCTTCCCGCAGTTCGCGTTCCTGTTGTTCTTCCCTTTTTTTCTTTCCCACTGGTATCCACTCCTGTTGAGGTTATTTGTTGTTTCGACGTGATTGATTACATGTCAGAGCCGGCATGCGCCGGACCGCATGTTTGTTTTCTGACTGTTTTTATTGTCGTGCGAGAACAATAAGTATGCCCCATGACAGTGTCAAGGGGCGGCGCAGCGGTTATGGTCCTGAAAAATGAAACAAATTACCCGAAAGGGATCAGGCGAAAGTTGACAATGGCGGGAAAGAAAAGACCACCATTTCCCTATGGGCGATGCCGGTGGAAAAAGTGATCAGGCGGTACTGTTTCAGGAATCCAGATACTGGTTTATGGCCTGGGATATGGTGGTGAAAATTTTGATGAATTCCTGTTCATCACGCTCCAGAAGGGTGATGCGGAAACCCTGCAGCTCGGTGGCAAACGAAGAAAGCGGCACCACGCAGACTCCGGTGGAGGCGAGCAGATAGTAGACAAACCGTTTGTCCAGGGAGACATCCGGCCCTGAGACCAGGTTTTCGACAGTTTTCCGCACTTCGTCATTTTCAATGGGCAGGGTCTGCTCATGGGTGAGCACTCCATCCAGGAAGGCAGCGCTCATGTAAAAGGCGCCATTGGTCCGGTTGACGACCAGTTGTTTGTTTTCCTTGAGGATATCGTAGGCGATGTTGGAGTAGCGCTCGTAACGCCGGATGCGTTCATCCAGGTAATGCTGATACTCTGGATGCTGTTTGATGCGCGGCAGCACCACCTGGGGCAGGGTAGTGGAGCAGACCTCGAGCATCTTGGCGTTGAGGATCGATTTGACATAGGTCTCGAACATGGGATCACGATGACCGTTGTACACTTCGATCCAGCCGCAGCGGCCGCCCGGCCAGGGCATCTCCTTTGAGGTGCCGCGCATGCACAGGGCCGGCACCCTGTCGCCGATCACCGTACAGAGCGGCGCGGCCACGGTGCCGTTATAGGTAATATTCTGATAGACCTCGTCGCAGATGATGAACAGGTCGTTTTTCTCGCAGATTTCGACAATGGCCCGGATCACCTCGGCTGGATACACCGCTCCGGTGGGATTGTCCGGGTTGATGACAAGGATACCGGCCACGGCCGGGTTGTATTTGATGTGATTTTCAATATCCTCGAGATCCGGATACCAGAGGTTGTTGGGATCGAGGATGTAGGTCACGGGCTGGTCGCCGGCGTGGGCGGCCTCGGCCGAGGAATGGGTGGTATAGCTCGGCGTGGGCACGATCACGCGGGCCGTGCGCTTGAGAAAACCGAACACCTTGGAGATGGCATCGCCGAGGCCGTTGAAAAAGATGATATCCTCGGCGTCGATCTGGGCGCCGCCCATGCTGTTGGTTTCCTCGGCAATATACTGGCGGGTTTCCAGGACGCCCTTGGTGGGGCTGTAACCATAGGTGGAACTGTCCCGTACCGCTTCGGCAACGATATCTTTCATCCAGGCCGGGATTTCTTCACCCTTGGCAATGGGATCACCAATGTTTTCCCAGTTGACCCGGACACCAAGATCCTGCAGCCTGGTGCCGACATTGACGATGTTTCGGATTTCATAGGTCAGCTCGCCGGCCCCTATGTGAAGGATATCTGTCCGCATTGTCTTGTTCCTGTTCCCGCTCTACGTACCACGCATCATATCAAATTGAGAATTTTCCGGGATGATTCTACGGCAACCACCGGAAAGAAAACCTCTGCCTCATACCACAGGAAAACACCTCCGTCAACTGGCCCTGTTTGATGCCTGCGGCTTTCATTCCCCTTGTTGTCCCGGCGGACGGGATGCGGGTGACTGATTTTCCTGGTCGCGCTGATAGCTTTTTAATTTATTCAGCAATGTTTTTCTGGTGATTTGCAAGCGGCGTGCCGCTTCACTTCTGTTGCCGCCGGTCTCTTCCAGGGTTTTCAGGATCAGGGCCTTTTCCGCCTCTTTCAAGGTTGCCGGCCGTTCGTTTTCTTCAGGAGCGTTACGGTCAGCCCAGCGCTGGATAGTGAGCGGCAGGCCATTGACATCCAGATATTCGCCGCGCATGAGAATGATGCCCCGCTCAATGGCGTTTTCCAGTTCCCGTACATTGCCCGGCCAGGGGTAGCGATTGAGGATATCCATGCATTCCGGTGTGATGCCAGCCACCTGCCGGTTGTTTTTCCGGGCGAATTCCTGGACAAAGTATTCGGCGAGCAGGGGGATGTCGCCTTTTCGTTCCCGCAGGGCAGGCACGTCAAGAACCACCACATTGAGCCTGTAGAAAAGATCCTCGCGGAAGTTGCCCTTCTGCACCTCCTCCTCCAGATCGCGGTTGGTGGCAGCAATGATGCGTGCGTCAACGGCAAGGGTTTCCTGGCCGCCCACCCGTTGCAGTTCATGTTCCTGGAGGACCCGCAGCAGTTTGGCCTGCATGGCCGGTGAAGTTTCACCGATTTCATCAAGGAAAAGGGTACCGCCCTGGGCCTGGATAAAACGGCCTTCGCGGCGCCGGTCAGCCCCGGTAAAAGCTCCTTTTTCATGACCGAACAGCTCGGATTCGAGCAGGTTCTCGGCAAGGGCCGCGCAGTTGACCTTGATGAACGGCCCTGCGCTGCGCAGACTTTTATGGTGCAGGGCCGAGGCAACCAGTTCCTTGCCAGTGCCCGACTCACCGGTGATGAGCACCGTGGCCTCGGTGGGAGCCACCTGCAGAATCAGGTCCCAGAGTTCGCGCATGGATTCGGATGCGCCGACGATCTGGTCCTGTTCGCCAAAGGGTTCGCCGGAAAGGGTTGGTGCCTGTGGTTTTTTCCGGTGCCCCATGGCCACTTCCAGGGTCTGGCGCAGCCGATCAAAATCAAGCGGTTTGGTCAGATAATCATGGGCCCCTTGTTTGATTGCCGCCACAGCCGAATCCACAGAAGAGTAGGCCGTCATTATGATGACGGGGATGGCCGGATTGATGGTATGAATTTTTTTCAGGGCCTCCATACCGTCCATGGTGGTCATGCGCACATCCATCAGCACCGCGTCAAATGGCCCTTCCTCCACTGCCGCGACCGCTGTGGTGCCGTCGTCCGCCTCTACGCTTTCCCAGCCCCATTCACCAAACAGGGTGGAAAGCATGTAACGGTGAACCTGCTCATCGTCAACAATGAGTATGCGTGCCTTGGGGCGATCCATAATGTGTCAGCGCTTCGTTGAAAGGCAATAAATTCGTGTCGGGGATGCGGTGATTGTCCTGATGGGGTAGAGTCGCATCAAAATACCTGTTTTGTATCGTACCTGCAATGAAACGTCCAGTGCAAACACAACATTTACTTGAAATCCAAAAGATTATCACCGGTGGCATGGGACTGGCCCGCCTGGCGAACTCCAAGGTTGTCATGGTGCCCCATGTTCTCCCTTCGGAGCAGGTGCTGGCGGGGGAATTGAAACAACACAGGAGTTATGTCGAAGCCATTCCATTGGAAATCGTCCGGCCTTCACCTGACCGGCGGCTGCCGCCCTGCGCGCTGTCTGGTCAGTGCGGCGGCTGTCATCTGCAGCATGCAGTATATTCCTCGCAACTGGCCATCAAAGAGGAAATCGTTCGGGAAATGCTTGTCCGGGCAGGTCTTGAAGCGGCAAAAGGTGTTCGACCTGTGCTGGCTTCTCCCGCAGAACTGCACTACCGGCATAAAGTGCGCCTGCATTGTGGTCGGGACGGCCAAATGGGTTTTCATCGGGCCAAAACACATGAACTGATCCCGGTGTCTTCGTGCCCGCTTGCCTGTCATTGCCTCAATGATACCCTGGCCCGGCTGGCAGCCATTGACGCTGGCGCCCTTTTTTCAGAATTTGAACTGCATTGTTCACCCTCTGACGGCACGGTAAGCGCATTGTTGCACCTGAAAAAAAGAGGACAACAGGTTGACCAGGACAGGCTTGGCCAGATCAGAAAACAGGGCGGACTTGCCGGGATCGCTCTGTGCCGGGGCAGGCGGATTGAACCTGTCGGCAACTGGCATGTCCTGCGCCAGGATTTTTCTCTGGCCGGACACGCCTATTCCCTGCAATGGGATTGCCGTTCATTTTTTCAGGTCAATCCCCGACAGAATGAACAGCTTGTCAGCCTGGTGCTGGAACTGGCTGGCGAGATTTCCGGCAAAAAGGTGCTGGATCTTTACTGCGGCATGGGTAATTTCACCATTCCCCTTGTTCTGGCCGGAGCAGAGGCGCATGGTGTTGAAGTCAATCCGCATGCGATCCGGGCAGCGGCGGCCAATGGTGAACGGGCCGCATGTGGTGGACAGGCCAGGTTCACGGCCACTGATGTGGGAAAATTTGTTCACTCGTTTGATCGGGCTAAACCGGATCTCATTCTTGTCGATCCCCCGCGGCAGGGTTTGACGGGAATTGCCGCCGGGGTTGCCACGATCGGCGCGGAGCAGATTATCTATATTTCCTGTGATCCCGCCACACTGTTTCGGGATTTGAAGATCATCGTGGAGCAGGGGTATGACCTGGTTGTCGTGCAGCCGGTTGATATGTTTCCTCAGACCGCCCACATTGAAACCGTGGCCCTTCTGGAAAAAAATTGACATCCCCATCCGATCGCACTACTTATGATACCTTGCCCTGCATAATGTGTAACAAGATTCTCCCTGGCAATTGTTTTCGAATTGTTTTCAGGAAAAAATTGAGGTTTTTACCATGACATCCGCCACTGCCGACCAGTTTACGGCAGACGGACTGCCGGTCCTGATCGGCTCAGTCCCCCTGACTGACCATGCCGAAGCACTGGAATGGATTTTTGCCGCTACGCCGGAAATTCCGCTTTGGCCTCAGTTGCCCCATAATCCTCTTGAGCAGATGATGCCCCAGTTCAGCGAAGGCATTCCCTGTATTGTGGAAGAGGAGATTGACACTCCGGAAGGCCGGCTTGTTTTTGATATTTCCAGGCCCGGTTTTGAAGAGGCCATGCTGGCCTTTTATGAAGAATATCTTGCGGTCCTGGAAGATCCGACATTACTTGATTCGTCCCGGTTTGCCGTCTCCAGACAGCGGGCCGAGGGGTTGTATCTTTTCTGCGAAGCAGTGGCCGGCCGCCAGGAGCTGCGGGCGACCAAGGGCCAGGTGACCGGGCCATTCACCATGCTGACCGGCATCAAGGACCGGGCCGGCCGGGCCGGCTATTTTGATGAGACTGTCCGTGATATGGTGATCAAGGGGATTGCCATAAAAGCGGCCTGGCAGACCAGGATGCTGGCCCAAGCCGCTGACGTTCCGGTACTGATGTTTATTGATGAACCTGCCCTGGCCGGGCTGGGCTCCTCCGCCTTTATCAGCGTCACCGATGAAGAGATCAGGGATATGATCAACGAGGTGGCCGATGCGGTCCATCAGGCCGGCGGCCTGGCTGGCATCCATGTCTGCGCCAATACCAACTGGTCGATTCTGCTTGGCTCCAATATTGATATCATCAGTTTTGACGCGCACGGTTTTTTTGATCGCATGGCCGCGTTGAAACAAGAGGTTGCCGCCTTTCTTGACCGGGGTTCCATCATTGCCTGGGGCGGCGTGCCAACATCGCGCGTTGAGGACATAGAACAAGAAACTGTTAATTCGCTGACCGGGATGTTCAAACGTCAGATGGCCACCTTTACCGGTCCGGAGCGGGACATGGCAGCCCTGCTCTCGCAAACGCTGATTACGCCGAGTTGCGGCACTGGTTCTCTTCCCGAGGCAGCTGCGCAGCGGGTCCTTTCCCTGACCAGGGAAACGGCGTCCGCCCTGCGTGGTGAATATCTCTGATTACTTTTCTATTCGTCAACCTGATAGTTTTATGAATAACGAAAACCAACTCATCAAGGCCCGTCGTGAAAAGGCGGACAAGCTGGCCGAAAGCGGGGTTGCCCTGTTCAGCAACAGTTTCCGTGATCCGCAACCCATCCGTGAGCTGTTGCCGCGCGGCGAAACCCTGGCCCCTGAATCGCACGAACAGGACGGCGGCTCCTACCGGGTGGCTGGCCGGATCATGTCTTTGCGCAAGTTTGGTAAGGCCGCCTTTTTCCATATCCAGGACAGCAGCGGCCGCATCCAGGTCTATGTGCGCCGGGATCTGCTTGGTGATGAGGAATTTGCCCGTTTCAAGAAGTTTGACGTGGGCGATATTGTCGGCGTGACCGGCAAGCTGTTCAAGACCAAGACTGGCGAGCTTTCCATCGAGGCCGCCAGCCTGCAGATGATCACCAAATCGCTGCGGCCCCTGCCTGAGAAGTTTCACGGGCTCACCGATGTGGAAACCCGCTATCGGCAGCGTTACGTGGATTTGATCGTCAATCCAGAGGTGCGGGAAACGTTTCGTAAACGGGTGGAGATCATCCGCCTGATCCGCGAGTTTTTCACCAACCGCGGATTTCTCGAGGTGGAAACGCCCATGATGCAGCCCGTGCCCGGGGGTGCCACGGCCCGGCCCTTCAAGACCCATCACAATGCCCTGGACATGGATCTGTATCTGCGGATCGCGCCGGAACTGTATCTGAAACGGCTGCTGGTGGGCGGTTTTGAGCGGGTCTTCGAGATCAACCGTAACTTCAGAAACGAGGGGCTGTCCACCCGCCACAATCCCGAGTTCACCATGCTTGAGTTTTATCAGGCATATGCCACCTATGAGGATCTGATGGACCTCACCGAAGAGCTGATCTCCTGGCTCGCCTATGAGGTGACCGGCTCCATGCAGATTACCTACCAGGGCGTGGAGGTTGACCTGTCGCCGCCCTGGCAGCGCTATACCATGGATGAATCCCTGGTGGCCGTGGCTGGCATTGACGAGGCGATCCTGCAGGATGAGGCCGCGGTCAAGACCCTGGCTACGGAAAAGGGTATCCAGCTGCCCGAAGGGGCAGGTATCGGCAAGGCAAAGACCGAGCTTTTTGAGCTGCTGGTCGAGGAAAAGCTGATCAATCCTACCTTTATCACCAGCTATCCCACCGAGGTGTCACCACTGGCCCGGCGCAATGAGGAAGATCCCACGGTCACGGACCGGTTTGAGCTTTTTATTACCGGCCGCGAAATCGCCAATGCCTTTTCCGAGCTCAATGATCCCACTGACCAGTATGAGCGTTTTGCCAAACAGATTGCCGAGCGGGGCGATGACGAGGAAATCCATCCTGAGCTGGACCACGATTATGTGCGCGCCCTGGAATATGGCATGCCTGCGGCAGCAGGGGAGGGAATTGGCATTGACCGGCTGGTCATGCTGCTTACCGATTCGCCCTCGATCCGCGATGTGATCCTTTTTCCCCATCTGAAGCCCGAAGCTGCGGGCGTGGCAAAGAAGAAAAAAAAGGAAAAGAAGAAAAAATAAGATAATTTTTCGGGAGAAAGAATGCGTTATCTGCTGCTGTCCATGATCCTTGTCTGTTTTTCAGTCCCGGTTATTGCGGCGCAAAGCACCAGTCGGGAGAACTGCGCATCTGCCATGACCATGTACTGCACCATGTGTCATTCCACAGAGCGCATCTGCAAAGGCCTCAAGACCTTTGATGGCCAGGGCTGGACCAGGGTGCTCAAAAAGATGGGCGAGGAGAGTGACGATATCGACGACAAGGTGCAGAAGATGGTGCACGCCTGTCTGATGGACATGCAGCCCGGCGACCAGATTGTCTGCCAGGACAGCAAATAATGGTTATGGAGCGGAATAAGGGCCGAATAACGATCGGGACGGTCCGGGCAGGGACGCAGGGTAAGCGTTGCCTATGAACTTTGAATGGTTTGTCAGCCTGCGCTATCTGCGGGCCAAACGCAAGCAGAAGTTTATCTCGCTCATTTCGGTGATCTCGGTGCTGGGCGTCATGGTCGGGGTCATGGCGCTCATTGTGGTTCTCTCCGTGTACACCGGCTTTACCGAAGGGCTCAGGGATCAGATCATCGGCATCAACGCCCATGTCCTGGTGCAGAGTTATAAGGGAGCAATTACCCGGCCTCAATCCGTTCTTGAGAAAATTAAAACCGTACCCGGAGTGGCAGCTGCCACTCCGGTCATTTATGGCCAGGCTCTGGTCAGTTCCGGCCGCAGTTCAACGGGCATCAGCCTGCGCGGCATTGATCCGGAAACAGCCGGCCGGGTGCTGGCCATCGAGCAAAAGATCAAGGCAGGGGATTTTCATTCTTTACAGGGCAACGATGGTCTGCCAGCTGTTATTCTCGGCATTGAGCTTGCCCGCCAGCTCCATGTAACCGTTGGCGGCAAGATCCGTGTTATTTCTCCCAATGGACCACTTTCCCCCATGGGCATCCTGCCCAGAGTGCTCACCTGTCGGGTGAGCGGTCTCTTTGAAACCGGTATGTTCGAGTATGATTCATCCATTGGTTTTACCAGTCTGGCAACAGCCCGTTCACTGACCGGCCTGGATCGCGGCGTGCATGGCATTGAGGTGCGCGTCAGTGAAGTGGACCGGGCTGACCAGGTGGCGCGTGCGATTAAAACGGCGCTGGGTCCCATGTTTTCGGTCCGCGACTGGATGCAGATCAACAAGAATCTCTTTGCCGCGCTGAAGCTGGAAAAGGTGGGGATTTTCATTGCCCTGGATTTGATCGTGCTGGTGGCGGCGCTCAATATCATCAGTGCTCTGGTCATGGTGGTCATGGAAAAGAAACGTGATATCGCCATCCTCAAATCCATGGGCGCCACCAACGCATCCATTATCCGTATCTTCTTTTACCAGGGTGCGGTGATCGGCGCCATCGGTACGACCCTCGGTACTCTGGCCGGACTGGCCCTGTGCTGGCTGTTGAAAACCTATCCCATCATCGAACTGCCGCGCAACGTCTATCCCATGTCCACCATGCCGATCAAGGTTGTGCCTGTGGATGTGACAGTGATCGCCTTGTCCGCCATGCTCATCACCCTGGCCGCTACCCTCTATCCCTCATGGCAGGCGGCGCGGGTACGTCCTGCAGAGGCGTTGAGCTATGAGTAGGAAGGTGCCGCTGCTGGCAGCCACAGGGATCCGCAAGGGATTTGGCCATGGGAATGGTCGGGTCGAGGTGTTGCGAGGAGTTGATCTTGAGGCCTGTCCGGGAGAAATGAGCGCCATTGTCGGCGCGTCCGGCTCAGGAAAAACCACCCTGTTGCAGATTCTCGGTACCCTGGATGCGCCGGACGAGGGCGAGCTTCTCTTTGCAGGCCAGTCTCTGCTCGGCCTGCCGGAAAAGGAGCTTGCCCGTCACCGCAACCGCAATATCGGCTTTATCTTTCAGTTTCACCATCTTCTGCCCGAATTTTCCGCCCTGGAAAACGTGATGATGCCCGGCCGGATCAGTGGCCAGCCTGAAGAGGTAATACGTCATCACGCCAGACGCCTGCTTGACCGGGTTGGCCTGACACATCGGCTTGATCATCGTCCCGGCGAGTTGTCAGGCGGGGAACAACAGCGGGTGGCCCTGGCCAGGGCCCTGGTACTGGAACCAGCTTTGTTGCTCGCCGATGAACCCACCGGCAACCTGGACTCCATCAGTGGTCAGGCGGTTTTTGCACTGCTTGCCGAACTTTGTCGCTCCCTGGGGTTATGTGTGATCATGGTCACCCATAATCAGGAGCTCGCCGGCCAGATGGACAAAACGTTGTCTCTCTGCGATGGGCAGCTTGTATAAATCCATTGTTACGCAAACAATTTCCCTGGGAAAATACATTGTGTCGCCAAATTGACACAAGTAGTGCATGTATGGTAAGCTTTTGGTAAGTATGTGTCGGTAAGGCATGGGCAGGGATTCTTTTTTCCATTCGATCATTGTCCATTTACAATCAATTTTTGTCCTTCACGGTAGACATTGCCATGGATCTCTTTGCGCACCTGCCCTGTCCCGCCCTGATCCTGACGGAAGATTTCACCATTGCCCGAGCCAACAGCGCTGCCTGTGCTCTTTTCGGTATAACCAAGCATGACGAGGGCACTCTGCCCCTGTCCCGGTTATGTCGGCAAGCTCTCGCGTCAGAACTTCAGAAAGCGGTTTTTTCACTTGATGTGCAGACAGGCAAGATCAAGCGAACCATGGATATGTGCAACCTGGAAGATCGTCCGATGACGGTTGGGGCGTGTTTGAACAGGGTTGAGCAGGATCAGGCGCTGATGCTGCTCACCGAGCACGAGGAAGATCGTTCCTGCACCCCGGGTTGTCGAAAACTGCGCCTGCTTGAAGCCCAGTATCAGAACAATCCCGCCGGTATTCTTCTGGTTGATGCCGAGATGCGCATGCTCTCCTTTAATCGTCGTTTTGTCGAAATGTGGAATATACCCGATGAGGTGCAGCTCAAGCGTGATGATAAGGAAAGCCTGCGGATGGTACTGGATCAGGTAGAGGACAGTGAAAGCTTCATGGCAAGGGTCCATGAGCTGTATGAAAGCCCCCAGGCAACAGGAACCGATGAGGTAAAGCTCAAGGACGGCCGGGTTTTTTACCGTCATTCCTTCCCTGTTTTTCAACATGATATCCATTTTGGCAGGGTCTGGTATTTTCTCGATATTACGTCTCTCAAAGCGGCCCAACGCAAGATCGTCCGCCAGCAGAAATTTCAGAAGGCCATTCTCGAACACATCCAGGATGGGATTGTCGCCTGTAATGCCCGCGGTCAACTGATTACGTTTAATCGGGCCAGCAGGGAAATCCACGGTTGTGATCTTGTCCAGGTCCCTCAACAGGACTGGAGCCGGTATTATCAGCTCTATCACCGGGATGGGGTTTCTCCCCTGGGAATTGATGAAGTTCCCCTCATTCGTGCTTTTAACGGGGAAGAGGTCTGTAATTTCGAGATGATGGTGCGTTCCAGGGACGGTATTTTACGGGAGTTGCGCGTCAATGGACAGGCCATGTATGATAACGACGGCAATAAGCTGGGTGCGGTGGTCAGCCTGCATGACATAACAGACTTGAGGCGAGCTAACAAGCGGCTGCGTCATCTTGCCTATCATGATGCCTTGACCGGCCTGGCCAACCGACGTCTGTTTCATGACCTGCTTGGCCAGGAGCTGAAACGGGCCGAGCGGGGGAATTATCAGACAGCGGTCCTTTTTCTGGATCTGGATAACTTCAAGAAGGTTAATGACTGTTATGGTCACAGGGAAGGAGACCGTTTACTACTCCAGATGGCTACTGTCCTCCGTGTTCGATTGCGTGAATCAGACATACTCTGCCGTTGGGGAGGTGACGAATTCATTATTGCGTTACCAGAGGTGGCAGGGGGGGCTACCGCCCTGAAAGTTGCGGAAAAAATCTGCCAGGCGATTGATGAAGATATTGCATCGCGATATCAGGATTGCGAGCTGGGGGCAAGCATCGGCATCGCCCTGCATCCTGTTCATGGTCATGATCCGGACAGCCTGATCCGCCAGGCGGACATGGCCATGTATCTGGCCAAACAGCAGGGCAAGAACAGGGCCTGTCTTGTTTCGGTCGAGAGCACTTCTCTCCAGAAATTGGAGGAATCCGCTCCTCTTTGTCTGGTCAAGACAGACCCTTAATGCTGCGAACTATCGCGCTGAGATCAGCTGTTGTATTGTAGAATAATCTTGAGAATGCGGCGCACCGGCTCTGCCGCGCCCCAGAGCAACTGATCGCCGACCGAAAAGGCGCTCAGGTACTGGGGGCCCAGATTCATCTTGCGCAGCCGTCCCACTGGAATGTCCAGGGTGCCGGTCACCCGGGCCGGCGTCAGTTCGCGCAGGGTTTCTTCCTTGGTGTTGGCCACCAGATAGACCCAGTCATTCTGTTCCTCAATGGCTGCCTCGATATCGGAAAGCGGCACATCCTGGTTCAGCTTGATGGTGAACGCCTGGCTGTGACAGCGCATGGCGCCGATGCGCACGCAGCAACCGTCAATGGGGATGGGATTGTCCTCCCGGCCCAGGATTTTGTTGGTCTCGCTCACGCCCTTCCACTCTTCT
>Ga0256835_1001305_pt1 | contig 15274 bp, 17 predicted proteins | sample PIR30metaG_FD_185972 | JGI IMG/M metagenome (GOLD analysis project Ga0256835, IMG submission 185972) | Hydrothermal vent microbial communities from East Pacific Rise, Pacific Ocean - PIR-30 | ecosystem: Environmental > Aquatic > Marine > Hydrothermal vents | place: Pacific Ocean: East Pacific...
AAAAGACAATATCCCGATTGGCAAAATGTGCCATCAGTTGCTCAAGATATAACTCTCTGTCGATTCCGTCATACCGATATTCTTCTTCCCACCAGGGGTTCGATCTGTAAAAAAGAGATTCCAACTTATGATCCAATCGTACAAAATTTAGTATATTATACTATATCGTAGTACAAAAATCAATAAAAATGTTACATAGTGAGTCCTCCCGTTTAGGGTCAGGTGTCCACCCACTACTTCACCCCTCTGAATATCTTAGAGACCATCGCGGTAGAGAGCCCAAGATGCCGGGCAATCTCACCCTGGGTATAGCCATCGTCTATCGCCAGGAGTATCGCACGGTTTCTTGAAACGATCTCTTTGGTATCTTTGAAATGCTCTTTGAGTGATGTCACTCTTGCCTGCCTGAAAGTATGCTCTTCCTGGATGACAGGCTTTTTCTGTTCGGCTTCGAGGGATTGTTGCTCTTGCTTGTTGAGCGGTTTTTCCATCAGCTCCTGTATGCCCTCAAGGTGATACTCTTTTTTGAGTCGGGAATGCCGGGCACAGGGGATGATCTGCTGGCGTGGGTTGAGCAGTGTGGCCAGCAGCGTGTAGGGATACTCTCCTACCGCCTGAGCGAGTTTGGCTTTGATCGGGTTGTGCTCGATGTATCGGAACAGGGAATAGAGATACTCTTCGTTTAAGATATACCACGAGCTGTACCGTCCCTGCCAAAGGTGACCGGTACGTTTGTATTTTTTGTTGAAATAGATGGCGTAGTTGGCATTGACCTGTCGCATGAACAAAGAGAGGTTCTGTGAAGTGGTCTCAAGGAGTAGATGGTAGTGGTTGTCCATCAGACAGTAATCATGGATATTGACTTTGTAGATCTTGCAGGCTTTGCAGAGGATCTCCAGAAACATCTCTTTGTCCTCATCGCATCGGTAGACATTGGAGCGGGCGACACCTCGGTTGACGATATGGTGAAAACCATCTATATCCAGTCTGGGTTTGCGTGCCATGGGCTCTTCTCTCCTGTTACTATGGAAGAGAGCATAGCGTATTTTTGCTTTTAGGTAGCAGGTAGACACCTGACCCTATAGTCCGGTAGCAGGTAGACACCTGACCCTATAGTCTTTGGTGACAATTTTTACCTTTTGGTATCAAGTTTATCGTATCATTATACCACAACCAAAAAAGCTCACCAAACCCCTGAACGCCAGATTCATAACTCCGCACATCATTCATTCAACCTCCATCACTCAGATGTTCCACCAGGACAACATCCTCTCTCTCTTGTCCGATCGCCAGCAGTTCCTGAGTAAATCCACTTTTTGAAAAAAGCAGATACCGCCTCACCGGTAGATCCGATTCGATTTTTTTGCTTTTGGTTTCGAGATGTTCGAGGATATCGACCCCCACTTTTTTGTTGGAATATTTACACTCACCGACCAGCAAAAAATCCTCTCCCACACCGACCACATCGATCTCTTCGTTTTTGTTCCACCATCGGCCTGCTTTGAGAAGCGGATAGTGCTTCAGCGTATACTCTATGGCCAGATCTTCATAGACTTTTGCGACAAAGCCGGAAAAATTCTCCCGTATCTTTGCCAGAGCATAAGCCGTATTTCCCAACTCCAGCTGACTCTTGTACGGCAAAACGTATGAAAACCAAAATCGGAAAAAATTATCCTTGATAAAATAGAGTCCTTTCTTGCTTTTGACAGGATTGCTCTGGGTGATGGGTACCTCTTTGTAGATGAGTTCCAGTTCGATGAGTTTGTGGATAAACGAAGTGATGTTTTGGACATTTTTGTTCAGCCTGGCTGCGATGTTTCCCAGTTTGTGCTCTCCGTTTGCGATGATCTCCAACAGGCTAAAATAGGTCATAGGTTCATTGACTTCATTTTGAAGGATAAACCGCGGTTCTTCATACAAAAAAGCATTTTTATCCAGGATATTTTTCTCTATTGCCTCAAAGATATCATCACTCTCTTCAAAAAGCTCCAAATACTTTGGCACCCCATACAGCACCGCATACAGCTCGATCCGCTCTGTCTCACTCTTCCCCGGAAAAAATGCATCAAGATACTCAAATTTCAGTGCATTCAGCTTGATGCTTGAGGTGCGTCTCCCATAGAGAGGAGAGCTGTATGAGAGTGTCTGCTCATACATCATCGAGATGATCGATCCGCAGAGTATCAGATGGATATTTTTGGATTTGAGTATCTCGTCGACAATGTATTGAAACTGCGAGGGTATCGCACGGTCAATCTTCCCAAGATACTGAAATTCATCGATCACTATGATGATCTTTTGGGGAAGCTCCCGCCTTGCAAGATACGAAAATATCTGCTCGAAGCTTTCCATCTTCAGTGTTTTCAGCAGATCATCCTGCAAAAACCGGGCTACCAGATTTTGGAATCTCCTTAAGACAACGGGGAGAGATTCAAGCGTCACGAGAAAATAGACATACGGTCTGGAGGAGATATACTCCTTGATCAGCGAGGTCTTCCCGACACGCCGCCGCCCATAAAGCACCGTCAATCTAAAATCATCTTTGCTGTATTCTTTTTCAAGCAGTTGCAATTCTTTGTCACGATCGACAAACATACATTATCCTTAATCGTTTTTATATTATGATAATATCGAAACGATTATTAATATTATGTAAAGGGAGTTATTGTATCAATTTTGTTAATTTATTCAAAATATCTACATTAAATTTATTATGCTGTATTCTGTGACCTGTGGCAACAAGAAAATTACTCTTAACTCCAGCACGGATTCCAGCCTCAATATCACTATTTTTGTCTCCTACAAGGACTGATTTTCCCAAATCAATATTAAACTCTTCCTTTGCTGCCAGTATCATACCTGGTTTTGGTTTTCTGCAATTACATGGACCCGTAAAGTCAGGATGATGGGGGCAGTGATACACCTGCGTTATTTCAATATTTTGTTTTTGGAACTGTTCAAGCATCCATGTTGTAAGTATCTGAAAATCATTCTCTGTATATTTACCTCTAGCGATACCTGCCTGGTTTGTAATGATAATAAGCAAATAACCTTTGTTTTGAAAATACCTGCATGTCTCAAATACACCATCGATAAATTCAAAATCCTCAATTTTGTGCAAATAGTTCTTTTCTATGTTGATCACACCATCTCTGTCTAAGAACAATGCTTTTTTCATAGATAAGCTTTCAGATCCTCTTGAGCTTTTTCATAGTCTTCTGGTATACCGATATCGATAAAATAATCTTCAAAAACCTTGGCAGTGATCTTTAATTTATCAATATTCTCTTCCATGAAATTTTCAAAAGAAAACCGTGTCATCTTATTTGCTGACAATACATCAAAAATATTTTTGGAAGCCAGATAAACCCCTCCGTTAATGGTACCTTCCTTATGATATCGCTTTTCCGTGAATTTCACCACATGTCCATTCACTGTTTCAACACAGCCATACCGATCAAATGCATACATCTTTTTAAGAGACAATTGTAACAGACTCCCCTCTTTCAGTGACATAGACGAGAGATCAATATCAAAAAAAGTATCACCGTTCAAGACAAAAGCATACTCATTTTGCACAAGATTCATTGCCTTGGATACAGCACCACCCGTTCCAAGCGGCTCTTCCTCGATGCTGTAAATGATGTCAATATCCCCAAATTTATCTCCAAAATATTCTTTGATCACTTCCCATTTGTATCCGACGGAGAGGATCACCTTTCGAATGCCGTTTTTTTGAAGATATTTAAGCAAATATTCCAAAAATGGCTTGTCCCCAATCGGTGCCATTGGCTTGGGGACATCACTAACTACTTTTTGTAACCGTGTTCCGAATCCTCCTGCCAAAACTATGGCTTCCATATTAGTCAAAACCTTTACCAAATATCTCTTCTTCCACAACCGCGCAGATGATATGACCGATAAGTATATGAGACTCCTGTATTCTTGGGGTTTCATTTGAGGGAACACATATACAGTAATCACACAGCTCTTTCATCTTGCCGCCACTTTCACCGGTCAGACCGATTGTTACCATACCTTTCTTCTTGCATTCTTTCAAAGCTTCTACTATGTTCTCACTGTTTCCACTCGTCGATATACCGATAAAGACATCACCTTCAACGCCATTTGCCTGAACCTGACGGGAAAAAAGCTTTTCATATCCATAATCATTCCCAATAGCTGTCAATATACTTGTATCCGTGGTCAATGCTATACTTGCAAGCCCAGGCCTGTCAAAATAAAACTTACTGACAAACTCACCTGCGATATGCTGAGCATCTGCTGCACTTCCACCATTTCCTGCGATAAGAGTTTTGTTTCCCTTTTTGTAAGCTTCCACTGTAACTTGGGCAACTTCCTTTATCAAACTCATCAGCTCATTATCTTCATGGATCGCCTGTTTGGTCTCATATGATTCGTTTACCTGATTGGCAATAAACTTTTCCATTATATTCTCCATCCTTTTGTTCCATCTTTAACAAAATGAAAATTAAAAACTTCTCCATTCTGTCGGTTCAGTACATTGATAAGATGATGTTTCCTGGTAGGTTCTACCATAAAAAACATAAATCCACCTCCACCTGCTCCACTGACTTTTCCACTGTAGGCTCCATTCTGCAAAGCAAGGTTATAGATCGTATCGATATCACTGTTGGATATAGCCGAACTTACCCTTTTTTTTGCTTCCCAGGATTTTCCCAGTATTTTAGCAAATTTATCTATGTCTCCTTTTAAAAGTGCCTCTTTCATGTATATGGCATCTTCTTTTACCTCATGCATTGCCTTTAGCGATTTCTCTTTTTCCATCACATTGGATTTTTCTGTTTCGATCTGACTTGCACTTCTTTGCACTCCCGTAAAGTAGAGTACCATTGAAGCTTCAAGCTCATCAATGATCCAGTTTTTGACTCTCAAAGGATTTACAATGACTCTTTTATCTCCATAGAACTCCATAAAGTTAAACCCACCGAATGTCGCAGCATACTGATCCTGGGCACCGCCTACTATACCGATATCTTCTCGCTCTATCTCATAAGCCAGTTTTGCTATATCATATTCACCAAGAGGAAGGTTGAGCCATTCGACAAATGCTTTTATTATGGCTACTACTAAAGTAGAACTTCCCCCCAGACCACTTCCGCTTGGTACATCACTATAGGTAGAGAGTTTAAAGCTCAGTGGCTCCAAATCATAATCTTTTACTATTCGGTTATATATCCCTTTATAAAGATCCATGGAACCATCTATCTTCAAAAACCTTTTTGCAGATATTTCCATCGACTCATCATGGTCCAGAGACTCGAAAACTATTTTGTTGTCTTCTCTGACCTCCAACGTTACATGAGCATAGAGTGACACTGTAGCGTTGAGCACAAAACCGGTATATTGTGAAGCATATACATCCAGATCTGTTCCGCCTCCTGCCAGTCCCAATCTCAGAGGAGCTTTAGTGCGTATGATCATTTAGTATCTCCTCAATGGTATCTTTGTAGACTTTCTCATAGATAGACCATGTGAAATTTTTTTTTATGAATTTTCTGCTGTTTTGCCTGTAAAAGCCATATTTGTTTGTATCTTTATATATACTTTTGATCTCATCAGCAATCGCTTTCGCCTCATCCAGAACGATATAATCCTGTCTGTTTTTCGCTGCTATAGGGTTTGCTGCCAGGGTTGAGACTATATTCACTGTTCCGAGTGCCATGGTTTCAAGAATCTTATTCTGAATACCCGCTCCTGTTTGCATAGGTGCCACGATACAAAGAGCTGACTTTAAAATCACATACGGATCATCTACAAAACCTGTAACTTCGACATTTTTATATTTATCTTGCAACTCTAATATCTTTGAAGTTGGTTTCGCACCAACAATGCAGAAGGTCAAATCCTTATCCAGGTGTTGAAACACATTATCCATAAACCACAACACAGCATCAATATTTGGCTGATAATCCATTTTTCCGAAGAACGCTACCACTTTTTCATACGAGCTGTCATTTTTTTCATAGACCAATAGTTCCTCGTTAACTCCATGGGGGATAAAACGAATTTTATGGGGCATATTAAAAAATGTCATCTCTTCTCTATTGAACATTAACGTTTTATCAAAATTGGCAATAGTTTCTTTTTCATATTTTAGCAATCTGTCTGCTTCATATTTATAGATAAGTTTCCAGAAAAATGACTTTACATTTTGGAGTGATCTCTTATAGTTTTGCCCTATGCTATCAGCCATATCAAAAATTTTTGGTTTATCTGAATGCAAAGCATATTTCGATGTTCGAATAAGTGTGGCAATAATCAGATCAGCATCATTGATCCCGGCAATATATTTTTGTACATCATGAAAATAATAATAATTTACCTGCATTGGTTCTTTGTTAAACATACTCCGAGAGAGAGAGAATAAAAAATCTTGTTTCTTTTTAGTGAATACCTTATAGTTTTTTGTATGTTCCTCTATGAACTCTTTAGATCTTCTATCTAACTTTTCATTGGTAACTGTAATGAGATGGACATCATAGTACCTGGATAAAATTTTTACTAGATAATAGTTTTTGAGTTTATCCCCACCAATTGGAGGATAAGGCAACCTGCTTGTCAACAATAAGATCTTCTTCATATCGTCAATCCTTTTACAGCTTCCCGTATTAGCCTAAGCCTATTTGAGACAGGATAACCAATAAAGGATATCGTTTTATAGGTCATCTTCAGTCTATTTAGCTTTTGCGGAAAATGTTTTCTATAATAATAAAATTCACTCTCAATTTTTGTTTTTAGTAAAAACTCATTGATCTTTCTATTAGAATTACTTTTCCCTTCATAATGGGTAATAAGAATATCTGGGGTATAAAGTATCCTGTACCCTGACTGGTGTACTCTATAGCATATCTCTTCATCCTCCGTATACATAAAGAAATTATCATCAAATCCACCAAGTTGTTCGTATACCTCTCTTCTAAATATCAAGCTACATCCGCTCGCCCACTCAATAAAACCCTCTTCTCTTTCTTTATTGAAGTTCTCAAGATAACTTTTGACTATCGTTGGCTTATATGGCAAAAGCTTGATCAACCTTAGTAAAATAGCGTTGTTTCGTACGAATTGACCTAGTTTTAACAACCTGAGTATTATCGCAAGAAGATTACTGAACTTTTGCACACTTGGTTGAAGTGTACCGTCTTCATACTGCACCTTGGTAGCCAAAACAGCCAACCTCTTATTATATCGATCAAATTTTTCTTTTATTATCCTGTCCACATTTTTGGTATGCAGCAAGGTATCACTGTTCAAGATATAAATATATTCCCCCTTGCTATACTTAAACCCCAAATTATTTGCCTTACCAAAGCCAATATTTTCGTTATTGTAAATATACTTAAAATTTTCTCTTTCCTTTTCCAACGTACAAAACATATCTTTACTGCCATCAGTAGATGCATTATCGACTACAATGATCTCGAAGCTCTTGTTATTTTCAAAATTCGTTATTATTGAGTCGATCGTTTGCTTTGTTAGCTCTTTTGTATTGTAATTAACCAATATGATACTTACCAAAACGTATCCCTCTTCTACTGATTATCTCAAAGAAAATGGCATAAATTAAAAAATTTGTCCATAAATTCTCAAATGTATAACCAACATACATAATAAATAAAAACGATATAATTGCAACTTCTTCATCATTTCCATACAGGAAGATAATAAAAACAATACTATAGAAAATCACACTGCCTATCAATCCACTATATAGAAATAAATTTGTAAAGGAACTTTCTACAATCGTATTTTGAGATTCTTTGTAACTTGTAAGAAAATTATGTGTACGAAACCAGGGAGGATATTTAAAGAAAAATTCTCCTGTACCTCTATATCCATATCCAAGCAGTATCTCCGAGATCGGCGCATCGATCATATAGCCTATTGATGAAGGATATTTTATATGACGAATATTACCATCATTATTAGGATCCGTACTTTTTCCGTTTATTGAAGCAGAGGTCACAAAAACAAAAACAAAGAATAATGCCACCATACTCTTTGCAAGTAACATGTTCACTTTTTTGAGAATAAGATAAACAACAAATAATGCCAATGCAAGAAAAGTCGTCTTAGATAACGACAGGAATATCCCTATTATCAATATCCAATTGTACTGATAAAATCTATTATAATAATTAATAATATATGCTATTAGAAGAGCAGGAGCTATTCCTCCGGGATCCCAACCAAATCCGGAAGCTCTTAAGAGTAACGGAATACTTCCTATTTTAAATCTATTGGTCAGTCTATGCTCATTACCAACTATTAATTCAGAAAAAAGATCTTCATTGATTGAAGTCATTGGGTGTATCATATAATAATAAATAGTATCGACAAACATCCAAGCAACTGTAATATATGCAATTGTCACAAAGCCTTTTTTGAAGCATAGCAAGGTTTCTCTATTATAAAAGTAAAGTAACGAAACGGAAAACAAAAGCAAAATATATCTTATAGCAACAGATACGCCATTGTACGATTCAGTATTGATTATCGCACCCATTATTGAAATGATAATGTAAATTGCAAACAAAGATGAAGTCAGCAATATTCGCACTGAATATTTGCGTTTTAACAATAAAAATAATAATAAAAGAAAATCACCAACTACCAGAACAATATCAACAAGTTTAATCCCATGAAAATATGGTATAAATACCAAGCTAAGAAGACCAAGTAAATATGAAAGTCTATTAGTAAACATAATATCCCATAAAAACGATAATCCTTCCAATCCCTTCTTTTACTCAGACAAAGCATTATAGCAAAAGGCTGCATAACCAACCTTATCAATGTTCATAACTTAGGTTCTTAACTTTCTATCCAGCTTGATAATAGCACTACAAGATAAATAGTCTATCTGGAAAAAACTTTTAATATATTAGCTGTCATAATTACCACAGCTCCAAAAGTAAAAAAAGTTGAAAGTATTATATAATAAATCGAGATGTGTGTGTCTAAATATAGATCAAGAAAATATAGCATTGGATACAAAATGGCAATATTTGGGAACTGACAAAAAAATCTTATGATATACTTCAATAATTTTTTTACCGTTAGTTCTGCGTTGTGTTCTGTTGTTGTATTATTCCGAATATCATAAATCAAATTTAAACTCATCAGCCCTCTCCCTATTAAATTAAAAACTATAAGTAGAAAAAATAATATAATCATCCATATGTCTGGAAGAATAGAAGCGTGGTCTGAGAACTGAAAAGCACTAATTAAAAAAGAAATACCAAAAGCTGGATGATTGACAATGTGAGCCACATAATCCAATTCTTTGCCCATTTTTGAAAAAGTTTGTGTCAAGCGTGCAACTTCACCGTCAGAACAATCAAATATAAACCATAAATGTATGAACACATATCCAACTAATTTAAAAAAAATATTATCAATGGCAAAGAAAATCGCTCCGATCCATCCAGACAATATCATCAATAGAGTAATTGTATTCGGTTTGTAATTGTTTCGAATAAAGTACATTGTAAAGAATGGAGATAACCTTGTTGAAATAAAATACCCGACAAACGTATTATTATGCCATACACTTAAGGGACTGTTCTTTCTAACAAACTTATAGTTATTATACATTGTATTCATCTTGTCTCCTCTTTTTATCATATATCATACGTGCAACATAAATATCATGGAGAGCAATACCGATATTGTAAGACAATATACGCTCTTTGTCTGTAGTCCTTCCCCTTTTTTCATAGCGTAAAACTTGATCTATCTCCGCAAAATCTTTAAACTCATTAAAGTGCTTGAAGCCTCTAACATGTTCGATATCATCCGCAAAAACCTTATCAAAAAAAAGATCACAATTTTGAAAGCCTCTTGTATGTATAGGAATAACAAGCACACCTTCGTTGAACCACTCATCCTTGCCAAATATGCCCTCAGCATAGGTAACGGCAGAAACAATAACATCAGAATCTTCTATGAGCTCTTGATATGATTTACATATTTTTATATTGGAAAATCCTCTTGACTCCAATCGTTTTTTCATACATTTCTCTTGTCCATTGTATTCCAATAGTTTTATATTTTTATTAAGATTATCTATGTCAATATTTAGCATATCGAGAAAGGCTTGCCCTGTTTGTCCCAACCACATTACCGCAATCGTCTCAAAATTCTTTTTTGCAAATGTTTGCATCGCGAGGTATGCAACAGCACCCGTTCTCTTCGCCGTAATCCAGGTTGCATCCATCATGGCCAGCGGAGCACCATCAGCCAACTCATAAAGCATTATATGACCTTGAATAGAGGGTTGCCGTTCAGGATAGCGCGAAACAATTTTGACTCCGGCACTGCTGATATTTGGCATCAAAGCTGGCATTGTATTGTAAAACTTTGTACCTTCTTCAAATGTGATACTGATCTTATGGGGAAGAATACTTTCTCTTTTAGATAAAAAGGCATTACGAACCCATCCTAAAATTTCAGCATCTGTCACTTGAAGCGCTATGATATCGGTATCGTCAATTATATCCATTAGACATCTTTCATTTTACCAATCAAAAATTCATTATCCTCAAAATCTCTTACCGCCACACGGATATACTCTTTCCCATCAAACCCGATCTTTCCGGTAAGATCCTTGATATAGATCTCATATTTTTCCAACAGTTTCTCCGCCAACTCCGTCGCAGTGAAACGCTCGGTCACTTCGATCAAAAAGTAGTTGGCCTGGGAATAAATCGGTCGCAGATAAGGGATCTCCTGAAGACGCGTGTAAAAGCGATCCCGTTCCGCTGCGATCTTGTCACTGGCAGTCTTGTAGTCTTTTTTGTATTTGCCAAAGATCTGCAGAAAGAACTCTCCGAAAGAGTTGATGTTCCATATCGTGATCTCCCGCTCGATAGCGGCCATGATCTCGGGATTGGATGTCGCCAGGATCCCCAGACGGGCACCGGGAACTCCGTAGCTTTTTGAGATGCTTTTGATGATCACCAGATTGGGGTAGCGATCCAGGACATCCTGGGTAATCAGTGTGTTCTTTTCTCCTTCGGTGGAGAAATCCACGAACGACTCATCCAGTATAAACGTTTTGCCCATCTTTTGCAGTGTATCCGCAAGCTGGATTAGATCATCTTTGGGGATAAAGTTACCACTGGGATTGTCGGGGTTGATCAGCAGAAGATTGTCACTTCTCTCTGCCAATGCAATCATCGCATCGATCCCGTAGGCAAAGTCCGGATCATCCGGGATGAACTGTACGATACGCTCATAACCGATACTTTCAGGGTATTCATTGAACGTCGGGAACGCCAGCCCGAATGTACCGGGAATCGCTTTGCCCAGTCCACGGATGATCTCGGCAGCACCGTTACCTACCACGACATTTTCCGGCTCGATACCGAACATCTTGCCGGCAAGCAGTCTCTGGGTACCCTGCCCGGAGGGATACTGCTCCAGCAGATCATCGAAAAAGGCCTTGAACTCTTGCTTCATCTTCTCGGTAGGAAAGTAGGGGTTTACCAGATAACAAAAATCCCTGAGCTCCGGAAAACGCCAATATCCTCCGTAGCGCTTCTGGATAAGTGCCAGCTTCTCTTTTGCATTTCTGGCGAAGATGATCTCGGCATTGGCCTTATCCTGTACGTCATCGATCTCGTACCATTTTTCTCCATGCAATCGCATGGCACGCAACTCATGACGATCGAGGATCGTCAACACACGCAGAACCGATTCATAATACTCATTGTCACCCATCGCTTTGGAATAGGCTTCGAGAAAAGGGATATAGATCTTATTGGAAAAGTTTTTCGAGAATTTGTAGATATTGACCGTTTTGTAATATTCATCCACATCCTGAAAACGGAAAGAGCTTTTTGGGAAAAAATTCAGGATATGATCCTCTTCATCAAGGGTTACTGATGTACCATCCATCCATGCCTGATATTTGTCAACCACGGCCAGTGAAGGACGCTCATCTTCGAGCAGCCGTCTGAGTATCGACTCTTCAAAAAGCAGATCACTCTCCAGCAATATCGTATCATCCTGTGCCAGTTTATCCTTTGCCAGATAGAGTGAATAGATATTGTTGGTCTTATCATAAATGGGATTTTCAACATATTCGATAGTGATATTTTTATACCGATCCCCCACATGTGCCATAAGGTTTTCTTTTTTATAGCCCACTACCAGTATCAGCTTTGTGATGCCGACATTGTTGAGCTTTTCCAGTGCCTGCATGATCAAGGTATCTCCATTGACCTCCAACATACACTTTGTGTTCTCTCTGGTATGTTTGCCCAGTCGGCTTCCGGTTCCGGCGGCTAGTATTAGTGCTTGCATGTGATTAACTTTTTCTCCCTCTTTTTTAACTATTAATATTTTTGCTATATACTTCTATAATCATGTGTCTTCAGATTTTTTTAGTTTATAAGCTAAAAAGTTTCAAGAGACACAGCACAATATCACTCTCTTCCATCGGCGTTCCATAGACATAACTTGTCAAAAAGGATGATCTTGTCAGGATTCGGAGGTTTCAGTCGCTCGACGATTATCAGCTTGAGTTCTACGATGTCGATCATGTGGTACCCCTTTTTGACCTAATTATAGCGAATAATTGTCAAAAGAAGTGACTCAAACTTTCTCAAACACCCAGGAACTTCCGAAATACCATCATGCCTGCCAATGTGGCGATGAGACAGAGAGTAGCGTTGAGAGCGACGTTGGTAAACGCTTTCACAAAAAGGCCGTTTTGGAGCATGAGGACGGTCTCGAGAGAGAAGGTGGAGAAGGTGGTGAGGGCGCCGAGGAAGCCGGTGATGAGGAGGGCTTTTTGGGTGGGGGAGATGGTCTGTTCGAAGTAGAGGAACAAAAAGCCGATCAGGAAGCTCCCCAAGACGTTGACGCTCAGGGTTCCCCAGGGGAAAGCGGCACCGGTGAGGCGCTGGATACCGGTGGAGAGGAGAAAGCGGCTGATGGCACCGAGGAACCCTCCCGCACCCACGGCCAGGATCATCGAGGCGCCCATCAGGCCTCTCCGTTGAATTTGTTATGCTTGTAGGCGATCACTTCCGCGTCGTGCAGCGTGACCAGCCCCTCGGCGATCGCTCCGTCACATTCACTGAGAAAATTTCGCAGTTTCTCCTCGTCATCGATCATCTCGATCACCAGAGGCAGTTTCTGCGCCAGGGACCAGATCTCGGTGGTATGAACCTCGGAATGGGCCCCCATGCCGGCGACGCCTTTGAAGACCGTCGCACCGGCAAGGCCGCGGGACTTTGCTTCCTGGAGCAGATGCTGCCACAGCGGCTTCCCCTCGAACGTATCGGTACTGTCGAGATAGATCCGCATCACCTTTTTGCTTCCGAGGTAGCGTTTCATCCCCTAATCCTCGAAGATGATCACATCGTATGTTTTGCGCTTGACGATCGCCTTGCCGGACGGCACCGATCCTGGGCGGTTGAGCGCGTGGAGTTCTTCGCGCAGCTGTTCGATCTCCGCTTCGAGGCGCTCCATCGTGTCACGCAGGCGCAGGATCACATCGACCCCGGCGAGGTTGACCCCCATGTCGCGGGTCAGACGCAGGATCAGTTTCATCCGGTCGATGTCGGCCTGAGAGTAGAGACGCATCCGTCCCTGGGTCCGTGAGGGGCTCACAAGCCCTTCCCTCTCGTACTGGCGCAGGGTCTGCGGGTGGATCCCCAGCATGTTGGCCACGACACTGATGAGATAGACCGGTTCTTCATAACTGTGCATGGTCGCTCCTTATTCGGGTAGTTTCTCTTCGCAAAGCTTGCGCAGATCTTCCGGGATGCTCTCCACCGGCGGCAGGACGATGTTGGCGATCAGGTAGAGATCACCGGTGATGCCGGTTCTGCGATCGGGGAAGCCTTTGCCCCGGAGGCGGAATTTTTGGCCGTTCTTTGTGTTTTTGGGCACTTTGAGGCTCACCTCTTTCTCCGGGGTCTGCACCTGGATCTTGCCCCCAAAAAGGGCCGCTTTGAGCGGGACATCAATCGTCTTGTACAGATCGTTCCCTTTGCGCTCATACTCCGGAGAGGGAGCGACGGTCACTTTGATCAGCAGATCGCCCCGCTGTCCCTGATAGCTTTTGCCTTTGCCGCGAACGCGGAGGGTCTCACCGCTCTTGATCCCGGCAGGGATCTTGATGTCGAACTTTTCACCGTCGGAAGTGGTGATCTGATGTTTGCCCCCCTTGAGCGCGGTCATGAAGGGAATGGTGATCGAGGCATGCACGTCCAGATCCGGCATGCCAAAGCCGCCCATACCGCTGCTGCCGCCTCCGAATCCGCCGAATCCGCCCCGGGAGCTGGAGAAGCCTCCGCCGCCCCCGAACATCGCGCGCAGGATCTCATCCAGATCCATCTCGGCTCCCTGTCCGCGGGCGAAGTCGTGGAAGTTCTGTCCACCGAACATCTGATCGCCGAACTGATCGTATTTGGCCTTTTTCTCCGGATCGCTCAGCACTTCATAGGCGGCATTGATCTCTTTGAACTTCTCCTGAGCATCGGGCTCTTTATTGATGTCAGGGTGGTATTTGCGTGCCAGCTTGCGATAGGCTTTTTTGATCTCATCGGCGCTGGCGTTCTCACTGATCCCCAGTGTCTCATATAAACTCTTAGCCATAGTGGCCTCCTCTATCCGTTTCAGGTAAATTTTGTGGAATTATATCATAAAAGTTGAGTCTGTGTCAATCAATGTTGAAAGAAAATGGAAAAAAAGTGAAAAAGGTGCGTTGCACCCCCTCCTAATGGAGGAAATGGCGTACGCCGGTAAAGTACAACGCGATGCCGTGTTCGTCGGCCGCGGCGATCACTTCGTCATCACGGATGGAACCTCCCGGCTCGATGATGGCCCGCACCCCCGCTTTGGCGGCGGTATCGACGGAGTCACGGAACGGGAAGAACGCTTCGCTCGCCATTGCGGCACCGGAGACATCCAGACCCATTTCGCGTGCTTTTTTGAGCGCGCACTGTGCCGCATCGACCCGGCTGGTCATCCCCATCCCTACGGCCACCATCACCGAGTCTTTGACATACACCACGCAGTTGGACTTGGTCAGGGCTGCGACCTTCCAGGCGATCTCGAGGTCCTTCATCTCCTGCGGGGTCGCTTCTTTGCGGCTTTTGCGCTCGGCATTGCGCACCTCTTCGTCCTTCACCTGATCGGCGTTCTGGAAGACAAAGCCCCCATCGACATGCTTGAAGTCATAGGGATCGTGGCTCATCACCAGTTTCTCACCCCC
>Ga0256835_1001306_pt1 | contig 15271 bp, 15 predicted proteins | sample PIR30metaG_FD_185972 | JGI IMG/M metagenome (GOLD analysis project Ga0256835, IMG submission 185972) | Hydrothermal vent microbial communities from East Pacific Rise, Pacific Ocean - PIR-30 | ecosystem: Environmental > Aquatic > Marine > Hydrothermal vents | place: Pacific Ocean: East Pacific...
CAATTTCATCGGTTACACCAATCCGGAGGTGGATCGCCTCCTCGAAGAGGGAAGACGCACCTTTGACCGCGAGAAACGCAAAAAGATCTACTTCCGCTTCCAGGAGATCCTGGCCGAAGACCAACCCTACACGTTTCTCTACGTGCCCATGGCTCTTCCCTGCATCCACAAGCGGTTCCGCGGCATCAAGCCCGCGCCCATAGGCATTTCCTACAATCTGGAGCGCTGGTGGGTGCCCAAGAACGAACAGAAGTATCTCATGCCTTGAACTCTTCCTTCAGGCGGCAGACGAAACAGGGCGACGAGACCGCCGGTTCTCCGCAGATCTCGCAGACGGTGAGGGGTTTTTCCATGAAATCTTCGACTTTTTCGTGGAATATGGGATAGGCCTTGCGGAGATAGTCGAGATAGAAACGCAGCTTGGTGCCCGGCATCTTCTCTTCTAGCTGATCCATGACCTCCGCGTAAACCAAACGGGTTGCTTCTGGCGAAAGGGGGCAGCGATCTTCGAGGTATTCTATGCCCTTTCTCTTGGCGTATTCGCGGATCTCAAAGGCGGTGAAACGACAGAGGGGTTTGGCCTTGCGCACGAAGCCGTTTCCTTCGGGAAGGACCGGATACTTGCGGGCCAGATACTTGAGATGCCAGTTGATCACGTTGCCGAGGAGGGAGGAGGCTTCATCGTCCAGGTTGTGGCCGGTGACCAGCACCTGATAGCCGAGCTTTCGGGCCAGGTGATTGAGAAAGTATCGCTTCACGCTTCCGCACAGGGAGCAGTATTTCTGCGTGCGGTTCTTGAGGTCCGGAATGGTGAACCCCAGCTCCTTCTTCATGGAGATCACGTGTAAGGGGCGGCCGATTTTTTCCGCAAAGTTTTCGGAGACGCGGCGGGAGGGCAGGGAAAAGTCCTCTATGCCCAGGTCGATGAAGATCCCGTCGGCCTGATAACCCAGAGAAACCAGGCCCTGCCAAAGGCTGAGGCTATCCTTCCCGCCGGAGACCCCTACCAGGACGCGGTCCTGGCGGCGGAACATCTTGAATTTTTTGATGGTTCTTTCGAGGTAGTTTTCGAACCATTCGATAAAGTGCTGGTCACATAGGGGCAGGCGATGATGGGGTATGTAGATGGTGGCCTTCTCCTGGCGACAGATCCGGCATCGGGCCATGGAGTTCCTCCTCTTCTTTGAGAACTTCTTGGAGCATGTCTTTGACGGTCTTGCCCCTCCAGAAGTTTTCCCGCTCCTTGAGAAATTGATAGGGTATCCTCAAAGACGGGGCTTCGGGAGGTTCATCTGGCAGTTCTCCTTCCAGGGCCCGTTGTACTTCGAGCAGATTGAGGTTGTCGGCGGCTCTGGCAGGATAGTAACGCTCGTCGAAACACTGGATGATCCCGGCTTTTTCCAGGCGTTTGAGGAGTTTCAAGAGATCGAAGGGAGAGGCTCCCATGTTTTCCGCGAGTTCGGCAATGCAGGGCCCCGGTACCCCGCGAAAATGGGCCTCGTAGATTTCGATCAACGCGCCCAGTCCGAAAAGGAGCCAGGAAAGCTTCCGGTTGGCCCGGTAATGGGCCAGTATCTCTCGCCTTTGGTTGAGGACTCCGGCGACCTCTGCGCCGAGCAGCACGAGAGACCAGTTGACCCACAACCAGAGCAAGAAGAGCGGAATGGTGGAAAGCGAGCCGTAAAGCTTGGAGTAGGCCACGGCCTTGCTGGTATAGATGGCGTAGAGAGAAGCGACGATGGTCCAGAGGATACCGGCGGTAGAGGCCCCGACAATGGCGGGGATGAGCTTTATCCTCTTGGCCGGCAGATAGAGGAAGATGATGGTGAAGAGGAGGATGATGGTGGGGATGGTCCAGAACTTGAGAAAGAGGGAGGCCACCCCCGTGCCTTTGAGCCCCATGTGGGTGAGATAGATGGTGACGCCAAGGGGCAGGGCCACCAGCAGGGGCCCCAGGGTGAGGCCCATCCAATAGACCGTTAGCCGATGGAGGAAAGAGCGCTGGTTTTCTATGCGAAAGATCTGGTTGAGCACACCTTCGAATTGCATGAGCAGGCCCAGGACCATGGTGATGAAGATGGCCATGCTCGCTGCGCCGAGAGGGCCCTTCTGGGCCTTGCTGATGAGATCGAGCACCACCTCCTGCGCGCGGCTCAGGGCCCCGGGGTTGAGGAACTGGGAAAGGGCCTCGTTCAGGCGCATGAGAATGTCTTCGGTGCCCACGAAGAAGCGCACCATGGAAAGGGCAAAAGCCAGCAGCGGGACCAGGGCGAAGACGGTGTTATAGGTGAGGGCCTGGGCGTTGGTCAGGCAACGGTCCTGCCAAAAACGCCAAAAGATCTCCCTCAAGAGAATAATCCCGCTGGGCATGCCCTTAAATTAAGGGGAAGGGAGATCTTTGGCAAATGAAATCTCAGTAGTCAATTTCCTCCACGGCACTGCTGATTACCCGCGCGGTGATAAAGATGATGAGTTCTTGCTCTTCCTGGTTCTTTTGAGAATTTTTGAACAGATTCCCCACCGCCGGGATCTTCGAGACACCGGGGACCCGGTCGTAGGCTTCCTGTTTCTTGGCGATCTTGAGTCCGCCGATGACCACCGTGCCCCCGTTGGGAACCCGCAGGAAGGTCTGGGCCGTACGGGTGAGGATGGCCGGGACTCCGTTGATCTGCTTGGTCCAGTCGGGTTCGCTCTTGTCGATGTTGATCTCCAGCCGTATCTCGTTGTTAGGCAGGATGTGCGGAATCACCTTAAGCACCAGATCCGCGTTTATGAACTTGGTGGTGGCCGTGCCCTCAGAGGTGAGCTCGAGATAGGGGATGTTGTATCCCTGTCTGATCAAGGCCTCGCCGTTGTCCCGGGTGATGATTCTCGGAGCCGAGACGATGCGTCCCAGGCCCTGTTGTTCCATGGCCGAAAGGTGAACGTCCAGGAGCAGGGCAGACGTCTTGGTGATGTGGCCTATGGCGAAACCGATCTTCGAGGAGGCATCGGGGATGCCCAGGTCCACGATGGGGCCAAAAGGTGGAGAAGCGGTGTCGTAAACTTTGTCCGTGGGACGGCCCGCATCTCCCACCGGTATCTGGGTCGAAGGAGCGATGCGGAAGTTGGTCTTGTCGTTGGTCTTGTAATAACCGCCGAACCACTGAATACCTATGTTACGGGCGAAATTGCTGGTCGTTTCCACGATCCGGGCTTCGATCAGGACCTGCTTGGTAGGCACGTCCAGCTTGGCCACCAGTTCCTTGACGGCCTTGATGGCGCTTTCCGTGTCCTTGACGATGAGGGTGTTTGTCCTGGCGTCACAGCTTACGGACCCTCTCTTGCTGAGAAGGGTCTTGATGAGCGAGCCACTTTGTGAATATGACCCTTTCTCCGTGCGTATTTCTCCTTGGGAGTATTCGCCGCTAAACGAGGCGTTTTTTCGGCTTATGCTTGCCGCTAGGAGATCGCAGGCGTTTACGTAATTGACGGTGATATATTCCGTGCGCAGAGGCCCCAGGTTTTCTTCCTCGGCCAGAATTTTCTTGAGCCTCTTCAGTTCTTCAGCGCGTTTCTGGAGGGCGCCGATGGGAGCAATGTAGATGACTCCGTTGAGGGTCACCTTCCCCAGGCCAAACCTCGCCATGACGATGTCCAGAACCTGATCCCAGGGCACGTCTTTCAGCTTGAGGGTGATTTTGCCCTCTATTTCTTCGCCCAGGACGATGTTCACGCCGCCCACTTCGCCTAACAGGCGGAACACCGACCTGACGTCTGCATCTTGCAGATCGAGGCTGATCTTTTGGCCTTTATACTTGGTTTCGGAAAAGGGGATCTTGATGTCCGTTGGTGTGGGTGGCAACTCGTAAGGAAACGTCTTCTGGTTGGTCTGCTCTTTTAGAGAGATGATGAGATCGTTTCCGGACGGCAAATGATCGAAGACCACCCGTTTGGTGGTGTTTATGCTCACCACCAGATCATTTGCGCTTTGCAAAAAGTCAATCTTGTTTATCAAACCGTTTGCGTCCACCTGGGGAGGATATCCGTTGAGCCGCGTATCTTTGAAGACGATCCTGATGCTTATGCCCGCCCTGCTTTCCGGAGAGATGGAATACTCCGGTATCTCCCCGTCAAAGCGGAATATCAGCCGCGAGATCTTCCCGTCCTGCGAAGAAAAGACTTTTTCTAGTTGATACGCTATGGCGGGACCTGTAAGCAGAAAAAATATGCCTAGAATCAAGCTTAGTTTTCTAAACATGGTCCCTCCTCACTTACTAGGTAAAGAATTTTGGGCTTTGATGGGGTAACGATTCTTCCGCGAAAGTCTACATATCTTTCTTGAATGTAGACTGCACAATCCGTTATTTTGATGATTTTGCCCTTGTTGCTGCCGATATAGTCTCCTTCTCTGAGAAAGAGACCGCGACCTTTTGGGTCTTCGATAACGGCTATGTATTGGTGTCCCATCTTGACTATTCCTACCAAGCGCAACTGGCTGAGGTTGTATTCTGATAGATATACCGTAGCGTTTTCCTCTAACGGTGCAGGTTTCAGCTCTTCAATAAAAGGAGAAAAAGGGTCAAAGTTTGTCGGAATATATTTGGCACTATGCCTCAACTTGAGGGCTTCCTGCCATTCCTGAATGATCTCGCTCAGAGATTCCCTCTTCGCGTAAGTCTCGCTATTTAAGGCGAGACTCATTAAAGTGGCTATCATTCCGATGATGAGCAGTTTTTTCATCATTTCTTCTTTTTCTTCTTCCGTTTGTTTTTCTTTTTGCTTTTCTTGTTCTTCGCCTGTTCTATCTTCTCCAGCTCTTCTTTGGTCAGAAACCGATAAGTGTTTATCTTGCAGGTGGCTTTGAGCCCTTCTTTTCCTTCTTTGGCCAATAATCTTTCCGGAATGAGTATCCTTTGCTGAAATCTCAGGTTGTCCAGAAAGAGCATGATGTTGTGGAAACTTCCTTCTACTTCCAGCTCCAAAGGTATGGTGGCGTAGATGCTGTTTTCCGTTACTATTTCATCTTGCGCCTGAAATTTGGTGATCGTTAGGTCGAACTTTTTTCCTTCTTTCGCTATGTTGTTCAAAAGGTCGGAAATTTCCCTTTTTTCCGGCAAGAATTTTTGGGCTTGAGCCAGGACGATTTTTACCTGCTTTTCTTCCTGTTCTAGCTTCTTGAGCCTTATCTTCTTTGCTTTGAGACTGCTTAATTTCTGTGTTAGTTGCTCTTTTTTCTTTCCTAATTTTTGAAGTTCGTCCACCTTTGGGGTGTAGACAAATTTGTAATACAAAACACAGGGGACGACTAAGATTAGTATCGCGACGATGATTTTATCCCTCTGGGATAATTTTTCCCAGCTACTTTGCAGTTTGCTGATTTCGTTCTTTATCTGTTCTTTGATTTTCATCATTTTCCGGGATTATTTGGGCAAAATTTTTATAGAGAAAGTGGTCAGCTTGTAATCCTTAACCTTTTTGATATTCGTCCCCTCCAGGTCCACCCTTGAGAATTCCTGAGTTTTTTCCAGGTTGTCTATGTAGTGCGCTACGGTTTCCAGATCAATGGCATTGCCCTTGATGGTGATTTCTTTGTCTTTGTAGTCGTACTCGGTGAAGTAGAGCTGCTTGTAAGGTATCTTTTGGACTGTTATGCTCACGTTTTTGATCATCTTCGGACTATTTTTCAAAAGCCTGCTCAAGATTTTGAGCCTCAACGTGGCTTCTTTTTTGCTCTTTTCTATTTCTTTAATCTTTTTCTCTACTATGCGATATTTGCTGATCTCTTTTTCCAGCTTGGCTATTTGCTGGTGATAAGTCTTTTTCTGATATGTTAACCAGGCAAAAGAGGCTATTATTCCGAGAGCCGCCAGAACCAGCAGGCCGAAGTAGATCCCTTTTAGGGGGATGGCTTTTTTCTTTATTTTGTCTTTGGGCAGTAAGTTTATGCGAATCATGATATTAGCTCTCTAATTCCCAGGCCAATAGCCGTGCAGGTTATGTGGTTGAAATAATCTATTGATTCTTCGTGAATTTTTTTGCCGGCCAATTTGGCAAATGGAGCTATGGTTTCGGTTTTGATTTGGAGGTTCTTTTCAAAGAACTTTGTTATGCCCGGAACCGCCGCTCCACCGCCGCATAGGTATATCTTTTTAACGTCGCCATCTCCGTATATTGACTTGAAATAGTCGATCGTGCCTTTTATGTCCTGAATCACGTCGGCGAAGTACTTGTTAATTACCTGCTTGACAACACCGTTTTCTTTTTCTCCGCCTTGTAATTTTAACTTTTCGCTCTCTTCGAAGGATAAGTTTAATTTTTCTTGCAAAAGGTCGTTTATTTCCAGCATTCCGTGTCCAATATCTCTGTTGGCCATGAAGGACTGGTTTTGCCAGAGAACTACAGAGGTCTTCGAGGCCCCCAGATCCACCAGCAGACTGGTTTCCTGGAATTGATATAGATATTCGAAGAGATTGCTAAGTGCAATTACATCTACATCAACGATAACAGGTAGCAGTTTTGCTTCTTCAACAATTTCTAGGATATTTTCGATTAGTTCTTTTTTTGCTGCGACTAATAATATGTCTAAAACGTCATCTTCCTCGGAAAAGATTTGATAATCGAGATAAACATCATCCAAATCAAACGGCACGTGAGCTTCTGCCTCTTCGTAGATGGCACTCTCCAAGTCTTTTTCTGCCGGCACATTGAGGTTTATGCGCTTGATGATGGCCGCATAACTGGAGATAGAAATGACGGCATTTTTATTTTTTAAGCCGAGATTGTTTAGCAGTTGTTTGAGCTTGTCGGTAATTACTTCTAGGTCCTTGTAGATTCCGCCCAGGATACTTCCCCTGGGAAGACGGATTTGCCCGACAGATTTGACAACCGGAGGGTTGCCGGATTGGACTTCTACTACCTTGATGGCGTAAGTGCCCAGATCTATCCCTACAAAGCTGTTTTTTTTGCGCAAGCTCAAAATGGACATCTTCTCGCGTTAGGCTTCTTGCCTGCCCCTTGTCAAGATTTTCGAGACTATTATTTTATTTCGGGTGTTTCTCCGCTGGACACCAATAAAATCGGCCCCTTGTCCGGAAAACAAAAATTTGGGCCTCTTTCCAAAGGCCCGATCATTTTCACCAGAAGGACGTTTGGGATAGATGAAGGCCTTTCCGCAGGAAAAAATACGGAATTTCAGCATTATTGCTCACGTGGACCACGGAAAATCTACTTTGGCGGACCGTCTGCTCGAAAAGACGGGCATGGTCTCCGAACGTGAAATGCGTGAACAATTTCTCGATCGCCTCGACCTGGAACGCGAACGCGGGATCACCATCAAGGCCCAGGCGGTGCGTCTCTACTATCGGGCCAAGGACGGGGAGCTCTATCAGTTGAATCTCATTGACACTCCGGGCCACGTTGATTTTTCCTACGAGGTTTCCCGGAGTCTGGCGGCCTGTGAGGGTGCCCTCCTGGTGGTGGACGCCTCCCAGGGGGTGGAAGCGCAGACCCTGGCCAACGTCTATCTGGCGCTTGAGAACGATCTGGAGATCATTCCCGTGCTCAACAAGATAGATCTCCCGCAGGCCGACCCCGAGCGGGTCAAACGGGAGATCGAGGAGATCATCGGCCTCGATGCGTCCGAAGCCATCCTTGCCAGCGCCAAGAAGGGCATTGGCACGGAGGAGATCCTCGAAGCCATCGTGAAGAAGATCCCGCCTCCCAAAGGGGATCGCGAGGCCCCCTTGCGGGCCCTCATCTTCGATTCCTGGTACGACCCGTATCTCGGCGTGGTGGTCCTGGTGCGGGTGGTGGACGGACGCCTCCGGCCCGGCCAGAAGATCAAGCTCATGTCCACGGGAAAGGAGTTCGAGGTCACCAAAGTCGGGGTCTTCGCCCCCAATCCCACCAGTGTGGACGTGCTTGAGGCCGGGGAAGTGGGATTTTTCGCCGCCGGCATCAAGGAGGTTCGCGACACCAAGATCGGCGACACCGTTACCGAAGCGGATCGCCCGGCCCGAGAGCCATTGCCGGGGTTCCGGGAGGTGAAGCCCATGGTCTTCTGCGGCCTCTTCCCGGTGGATAGCGAACAATACGACGAGCTTCGCGAGGCCGTGGAGAAACTCTGGCTCAACGATCCGGCCTTCTCCTACGAACCGGAGAACTCCGCCGCCCTGGGGTTCGGTTTCCGCTGCGGTTTTCAGGGCCTCCTGCACATGGAGATCATCCAGGAACGTCTGGAGCGGGAGTTCGGGCTGCGTCTCATCAGCACCGCGCCTTCCGTGCGTTACAAGGTGGAGCTCGTAGACGGCACCACGGTGGAGGTGGAAAACCCGGCCCATTGGCCCCCGCGCGAGAAGATCGCCCGGGTCCTCGAACCATACATCCGCGCCGAGATTTACACCCCCAAGGAATACGTCGGGGCCATCATGCGTCTTTGCGAGGAGAAGAGAGGGGTCCAGAAAGACATGCGCTATCTCACCCCTCAGCGCGTGCAACTGGTCTACGATCTTCCCTTCAGCGAAGTGGTGCTCGATTTCTTCGACAAGCTCAAATCCTATTCCCGCGGCTACGCTTCCATGGATTACCAGTTCCTGGAATACCGCCCCTCGGACCTGGTGAAACTCGACATCTACATCAACAAGCAGCCCGTGGACGCGCTTTCCCTCATCGTTCACCGCGACAAGGCCTACTATCGCGGGCGCGAGCTGGTTTCCAAGCTGAGGGAGGTTATCCCGCGCCAGCTCTTCGAGGTGGTCATCCAGGCGGCCATCGGCTCGAAGATCATCGCCCGCGAGAGGATCCCACCCTTGAGGAAGGACGTGCTGGCCAAATGTTACGGGGGCGACGTGACCAGAAAGCGCAAGCTCCTCGAAAAGCAAAAAGAGGGCAAGAAGCGCATGAAAAATCTCGGTCAGGTGGAGATCCCTCAGGAAGCCTTCCTGGCCATCCTGCGCATCTAAATTCTCTCTTGTCTTTTGCGCAAAAAAGTAATATTCCTCACGAAGCCCCTTGGTCTTTCACAAGGGCCGGACACTTCACCCAGAGGAGTTTTCTTTGGAAGACAAAGAGACTTTGGCGGCCAAAGTCTGGGATTGGGTCAAGACCATCGTCCTGGCCCTGCTCCTGGCGCTCTTCATCCGCACTTTCTTCGTCCAAGCCTTCAAGATCCCGTCTGGTTCCATGATCCCCACCCTCCTCATCGGGGATCACATCCTGGTCAACAAGTTCATCTACGGCGTGCGGAATCCCATCACCCGGGAGCTATGGATCAAGGGCAAGACCCCTCAGAGACGGGACGTCATCGTCTTCATCTTTCCGGAGAATCGCAAACTGGACTTCATCAAGCGCGTCATCGGGCTCCCCGGAGAGATCGTCGAGATCCGCAACAAAGTGGTCTACATCAACGGTGTCCCGCTAAAGGAACCGTATGTTCAGCACACCGATCCGCGGATCCTTCCGCGAGAGGTGAGCCCCCGGGACAATTTCGGCCCCGTAAAGGTCCCCCCCGGGCATCTCTTCGTCCTCGGAGACAATAGGGACCAGAGCCACGATAGCCGCTTCTGGGGGTTCGTCCCCATCCGGGACGTGAAGGGCAAGGCCTTCATCATCTATTTTTCCTGGGATCCGCGCACCTATCACATTCGCTGGCGCCGCATAGGAAAGCTCATCCACTGACCTGATAGGGCCCCCGGCGGCGATCAATGAAATAGGCGCTTCCCGGCTGCTGTTTGACCAGCTTCTTGACCTGGGCCGCCACCGAGGCCACTTCGCCGTAATGCTTGAACTTGCCGGGATAATTGGGCACCACGGCGATGGAGATGGAGGGGAAGGGGAAACGCTGGATCTGGCCCCGGCGATCCTTGGCGATGAAGTAGCCCCTCTCGAGGTCCTCTTCGTCGAGGAAGTGGGGTACCAACCTATCGAAGCTGTCTATGATTTCCTGGCAGATCTGCTCCACGCTTTCCAGGGGGCAGATGAAGACGAAGTCGTCTCCTCCTACGTGGCCCACAAAGCCCCTGTGGCCCGCGTGGAACTGGACGCTGTTGCTCAGGAGACGGGCCACCAGGCGCAGGATTTCGTCTCCCCGCGCGAATCCGTAGCGGTCGTTGAAGGGCTTGAAGTTGTCGAGATCCACGTAGCAAAAGGCGACCTCTTCTTCGGAGTCTATCTTTTGCTGGATGGCCTTGAGAATGGAGGTGTTTCCCGGAAGCCCGGTGAGGGGGTTGTTGTCCGCGATACGGCAGGTGCGGGCAAAGGCCAGCTTTACCCTCGCGGCCACTTCGTCTCCGTTGGCACTTTCGAAAAAGAAGTCGTCAATGGGGAGCTCGTCTTCGAAATCGCTTGTCTCCCGCAGGATGAGCAAGATGGGGAGAAAGGCCAGGTTGAGGTTCTCCTTCAGGGCGAAGATCAAATCGGCGATCAGCTCCGGGGCGAGAGACTTTTCGAGGATGAGGAGATCAGGGAGCCTTTCCAGCACTTCGCTGGCCATCTTCTTGGGATCTTCTTTGGTCTCCACGGAAAACCCGGCGCCTTGCAGGGCTTCCACCCAGGTGGATGTCCGTGGGTTACGACTGAGAAGGAGGATTTTGGTCAAGCCCTCCTCCTTGCATTTCCATGGTGAAAAAGCGCAGGTCAAGGAGCCGGTCGTCCAGCTGCGGCATGAGTTCTTCCAGGTCCTTCTCTTTGAGCCGCAGGAGCTTCCAGGCCTTGTCCGTCAGCGGCGGGACCCAGGGGTCGCCTCCGGAGCCGTAGCCCCAGGCCCGGATGATGATGTCGGCAAAGTGGACGACGGCGGTTTCCTTCTTGAACCGGCGGGCCTTTTCCACTTCGTGATGATAGGCGATGGGTTCGATGAGTCTTTCGGGAAGGTTCCACTGGTTGGTCAAAAGGCGTCCGATCTCGCCGTGGTCAAGCCCCAAAACCCGGCTTTCCGCCTCCCGCGTGTAGAGCTCCTCTTCTTTGATGAGGGAGGCGATTTGTCGCTGATATTCGGGAAACTCCGCCCGGATGACCACCTTTCCCAGGTCGTGGAGGAGCCCGGCGGTGGTCACCTCTTCGGGGTTGGGGATCTCGAGCTTGGTGGCCAGGAGCCCCGCGGCCGCGGCCACGCCCAGCGAGTGCTCCCAGAGGCTGAGATCCTCGCTCTGCATCATCTCGAAGATGGAAGCCGTGATGACCAGGGTGCGGATGACGTTAAACCCCAGAAGGACGATGGCGTTGGAAACCGTGGAGATGCGCCTGGGGAAACCGTAGAAGGCGGAGTTGACCATCTTGAGCACCTTGCCCGTGAGGACCTGGTCCTTCTCGATGACCTTGGCCAGCTGCAGGGCCGTGGTGTTGTCGTCTCCCAGGAGTTTGGTCAGCTTCGTGACCACCGGGGGCAACGTGGGGAGCGACTGGAGATTGCGCAGCCGTTTTTTGACCTTGCGTTTGGTCTCGTCCACCTATTCCTCGCTTCTCGTTGAAAGCCAGTACTTTTTGATTATCTCCTTCAGCTTCATGAGGCGTTCATCGTGGGTGACGCGCGAAAAGCGCTCTTCCAGGAGGGCCAGTTCTTCTTTGAGGGGCCTTTCCCAGGGAAAGTCAACCGGATGGCCTTCTACGGTGACGAAACGAACCCCGAGCTGCTTGAACTTCTCGATCAGGGGGGCTTCCAGGGCCACGCCTGCTCCGCACAGGACGCGGCCCTTGTCGTCGGTGACGTCCTGGGCCAGTTTCATGCCCGGTTGAGCCATGTCAAGGGGAATCTTCTGCATCTAGAGTTCCGGTTCCTTGGGTTTCAGGTCCAGGGTCTTTTCGAACTGATGCCCCAGGGCCAGCACCTGCGGTTCGCTGAAATGGGGCCCCATGATCTGCAGACCGATGGGGAGACCCTCCTGAGAAAAGCCGCAGGGCAACGAAAGCCCGACGATTCCCGCCAGGTTGACGGAGATGGTGTAGATGTCTGAGAGATACATCTGTAAAGGATCGTCTATTCTTTCCCCAATCTTAAACGCCGGACTCGGGGCCACCGGTCCGACGACGAAGTCCACTTCTTCAAAGGCCTTAGAGAAATCTTCGGCAATGAGGGTGCGAACTTGAGAGGCCTTTTTGTAGTAGGCGTCGTAGTAGCCCGCAGAGAGGGCGTAGGTGCCGATCATGATCCGGCGCTTGACCTCCGGCCCGAAACCCTGGGAGCGGGTCTTCTTGTACATGTCGATGAGGTCCTTGCCCTCCACGCGCAATCCGTACTTGACGCCGTCGTAGCGGGCCAGGTTCGAGCTCGCCTCAGCCGGCGCAATGATGTAGTAGGCCGCAATGGCGTAAGGGGCGTGCGGCAGGGAGACCTCCCTTACCTCGAGCCCCATCTTTTCGAAGACCTCAAGCGCCTTTTCCACGGCTTGTCGCACCTCTGGATCCAGACCTTCTCCCATATATTCTTTCGGGAGACCGACTTTTAATCCTTTAAGGTCTCTTTCGAGTGCCGCGAGATAGTCCGGGACCTCTTCCGGCGCGCAGGTAGAGTCGCGGGGATCAGGGCCGGCTATCACCCGGAGGAGAAGGGCGGTGTCCGCGACGGTCTTCGTGAGCGGGCCGATCTGGTCGAGAGAGGAGGCAAAGGCCACGAGCCCGTAACGGGAGACGCGGCCGTAGGTGGGTTTCAGCCCCACGACGCCGCAGAAGGAGGCCGGCTGCCTGATGGAGCCGCCGGTGTCAGAGCCCAGGGCCCCGGCGCAGAGGCCCGCGGCCACCGCCGCGGCAGATCCCCCGGAAGAGCCGCCGGGCACGCGGGAAAGGTCCCACGGGTTGTGGGTGGGGAAGAAGGCGGAGTTCTCCGTGGAGGACCCCATGGCGAACTCGTCGAGATTCGTCTTCCCCAGGAAGACCGCCCCCGCGTCCCGCAGACGCTCAATGACCGTGGCTTCGTACGGGGGAACGAAGTTTTCGAGGATCTTCGAGGCGCAGGTGGTGCGCACGCCGTCGGTGCAAATGTTGTCCTTGATGGCCAGGGGCAGGCCCAGAAGGGGGCGCTTCTCTCCCTCCCCGCGTTCCAGGGCCTCGTCTGCGGCCTGCGCCTGTTTCAGGGCTTCCTCTCCGGTTAGCGTGATGTAGGCCCGGATCTGGGGGTCAAGCTTAGAGATGCGCTCCAGGAAGTATTCGGTAAGGGCTTTGCTGCTCACTTCACCGGCCAGGAGCTTTTCCCTTAGTTCGTTGAGAGATAGACGATGCCATTGCATGGCGCGAGCCTCCTATTTGATGACTTTCGGAACCACGAAGAAGTTGTCTTCCCTTTCCGGCGCGTTTTGCAAGGCTTTCTCCGGCGGGAGAGATTCCTTCACCTCGTCTTCCCGGAAGACGTTGGTGAGCTTAAGAGCGTGATATGTCGGTTCTACGTGGCTCGTGTCCAGCTCGTTCAGCTTGGCCACGTAAGAGAGGATGTCCGCCAACTGTTCGGTGAAACGGGTCACTTCTTCCTCGGAGAACTCCAGCCTGGCCAGATGCGCCACGTGGAGAACTTCCTCTTTGGTGATGCTCATGGTTTTTCCTCCTAATCCAGGAGTTTGAGGGCTTTCTTTACCACTTCGAGTGGGTCTCGCCCGAGCACGCGGATCATGGGTTCCTTGCCCACGTCACCCCGATCAACCACGAGATCGGGCACGAAACCCAGGCGCCGACAGACCAGATCCACCCCCCAGGAGAGGGTGGAACCCTCGCGGGCCTTTATCTCAGGCGGTTCCTCCGCGCGGGAGAACTCGCCCAGCGAAAGGCCCTTCTTCTGCGCTTTCTCCAGGAACTCCTCGGCGAACCGGACGTTCATCGCGGACCGCACCTGCGGATCGTGCCGCATGGCCGCAAGAATCACGTTGGCCACGTGTCTGGAGGCCCCGAAGGTGGGGCAGCCTACGGGCTTGGCCCGCTCCCCCAAGGCCACGATGCGTCCGGGAAAAGCCGCCACTTCCCTGGCGTTTCGGGCCAGAGGCAGGGCGTAGCCCAGGTTGCTCTGGACCTCAGGGATGAGCTTCCTTACGGGAAACTGGCAGAAGTATTCCACGGCCTCCGTGAGCCTTTCCGGGACTTCCGCGCGGGCCTTCAGCCGATCCAGATGAACGAGATGATCGAGGGGAGAGATGCCCCGGCCAAGGGGGCTCTCCTTGGCCGCAAGAAGCCCCAGATAGACGAATTCCTGGGCCTGGCCCACGGCTTCGGGAAGGGGAAGACCCTTTCCGAGGAGGACCGTGAGGGCCGCGGCAAAGGTGCAGCCTGTGCCGTGTCCCAAGCGGCCTTCGAGGCGGGGCTGGGAGAAGGTGTGGAACTCCTTTCCGTCGAAGAGGACGTCCCGCACTTCCTCCCCCGGGGCGTGCCCCCCTTTGACGACCACGGCGCGGGGCCCCAGCGCCTGAAGGCTTCGGGCCATCTCTTCCGGAGAGGAGAGCTTTTGGCCCAGGAGCACCTCGGCCTCGGGAAGGTTCGGGGTGATCACCGTGGCCAGGGGAAGGAGCCTCTGCCGATAGGCTTCCACCGCCTCGCTTTCAAGGAGGGGCTCTCCGCCTTTGGCCACCATTACCGGGTCCACCACGAGAATGGGCCGATGTTTTTCGAGCACCTCGGCCACGGCGTGTATCGTTTCCGCGCGGGCCAACATGCCGGTTTTCACCGCGCGCGGGGGGAGGTCTTCGAAGAGGGCCTCAAGCTGGCTCTTCACCATCTCCGGGGAAACGGCCTCCCAGCCCTTTACCCCGAGAGAGTTCTGCACGGTGAGGGCGGTGATGACGGTTTGTCCGAAAGCACCGAGAAGGGTGAAGACACGGAGGTCGGTCTGTAGACCAGCGCCTCCGCTTGGATCGGAACCGGCTATCGTGGCTACGACCAGGCGGGCCATAGGAGGGAGGATAACGCGAGAAAGGGGCTTCGCAAAGCTACTTTCCCAAACAAAAACTGCTGAAGATGCGGTCGAGGAGGTCCTCGGTGGTGGCCTCGCCGGTGATCTCTCCCAGATGGTTCAGGGCGTCTCGCAGGTCCACGGCCACGAGCTCCGGGAGCACGTTGGGGGAGCGCAGATTGTTGAGGGCCTGTCTCACCGCCTGGGCCGCCTTTTCCAGCGCGGCTTTCTGGCGCAGGTTCGGGGCCACGAGGGAGCCGGAGACTTCCTGTTGGCCCACCACGATTTCGAAGATGGCCTCGGCCAGGGATTCCAACCCGCGCCCCTCCTTGGCGGAGATGAAGACCTTGCGCGCTTCGGGGAAGACCTCGCGCCAAAGGTTGAGCGTCTCCTCGGAGGCGACGTCTATCTTGTTCACCGCCACCAGAT
>Ga0256835_1001307_pt1 | contig 15267 bp, 14 predicted proteins | sample PIR30metaG_FD_185972 | JGI IMG/M metagenome (GOLD analysis project Ga0256835, IMG submission 185972) | Hydrothermal vent microbial communities from East Pacific Rise, Pacific Ocean - PIR-30 | ecosystem: Environmental > Aquatic > Marine > Hydrothermal vents | place: Pacific Ocean: East Pacific...
AGAAGAGAAAAATAGCTTTAGCAACGTTCCTTTTCATGCTCATAGTCGTAGCATTATCATCTCATTCATCACAAGCAATGTACGCAGACACTAACAAAAGTGCTCATTCAATACACTCAATTAGAGTTGAAATTGATTATGCAGGATATGGAGACTTAGATTCTGATTCATATCAAGACGACATCTTAGTAGTAACAACGTTTTACTTAGCATCTTCTGCATACTACCACTATTACTATAGGATCTCTTTGATACTCCCATCAGGCACCATGTACAGTTACTTAGTAGAAGTAAAGGCATGGGTAAGCCAAGTAAGAATATACAACTTCTTCATTGATCATGCAACAGAAGCAGGCAATTACACGGTAATTGTCGAGGCATTCTTGGTATATCCCGACGTTCTATATACCGCAACAGGAGTCATTTTTGACCCACCAGGAGGAAGCAACGGAGGAGAACCTACTTTCGGTGCTACATAAAAAAAATAACAATAGCCCCTTACTCAAAAATGCTTTCCTAAAACCAAAAAAATTCAATATGACATAATAATAATGGTTCCAGAGAACAATTATTTATCATAATAACTAACGACAGTCATTATGGTATGACATAAAAACAAATTAAACGAAGGCGTATACTCCAATGACAATGTTAACACAATATGGCTTGGATTTCCAAGACTACCTAATATTCTTAGTTTTACATAATAATCCCTTAGCAAGTCCAAACCAGATCGCTAAGGAATTAGACCTAACACCAGAAACCATAAGGCGAAGAATAACAAGGCTAAAAAAGCATCATTTCCTGAGGCCTGATAGAACAGTCAACGATCCTTTATTGGGTGAAAGAATACAAACAGAAGTAGAAGCAATCTATGTTCCACAATATATTGGTCTTTTAAGATTACACGTTTTTTTCCATAAAGTTACTAGCCCGTCAGCCTTAGAAAAACTAATTGAACTCTGTGAAGTTCATCCATATACACATTATCGCGCCGTAACTTACGGTGAAGGTATGGACTTTTACTCCCAATTTGATGTACCACCAGAAATCATTGGGGAAATGGAAAAATTATTTGAAGAACTTAAAACACAAAAGTTATTCAAAAAATATTCCATTATTAAAACGAATTATGTTGTTAGAAGTTGTCTAAACTTTAACAATTGGAGCTTTAATTTTAATGATTGGAGTTTAGTAGACCGTTCCCCACTAGGGTTGCCTAACCAACTAGAAACCTTATGGAAAAACTTTATTGAAAATCATGATGTTGCTAAACCAAAAAAAGTGACACCTACGTTTAAGGGAAGATTCGATGAAATTGACATGAAGTTACTACGAGAGCTATCTATTAATGGTAAAGTCAGTTCTACCTTTTTGGAGAATATCTATGACCGAGATGTTACTACGATCTCAAGAAGACTAAAAAATCTAAAAGAAAAGGTAGCTCTAAACTATGTGCTATATTATGACCGCAGTGCCTTCAATTTAGACTATATTCAAATGGTAAGCGGTAAACTAAAACCAGACGATGAATTAAACTTGAATACATTCACTGGATTTTTAGAATCAGGACTATTACCATTTGAAACAAATCTTGTCATAGATGGAAACAATTTCATTTGGTATATGCATACTCCATCTTCTTACGCACCAATGATTACTGATTTTATATGGAAGCATGCTTCTGAAGTAAGAATTTATCAGTTTTATACACAGATTGCAAGGACTTATTATTTTTATTATGAAAACTACTTAGGACGAAAGAAATGGAGAACTGATGAAGAATATGTTTTAGATACTCCCCTTAAAATTATGTTTACTCGAAAAAAGTAGTAAATAAAATGCATCATTATCGAACTTATTTTTAATTTTATCGGCATGAAATCTCGTTTCTTGAGATGGTTCGGGAAATGAAAGCCGATACTTTTTCTTTGATGCCATAATTTTTTTTAGGAAGTTTTTAGGACAAAGGTCTTTGTGAAAGGGTTCTGTGCTGGAGTCTCCCACTACCGTGAAAGCGTGGTCAGAAATGCCCCATACGAAGGCGAGAAGCAGGTCATCATGTCATGTTTGCTCTTTTCTTTTCTTTTCTTCTGTTTTCCTTGTTTGTTTAATGATTGTTTTTCATGGTAATAACGTTTTTCCAGCGTCTAAGCGTCGTACTGGTATTATGCTGGTATGAAGGAGTGAAAGCGTATATCGGCTCATCCCCTCCCTTGCGGAAGGGGACTTCCCGCCGACAGAGTTAAAAAAAGATTATAGGTTATCAAATCTAAGTTTGCTTGTTTATGGAAACAATACATGAAATAATACTTGGTGACTCTAGGGAGTTGTCCTTTATAAAGGATAATACCATTGACTTAGTTGTGACTTCTCCTCCTTATCCAATGATTGAGATGTGGGATTCATTATTTAGTCTATTAAACCCTAAAGTAGAGAAATTACTTAAAAGCAAAAAAGGAGAAGACGCATTCAAATTAATGCATGAAGAGCTTTCTAATATATGGAAAGAGCTTTACAGGGTGTTAAAAAAAGGAGGTATTGTTTGTATCAATATTGGAGATGCCACAAGGAAAATTGATGACAAATTCCAACTTTATCCTAATCATGCAGAAATTATTCGCCAAATGACAAGAATTGGTTTTCATGTTTTGCCTTTAATTATTTGGAGAAAACCAACTAATTCTCCTAACAAATTCATGGGTTCTGGGATGCTCCCTCCAAACGCATATGTAACATTAGAACATGAATATATTCTGATTTTTCGTAAAGATGGGATGAGAAAAATAGAAGACGAAGATGAAAAAAATAGGAGATACAAAAGTGCCTTTTTCTGGGAAGAAAGAAACAAGTGGTTTTCAGATGTATGGACTGATATTACAGGGGTTTCACAGTTTCTTAATAATAGTGAGACCCGAGAAAGAAGTGCAGCTTTTCCCTTAGAACTTGCTTATAGATTAATAAATATGTTTTCAATTTATGGAGATACCATATTGGATCCCTTTTTAGGAACTGGTACTACAATTTTATCAGCAATGATCGCAGGAAGAAACAGTATTGGTATTGAAATAGACCAATCATTAATTAAAACAATTAATACAAAAATTGTGCAAGCACCTGAAATCTCACACAGCATAATTACTCAACGAATTGCTAATCATGAAGAATTCATTAAACAACAAGTAAAACAAGGTAAAAACAAACATTATTACTGCTCCTCTTTAAACTTTCCTGTAAAAACCAAACAAGAAACGGATATCGTTTTTTATACAATAAAAGAAGTAATAGAAGAAGTTCATAATAAAAAATGGAAATGTGTTTATAATAAGTACCCATAAAATAGAAATAGCAGGAAACTGTTGGTTCATTATAAAGTCAAATTTCTACAGAATTAAAATAAGCTTGTTTAAGGATTCTTAATGCATCTTCATAGTCCAGATCAATAGGATTAACAATTAATGAACCATCATTAATTGCGTTCTTTGCGATGTCTGGAAGTAATTCTTTGTCTACATCTGCTTCTTGCAAAGTTCTAGGCATTTTAACCTTTTCATACAATATATCCTGTAATTTTCTTATTTCTCTAATAAATTCTGTTGCTCTTTTTTCTGGGGGGGTATTAGAATACTTTTCGGCACCAGAGAATGGAAGCAATAGTTCTCCAATAATCTCTTTTCTGACTGAAAAGTTTTCTTTTAGACCCCATGGAAGAAAAATATTCATTGCTACTCCATGAGGAATTCTTGCAACTCCTCCCAAAGCATGCCCTAAACTATGTACCATTCCGACCATCGAGTTTGAAAATGCAATACCAGCCATTGTAGCGGCATTGGCCATGGCTAATCTAGCTTCCTTACTTGGCTTTTTTTCAATCACTTTTAATATATAATTAGAAATAAGTCTTATCGCAGCAGTAGCATATGCATCGCTCAACGGATTTTTTTGCAAACAAATATAGGACTCAATAGCATGTGTTAACGCATCCATGGCGGTAGCAGCAGATATATGTGGCGGTAACGTTATAGTCATTCTAGGGTCAAGAACTGCCACATTGGGTAATAAATACTTAGAAGTAAAAGGCATCTTTATCCCTTTTTCTTCGTCTCTTATAACGGCAGCAATAGTGACCTCAGATCCAGTTCCTGCAGTAGTAGGAATAGCAATAAAAGGATTAAGGGGCCTTTTAATAATGTCCGCACCCATAAATTTACGTAAATCATCAGAATTATAACTCACTAGAATATTAGTGCCTTTCGCAGTATCAATTACAGAACCACCTCCAATAGCAATTATAGAATCACAACGCTTCTCACGATAAAGCTTCGCTGCTTGACTAACAACCTTTGTAGATGAATCTTGAGGAACATTATCAAAAACAACAGGAAAAACAAGATCAGAATCTCCACAAGCATTAATCACTGTATTTACTAGCCCTGCTTTTTTAACACCCTTATCAGTAATGATCATGGGACGGAAACTCCTCAACAATTCTAATTCGTAAGGTATGTTTTCTAACGCTTTGTAACCAGAAATAATCTTCGTATGGTTAAAAAACTCATAATAACGTGGTAATTTATTCATTCTTTTATTACCTCCTTAAAATTTTATTAAAAATGATAATCGGGAAGTTAATTTATATCCCCAGAGGTACTGTTAGTAAATATATTCGAAGTCTGTAAAAATAACGACGATACCAAGGAATTTTAGGTAATTTACGTATTAATCTTTTCGCAATAATTCTAGGGAATAAATAAGTTTGAACAACATTCAAACACCGAATCAATGACATAGCCAAATGACTTTCTCCTTTAAGGATAAACCTATGTTCTGCAAATGCGACAGGTATTCCCATTTGGGCAGTCATCATTAAAAAAGCCGAATCGACATTTTTGAAAATAATTGACAAATCTGCATTATCCAGAGGAATTTTTGCACGTATAATACGATTATTTCTTTTAATTAAACCCATTGAAGGACCATGGTACGCGGTATAAAAAATAATTTTGTATCCTTCTGGCCATTCAGATATTTCTTTCTTTACTGAAGAATCGAATTTATTTGTGAATACAAAAGCCCTTCCAAGAACAAAAAACATGACTGTAAGAACTACTTTCTTAAACCTCTTTGGTTTCGGCCGAATTTCTTTAGAATATATTTTAGCCATTTAATTAATAAAAACACAAATTGTTACAAAAAAGTTATGTCTTAATTCTAAAGGAGCAGTTTTTAAATGTTAATTATTAATGAAAAAATTTCACGTTGACCGAACTTCAGGATGAAAAAGACTAAGTAGATCATCGTCAACCACTCTGCCACAAACACAATATCGGTCACCTATTCTAGCAGATTGATAACAACAAGTCCTTACTTCTCGCCCAAGTTCAGGCACAAAAACGAAACCTTCTTTCACCTTCATTTTAGGTGATTTTTCTTCGGAATTAGAATTGACTACAGAATTAATCATAACTATTGAAGAACGCTTTTCTCTGGCGGGAGTGAAAAGGATTTCATTTTCAGAAATACTTCGCCGTTTAGTTCTCTTCTTTTTATTTCTTTTTCTTAACCATTCATTTCTTCTTTTTTCTTCGTAAGGATAAATAAATATCTCTCTAATCTTATTTCTTATATAAAATGTAGCGATATATAAGCCAAAAAACACAATCACGGAGAGGAGTACTTTAATATCTTCACCAAATAACATAGCAATTATGACAGAAATAACAAATATTGCCAAGATTGCGTAAAGAGATTTAGTTGGATCATTAGTTATCATCATATTTACAGCCCCATAATAAAATTATAATTTATTTAAAGATAAAGGGCACTACATAAATTATAAATAATTCCAAAAAATTATGCTTTAATGAACTACCCCTTGCTTTCACAATGAGCCTCTTGTTTCATGGATAATACTCTCCCCAAAACCACTTCCTTTTTATTGTAAGGGATAGTTTGGAGTGGATTTTATAGATATCTCCACAAGCTTCATTAAACTAACTATCTCCGGCTGATCTTCAAAATATTCAAAGAAAGCGTTATATTCCATGAATAATGCCTAACAACACTCAAAGCAAGCATCTCGTTACTTAATCTTATGTTTATTATTTCTCTACACATAGTGTTGATGTTTTTTGTAATCTCTAATTTATGAGTTACTTGAACAACGTATAAATAAAACTATTGGCTTTTATCCCTGCCACATATTCCCAGAAGGAAATTTCACGTTAATAAAGTTAAAAATTCAATCCCGTAATTTAATGATAACTAATAAAACGTTATAATAATCCTAAAAACAAAATTATTACTTTTTAATATTTTGAAAATCTAAAGGTAAATTGAAGTATTATGAATAAAATGGTTTTGGAGTATAATGTTGAGCCATATGAGATGGGAGATCCTAATAGTAAAACAGGATGTCTTCTTTTTCATGGCTATACTGGTTCGCCAATAGATATGTTTCCTATCGCAAAAATTTGTGAAAAATATGATTGGCATATAAAAGTCCCAAGACTCCCTGGACATGGTATACCAATAGATCACTTGATTAAAACAAAACACACAGAATGGTTAATAGCAGCTGAAAAAGAGTATGTAGCTTTTGCTAAAAATAAAGAAAGAATAATTCTTGGTGGACATTCATTAGGTAACGTGTTGATTTTTCATTTAGACGTAAAATACAGAAAAGAAAATAAGATATCTAATCTTTTATCTATTTCACCCCCAGTAATAATAAAAAAAAGATGGATGCTTCCATTCATAGATATAGCTAAGATATTTGTGAGAAAAATAGACTATTCTGTGATTGCATTTAAAGATAAAAGAATAATGAAGCATCCACTATATAATTACTTGAGGTCTACTTACAAAGAATATCCTTTAGGGATAATCAAAGAATTAGTTAAGGCAGTTAATTATGGCATTAAACTTATCCCCTTACTTAGAACAGATGTTTTAGTGATGTTTGGAAAAGAAGATGATGTAGTAGATCCTAAGTCGGGGTATGAAATATTAATAAAAGCAAAAAGTAAGCATAAAGCATTAGTAATGTTTGAAGGAATGCATGTCCCAATGCTGGACATAGATTATAAAGAATTCCAAAAAGTTCTTATCTCTTATTTTAATGAGATTAGTAACAAGAAACTTAATGTTGAGGATAATACTTTTGATATTTTTAACTTATTTGACGAGGTTGCTAAGAAAACTAATATCGATCTTGCTAAAAGTAAACTACACCTGCTTTCACAATGAGCCTCTTGTTTCATGGATAATACTCTCCCCAAAACCACTTCCTTTATTTATTGTAAGAAATGTTCAGAATAGAGATCTTCTCTCCACAAGCCCTACGGGGCGTCCCGTCCCTGTCTTGATTTTGAGGATGTTTAGAAAAGCATTGTAGTCCCTGTTTGCTTTGCTTCCCAGCCACATTCAGGACAAACAAACACTCTATCGCTCAGTTTTAGCTAAGTAGTTATCTCTCCGCACACGGCACACTTCTTGCTGGGGTATTGGGGAGAGACTTTTGTTAGTGTCTTACCAGCGTCTTCCACCTTGTAAGACAGCATCCTTATCCCTATGAATTCTCCCCATGAAGCGTCTAAGATGCGTTGGTGCGGGGTCTTGTTCTTTCCTTTCATGACCGGCCCTTGATGTTCAAATTTTCTACATAAATCATATAGTAGTTGTTTACGTAGTATTTTGACAGTTTTTGTAGGAAGTCTTTACGCTGGTTGTTTAGTTTCTCGTATTTCTTAGCCAGTTTTCTACGGAATTTCTCGTAATTGTTAGAGACTTTCTTTTTCTTAGACAGTTTTGTTTTTTCTTTGTAATGGCTTTATTCTTTCAATGGTCTTGTCTAAGTGTTTGGGATTTTCTATCGCAGTCCCTCTATGGTCTACTACGAACTTTTCTATGCCCATGTCGAGACTAACCACTCTGTCGGTAGGTAAGAGCTTGTCCTTTTCTTTCTCTTTTTCTACTTGGAGGATTGCGTACCACTTACTGCTGGGGTATTTCTTTACCCAGACGCCTTTTGCTTTTCCGTTTATTTCTCGGTGTATTTTTGCTTCCACGCTACCGATTTTGGAAAGAGAAATGCGGTTGCTCTTAGAGTCTATTGAAAAACTGCTCTGGTTATGTTGCAGTTTAAGGACTTGTACCTCCCCTTTTTTTATACTTTAGCCTACATATTTTTTCCCGTTCTTCTTCTTCAGCCTCAACAATACTTTCATGTTGTTCCATAACATAGCTGGTAATTGACCATTTGCAATGCTTTGGAGTAGACCTTTTTTAGTGCGGGGTTCTCTTCTTTTTTCAGCTTCACTAACTATTAGTGCTTGTGTTGTGTGTGCTTCTGGGTTATTTTTCTTCCTTCTTTCCTCGCCTTGCTTATTTCCCCCAGCAATCGGTTGTATAGCCAATCGGGCTAACTCCAAGCTCTCCTCTAACTTCTTCTCTGCTTCCTTGTTTGTATATAGCTTGAACTTGTAGCTCAGCATCAATTAGTATCGCTCTTCTCTTCTTTTCTTATGTCTTGTTTGTTTTTTCTGCTTTTCCTTGTTTTTTTCCTTGTTTTTTTCATGGTAATAATGTTTTTCCCAGCGTCTAAGCGTCGTACTGGTGTTGTGGTGGTATGAAGGAGTGAAAGCGTGCATAGGCTTTCATTTAATCCCTTTCGGAAGGAGGCTTCCCGCTGACAGAGTTAAAAATGTTCTGGGATAAATTTTTTCTAAGTTTACCTGCGATATTTTATTTATAGGTCTACTTTCAAGGATTTAAAAAAATCAAAGTTGGCCAAAGATCCAAGATCCTCCGAACTCATGATTTCGATCCCCTTACGAGGTTTACGGCATTTGCTACACGTTTTCTTAATCATTTTCAAAGGAAATTTAAGCGTATTTGTATTTCGATCCCCTTACGAGGTTTTCGGCATTTGCTACTACTTTTATGGGGGGAAATCCTAGAAACCCCTACCTCAAAATTTCAATCCCCTTACGAGGTTTTCGGCATTTGCTACTTAAGGATCCTGAGGAGGAACGTCAAAAAAATAAACATATTTCAATCCCCTTACGAGGTTTTCGGCATTTGCTACATGGAAACAGTGAAACCATCAGCGACAAAGATGAATTAGTATTTCAATCCCCTTACGAGGTTTTCGGCATTTGCTACAAAACAACGAAAAAAAGCAGTGTTCCGGAAAAACCCGTGAACAATTTCAATCCCCTTACGAGGTTTTCGGCATTTGCTACAAGATCAAGAAATACACCATCGCTACTAGCACTCCTAAGTATACATTTCAATCCCCTTACGAGGTTTTCGGCATTTGCTACACACCGTGGAGAAGCGGCAGAACCTCGTTATGAATGTTTTATTTCAATCCCCTTACGAGGTTTTCGGCATTTGCTACCATTCAGAACCCTGAGATTTATGAATAGTTATAGCGTAGGATTTCAATCCCCTTACGAGGTTTTCGGCATTTGCTACTGGTATTTTTTTAGTTGTTTTGCGTGTTCTAAACCCATTTTAAGAATCGGTTTAGGGTACAATCTAGGGTTTGCAAGCTCATTTATAAACATTGTCAAAACACTCCTACAAGCCGTGAAAACAAAAAATAAGAAAACATCCAAAAACAACTCAAAAACAAAGAGAAAACACTTTATGCCATAGCACAAAAGCGTGATTTATCTACGCATCAATACAATAAAAAAAAGGTGAATAATAACATGTTATTTAAATATGTTCAAATAAGAACTACTGATATTCTTGGTTATACTAGGGGAATGATGGTTCCGTTATCTTCCCCCAAAAAGCTAAATGAATTTGATAAAGATGAAAATCTAGTTAGAGGTGCTAGTATAGATGGGTCGTCAATAGGATATTCAAATATAGAAAATTCTGATTTGCATTTAACTCCTGATTTTACAAGTAGATATCAATTACCATATACTGATGATCCTATTGGGGTAGTATTTTCATTTCTAACTAAAAATGGAAAGCCTTTCGAAGGGGATCCCCGTAGAGTTCTTTACAATGCCCAAAAGCAAATACTAGGTGAAAATGGTGAAATGATAATAAAACCAGAACCAGAATTTTATCTTCTTAATCAAGATGGCTCGTTATACGATGAAGGAGAATATGCTACTTTTTACCCTACTTCTAAGGCAGAAAGATTTATCACGAAGATATTCAATGACTTGCCTAAAATCGGAATTACTCCTGTCGTGGGTCATCATGAGGTAGGTTCATCACAATATGAAGTTGAGCTTGGTTACTCATCTGCAATTAAAGCTGTTGATAAATTAATCCTATTTAAAAATTTAGTGCGTGCCCGTGCTGCCCAACTGGATCTTAAAGCCACTTTTATGCCAAAACCTTTCACAGATCAGCCCGGAAATGGTCTGCATTATCACGTGATAATTAAGAAAGACGGAGTAAACCTCTTTGCTCCAGAAAAAAAATCAGAAATCTTATCTGATTATGGACTTCATTTCATAGCAGGGATCTTACAGTTCGCTAAACCTTTAAGCGCTATTCTTTCACCAACAGTTAACTCCTACAAAAGACTTGTTCCAGGGTTTGAAGCTCCGACATATATTAGTTGGGGCCCAATGAATCGGTCTGCATTAATCCGTATACCCATGACAAGTGATCCTGAAAAAACAAGATTTGAAATTAGAAGTGGTGACTTTTCAGGAAACCCATATTTAGGTTTAGCTGTCCTTTTACATGCAGGTAATTATGGTGTTCAAAAGAAATTAGAACCACCCGAACCTATAACCGATAATCTTTATACTTATTCTTTAGAAAAACTACAAGCTAAAAACATAGAAACTTTGCCCAATTCATTAGGAGATGCTCTCTTTATAGTCACTAAACATACTGGATTCATGAGAAAAGCCTTAGGAGATCTCGTTTTCGAAGAGTTTTTGACTGCAAAACTTAGAGAATGGAGAGACTATTTAACAAATGTAACTGATTGGGAGAAAAGTAAGTATTTTGATCTGTGAACTACCCCTTGCTTTTGCGAGGGGCTTTCTGCTTCACAGAGGAGACTCTCTCCACAGGCGCTACGGGCCGTCCCAGCCCTGCAAGAAAAAAATATACAAAAAAACATATGATGTTTTCGGATTTCATCCCCTCCCTTTCGGAAGGGGATTTCCCGCCGAGAAAGTTAAAAAATACTTTGTGTGTGTTACTTGTTTTTTATTGATATGTTTTTATTTATTGTTTGTTTTTTTGTTTTTAGAGTTTATGTTGAGCTGGGAAGGAAAAGAACAAGTAAAGGTTTACCTAAAAAAATTGTTTAATAATAATCAAAGATTCATGAGAATAGGCATTTACAGAACAGAAAAGAGTACTTTTGAAAACAAAAGCATTGATAATATGATTTTTGTTGGAGATAATCTAAAATGCATGATGTTTTTACTCAAAAATGGCTTTGAGGAAAAATTTGACATGATATATATTGATCCTCCTTTTTTTACTGAAAAACGATTTACAGTTAAAAAAAAATTTTGAGTAAAGAAAAACAATTAGAAAAAATAAATAAAAAAGAAACAACTAAAATTATTTTTTCATCGTATTTAGATAGATGGAGATCATTAACGGATTATTTAGAATTTATATATGAACGTCTTCTCTTAATAAAAAGGCTCTTAAAAAAAGATGGGAATTTATTTGTTCACTTAGATTGGCATGCTAGTCATTATGTAAAAGTGTTATTAGATGAAGTATTTGGTTATGAACATTTTCGAAATGAAATTGTTTGGTGTTATACTGGCCCCTCAAAAGTAAAAAATGATTTTCCTAAAAAACATGATATTATTCTTAGATATTCTAAATCTAATAATCCGCGTTTTTACCCCATAAGAACTCCTTACAAGTCTGGTATCCACGATACAAAGGGAACTGCTATGAATTACTCCGGCAGAAAAATTAGTCTTGAAGAGATTAACAGGAGAGGGAAGGTCTTGGAGGACTGGTGGACAGATATTTGGGCTACCGAAAGATATCGAAAGGAATATTTGTACTTTGACACACAAAAGCCATTGAGACTTTTAGAAAGAATAATTAAAAGTACTACTAAAGAAGGGGACTTAATAGGAGACTTTTTTATGGGTTCAGGGACAACAATAATTGCTTCTGAACGTCTTGGAAGGAAATGGGTTGGTTGTGATAATTCATGGGTTTCATACACTTTTGTTAATAAAAGACTAGGACTGCTAAAAAAAGAAAAACAAAAAATTTCACCATTTATGATTTATTTTCAAGAAAAACAAAAAATATTAAAAGAGATTGCTTTTTTATGGGAAAGAAAAGAAGATGAAAACAAATCAACAAGGCAAAAAGAACATATTAATCATAAAAACTTCCATAAAAAACAATCATCAAGTCATCATTTTCCAATTGTTCTAAAAACCGCAATAAGCCCCATGAACATAAAAAATAACTATGATTTATCTCCTAATGTCGATGTCAAGATTCTTGAGAAAAATGATAGGTTTTTAAAATTAGAGGTAAAGAACTATTCTGTCCCCGAATTTTTTTTAAGTAAAATTAAAAGCAACAAAAAACTTGGGGAATATGATACGATACAATTATTGGAATATATTAAGATCGGCTTCTTAGAAAAAGATACTATTTTTTTCAATGACATAAGATGTTTAGAACTTGTAGATAATAAAATTATTTTAGAAATTGAAAACATTTGGAAAAAGAACAAGGAACTATTAATTTTGGAATTAGGAGACATAATAGGAAACGTCCTGTTTTTAGGAATAGATCTCTAAGAATGATTCAATATGAGCCCAATTTCAACTATGTGATTTATAGCTTATTTTCGCGAGGGGCTACATTCTCACCAACAAGACGTGATTAGAGTTATTTCCTTGTGAAAGGTCATGAGCTCTTTTTTCTAGGTTATTTTCTTAGCAAGACACTATGGATAGCTCCCTGTCTTTTTAGTAATATGTATTATTAATAATCAACAACACGACCGAAAATATGTACTATAAAATTGCTTTCATTTCTTACCTTTTGGAAGGAGGATTCTTACTAACAGAGTTAAAAAGTGTAATAACATAGTCTTCTTTTGTGTAAAAACTGCTTTCAAAGAAAGGAGTTAAGTATATATCGATTAATTGCTGATATTCCTTTATACTTTTAGGCTTTTTTCTATAAATTTGTTTTAAGAATAAATATAAAGCGATCTCGTCTTTTTCACATCCTTTTCCTTCTAAGTGAAAAGTACCTACTAAATCTTTATACATACTTACGATTGCCCTCGCTTTTGTCCCTTCAAAAATAGTTGTTACTTTTTCTTGACTAAAACTTTTGAAAATTGTTCCCGCCCCAAATAAAACAGTAGACATTAGATTAGGATCTTCATGAAGATCTTTCAAATTCACCCTAAGAATCTCTTCTTGAGTGGACATACTACGTATTGATAACAAAAATGCAGTACTATCACATGGTAATCTAAATAAAGAAACACCTAATACTAAATCTGTTAATCCCCACCAAAGGGTAAAAAAGTTAAAAGGGAAAAAGGGAGGTAAAAGAGTCCTCTGAATCATTACAATAATAGATCCAATCAAGAAAAAGAAAGAAGCCCATAATTCATTATAAACAATGCGACTATATCTTCTGTAAAGTTTAGGACGATATTTTAAGTAATAAGTTAAGATACTTAGAAAACCCATTACTGACAGAATAAATACAGATACAACAGTAATTATACCTCCAATAAAAGGATCATAAAAAATCATTTCACTTAGTTGTTTTTGTTCTTCGAACATGAAACTAGTTGCGACACCGCCAGCTGCCGCACCACCAATAAACATTATTATCAATAAAAATGCTGACTTAGTTGAGATAACATCATTCAAACGGTAGATATATAAAGATACACCATAAATTCCCAAAACAATGGATGTCCTCCAGATCCAAACAGTTGAGAAAATTATTGGAAATCCAAATAAACGATGAAACAAAAGGTTCGATTCTGGAAGCAAAATAAACTGCTGGAGGATTAAGAAAAAAACTAGATAGATGTTGTCTAATTTATAATGTAGCAAATCTGCATTTCTTAGGATCCCAAAAAGCAATACAAGGGGACCCAATAATGCGAAAGTACTACTTACAATTCCCAGAACAACAGGGTCCATTATTGATCCGTTAAAAAATTACTAATGTAATTTTATTAGTTTTACTTATAATTAATTCAAAAATTCTTAGCTAAATGCAAGTCAAAAAACAAAAATAATGATTTTATAAGGATGAGATTTATATTTAGTTTATATCTTTGTCATACTTCTTCTCTAATAATTAAAAATCCAACATTGCTTGATTAGAATCTATGGCTACAGCTTCAATCCCGACACCTCGAAGATAAGAAGCAAACTCATTACTATAACCAAAAACAGTGTAAACTTTTTTAGCCCCACTGTTTTTTATTATCTCAAGTAGTCCCAGAAAATCAGAATGATCACTTAGTGGATAGGCATAGTAAGAATTTAACGTTGATAATGCCCATCCAGTAAAGAAAAATATGACTGAATTTTTTGGTCTTTTTTTTGGAAGTTTTGATACTAAGTATACTCCTGGTTTTTTTGGTTCTTTAATCGCTTTTATCTCATTGTTTAGTACTACATCTTTCGGGGAAAAAAGCTTGTTATACACTTTTATTTGTGGGCCTATACCCTCAATTAATTTATTCAAAGGACTTGCCATTATTGTTTGTGCTTTTCCCAATGCATAAGAATGTATAAATACTATTTTTTTGCTACTAATATCCTGTATTTGATCATATGCCTCAGAAATTATGCGTTCTGGATCTGGAAACACATATTTTGGATGTCCATATGTCGCTTCAATAATAATTGCGTCTATTTTTGGTGGGTTAATACCTTCCAGACCAAAACGAGATTTATTATTAACGTCCCCAGTGTATAATATTTTCAATCCATTTTCTTTATTTTTTATTATTAAAGAAGTACTACCAAACATGTGCCCAGAAGGAATTTGCTTCAGAACCCATGTCTCTGTTTCTAATTTTTCTTTATATTGAAAGATCGTTTTGAGTTTATACTTCAATATTTTATGTGTAGAATGACTAGAAATTAGTTTTAAATTTCTCTTGATGGCTTTTGGGTGGTGGTCAGAATGAGGATGAGATACAAAAATAACTTCTGTTATCGGTTTTTTAACAGGATCAAAGGATATGAAATTTAGGTCTTCTATGATAATTCCTTTTGAAGAATAATTTATTCT
>Ga0256835_1001308_pt1 | contig 15264 bp, 12 predicted proteins | sample PIR30metaG_FD_185972 | JGI IMG/M metagenome (GOLD analysis project Ga0256835, IMG submission 185972) | Hydrothermal vent microbial communities from East Pacific Rise, Pacific Ocean - PIR-30 | ecosystem: Environmental > Aquatic > Marine > Hydrothermal vents | place: Pacific Ocean: East Pacific...
TCATTTTGTGCGCCATGCTGTCGGCGACGCGGTAATCGGAAACCGCCGCTGATTTGATGACGATGTCGGCTTCGGGCAGGCGGCCGAGCACGGCCTCGGCCATCTCGGCCGCGCTCTGCACCCGTATGGTTTCAACGCCCGGCGGGTCCTGCAGACGGACCGGTCCGGTCACCAGCGTTACGCGGGCACCCCGCTGCCGTGCCGCACGGGCGATGGCGAAGCCCATCTTTCCCGACGAAGGGTTGGAAACGAAACGCACCGGGTCCAGGAATTCGCGCGTGGGGCCGGCGGTCACCAGAAGCCGTCGCCCCTCGAAATCCTGGGGGCTCAACAGTCCGACGACGGCGTCGAAGATACGTTCCGGCGCCGGGAGCCGGCCGGGGCCGGTGGTGCCGCAGGCCAGTTCGCCGGCGTCCGGCGACAGGATGTGGTGACCGTAAGACGCCAGCCGTTCAAGGTTTCGCTTGACGGCCGGATGTTGGTACATGTGGGTGTTCATGGCCGGACAGACCAGCACCGGGGCGGTCACCGCCAGCAGGAAGGTGCTCAGGGCGTCGTCGGCAATGCCCCGTGCCATTTTGCCGACCATATTGGCCGTCGCCGGCGCCACCACCACGACATCGGCGGACTGCGCCCACTCGATGTGCTGGATGGCGGCGGCATCTGCCCCCTGGAACAAATCGGTGCACACGGCGTGCCCGGACAACGCCTCGAAGGTGACGGTGCCAACGAAACGGGTGGCGTTGGCCGTCATCATGATACGCACATCGGCGTCCGCGCGCTTGAAAAGCCGCAGCAGTTCAACACATTTGTAGGCCGCGATGCCGCCGCAGACGCCCAGCACAACGGATTTGCCTGCGAGCAGGTTCATGAAGCCCCTCGGCGGCGTTCTTTGAGCGCATTCAAACAGCCGGCCAGTCTGCGCGTATTGTGCAACCGCAGCATCAGCTCCGTCCAGCGGCCGAACAGATCGGCCGTGGCCTGCTGGCGTTCACTACGCCCCTTGGCTATCTGCTTTTCCAGTGCCGCCAGGGCCTGCCGGATTTCCGGCCGACGGTCGTTGCGCGCCAGCAGGTGGCGATAGATCTCGGCGGCTTCCCGGTGCTTGCCCTGCCGCGCGAGCAGCCGCGCCATGGTCTCGGTGTAGAACAAGGGGTCTTCCATCCCTCCCCCTTTCTCGGGTCTGCGATCTGCGCCGGTCCGTGTTGTCCGACATGCCGTGCGCCGGATACAAGGGGCGTCGAAAAGTCCGCTATCCGTCGCAAACGGCCTTCTTCCGGTTCCGTCAGCGTTTCTGCGCCTTTTGCGAGCGGATGATGACTTCCCCCTTGCCCACCATGCCCAGTTCCCTTCTGGCGATGTTTTCGATGTAGGCGGGGTCGGTCTTCAGGCGCTTTATTTCACGGTAGAGCCGCTGGTTTTCCCGCTCCAGCTCCAGGTTGATCCCGATCAGACGGCTGCGTTCGGTTTTGAGCTCCCGGAGGTCGTTGACGCCCTTGTCGCCGAAAATAATGATCAGCAGCAGGACGGCCAACAGCAGTATAGACAGGTTCAACAGCAGGGTCTGTCGTGACATTACGCCCCCCTGTTTCGGCCGAGAAACGGTGTCATTGCGCGCAGATCACCGGGGAAAAACAGCCGAAAGGCGGCAGCGTAAACGACGACCCCGCAGACGATCATGGCCGTGACATCGCCCAGCAGCACGACGAAGCGCGTCTCAGCGTCCGCCCCCAGCATCCGTGTCAGCCACCACACAACAGCGCCCATGACCGCCGAACACAGCGCGGCTTTGGCGCAGAAAGACAGCCATCCCCTGCCCAGCGGCAGGTTCAGCCTGTTTCCCAGGGCTTTTGTCAGCAACATCAGGTTCACCATCGATGCCAGCGAAGTCGCCAGCGCCAGGCCGCCGTGGCCCATGGGCCCCATCAGCGCCAGCGCGGCCGCCAGGTTGAACACAATGGAAATGATGGCCATCTTCACCGGCGTGGCCGTATCCTGAAAGGCGTAGAAAACCGACACAACGATGCGTACGGCGGAAAACGCCCACAGGCCTACACTATAGTACAAAAGCGCCGAGGCCGTCAATCGCACACTCTCCGGCCCGAAGGCGCCGCGCTGGAAAATCAGCGTCAGGATCGGTTCGCGCAAGACGATCAGGCCGGCCATGGCCGGCAGCGTGATGAAGGACACGCTCTTCATGGCATAGGCGAACGTGTCGGCCAACTGTCGTTTGCGTCCCTGCGCGGCCTGTTTCGAGAGGCTGGGCAGCACGGCCGTGGCGATGGCGATACCGAACAGGCCCAGGGGAAACTGTACCAGGCGATCGGCGTAGTACAGGTAGGAAATGGCCCCCTCGGAAAGCAGAGAGGCCAGCAGGTTGCCGATGACGATGTTAATCTGGTAAACTGCGGCTCCCAGCATGGCGGGCAGCATTCGCAGGGCCACTTTTTTCAAACCCGGGTGATACAGGGGCGCACGCTTCCAGGGCGAAACGCCCTTTTTTACCAGCACCGGGACCTGCAGCGCCAGCTGCAGCGCACCACCGACCAGGACGCCGCCGGCCAGGGCGAACACCGGGCTGGAAAACCGCGTCGCGAAAACCACCAGGCAGCCGATGATGCCGACATTGAGCAGGGCCGGCGCCAGGGCCGGTGCCGCGAAATGCCCCATTCCGTTGAGCACTCCCATACTCAGCGCCACCAGCCCGATGAAGAGGATATAGGGAAACACCAGGCGCGTCAGGGTGACGGTCAGCGCAAACTTGCCCGGCACATCGAGGAACCCCGGTGCGATCAGCCGCACCAGCAGGGGCGCACACAGAATTCCCAGGGCCGCGACGGCCAACAGGATCAACGTCAGCAGCCGGAAGGCCGAACGCGCCATGTCCTCGGCCGACCGGCGGTCGCCGGCCGCGAGATATTCCACGAAAACCGGGACGAAAGAGACTGTCAGCGATCCCTCGGCGAACAGGCGGCGCAGTAAGTTGGGTATCCGGAAGGCCGTAAAAAAGGCGTCCGAGAAAAACCCGGCGCCGATGAAATACGCCACCAGCACGTCGCGCACCAGCCCGAGTACACGGCTGGCCAATGTGGCGGCCCCCACAACCCCCGCGGCGCGGGTCACCCGATAGTTTTCTTGTTGGCTGGACATGTCGGCTGGCAGTCGTCCGCCCCCGCGCACGAAGGGGCCGTCCGGGTTTCACTGCCCTTTTTTTGAAGCCAAAGAGCCGTGAAATAGAGAATAATGCTTGACAACCATGGTCTCATTCATTACAAGAAGCCGCTTATTAAAAATACATTTTTACCATTTTTCGGAAATGTCGGGAAACGGTTTCGGCTGCCTCGCAAAAAACCCGCTTTTTTGCGCAACGATTCATTGTGAAAGGAGTGTTACATTGGCCAACCACAAATCAGCGCTCAAACGCGCCCGCCAGAACGAAATCCGGCGGATGCGCAACAAGTCCCTTAGGACCAGGACCAAAAACGTCATCAAGGAAGTCCGTGCCGTTTCGGCCGAGGGCAGCGCCGACGCGGCCCGGGAGAAACTCGTGCGGGCCCAGTCCGTGATCGACAGGGCCGCCAAAAAGGGCGCCATTCACAAGCGGACCGCCGCCCGCAAAATCGCGCGTCTCTCCAGACTGGTCAACAAGATATCCGCCTAGCACGCTCTTCAAACCGCAGGCGGATAGCCGGCGTTGCCGCCGTGCTATCCGCCTGCTTTTTTCCGTCCGCTTTTATCCCGACGGCCGGCCGTTTCAGAAGTTCTCGGTCAACCGGTCGTAAATCTTCTGCGCCATTTTTTTCGACAGGTCGAGCATCGCCTGCCTCCGGTTGGCCAGCGTGTCCTGCTTTAGCGGCGATACGTCGTACTGCTGGTTGGCCTTGATGCCCTTGGCGAACCACACCCGCTTTCCGGCGCGATCGTAGACGGACACGTCCACGGTAACGATCAGCCGTCGCTGCTGGGTCTGCAGGTTGGCGCCACGAGAGATGGTCTGCGTGCGGCTTGCCCGAATGACCCCCTGTATGACAGCGTCGGCGTCTTTTTCGTTCTGGACGACGGCCTCTTTGCGGTTAAGCAGGAATTCATCCACCAGATCACTGGTGAACTGCGTCTCGATAGCCACATCCGAGGTTTTGTTCTGAAACTGCTTGATATAGACGGTTTTGACGCCCCCGGGAAGCTCTCCCCCTCCCCTGAAGTGGTACCCGCATGCCGACAGCCCCAACGCCGCGACCATTGCCAGCATGACAGCCAATTGTCTCTTCAATGGAACCCCCTTCCGTTGAAAATCAGCGGTGTGCACGCGCCTTGCACCGCATCACACCTCAGACCACGATGTTGACCAGCTTGCCCTTCACCACGATGATCTTCCGGATGGTTTTGCCCTCGATGAAGCGGGCCACGCGTTCCTGCGCCAGCGCCCTTTCTTTCAGCGTATCGTCGGCGCTGCCGGCGGGTACGCTGAACTTGCCGCGCAGTTTACCGTTGACCTGGACCACCACCAGAATGTCCTCTTCTTTAAGTGCTTCTTCGGCGTAGCGGGGCCACCCGGACCGAAAAATGCTTTCCTCATTTCCCAGGGCCCGCCAGATTTCCTCGGCAAAATGCGGCACGATGGGTGCCAGCAGCCGCACGACGCTCTCCACGGCCAGGCGCAGCACGGCCGGCTTGTGGTCCCCCCCGTCCGTTTTCTCTTCCATGCCGTAGATGCTGTTGACAAGTTCCATAACGGCGCTGATGGCCGTGTTGAAGTGAAACCGATCCTCGATATCCCGCGTCACCTTGGCGATGGTCTGGTGCGTTTTGCGGTACAATGACCGCAGCGGCTCTTCCAGTGCGGCGGCATCGCCGCTGTAAGCGGTGGCATCGCCGATGGTTTCCAGCCGTTCCGCCACCAGCCGCCAAACCCGGTTGAGGAAACGATAACCGCCCTCCACGCCCTGCTCGCTCCATTCCAAATCGCGTTCCGGCGGAGCTGCAAACAGGCAGAAAAGACGGGTGGTGTCGGCCCCGTAACGCTCCAGTAGCAGGTTCGGGTCGATGACGTTCTTCTTGGATTTGGACATCTTCTCCACCCGTCCGACCACGACGGGCTGTCCGCATTTGCGGCAGGCCTGTCCTTCGGCTGTCTCCTCGACCTCTTCCGGAAAGAGAAACCCGTGCTGCGGGCAGGACAGGGTCTCCTTGCAGACCATGCCCTGGGTGAGCAGCCGGGTAAAGGGTTCCTTGTACGCGATGAGGCCCATGTCCCGCAGCACGCGGGTAAAATAGCGCGAGTAAAGCAGGTGCAGGATGGCGTGCTCGACGCCGCCGATGTACTGGTCCACCGGCATCCAGTAAGCCACGGCCCGCGGGTCGAACATGCCCTCTTCGAAGCGCGGGCTGCAGTAGCGCTCAAAGTACCAGGAGGACTCCACGAAGGTGTCCATGGTGTCGGTCTCGCGCCGCGCCTCGGCGCTTCCGCAGGACGGGCATTTGGCCCGCACGAAACGCTCCAGCTCGGGCAGCGGCGAGCGGCCGCCCTCCAGCAGGTCGGCGTCTTCCGGAAGCACCACGGGCAGGTCCTTTTCAGGTACCGGCACGAGGCCGCAGGACGGGCAATGGATCATGGGAATGGGTGCACCCCAGTAACGCTGGCGCGAAATGCCCCAGTCCCGCAATCGGTAGTTGACCGTACGCTCTCCCAGGCCCCGGGAGGCCAGGTCCGCCACGATGGCCTCCATGGCCTCGGCGTTGGGCATGCCGTCGAAGACGCCGGAATTGATCATGACGCCCGGTCCGGTGTACGCCTCGCTCATGGTTTCGGCATCCAGCGTTTCGCCCTCGGGCTGCACCACGGGAATGATCGGCAGGCCGTACTTGCGGGCAAATTCGAAATCGCGCTGGTCGTGCGCCGGAACGGACATAACGGCGCCGGTGCCGTACTCCATGAGGGCGAAATTGGCCGTGTAGATGGGGATGCGCTTCCCACTGGCCGGGTTGATGCAATAGGCGCCCGTGAAAACCCCCTCTTTTTCGAAGCTGTCGACCACCCGGGCCGAACGCTCCTGGCGGGCCATGCGTTCAACGAACTCCCGTACCCTGTCGGCCTCGGAAGTGGCGGCGGAGAGCTTTTCCACCAGGGGGTGTTCAGGGGCCAGGCACATGAAGGTGGCGCCGAAGAGCGTGTCCGGCCGTGTGGTGAAAACCTCGATGGCCTCCTTGGCGCCCTCGATCTCGAAAAGGATGCGCGCACCGCGGCTCTTTCCGATCCAGTTCTTCTGCATGGTGATGACCTTTTCGGGCCACCCGGGCAGCTTGTCGCAGTATTGCAGCAGGTCCTCGGCGTAGTCGGTGATCTTGAAAAACCACTGCTCGAGCTTCTTCTGGCGCACGGGCTGGCCACAGCGCCAGCACATGCCGGCCTCCACCTGTTCGTTGGCCAGCACCGTCTGGCAGGGGTCGCACCAGTTGACGAAAGACTCCCGCCGGTAGACCATGCCTTTTTCATACATTTTCAGAAAAAGCCACTGCTCCCAGCGATAATACTCCGGCCGGCAGGTGGCGATTTCCCGGTCCCAGTCGTAGGAAAACCCCATGCGTTTGAGCTGCCGGCGCATGGCCCGGATGTTTTCGTAGGTCCAGCGCGCGGGGTGGGAACGGTTGGCGATGGCGGCGTTTTCGGCCGGCATGCCGAAAGCGTCCCATCCCATGGGGTGCAGCACGTTGTAGCCCCGCATGGTCTTGTAGCGCGCCACCACGTCACCGATGGTGTAGTTGCGCACGTGCCCCATATGGATCTTGCCCGAGGGATAGGGAAACATCTCCAGCAGGTAGTATTTCTCCCGGGAGGGGTCCTCGGTCACCTTGAAAAGACCGGTCTCTTCCCAGACGGCCTGCCACTTGGCTTCAATTTCTTCCGGATTGTATTTTGTGTTCATTTATGGGATCATATTTTTTTAACGTTAATCTGCTGTGGTGTGCCGGCGCCGCCCGCAACCTGTCCTCACATGCCACAAGATCGGCCGAATAGCAACCTATAGCTTGCCACGGCGCGCCTGTCAAAAAAATTCGATTGACTTGCCTGTTTCAATCCCCTATCACCCCTTTAAAATAATAGAAAATAACGAAAAAGATAAGGAAAAAACAATTCATGAGCAGCAAGATTCTCATCAATGCCATCGATCACGACGAGTGCCGCATCGCGAAGGTCAAGGACTCCAAACTCGAAGAGTTCCACGTCGAGAGCAGCTCCCGTGAGATCACCCAGGGAAACATCTACAAGGGCGTCATCACCCGCATCGAACCCAGCCTGCAGGCCGTCTTTGTCGATTACGGCGCCGAGCGCCACGGCTTTCTGCAGCAGCACGAAATCCACAGCGACTATTTCCAGGACTCGGCCAACGGCCACCGTTCCCTGCGGCAGCTGGTCAAAAAGGGACAGGAATTGATGGTGCAGGTGACCAAGGACCCCATTATGAAAAAGGGCGCCATGCTGACCACTTTCATTTCCCTGGCCGGACGCCACCTGGTGCTCATGCCGGGAACCGAAAACCGGGGCATCTCGCGAAAGATTGAGGATGAAAAAGAGCGCCAGCGCCTCAAGGAGATCGTCCATTCGCTGCAGCTGCCCGAGGGGTTCGGCGCCATCATCCGTACCGCCGGCATCAACAGCACCAAGACCCAGATCACCAAGGATCTGCGCTACCTGCTGCGACTGTGGAAGAACATCAAGGCCAGCGTCATGAAGGTGGAAACCCCCTCGCTGCTCTACAAGGAGCGCAGCCTGGTGGTGCGCTCCATCCGCGACAACCTGACTCCCGACGTGTCCGAGATCCTCATCGACGACCCCGAAGCCTACAAGGAGGCGCTGGATTTCATCAAGATCGCCTCCCCCAAACAGACCAAAATCGTCAAGCTCTACAAGGGCGACAAGCCCATTTTTTCCAAGTTTCAGCTGGAAAAACAGATCTCCAGCATCTTTGAAAGCCGGGTGACGCTGCCCTCGGGCGGATCCATCGTCATCGAGCAGACCGAGGCCCTGGTCTCCATCGACGTCAACTCGGGCAAGGCCACCCAGAAAGACTCCATCGAAAAGACCGCCCTGCAGACCAACCTGGAAGCAGCCGAGGAAATCGCACGGCAGCTTCGGCTTCGGGACTTGGGCGGCCTGGTGGTCATCGACTTCATCGACATGCGTGACGCCAAAAACAACCTCAAGGTGGAAAAGGCGCTCAAGGAACACCTCAAAAGCGACAAGGCCAAGACACGCACCGGCAAGATCTCGCGTTTCGGCCTGATGGAACTGTCCCGGCAGCGTATCCGGCCCTCCATCGAGTACGGCAGCCACATCCAGTGCAAGTGCTGCCGCGGCCGAGGGGTGATCCCCTCCCCCGAAACCCTGGGGCTGGCCTTCATGCGCAAGCTCAGCCTCGAAGCCCTGCGCGCCAAGGGACCGCAGCTGACAGGCATCGTACCCACCGAGGTGGCCTCCTACCTGCTCAACAAGAAGCGCCGCGAGATTCTGGAACTCGAGGCCCGCCGCAACCTCTCCATCGCCATTGAGGCCAGCGACGACCTGCAGCCCGGGGAGGACCGCATCGTCTCGGGTACGGCATAGTTCCGCATCTTCCGCCGCCGCGGGCGGGAAGATGCGCCCGGCGCCGCCTGCTCCCGACAGCGCCTGCCACGGGCAGCGGTTTGCCCGGATTGACAGCCGCGGGCAAATGGAGTATCAGACGAACAGGAAAAAAGGAGGGGCCATGGAGGGGCAATACAGAAGCGATTCCGGCAGGGCGCGGGGATTGGTGATCTTCAGCGTGCTCGTCCTGCTGCTCCTTGCCGGTGCCTGGTACTGGTACAGCCGGCGCAACGCGCCGCAGCAGGCCGCCGCCCCGGCCCCGCAACCCCCGGCTACGTCCCAGAAGCAGGCGGGGGCCCCCGCCCCCCAGCCGCAGAAGATCACGCAACCCGTTCCGTCCCCTGCCGTCGTCGACCTTGACAACCTCCAGAACGATGCCGCGGCCCGCTCTCTCATGGAGCGGCGCAAACAGCAGTATGGGGTCGGGGCCGGTGTAGACGCCATCGTCAAATCCGACGAATCCATTAAACTGGGGGGCATCACCATCCCCATGAGCGAAATTCTGGAGAAAATTCGCCTTGAAAAAGGGGACGTCATCGAGAAAAGCCTCGATGAATCGCCCGAGCAGCGCCAGGCGCGCCTGAGGAAACTGCTCTACAAGCGCCTCGCGCAGGCCGAGGAGAAGTATCACCGCCTGAAGGACCAATTGGCCGCCGTCGATATCGGCAGCAATCCGCAACTGCACGAAAAGCTATCCCGCCGCCTGGCCGAACTCGAAAAGACCATGGAACTCTACGATCGGCTCAAGGCGCTCAACGCCCGTATCGACGCGCTCAGCGAGGAGATCGAGCATCTGTCGGGAAGCGCGCGTGAAGCCGCCCGGGCAAAACTCAAAACCCTGCTCGAAAAACGCGAATCCCTCGAGGCCCAGCTCCGCAAACGGGTGATGCCCTCCGACGGGGTCCAGGCTTACGGGATTTACGTTGTGCGGCCCGGTGACAACATCTGGAATATCCACTTTCTCTTCCTCAGGGACTATTTCGCCCGCAAAGGAATCACCCTTTCCCCTCGCTCCGACGAACCCGACCGGCGGGGCTACAGTTCCGGGGTGGGAAAAATTCTGAAGTTTTCCGAGAAAATGGTGTACATATACAACATCCGGCAGCACAAACTGGACGTCAATCTCAATCTGATCCACCCGCGCAGCAAGATCGTGGTTTTCAACATGGCGGAGGCGCTCTCGCTGCTGGATCAGATCGACTATCGCAACGTGAAACATATCCGATTCGACGGGGAGACCCTCTGGATTCCTGCGGAGCAGTGACGGCCGATGCGGCCCGCTCCACTTGTCCCGCGAACGCTTCCGCATGCCATTTTTCGCCGCTTTTCGTTCCGGGCCGGGGCAATTGGTTATGAAAATCAATTGACCTCGGCCCCGGTTTACAGTATAGCGCCTTTTTTAAGCTTTTCAGGGCCGCGGTACGTCTGCCTGGCATGCCTTGCATTCCAGGCGCTTTCGGACGGCGCCGAACACGGCCGGAACCAAAACCACAAGGAGGAACCGTTTTGATCAGTGTCGCCTACGCAATGGGACAGGCCGGCGGTGGTGGTGGCGCCGCCCAGGGTGCCGGTGGATTTGCGTCTTTTATTCCGCTCATCCTGATGTTCGTCATTTTCTATTTTCTGCTTATCCGCCCCCAGCAGAAAAAGACCAAGCAGCACCGTGAAATGGTCAATAACCTGAAAAAGGGAGACCGTATCGTCACCAGCGGTGGCATCCACGGACGCATCACGGCCGTGGGGGACACCACTTTGACGGTGGAGATATCCGACAAGGTGCGCGTCAAACTCAACCGCGGCAATGTCGCCGGCCTCCTGCAGTCGGCCAATCCGCCTGCCCAACGACCGGCAAAGGACAGCACTCCGGATAACAAGAAAAACAAATAGCAACGGTCCTGGCGAGAAACACCCGGCAAAGGGTGACGACCGTGACCGGCGGGATCGCCTTCAGCGATTTTTTTCGCCTGTATCGTTGCGATCAGCGACGCCGCCCCGCAAACCAGCGAATTGAAGCGGCGTGACAGGTCTGCCCGCCGGGTCTCCACCCCGCGGGCACAGTTTTGACTTGAAAGGAAAATGCGGTGAATCGATTTTCGTGGAGAACGATTCTGATATGTGCCGTGATCGTGGCATCGATCATTTACCTGCTGCCGACCTTCAATCCCGGCATTTGGCCCCACAAGAAGATCAACCTGGGCCTTGACCTGCAGGGGGGAATGCACCTGGTGCTCGAGGTACAGGTCGAAAAGGCCGTCGAGAGCACGCTGGAGCGCATCAGCCACGAGATACGGGCCGACATGCGCAAAAAGCACATTCGGTTCCTGAGCATCGAGCGTACCGGCGACAACAAGATCGTCATCAAGCTCAAGGGACAGGAAAACATCGACAAGCTTAACAAGCTGCTGGACGCCGATTACCGTGACCTGCGCATCGTCACACGCGAAAACCAGGGCGACACGCTCACCATGGTGCTCGACCTTCCGGAAAAAGAGGTGGCGCTCATCAAGAAAATGGCCACCGACCAGGCCCTGGAAACCATCCGCAACCGCATCGACCAATTCGGTGTCAGCGAGCCCGACATCCGCATTCAGGGCACTAACCGCATTCTGATCCAGCTGCCCGGCGTCAAGGACACCCGACGTGCCAAGGACCTGATCGGCAAGACCGCCCTCCTGGAATTCAAGCTGCTGGACGAAACCCACGACCTCAATGCGGCCCTCAAGGGAAAAGTCCCGCCGGGCAGCGAGATCCTCTACGAAGTCAAGGTGGACCCGGAGACCGGACGCACCATCAAGACTCCTTACCTCGTGCGCAAACGGACCCTGCTGACGGGCGCCAACCTTAAAGACGCCCGCGTGCAGATCGATTCGCGCTACAACGAGCCTTATGTCTCCATCGAGTTTGACAAAAAGGGCGGTCGCATCTTCGCGCGCATCACCGGTGAAAACGTTCACAAGCGCCTGGCCATCGTGCTCGACAACCGTGTCTATTCGGCGCCCGTTATCCAGGAGAAAATCACCGGCGGCCAGGCCCGCATCACCGGCAATTTCACCACCGAAGAAGCCCACGACCTGGCCATCGTACTGCGCGCCGGCGCCCTGCCGGCACCGGTCAAGATCCTCGAAGAACGCACCGTGGGTCCCTCCCTGGGATCGGACTCCATCCGCCAGGGCCTGATGTCCATGCTGGTGGGCGGCGCTCTGGTGGTGCTGTTCATGCTCATCTACTACCGCATGTCCGGCCTGATCGCCGACATCGCCCTTTTCTTCAACATCGTGCTCATCGGTGCGGGGCTTGCGGGCTTCCAGGCTACCCTGACGCTGCCCGGCATCGCCGGTATCATTCTGACCATCGGCATGGCGGTGGACGCCAACGTGCTCATCTTCGAGCGCATCCGTGAAGAACTGCGGCTGGGCAAGACGCCGCGTGCGGCCGTGGACGCCGGTTACGACCGCGCCACCCTGACGATCCTGGATGCCAACGTGACCACCCTGATCGCCGCTCTGGTCCTCTTCCAGTTCGGGACAGGCCCGGTCAAGGGTTTCGCCGTCACCCTGAGTCTGGGCGTCATCGCCAGCCTTTTCACGGCCCTGATCATGACCCGCAGCATTTTTGATTTCCTGCTCACCAAGCGCAAAATGAAGAAACTGAGCATTTAGAGGATTCTCCCATGGAAATTATCAAACCGGATACACACATCGATTTCAGCGGCAAGCGCAAGATCGCCTTTTCGATCTCGGGGCTCATGATCCTCATCAGCATCGCGTCGCTGATCTTTCACGGGGGCCCCAAGTACGGTATCGATTTCGCCGGCGGCACCCTCGTCCAGATCAAGTTCCATGGCCCGGTAAAAATTCCGGACATCAAGAAGGGCTTCAAGTCCATGGGCATCACCAGTGTAACGGTCCAGGTCTTCGGAGACCCCAAGGACAACGAATACCTGGTGCGCACCGACAAGTCGGGCATCACCAACGAGGGGTTTTCGGACAAAATCAAGAGGGCCGTCACGGCCGCTACCGGTCAGGAAGCCCAGATCCGGCGCGTGGAAATGGTCGGTCCCCAGGTGGGCAAGGATCTGCAGGAAAAGGCGCTTTTTGCCATCTTCTACTCGCTGCTGTTCATCACCATCTACATCTCCGGCCGCTTCGAGTACAAGTGGATGCTCAGCGGGGTCATGGCCGCCGCCCTGATGGGCGCCGTGTATGCCCTGTCGCTGTTCACCGAGAGCATCGCCATCCTGATCGGCGCGGCGCTGCTGGTCACGCTGGTGCTGTTCTGGTTTCTGGAGCTCAAGTACGCCATGGGCGCCATCGTGGCGCTGATCCATGACGTCACCATCACGGTGGGCCTCTTTTCCCTGTTCAACAAGGAATTCACGCTGCCCATCATTGCCGCCCTGCTCACCATCATCGGATACTCGCTCAACGACACGATTATCGTCTTCGACCGCATCCGTGAGAACCTGCGCAGGCAGCACAAGAGTTCTTTTGACACCATCATCAACAACAGTATCAATCAGACCTTGAGCCGCACTATTCTGACATCGGGTACAACCCTGTTCACGATCATCGCCCTCTTTGTCCTGGGCGGCGGCATCATCCACGATTTCGCCTTTGCCCTGCTGGTGGGGGTCGTGGTGGGCACCTATTCATCCATTTACGTCGCCAGCCCCATTCTGCTGGCCTGGCAGGGGAAAACCCACAAAAAATGACACCGGCCCCTGCCTTTGAGCGGGGGCTTTGCGGGCAACCATGGCGTTTTTTGAAAAGCTGGAACCCTGGTTTGCGCTCAAGAGCATACCGGGCATCGGCAATCTTCTCTTCAAGCGGCTGATCGAACGCTTTGAAAACCCGTCAAATGTCTTTCGGGCGCCTGCTCAAGAGCTGTCCCGGGTGGAGGGCATCTCCGCCCGACTGGCCCGCAACATTCACCGCCACCGCCTTTCGCCTGCAACACGCGCAGAAATTGAAGACGCCCTCGCCCGGGGGCTGCACATCGTGACCTTCAACGACCCCGCCTACCCGGAGCTGCTGCGCCGCATCGAAGATCCGCCGCCTTATCTTTATGTCCGTGGAACACTCACCAACCGCGTCCCACACGTGGCCGTGGTCGGCTCCCGCAACGCCACGCGCTACGGCCTTTCCACGGCGGCACGCCTGAGCGCCGATCTGGCTTCGCTGGGGTTCGTCGTCGTCAGCGGCATGGCCCTGGGCATCGACACATCCGCTCACCGGGGTGCCCTTTCGGCCGAAGGCGCCACCGTCGCCGTGCTGGGCAGTGGCCTGGCGCACATTTATCCGTTGCGTAACCGTGGCCTGGGCGACCGCATCGCCGGGCAGGGGGCGCTGGTATCCGAGTTTCCCCTGCATGCCGAACCCGAGGCGCATCACTTCCCGGCGCGCAACCGTATCATCAGCGGCATGTGTCTGGGCACGGTGGTCATCGAAGCCGGCCGCAAGAGCGGTTCGCTCATCACGGCACGCCTGGCCGCGGAGCAGAATCGTGAGGTCTTCGCCGTCCCGGGCAGTATTCGCTCATTCCACAGCACCGGCACCCATTCCCTGATCAAGCAGGGCGCCAAACTGGTGGAGCATGTGGGTGACATCGTTGAAGAATTCGCCGGCATGCTGCAATCGCCGGACGCGCCGACCGAAAAAGCCCGTGTGCAACAGGAACACCCAGCGTCGTTGCCTGCCGACCTCTCCGACGAGCAGCGACGTGTCTGCGGTGCACTGGGCCCTTACCCGGTACACATCGACCAGTTGGCCGTACGGCTGGACATGCCGGCGGGTCGCCTGTCAGCGCTGCTGCTGGACCTGGAGCTTCGCGGTATCGTCAGCCGCGAGGCCGGCGGCAGCTTCCTGCTTTGCGGCGACCGGCGCTGACAACGGGGCCGGCCTTTTTTTCAGACGATTATCCCGGGAATTCTATTGACGATTTTTTCCATTGCGGTTGACATTCAGCAGACCTGCCGCATCCTTTGTGACAATTGGCGCTTGCGCTGCGCCTCGAATTGGGGTAAGCGAGGCGCCTCACGCTAACGGTTTTTCAGGGAGACACCATTGAGTAAACCTCTCGTCATCGTCGAATCGCCGACCAAGGTACGCACCATCAAGCAGTACCTGGGCCGGGACTTCAACGTCGCTGCTACGGTGGGCCACATCAAGGACCTGCCGGCCAAAGAAATGGGCATCGACGTGGAAAACGGCTTCAAGCCCAAGTACCGTACCATTCCCGGTAAACAGAAAGTCATCAAGTCCCTTAAAAAGGCGGCCGGAGACGCCGCCGACATCTATCTGGCCCCGGACCCCGACCGTGAGGGCGAGGCCATCGCCTGGCACGCCGCCGAAGTGTTGCGGAAAAAGGGACGCAATTTTCACCGTGTGCTCTTCCACGAATTGACGCGCAATGCCATCCTCAAAGCCATATCGTCCCCGGAGGACCTCAACCGCAACAAGTACGAGGCCCAGCAGGCGCGGCGCATTCTCGACCGGCTGGTGGGCTACCAGGTCTCTCCCCTGCTGTGGCGCAAGGTAAAACGCGGGCTGAGCGCCGGGCGTGTGCAGTCTGTGGCACTGCGCATCATCTGCGAACGCGAGCGGGCCATCATGGCCTTCGAGCCCCAGGAGTACTGGTCCATC
>Ga0256835_1001309_pt1 | contig 15258 bp, 10 predicted proteins | sample PIR30metaG_FD_185972 | JGI IMG/M metagenome (GOLD analysis project Ga0256835, IMG submission 185972) | Hydrothermal vent microbial communities from East Pacific Rise, Pacific Ocean - PIR-30 | ecosystem: Environmental > Aquatic > Marine > Hydrothermal vents | place: Pacific Ocean: East Pacific...
AGGACCTTTGTTCCATACATCAGCCAGACAAGGTAACAGGCAACCTTATACAGCTTGGAAACAAGGGATACAACCTGCTTCTTTTGGCCCAGGAGGGTATCCCTGTTCCTCCCGCAATTATAGTGACTACTGAAGTCTTTAGATACTATTCCCTTTTCTACAAGCTTCATGGTGCCTATCAGAATTTCAGGCGTCAGGTAAGGGAAGGGCTCAGGGAGCTTGAAGAACGATCAGGAATGGTCTTTGGTGATCCGGCCAATCCCCTTCTCTTGTCTGTCAGAAGCGGGGCTGCCATTTCAATGCCGGGCATGATGTCTACTGTGATAAATGTAGGAATGAATCCGGAAATAGCCCAGGGGCTTGCCAAGAAATACGGCAATACATGGTTTGCCTGGGATAATTATCGAAGGTTTATCCAGTCATGGGCCATGTCTTTCGGTCTTGAAAGGGAGGTCTTCACTGCACTGATGCAGGCCCACAAGGCAAGATACAATGTAGAAAAAAAGAGGCAGTTTACTGGCAAACAGATGCAGGAACTGGCCCTTGCCTACAGAGAAACAGTTGTTTCAAGGGGTGTGGTTATTGAAGATGATCCCTTTGAACAGCTTTTGACCTCAATTCGTCTTGTTTTAAATTCTTGGGATTCTGAAAAGGCCAAGGCCTATCGAGAGATAATGGAAATATCCGATCACTGGGGTACGGCTGTCATTATCCAGGCAATGGCATATGGAAACCTTTCAGACCAGTCTGGTACCGGGGTTCTGTTTACGGCCAATCCTTACAAAAAACTGGACAGGGTGAGCCTGTGGGGCGATTACACTGTTGGAAACCAAGGCGAGGATATAGTTAGCGGACTGGTTGCCACTAGCCCCATATCAGTGGAACAGAGCGAAGAGCTGGGCCTTGACGTGGAGGAGAGCCTGGAAAAGAGGTTCCCTGACATATATGATGCCCTTTTGAAATGGGTAAGGTATCTCATTTTTGACAAGAAGTGGACGCCTCAAGAGATAGAGTTTACCTTTGAAGGCCCTGAACAGGATAAGCTTTTTATCTTACAAACAAGAGACATGGTCACTAAGAGACGAACCCGTGTGGCAGTTTTTGTACCGTCACAGGAGCTGGATAGAAGCTATCTTGGAAGGGGGATTGGTGTTAGTGGAGGGGCTCTTAGCGGCAAGGCAGTTTTCACCCTGGAAGAGATCGAGGCTATAAGAAAGGTGGAACCTGAAACAAAACTTGTATTGATTCGCTCTGACACCGTACCAGATGATATCAAGGAAATATCTACGGCTGACGGTATCCTGACTGCCAAGGGTGGTCAAACATCTCATGCCTCCATAGTTGCCTTCAGGTTGGACAAGACCTGTGTAGTTGGATGCGAACAGTTGAAGGTCTATGAGCTTGAGGGAAGGGCAGAGATAAATGGATACACCATTCGTTCTGGTGATTATGTGAGCATTGATGGCAGAAATGGTTTTGTATACTTGGGTAAACATCCCATTCGAACCGAAGAAGACAGTTCTCTAGTTTGAATTGGCCACATTTTTCTAGTAGCCTATAGACTTTTGTGCAAATTATTCTTAATAAGGAAGAAAAGAGGCATTGGTAAATGCCGGGAACTTTTACTAGAAAAAATGAAGATTGGAGGTACCCTCAATGTCTGAAGCCCGCCCGATGAAACTTGGCATCAATGGACTTGGGAGAATAGGAAAACTCAGTCTTTGGTATCACATCAGTAAAAGGGATTTTTCCGAGATAATAGTCAACATTGGCCGACAGGTAGGTCAGGGGATTGAAGATATAGCCCATTCTATAGAGATGGACAGTACCTATGGCAGACTCGGCGCTTACCTTTACGGTTATAAGTGTCCAAAGGTGATTGAAAACCTGGACGAAAAGACAGGTCGTATGACGGTTGACGGGGTGCCTGTGACCATACTGCGCGAAAGTCGTGATCCTCGTGGTATTAATTGGGCAGAACATGATGTCAAACTTGTGGTTGATACTACCGGAGCGTTTCGCGATCCAACCGCTCCACCAGATGCTCCAAGAGGCAGTCTGAGGGGACATTTGGAGGCAGGGGCTGAGAAGGTTATACTGTCAGCGCCCTTTAAGATAAAGGACAAAGCCGCTGAAATGCCCGAAGATGCCGTCACCACAGTCATGGGTATCAATGAGGATGATTACATTCCAGAAAAACACAGACTTATTTCAGCAGCATCGTGTACCACCACCTGTCTGTCCTTTATGGTGAAGCCTATACTGGATCACTTTGGAGCAAACCGGATACTGTCAGCTTCTATGGTAACGGTTCATGCTGCAACAGGAAGCCAGCAGGTACTAGACAGGCTTCCCAAGGCAGGTGCCAAGGATCTGAGAAAAAACAGGAGTATTTTTAACAATATCATTCTCACCACCACAGGCGCTGCCAAGGCCTTGTCCTTGGTGATTCCCGAGATGAAAAACATCGGTTTCATTGCAGAGTCAGTACGAGTGCCAACCAATACCGGCTCGCTCATAGTGTTGGTTCTGACCATACATGATGAAAGTCTTGAAGATCCCATTAACAGAAACGTCATAAATTCGATCTATAAGAATGCTGCAGAAGGACCAATGAAAGGACGCCTTTTGTATACGGAAACCCAGCATGTATCTAGTGATATAATCGGAATGCCAGCGGCTGCAGCTATTATTGAGGGCACGGAGACCCACACAAGGACTGCTGCCATTCAGATAGATCCTAGAAAGGCATGTAGAGGGTTGGAGGAGTCAACACAGATAATTTGTGATACCATCTCTGTGCCAGTTACCCAGGTGGTTATTTATGGCTGGTATGACAACGAGCTTGGAAGCTATACCAATATGCTGGGAGAGAGAACTACGTCCATAGCAGATTCTATGCTTTAAATTGACAGATGAGGAGGCCTCTAATGATAAGGTTCATTGATCAGATGGATCTTGATGGAAAAAGGGTGTTTTTGCGCGTTGATTTTAATGTGCCGCTGAATGAGAAGCTTGAAATAACCGATGACAACCGTATCAAGGCGGCATTGCCTACAATTATCAATGCGCTTGATGGTGGTGCCAAAGTTGTGGTGGCCTCTCATCTTGGAAGACCAAAGGGTGAAAAAAGGCCAGAATTTAGCCTGGCTCCTGTTGCCGAGAGACTTGCCCTTCTTCTTGAAAAAAGGGTCCAGATGGCTCCTGACTGTATTGGTAAAGATGTGGAAAATATGGTCAACGCTCTGCAGCCAGGGCAAATCCTGATGCTTGAAAACCTTCGTTTTTACAAGGGAGAGACTGAAAACGATCCTGAGTTTGCACAGGCACTGGCCAGGCTTTGTGATGCCTATGTCAACGATGCCTTTGCCGTTTCACATAGGGCACATGCTTCTGTGGTAGGTGTACCAGAGCGGGTAAAGGAATGCGGGGCTGGTTTTTTGATGAAAAATGAGATCACCTACTTTGAAAAGGCAATGAAAGATCCTGAGCGTCCTTTCTTGGCAATTTTGGGTGGAGCAAAGGTCTCAAGCAAACTTGGAGCGATCGAAAATATTTTGCCCAAGGTGGACAGCCTTATCATTGGTGGAGCCATGGCCAATACATTTCTTCTAGCAAAGGGGTTTGATGTGGGAAAATCCCTTGTTGAAAAGGACCTTGTAGATACTGCCAAGGATATTATCGAAAAGGCCGAGCAGTCCAAGACAAATCTGCTGCTTCCAATAGATGTGGTGGTAGCAGAGGAGCTGGCTCCGGATGTAGTGTATGAAGTGGTGTCTGTGGAACAGGTTCCATCAGATATGATTATAGTGGATATAGGTCCTCGCACAGTTGACCTGTTTGTGCAGGAGATAAAACAGGCAAAGACTATAGTGTGGAACGGGCCAATGGGTGCCTTTGAGATAGAGCCTTTTGATAAAGGAACCAAGGAAATAGCACGGGCTGTGGGTTCTAGCGCCGCTCTATCTATAATTGGTGGTGGAGATACAGGTGCAGCAGTAAAAAAGGCCGGTGAGAGTGACAACGTTTCGTACATTTCAACAGGTGGTGGTGCGTTTTTGACCCTTCTTGAAGGAAAGGAACTGCCTGGGCTCAAGGCACTTGAGAAGTGTTCCGGTTTATAGGGGGAATCATGAAAAGGAGACCGCTTCTTGCAGCCAACTGGAAGATGTTTAAGACGGTTTCAGAAATGGAATCGTACGTGAAAGACTTTTTAGAGCTTGTTCGGGATGTTTCAGACAGAGATATACTGATAGCCCCAAGTTTTGTATCTTTGGCAAGGATGGTTCAGTTGCTTGAAAAAAGCATTGTTCAGGTCGGGGCGCAAAACATGTTTTATGAAGATAAGGGTGCCTATACCGGTGAGATTTCACCGCTCATGCTTCTTGATGTAGGGGTAAAGACTGTCATCATTGGTCATTCTGAAAGACGTCATATTTTCAATGAAGATGACAAGATGATAAATAGAAAGGTAATTGCAGCATTACACCATGGAATTGCTCCAGTCTTGTGTATAGGGGAAACACTTGAGGAAAGGGAATCTGGCAAAACTTCAAAAGTTCTTCAGACACAGTTAAAAAATGGTCTCCAAGATGTGGACACAGAGGTTATCAAAAAGGTGATTGTTGCCTATGAGCCTGTTTGGGCCATTGGAACCGGCAGGACGGCCACGCTTGAACAGATACAGGAAGCACACAGTCTGGTGCGTAAAGAGGTTGGTACCCTGGCAGGAGAAGATATTGCACAAAATATGAGAATATTGTATGGTGGCTCGGTGAAACCGGCAAACGTAAGGGATATCATGAGATTAGAAGACGTGGATGGTGCCTTGGTTGGAGGTGCCTCGCTTGATCCAGAAAGTTTTGCCAAGATAGTGAAATTTGAACAAGATATATAGGACTGGGATTTTATCAAATGCAACCAATTTTGATAGCAATACATGTAATAACCTGTATAGTATTAGTGGTGACAGTGCTGCTTCAGCAGGGTAAGGGGGCTGAGGTTGGTGCAGTCTTTGGTTCCAGTGAGGCGATTTTTGGCAGTGCCGGCCCTGCTACACTCTTGAGCAAGATTACTACTGCTTGTGCCATAATATTTATGCTGACATCACTGTCCCTGACATACCTTTCAATCCAAAACAGGGGGCAGTCTGTAATGAGGAATGTTCAGCAGGTGCCAGTAGCGCCAAAGTTGCCGATGCAGGCTATTCCCGGAGAGAAGGCTAGTTCCCAGGGAGGGGATGTCAAGGTAGTGCCAGGGGCAGGCGTAGGAGAGAAAAAACTGAATGCGCAATCAGTAACCGATGCCAACAGGGCTCGAGATAAAGTTCAGCCAGCCAGTGCCTCTCAGCAGGTTAAAACGCAAGCAGAAAAATCAGGGCAGGAAACTGCATCTAAAAACGCACATTGACATTATCTGAGTGCCGAAGTGGTGGAATTGGTAGACACGCTATCTTGAGGGGGTAGTGGGCAACCGCCCGTGGGGGTTCGAATCCCCCCTTCGGCACCAAATTTTCTTGAATACAGCTGGGATATTACGAATTATCCCCCTTGACATTTTTCCTGATTGGTAATATAAAATTCTAGACTATTTCTGAGCGGAGACTCATTATAAATCTTAATGAATGAACATTCATTTACTATTCACGGGTAGTAGGCAAAATTCAAAAAATCTTTAAGAAAGGAGAATTAGGGAAATGGCTTTAGTTAATCCGCATGGTTCACAGAAGAAGCTTAAGCCTCTTCTATTGAAAGGCGCTGAGAGGGAGGATGAGATCGGTCGCGCAAAGGCGATGAAGAAGATTAATATCTCGTCGAGGGAGTCTGGTGACATCCTTATGCTTGGCATGGGCGCCTTTACGCCGCTGAATGGTTTTATGTGTAGGGACGACTACGATGGTTGTGTTGAGGATATGAAGCTGCGGCAGGTTGACCCTGGCACCATGTGGCCTCTGCCTGTGACTCTTGCAGTAGATGAAGATGTCAGGAAAGATATCAAGGAAGGCGATGAAGTAGCTCTCTATGACAGCGAGACAGGTGACCTCATGGCTACCATGAAGATCGAGGAGATCTGGGAGCCGGACAAGAGGAAGGAGTGTGAGCTCTGTTTTAAGGGTAAGGGGCCAGATTCTGAAAGGTTCTGGGAGGTCGCAGAAAAAGAGCATCCAGGCGTACAGCAGGTTCTTAACTCAGGAAAGTACTATGTAGGTGGCCCGATAAAGGCCCTTTCTGAGAAAGATTTTATACAGAAGTATGGTGATGCATATATGCATCCAGATGTTTCAAGAAAGATCTTTGAGGACAGGGGCTGGAGCACGGTTGCAGCATTCCAGACCAGGAATCCCATCCACCGTTCGCATGAATATCTTACCAAGATAGCACAAGAGGTTCTTGATGGTGTGTTTATCCATGCCCTTGTTGGTAAGCTGAAACCTGGCGACATTCCTGGAGAGTGGAGAATGAGGTGCTACAAGGCTCTGCTTGACAACTACTACAATATGGAGAGGACAGTTCTTGGTGTGTATCCTCTTGAGATGCGTTACGGCGGTCCAAAAGAGGCATTGCTCCACGGAATTTTCCGTCAGAATTTTGGATGTTCTCATCTCATTATTGGCCGTGACCATGCAGGTGTTGGCGACTTCTATGGTCTGTTTGAGGCGCAGGAAATCTATGACGAACTGTGGGATGGTGCCCTTGAGCTTCAGCCGCTGAAGATTGACTGGACATTCTGGTGTCATAAGTGTGGAGGCATGGCTTCACTCAAGACCTGTCCGCACGACAAGGAAGACCGTGTAGTTGTTTCTGGTACCAAGTTCCGTCGTCTTATGAGTGAAGGAAAGATAGACGAGGTTCCACCCGAATTTTCAAGACCTGAAGTTCTTGCCATTCTTGCTGAGTACTATGCTGATCCTGAAGCGAGGAAGGTAAAGATCAAGAAGGGTGCATTTGAAGACTTGAAGTAGTTTTTAGGTTGAGATTAATAACGGGCGGGCTTGCCCGCCCCCTGAACGTGGACGAAAATAAAAAAAGTAGGAGGTATTAAAATGCCAAGCTTTGTCAACCCGGAAAAATGTGATGGTTGCAAAGGTGGGGAGAAGACAGCATGTATGTACATCTGCCCCAATGACCTGATGGTCCTTAACCCTGATGAGATGAAGGCCTATAACCAAGAGCCAGATCAGTGCTGGGAGTGTTACTCCTGTGTAAAGATTTGTCCTCAGGGAGCCATCGAGGTGCGTCATTATGCTGACATCTGCCCAATGGGTGGTTATGTACAGCCAATGCGCGGTACCGACTCCATCATGTGGACCATCAAGTTTAGGAATGGAAACATCAAACGCTTTAAGTTCCCAATCAGGACAACTCCTGAAGGTTCAATCAAACCCTATGAAGGAAAGCCGTCACCAGGTGCAGACCAGCTCGACAACGAGCTTCTCTTTACCGAGACAGCAGACAGCGATAGGGCAACATGCAAGCCCTCTGATTTTGCCTAATCGTGGGCCTAACTGAACCTAAATTCAAAGAAAAATTTTTAAAGGAGGAATAAAAAATGGCATTACCCAATAAACCGGCTTGGGAACTTCTGGCAGAGCCAGATCTTACGAAGGTCCCAGTAGAAGAGTATACTTATGACGCTCTCCTTGTTGGCGGTGGTATGGCAGCTTGCGGTGCTGCATGGGAGATAGGAAAATGGCTGCCTGATGGAGCAACCTGTTGTCTTGTTGACAAGGCAGCTCTTGAGCGTTCTGGCGCTGTTGCCCAGGGTCTTTCCGCTATCAACACCTACATCGGCGAGAATACACCATCTGACTACGTACGTATGGTCAGGAACGACCTCATGGGCGTTGTCCGTGAAGACCTGATCTTTGATCTTGGCCGTCACGTTGACGATTCAGTCCATCATTTTGAGGAGTGGGGTCTTCCAATCTGGAAGAAAAAGGGAAGCGAAGGAAAGAAGCTTACAGAAGGTGGTGAGCCTGTACGTACCGGTAAGTGGCAGATCATGATTCACGGTGAGTCCTACAAGTGCATAGTTGCAGAGGCAGCAAAGGCCGCTCTTGAGGAAAAGGGATATGATCTCCATGAACGTATCTTTATCGTTAAGCTGCTCCTCGATGCCAACAAGGAAAACACCATTGCTGGCGCAGTTGGTTTCAGTGCTCGTGAAAACAAGGTCTGCATCTACAAGGCCAAGGCCATCATGGTTGCCTGTGGTGGTGCAGTTAATATCTTCCGTCCACGTTCAACTGACGAAGGTAAGGGCCGTGCTTGGTATCCTGTATGGAACGCTGGTTCCACATACACAATGTGTATGCAGGTTGGTGCCGAGATGACCATGATGGAAAACCGTTTCACCCCATCCCGTTTTAAGGATGGTTACGGTCCTGTTGGTGCATGGTTCTTGCTCTTTAAGGCTACAGTTACAAACGGATACGGCGAGCACTATGTAAAGACCGATCGTGCAAAGGCAGAACTTGAAAAGTATGCTCCATACGGACTTGCTCCTGTTACACCTACCTGTCTGCGTAACCACCTCATGCTCTTTGAGATGAAGGAAGGACGCGGCCCAATCTTCATGGATACTGCTGCTGCCCTGAATGCCTTCCTGGAAGAGAAAAAGGCAGAGGGTATGGATGAAAAGGCCCTTAAGAAATTCTGGAAAGAGCTTGAGAGCGAGGCATGGGAAGACTTCCTTGACATGTCAGTTGGTCAGGCTGGTCTGTGGGCATCCATGAACATCGAGCCTGAGAAGGTCGGTTCTGAGATTATGCCTACTGAGCCTTACATGCTTGGTTCACACTCTGGATGCTGTGGTATCTGGGTAAGTGGTCCTAACGAAGACTGGGTACCAGATGACTACAAGTGGGGCTACAATAGGATGACCACAGTCAATGGTCTCTTTACCTCTGGTGACGGTGTTGGCGCATCTGGTCACAAGTTCTCCTCTGGTGCTCATGCTGAGGGTCGTATCGCTGCTAAGGCAATGGCTCGTTACATCCGTGATAATGCTGATTTTGCACCCTCTCTCAAGCAGAGCGAGGAAGAACTCAAGGAAGAGATCTACAAACCTGTAAAGGTTTACTATGAGCACTATCAGAAGACCACTCATGAGATGGTCAATCCCAACTACATCAAGCCTCGCCACATGATGGAAAGGCTTATGAAGTACACCGACGAGTACGGTGGTGGTTGGTCGCCATACTACATGACAAATGGCAAGCTTCTCGAGATCGTCATGAAGCACCTGCAGTGGCTCCGTGAGGACTCTGAGAAGATGGCTGCTGGTGGTCTCCATGAGCTTCTCCGTGCTTGGGAGAACCTCCACAGGATCTGGACCGTTGAGGATCACCTCCGTCACATCCAGTACCGTGAGGAGTCCAGGTATCCTGGTTTCTACTATCGTGGAGACTTTATGCAGGCAGACGATAAGGACTTTGATCAGGGTGGATGGAAGTGCTTTGTCAACTCCAAGTATGATCCAAATACCGGAGAGTGGACAGTCATGAAGAAAAAGTGTCACCAGATCATATCCGATTAAATCAGGTGCCAATTTTTATTGGCAAATGACCTGAAAATGAGTATAACTATCCAGGCACCGTTAATTCGGTGCCTGGATTTTTTTAACTTTAGGTAGCTGACGGGCTTGAATTGGGTTCAAGGCCGTGAGCTACTTGCCCATAGGGTAAATCCCCTTGTGGGAAAAAAATTTGAAAAGGAGCGGGGAGATGAGCGATAGCATCCTAGTAATTGGCGGAGGTTTTAGCGGAGTAACAGCCGCCGTAGAGGCCGCCGAAATGGGCTACAATGTTTATTTGGTAGAGAAGGAAAGCTACCTTGGGGGGCGAGTTGCCCAGCTCAACAAGTACTTTCCGAAACTCTGCCCGCCCACTTGTGGACTTGAGATCAATTTCAAGAGAATCAAGACCAATCCAAGAATCACCTTTTACACAATGGCTGATGTGGAGTCCATATCGGGCGGAGTTGGTGATTTTAATGTCACCCTCAAGGTTCATCCACGAGGAACTACTCCGCAGTGTACCAACTGCAAGGCAGGTGAGGAGGCAGCAAAGACAGAGGTTCCTGATGAGTTCAACTTTGGCATGAGCACAAGAAAGCCAATCTATATGCCCCATCCCATGGCCTTTCCAAATCAGTGTGTGCTGGACATGGAAAATGTCTCAGGGGATGAGCTTGAGGCCATTAAGGCAGCAATGCCTCCAGGTCATATTGATACAAGTCAGTCCGAGGAGACGGTGAACCTCAATGTAGGTGCTGTAATTGTGGCTACGGGATGGAAGCCCTATGACCCAACAAAACTCACAAATCTGAAGTTTAATGACTATGAAAATGTCATTACCAATATGATGATGGAAAGGCTGGCCTCCCCATCTGGTCCCACTGATGGAAAAATAGTAAGGCCTTCTGACAACGAGGCTCCCAAAAGTGTGGGTTTTGTTCAGTGTGCAGGATCCAGAGATGAAAATCATCTTGGATTTTGTTCTTATATCTGCTGTATGGCAACTTTGAAGCAGATCACCTATTTGAAGGAACAGAATCCAGAATGTGAATGTTATGTATTCTATATCGATATTCGTTCTCCTGGCGCCAGGTACGAGAAGTTTTATAAAAAGGTTAAGGAGATGGAAGGCGTACATTTTATAAAGGGCAAAGTTGCAGACATCCTGCCAGGAGATGCCCCCGGTTCTGTTAAGCTGGTAGCTGAGGATACAATTGGAGGCGGTAAAAAACAGCAAGAGGTTGATATGGCGGTACTGGCTACTGGAATGCAGCCAGTTGGTGCCGAATCACAGATTCCTGGAATAGAGTACGATTCGGATGGTTTTGTAGTACCAAAGGAAGGAATAATTCCATGCGGTTGTGCTAAGAGGCCAATTGATGTTGTCTCCTCTGGACAGAGCGCAACAGCTGCGGCACTCAAGGCCGTTCAGACAATTGCTAGGAGGGCAAGCTAATGTCTAAAAAGATAGGATTATATATATATACTGGAGACGGAATAGGAGAGGCTGTGGACGTGGACAAGCTCCTCGAGCTTGCCACCAGTGAAATGGGCGTGGCAGTGGCCAAGAAGCATGATGACCTTTACGGGGCAGAAGGGTTGGCCATGATTAAATCAGATGTTGAGTCTGAAGAATTGAACGCCCTGGCAATACTTGGCCTTTCTTTTAGGTATGACTTTGAGGGTCTGAAGTTTCCCGGCGTGTTTGTGGAAAAGGTAGGCATTAGGGAACTGGTAGCCTGGTCTAAAAAGGTTAAGGAGGATGCCGAGGATCCTGAAAAGGAGAAGGAGCACATCCAGGAGCTTGCTGAAGATTACGTCCGTATGGCAGTAACCAGATGCCAGAAGGCAGAGCTTCCTACACCAGACAAGCTGGAAGATGCCAGTGAGGACCTTCTTGTGATTGGAGGAGGTATATCGGGACTGTCAGCAGCACTGGAGGCTGCAGAGGCTGGTCACAAGGTGCTTCTCGTGGAGAAGGAACCTCAGCTTGGAGGTTTTGCAGCCAAGCTTAGAAAACAGGTACCTGTGGGACCAAGTTATGAAGGTTTGATTGATCCTGTAGTGAACGATCTGATCGAAAAGGTACAGAACAATCCTAACATAGATGTTCGCACCAGCACCGAGGTTGCCAGAACAGCCGGGGCGCCAGGTATTTTTCGCATCTCTTTGAAGCAGGCTGGTACAAAGAGCGAGTGGGATGCCCCTGTTCCTCTTACCGAAGAGGAAAAACTTGATGAGAACGGAAACGAGCTTTCAGCAGAAGAGCAAAAGAAAAAGTATGAGGAAAAGAACAAAGGTCGTCGTGACTATATGGAAATTGATCCCAACGCGGAGATAGTAGGTGCTGTTGTGCTTGCTTCTGGCTGGAAGCCTTACGAGCCTCAGGAGGGCGAGTTTGAACACCTGGCATGGGGTAATCCAAATGTCGTAACCAACGTGCAGTTTGAGGAGCTTGCAAAGGAAGGGAAGGTCAAGAGGCCGTCTGATGGCAAAGAGGTTGAATCAGTGGCATTTGTCTTAAGCCCAGGGGCTAAGGATGACGATGCTGACTTTCCGTATGCCGGTGCAGTAACAAGTCTGGTTGCACTTAAACAGGCCAAGTATGTACGCGAGGATAATCCAGATAATGGGAAGGCCTTTGTTTTTTATCAGCATATGAGAACGCCGGGCCAGTATGAATACTTTTACAAGGGTCTCCAAAATGACCCAGGAATATTCTTGACAAAGGGTGCCGTAACCAAGGTGGAGGCTGCAGGAGACGGCCTCAATGTGACGGTGGAGGACACCATCCTTGGAGAAGACATAAATGTTGATGTAGATATGGTGGTCCTGGCTACAGGAATGGTTCCCACCACCAAGTTTGAGCCAGTTGTAAACTTTGCCTACAGGCAGGGGCCTGCATTTAAGGATCTGGATCTTTTTGGTGGATACTGTGACTCAAACTTTATTTGTTTCCCCTATGAGACTCGTCGTACTGGCGTATACGCAGCTGGTGGAGTTCGCAGGACCATGACCATAGAGGAGGCTATGGAGGATGCAACAGGTGCAGCCCTTAAGGCTATCCAGTCGGTAGTTGCTGCAGAAGAAGGTCATGCGGTTCATCCTCGTACCTGGGACTTTGATTACCCGGATTTCTACTTCCAGCGTTGCACCCAGTGTAAGCGTTGTACTGAGGAGTGTCCTTTCGGGGCACTGGATGATGACGAAAAGGGAACTCCAAAACCCAATCCCACAAGATGTCGCCGCTGCGGTACATGTATGGGTGCGTGTCCTGAGCGTATCATCGGATTTAAGGACTACAATATTGATATAGTTGGTTCCATGATTAAGGCTATTGAAGTTCCAGACGATGATGAAGACAAGCTCAGGATGATATGCTTTGCCTGTGAGAATGATGCTTATCCAGCCCTAGAGATGGCGGCAAGGAAAGGGCTTACTTGGTCACCTTTGGTCAGGATAATTCCTGTACGCTGTCTTGGTTCAGTCAATGTCTCATGGATTAAGGATGCAATGTCCAGCGGGCTAGACGGAGCACTACTCCTTGGCTGTAGATATGGTGACGATTACCAGTGTCACTTTATAAAAGGTAGCGAACTTGCTAACAGGCGTATGGACAATGTTGCAGAATCTCTCAATTCTTTGGGAATGGAGCCAGAGAGGGTAAAGCTTAGAGAGATCGCAATTGATGAATATGATAAGCTTCCTCAGATCATAGACGATTTTGTAGAGGAAGTTCTGGGAATGGGACCAAATCCATTCAAGGGCTGGTAGGAGGTATTGAAAAATGGCTGAAACAAAGAAGATACAGCCGGATCTATCGTTCATTAGGGGGTTAATGGAGGCCGGTGGCGACACTGTCAATAAGTGCTATCAGTGTGCCACGTGTACAGTGGTGTGTCCCCTTTCCACAGAAGAAAGGGCATTTCCCAGGAAGGAGATGTTGTGGGCCCAGTGGGGTCTTGCATCAAAGATAGCTGGAGATGCGGACGTATGGCTTTGTCATCAGTGTGGTGACTGTTCGGCTTACTGTCCTCGGGATGCAAAACCTGGTGATGTGCTTGGCGCTATTCGTCTCAATGCAATCAAGTATTACGCAGAGCCGAAGGCACTTGCAGACATGCTTTCCAATAAGGCAGGCGTTTTGGGCACGGTTATTGCTGCCTTTGTAATTTGGTATATTGTCGCGTTTCTCTGGTCTCTTCATACTGGTGAGGGCTTTCCTTTTCCGGAAGGTACGGTGGCGTATCATAAGATCCTCACCTTTGTTCCTATAGACATAGTGGTACTTCCAATAGTGGGTCTTGTGCTTTGGGCCTCATACAAAGGGATAACCAGCTTTTGGAGTGACATAGCCAAAGCTTCTGGTGTGGTATCCTATACTGGTACGGCTCCTAAGCCGGCAATTGGACCGCTCTTTAAAAAGTATGTTATACCCGCAGTTCAGGAAATTCTTGAACACAAGCGTTTTGAAGAGTGTGGCGAGACTAAAGAGAGGGCTAAAGGGCACAAGCTACTTCTGTGGTCCTTTATTATGCTCTTCATAGTGACAGGCGTGGTGTTCATCATAAACGATGTGATATTTGTTCCATTCCTGCATAAGCATTTTACTCCAATGCCTCTTTGGAATCCCATCAAGATTTTTGCAAACATAGCTGCTGTAATGCTTATCGTTGGTATCTGGATGATATTTCAGATGAGAAAGCAAAAGACAGCTGAAGGCGTTCTTAAAAGCTCCGAGCAGGATTGGATTCTGATCTGGCTAATCTTTGCAGTTGGCATAACCGGTGTTCTGGCAGAACTTTTGAGGCTTATGAACATTGCAGGTCTGGCCTACCCGGTTTACATCCTGCATTTGGCCACGGTTGTGACCCTGTTCCTGGCGGTGCCCTATTCTAAGTTTGCACATCTTCTATACAGGACAACCGCTTATGTATATCAGCGTTATGAGGATGACATGAAGGCTGGTAAGGCAGGGTTCGGAATGGAAAAGGAAGTTCTTCCTGTCGGTCCTCCTTCAGATGAGGCCGAGTCTGCTGAAGACGAAGAGAAAAAAGAAGAAACCAAAGAGTAAGGATTTTTTTAGAAGTCTTGCAATGGGGCCTGAACGGCCCCATTTTTTATTCAAAAAATACTTGCAATTTCCGTTTTTGAGACTATTATTGTCTGCTCAGCTTGGGCTGGCGTAGCTCAATTGGTAGAGCAGCTGATTTGTAATCAGCAGGTTGCGGGTTCGAGTCCCATCGCCAGCTCCAGAATAAGGTGTGGAGAGGTTCCCGAGTGGCCAAAGGGGACAGACTGTAAATCTGTTGGCGAAGCCTTCGGAGGTTCGAATCCTCCCCTCTCCACCATTTAGCTCACAATCCCCTGGATGGAACAGGGGTAAGGATATATTGGGGTTGCGGGAATAGCTCAATTGGCTAGAGCATCAGCCTTCCAAGCTGAGGGTTGCGGGTTCGAGTCCCGTTTCCCGCTCCATCTCCGCCCACGTAGCTCAGTCGGTAGAGCACTTCCTTGGTAAGGAAGAGGTCACCGGTTCAATCCCGGTCGTGGGCTCCACTGGGGGAATTATTAAGCCTGTGAAATATTCCAAAATTAACACCTTAGGAGCAAATAGGTCATGAGCAAGCAGAAATTTGAGCGTAAGAAGCCGCATGTTAACGTAGGTACCATAGGTCACATAGACCATGGTAAGACGACGCTGACTGCCGCCATCACCAGGGTATTGTCCCAGAAGGGCTG
>Ga0256835_1001310_pt1 | contig 15246 bp, 16 predicted proteins | sample PIR30metaG_FD_185972 | JGI IMG/M metagenome (GOLD analysis project Ga0256835, IMG submission 185972) | Hydrothermal vent microbial communities from East Pacific Rise, Pacific Ocean - PIR-30 | ecosystem: Environmental > Aquatic > Marine > Hydrothermal vents | place: Pacific Ocean: East Pacific...
TGAGTTAAAAATTTCTAAGATTCTCCTAAGATAGACATCAATTCTTTAGGATCTACTCTAACTCCCAGGTAGCTTATTCCCCAGTGAAGATGAGGTCCTGTAGCCCTTCCAGATTTGCCAGATAACCCAATAACTTGTCCTTTTTTGACGTATTGTCCAGTTAATACATAGACCCTAGAAAGATGGGCATATAAGGAGTAGAGTCCACCACCATGATCAATAATTACAGTTTTCCCACTTAAATAGCAGTTTCTGACAAGTGCTACCTTACCAGAATTTGTTGCTTTTACAGGAGTGCCATAAGGAGCTTTTATATCTACCCCTCTATGTTGACTCCTAGGTTCTCCGTTTAGTATCCGTTTTAATCCAAATTCACTTATGATTTTTCCTCTCACAGGCCAGATAAATGGTGGAATCCAAAGTACATGTTTATGTACTTTAGATACAACTTTTTCAATAATTCTTTCATCTTGTAATACTCGTTTGAGGATTGCTCCTTTTAAATCTACCATTTTTTTAGGTAGATGCAAAAATTGTTCGGGGAAAAAACGATATGATATATATATATTAACTTTTGTTGTTAGTATCTTATTGGCTTTTCTAATTTTTATAATCAAGGGATAATATCCAGGTTTATTTTTTAATCCAACTCCCAACAAAAACCAGTATTCATTTGGCCCGAATAGATAAAAAGGTATATCTTTTCCTAGAAATTTTATATCTACAATTTTTTCATTTGATTTTACTTTTATTCTTGATACAGCAATATCTCCTATTGGTATAGGGTTAGGATCAAGTGTAAATTTATCTATATAGTTAAAAAGGTTTTCCTGATTTTTTATAAAAGAAAATGATACTGATACATCTAAAAAAAAGAGGATAAGAAAAAAAACTAATATCTTAAATATCTTTTTTCTCACAAGGTATCATCCTTTCTTTTTTATTTTTCATTATTTTTTATCGAAATCTTTTTAAGTTCTTTAAATATTGATGGTGAAGGAGATCTTGTAACTTTACATTCAAATGAACCATTATTGGTAACTACAGATACAAAAGTTCCACAGGGAGCTTCTTGATAGGAACGTATAAGTTTTTTATTATCTTTTTTATACACAAGACTATAACCCCTTTTTAAGGGTTTTAGAGGACTTAATGCATCAAGTTGTTCAGCTATTATATATAGTTTTTGTTTTTTATTTGTAAGTTGAATTGTTATACTGCTTTTTAAGTCTTTAAATAGTGTTTTTAAGTTAGATTTAGTAAGGTTAATTCTATTAATAGGATTCTTATCTAATAAGTTTTTATGTGCATTGTGAAGTCTGTTTTCAGATTCTCTTACCTTTTTGTTGATATTTGAATTAAGTACATAAAGGTACTCATTAATTTTTCTTTTATATAATGAAATTTTTATTTCTGGACTTTTAAGTTGAGATTTAATTAAACTGAGATTATTTCTTTTTTGATTTATCTTATTATTAATACAAAAATCTAATTTATTTTTAATTGATAATATTGTTTGTAACAATTCTGTTTTTTGAGGGAAAATAAGTTGAGCTGCAGCAGTAGGGGTTGCAGCACGTCTATCTGCAACAAAATCACAGATTGTAAAATCTATTTCATGTCCAACTGCAGATACTATAGGAACCTTACACTTAAATATCTCATAAGCTAAGTCTTCATCATTAAATGCCCATAGGTCTTCAATAGAGCCACCACCACGTGTAAAAACTATTACATCTTTTGATGTAGCTATTTTTTGAACCGTTTTTAATGCAAGTATAAGTTCTTTAGGAGCATCTTCTCCTTGCACTTTTGAGGGGCAAAGGATTATTTTGGCTCTAGGGAATCTAGACCTAGCTGTTTTTATAAAGTCGTGGAGGGCTGCACCAGTTGGTGATGTTATTACAAATACTGATTCGGGAATAAGAGGAAGAGGTAGTTTCTTATCTTCATCAAATAGTCCCTCTTTATATAATTTTTGTTTAAGTTGTTCAAATGCAAACTGAAGAGCCCCTATCCCTGCAGGTATAATCTTTTGAACTATAAGTTGTAAATCACCTCTTGCTCCATAAACATTTATTCTGCCATATAATAAAACATCTTGGCCTTCTTCTAAGTCAAAGTTTAGTTTTATTGCATTAGATCTGAACATAACAGCCTTAATCTGGCTTTTTTCGTCTTTAATAGTAAAATATAAATGGCCAGAAGAAGGCTGTCTTAAATTAGATATCTCTCCTTTTATCCATAAAAAACTAAATTTTTCATCAATAGTAGCATTAATTAAAAGAATTAATTCAGAAACACTTAAGGCTTCATCCGGGTCTATTAAATCAAAGGCTCCATCCCACTGTTCTAGTTCTTCATTTGGGAATAAATTGGATAACAAATGGTCCATTTTATTTTTTACTAACTAATGAGAAAATTTTTTTAATATATCAAACATAACATAATCATTTTTATTTTGCACTAAAGCCTTGATATAGATTTTATAGTGTTTTACTTTTTTGGTAAATCTTTATAAAACCATAAGTGGGAGGGCATATGTCAGAGCAAGAGGTAAGGGAGAAGGAGACAATAGATGAAAAAAAAGAGCATATTCCATTACCAGAGGTTACATTTTCTACTTTTATTATTTCTTTAAATGATTCTGCACTTGTAAGTCTTGGGGAAATTGCCGATCCCAATTCTGGTAAAAAAGAAAAGAATTTAGCACTTGCTCAACATATTATTGATACCTTAGCTATGCTTCAAGAAAAGACCAAAGGCAATTTAGATGCTGAGGAGTCTTCTCTTTTAGAGCATATCTTGTTTGATTTAAGGCTAAGATATGTTAAAGCCAAATCATCATGAATAAAGGTGCAAGGCTTTTAACTCCTTCAAAGATAAATTTATTTCTATACGTATTAAGAAAGCGGAAAGATGGCTATCACGAATTATTTACTTCTTTTTTAAAGGTTTCACTATTTGATGAAGTATTAATATATTGTAATAAAGAGGGTAATCGTACTATTTCTTTAGAAGTTTGTTCTGATTGTAATCTTTCAAGCGGCAAAGACAACTTATGCTATAAAGCAGCAAAAGAGTTTTTATATGTTTTTAAAAAAGATTGGGATATAAAGATAAGATTAAAAAAAAATATACCTATTGGAGCTGGCTTGGGTGGCGGAAGTAGTGATGCTGCTGCAACAATTAGGATCTTAATGACGTTTTTGTCAGATGCTGAAAGGCTTAGATGTGGAGAAAAGATTTTTGATTTAGGTCGTAGACTTGGAGCAGATGTTCCTTTCTTCTTATATGATGAAGTTTTTTGTATAGCAAGAGGAATTGGTGATAAGATAATATCCAAAAAAGCACCAGAATTTTATTTTGTTTTGATTAATCCCAATTTTTCTGTTGATACTGCATGGGTTTATAAGAATTTACGGTTGACAATTCCGAAAGATGACACTATTTTTGCCGATGATCAGAATCTAGAGAGATTTTTGTGGCATAATGATTTAGAAGATATAGTTATTGAGAGTTATCCTGAAATAGCTTATATAAAGAAGCTTTTTTTAGAAAAAGGGGCGTTAGCCTCTATGATGTCAGGAAGTGGCTCAAGCGTGTTTGGAGTTTTTAGAAGTAAAGAAGAGGCTTTTAAAGTAAAACAAGAGATTGAAAAAAGCCATAAAGATTTTAAAATATATATAATTACGGGGACTGCTCAACCCAAAATAGAATTTTTATAAGATGGCTTAGAAAATACGGTTGGGGTGTCGTCAAGTGGTAAGACACGGGTCTTTGGAACCCGCATTCGGAGGTTCGAATCCTCCCACCCCAGCCATAAATTTTTATAGTAAAGAGTTATGAGAAGGAAGTTACAGAACCATGCCACTTTATAACATAAAAGTCTTTGCAGGTAACTCAAATCCAGCCCTTGCTCAGGAGATTTGTGATTATCTAAGTATTCCTTTAGGCAGGGCTTCAGTAAGGACATTTAGTGATGGTGAGGTTTTTGTAGAAATTGGTGAAAATGTAAGGGGAGCAGATGTATTTGTACTTCAGTCTACTTGTCCTCCAGTGAATCATCATTTAATGGAGCTCTTGATAATGATAGACGCCCTAAGAAGGGCTTCAGCAAGACGTATTACTGCTGTACTTCCTTACTATGGCTATGCAAGGCAAGATAGAAAAGCTGCGCCAAGAGTTCCTATTTCTGCAAAACTTGTAGCAGATATAATTACTACTGCTGGTGCAAGAAGGGTCCTTGCAATGGATCTTCATGCAGGGCAGATTCAGGGATTTTTCAGCATACCAGTAGACCATCTCTTTGCTGCTCCTATTTTACTTAATTATATAAAAGAAAATTTTGATGATGATTTAGTTATGGTTTCTCCTGATGCAGGTGGAGTGGAAAGGACTCGAGCTTTTGCAAAACGTTTAGGAGCAAGTCTTGCCATTATAGATAAGAGGCGCGAGAGACCTAATGAATCACAAGTTATGAATATTATTGGGGATGTAAAGGGTAAAACTGCCATAATCCTTGATGATATGGTAGATACTGCAGGTACTCTTTGTCATGCTGCTAAGGCCCTTAAAGAACATGGTGCCAAACATGTACATGGTTGTGCTACACATCCTGTTTTATCTGGTCCTGCAGTTGAACGCATAAAAAAATCTGAATTAGAATCTTTGGTGGTAACTAATACTATACCACTGAGGCCAGATGCACAAAAGCTTGACAAAATAAAGGTGCTTACAGTTTCTACTTTATTGGGAGAGGCTATAAGACGTATACATAATGATGATTCAGTAAGTTCATTATTTGTGTAAAAATTTTTCTGTTGCCAAAATCAAACAGCCCCTGTAAATAAGAGGGGCTTTTTCATGCTTTAAGCACTTTATTTTTTACTTTTAACGTGTTTTTATGAAACAGGCGTTATAAAATACTGGGTAAGGAGCCTTAAAAATGGATCAGGTAAGCCTTTCAGCAATAATTAGGACTAAAACAGGTAAATCTGTTGCAAGGAAATTAAGAAAACAGGGGATTTTGCCTGCTGTACTTTATGGGCCAAAAACAAAATCTATACCTTTAGCCGTTAGTGCTCATGAGTTTAAAAAGATTATTACTAAGATACCAAGACAGCAGGTACTTTTTACTTTAGAGCTAAAAAATGAAGGGGAGCAAGAAGCTGTAGAGAAACGTACTGCTTTAGTAAAAGAATTACAACTTCATCCTGTAAGTGATGAAATCCGTCATATAGATTTTTATGAAGTCTTTATGGACGAAGAAGTAGAAACTGAAGTCCCAATTAAAATTGTAGGTACGGCTAAAGGTGTTGAGACGGGTAAGGGTATGCTTGAGCTTCTTAGAAGAACCCTTACAATTTCTTGTTTGCCACTTTCTATCCCTAAAGAAATTCCCGTAGATGTTTCTGATTTAGATGTTGGGGATGCCCTTCACGTAGAAGACCTTAAGGCTGAAGAGGGTATTACATTTGTAGATGATCCTGATACTACCATAGTGACAGTGGTACCAACTGAAGCTGAAACCCCTGAGGAAGAGGCAGAAGCAGAAGAAGAGACTGGTACAACTGAAGAATCATCTGAATAATATAAAAAATTGGAGTCCAAGGTTGTAATAGGGCTGGGAAATCCCGGCCCTAAATATGAAAATACTCGTCATAATATAGGGTTTAAAGTTTTAGATTCTTTTTTGGATCTCTTCTTAAAAGAGCAAGAGTGTTTCCGTACTATAAATAGAGTTCATGCTGAGGTCTGTGAAATTTTTTTGAAAGGGGAAAAATTGTTTTTTGTTAAACCCCTTACCTTTATGAATGATAGTGGGAAAGCAGTTTTAGCTCTTAAAAGAAGGGGTATTTTAGGTTCTGAAGATAACTTTTTAGTAGTACATGATGATCTTGATATACCTCTGGGGCGTTTAAAATTTGCTAGAGATGCAAGTTCGGGTGGACATAAAGGAGTAGAGTCCATTATAAGAGCTTTAGGACATAAAAATTTTGATAGATTAAGAATTGGTATAGGAAGACCTAATTCTAAAAATGAAGTAGTAAGATATGTTCTTGAACCTTTTTCTAATGATGAGAAAAAGATTATAGAGGACATATTAAAAATAAGTGCTGAAGCTATATTTTGTTATTTGACTCAAGGCTTACAAAGAGCTATGAATAAATATCACAAAATAAAAATAGAATAGCTGATGGTAAAGTTACAAAAGTTGATAGCTATTGTTGATCCTAAAGAGGTTTTTTGGATTAGATATATCTTAGAAGCTTATGATAATCTCTTTTTTATGCGCACTAAAGAAAAAAGCATCGCTCTTATCGAAATTTCACACCACAAAGCATGTCAAAATGATGTTATTGAAATTATAAAAGATATGGGACCTAGGATAGGGTTAAAGGGTTATTTTATAGAGAAAAGGTTATGAGAGCCTACTTAAAGATTGTTTTTTGTTTTTTCTGTGTTTTTTTCTTTATATTTTTCTATTTTCTTCAAAATTCTTTTAGTGCATATCTAAGTATAAATCCCAAAGTAGAACCTTATTCCCTTAACTGGTGTATAATTACTGCACTTAAGAGGAATTTAACTCTTAAGGAGAAAAAGCTTTCTGTTTTAGAGAGTCAAAAGGATGTAACAATACAATTTAAAAAGATGCTTCCAACTATCTCTACTAAGTATTCATATGTAGGACTTAAAAATGTCAATGTTATAAATATAATGGGAAGGGATATAGCAGTATCTTCTCATGATAACTACGATTGGCAGATCATAATTAGTCAGCCAATATTTGAAGCTGGAGCACTTTTAAACAATTATAAAGCAGCAAAAATTAAAAAAAGAATAACAGAATTAGAGTTAACTAGTTTAAAAAATCAAATAATAAGAGATGTTAAGATTGCTTATTTTAAGCTTTTAATGGCAAAAAAGATTTTAGAAGAGCGAAAGAGTGCTGTTAAGCGTTTAAGGTCACATTTAATTGATGCTAAATCTCTTTTTGAAGTAGGACTTTTGGACAAAAATGACTTACTTGCAAGCAAAGTTGCTTTATCGCAGGCAATACAAGATGAGATTAAGGCAAGTCATGATGTAATGCTTTTAAGATCTCAACTTAATCTTTTATTAAGAAGGGAATTAACAGCTCCTTTATATATTAAAGATAGTTTTATTATACCAGAGAGAGTTTTGTCTTTTAGTAGAGCATTATCTATGGCTGTTAGAAACAGACCAGAGCTTAAGGCTGCAAAACTTGCTATAAAAAAGGCAGAACTTTTGTTAGATATAGCCCGTTCTAATTATTTACCCCATATAAATTTAAATGCAATTTATGATAGAAAGGGCATTACACCTGATCTTTCAGATAATCCTTATGGTCAACATGAATCAGAAGAAGTTAGTGTAGTTGCAACTTGGAATCTATGGTCTTGGGGGGCTGATAAAGACAGATGTCAAAAGGCGTCATATTTTTTGTCTCAAGCAAGGATAAATTATAAAGTAATTTACAATAACATATCTATAGAGGTACAAAGAGCACTTTTAAAACAAAAAGAGGCGTTAAACGCTTATAAAGTGGCAAAAGAGAGTTTACAACAAGCAAAAGAAAATTTTGATATAAATCAAGAAAAATTTAGAGAGAAACTTGTTAGTAATACAGATGTATTAGATGCTCAGGATCTGCTAGTAAAGGCTCGTACCAGATATTTTAAGGCCCTTGCAGACATTTCTATTGCAACTTCACAACTTGACTATGCTATTGGAAAGGCTTACCAATAAGAATCCACCAAAAACATTTACAGATATTAAACAAAAGGCTAAATTAGAAATAAAGGACTGAAGGTAAGATACAATGAAAAGGCTTTATATAGCTACATTTGGTTGTCAGATGAATGAGTATGACTCCATAAGGATAGAGGAGTTATTGTCAGATAATTATAAAAAAGTTTTTGAGCCAAAAGATGCAGATCTTATAATATTAAATACTTGTGCAATTAGAGAGAAGGCAGAACATAAGGTTTATAGTCTTCTTGGACGTTTTAAGCATTTAAAAAAGAAGAATCCCAGTCTTATACTAGCAGTAGGAGGCTGCGTTGCTCAGCAAAGAGGAGAAGAATTTTTTGAGCGTTTTCCTTATTTAGATATTGTTTTTGGCCCTCATGCTATTTTTAAACTTCCAGAACTAATTAAAACATTAGAAATAAATAGAAAGCATCTTTGTATTAACAATCTTGAACCGCATTTTGTAATACCAAGAGCTAGAGGACAGCTGTGGGGTATAGACTCAGTTAGGGCTTATGTTACAGTAATGCAAGGGTGTGATAATTTTTGTACATATTGTATTGTTCCTTATGTACGTGGTAGAGAAGCTAGTAGACCTCCGGGAGACATTATAGATGAAGTACGTTTACTTGTTGCCTCAGGTATAAAAGAGATAACCCTTTTGGGACAAAATGTAAATTCTTATGGTAAAAAGGAGCAAGGCTTTCCAAGCTTTGCCCAATTATTAAAAGAAGTATCCAAAATAAAGGGATTAAAAAGGCTTAGGTTTACAACAAGTCATCCAAAGGATTTATCACCTGATCTTATAGAATGTTTTTCTCAAATAGATAATCTTTGTCCACATATCCATCTTCCTGTTCAAGCTGGGTCAAACAAGGTTTTAAGAGCTATGAATAGACATTATACTAGAGAAAAATATTTAGAGCTTGTTTCAGACTTGCGAAGTGTTTGTCCAGATATTAGTTTAACAACAGATCTAATTGTTGGATTCCCTGGAGAAACTCAAGAAGATTTTGAACAGACACTTAGTTTACTTGAAGAAGTGAAATTTGATCAGATATTTGCTTTTAAGTATTCTCCTAGACCAGGGACTAAAGCTGCTAAGATGTCTAATCAGGTTCCTGAGTTAGAGAAGAAAAAAAGACTAGCTAAGGTGTTAGAGCTACAAGATAAGATAGGATTACAAAGGCTTTCAAGATTTGTAGGTAAAAATATTAAAGTATTAGTAGATGGGGTCTCTAAGTCTAATCCTAAGCAATTATGTGGAAGAAGTCCAGGGAATCATGTTGTGAACTTTGTTGGGACAAAGGATTTGATTGGTAAGGAAATAGATATTTATATAGAACATGCTTGTCAGCATTCTCTTAAGGGAAGAATTTTAGATAAAAAGGGCACAGGGGGAGAATTTATACAAGAAGTTGTTAACGGATAAAGGAGAGTCCTTGAGGAGGTGTTATGGCGCCTATTCGTATGAACGTGCATGCAATTACAATAGACCAGCATTCAAATACACCTATTTTAATATTAAAGGAAGAAGATGGAGAAAGAACCCTTCCTATCTGGATAGGTCTACTAGAGGCTACAGCAATTGCTACAGAACTTGAAAAGATATCATTTGCTCGTCCTATGACTCATGATTTAGCAATAAATTTATTAAAAGCAATGGGTATAACTATCCCTAAAATTGTTGTCAATGATTTACATGATAATACTTACTATGCACTTATAACACTTGAACAAGGAGATAAAACAATAGAGGTGGATGCAAGACCAAGTGATGCAGTTGCGCTTGCTCTTCGGGCAGGAGCACAGATATATGTAGAAGAAGATGTACTTTTGAAATCCCAACCACAAAAGGGTACTCCTGCAACAGAGATTAATTCCGATGAGGAGAAGAAGTGGGCAGAGATTCTAGAGGAGCTTGATCCTGAGGCATTTAAGTACAAGATGTAAAAAGGGAATAACATGTCTAGCTTATTAGTAGATCTTCATTGTCATTCTATATTTAGTGATGGAGAACTTATCCCTGCAGAGCTTGTAAGAAGGCTTGAAGTAAGAGGTTATAGTTGCGTTGCTATTACAGATCATGCAGATCATTCAAACATAGATTTCATAATACCTCGCATTGTACAAGCTGCAGAGGTCTTAAATAGATCATTTTCAACAAAACTTTTGCCAGGTATAGAGCTAACACATGTACCACCTGAATTGATCCCAGAACTTGCTATACAGGCAAGAGAGCTAGGGGCAAAGATTGTAGTAGTTCATGGAGAAACTTTAGCTGAGCCTGTAGCACCTGGTACAAATAGGGCAGCTATTGAATCTGATATAGATATACTTGCTCATCCTGGGCTTATTTCTGTAGAAGATGTAGCTTTAGCAGCTAAAAGAGGGATATTTTTAGAGCTCTCTGCCAGAAAGGGACACTGCCTTACAAACGGGCATGTTGCCCGTCTTGCAAGGCGTTATGGTGCAAAATTGATTGTTGATTCAGATGCCCATGCCCCTGAAGATTTTATGATGCCTGGGGAACCACAAAAAATTGCAGAAGGAGCCGGTCTTTCACCCAGTGAGGTGGAAGAGCTATTTAGTAATTTACATTCATGGCTTGAGAAGAAATTTCAGCTTGAATTACCAGACCCAGACTGAATTTTAACATATTTCTTGTTGGATTTGTTGTATTAATTTTATAGGATCAAAGGCTTCTCTTATAGGTCTTCCAATTACTAAATGAGTAGCTCCATTTTCTATAGCATTTTTAGGAGAAACTATTCGTTTTTGATCATCGTTCTTTATTGTTGTCTCAAGCCTTATCCCCGGAGTTACTAGTATGAAATCATATCCACAACTTGCTCTTAACATCTGGGCTTCTTTACCAGAGGCTACAACTCCATCTGCTCCAGCATTAAGTGCTGCTTTAGTACGAGACAATACAAGTTCTGATACAGATCTATTGTACCCCATCTGAGTAAGTTCTTTACTTGCCATGCTAGTAAGCACTGTAACTGCCAAGACCTTTATATCTTCTTTGGCTTCGCAGGCAGCTTTTATAATGTCTTGATCACCATGAACTGTAATATAACTTATGCCTTTATTATTTAATTGACGAACAGCATTATGGACAGTTTGGGGGATATCATATAGTTTAAGATCAAGCATTATATTATGTCCCCGTTCAATAATCCAATCTACAATTTTAAATCCTGAGCTTAGGAAAAGTTGAAGTCCAACTTTAAAAAAAGAAATACGAGGTTCTAAAAGTTTTACCCATTTTTGGGCTTCTTGTTCATCTGCTACATCCAAAGCAAAGATGATACGTTTAGAACACTCAATATCATCCATGTTTTCCCTCCCATCTTAAAAAATTTTTTAAAAACTAGCATAAAAATTGTTAGATATCTATAGATATTTTTTAGAAATATACAGATGGTTGAATATTTTGTTTGGTGGTTTCCAAGATGGCATGAAAAATGTTGAGCATGAGGGGCGGATTCTATATCTGTTCCTATAAATGCGTTTTTATTTTGAGTCGGGGCAGAAATAGATCCTGCCCTAGAAAATTAAATATTAATGTTAATGTTAAAATATTACACTTTTTATCCCTTGACTTTATTGTAAATGTGCTTATTGTTTCAGTTGGAAGTCAGAAAAAATATAATAAAATCAATAAGATATGTTATGTATTAGGGGAAAGGAGGTGAAAAGACATGTTTGAAATTATGCCAAGATCTCCAATAACTGAATTATCTAATTTAAGAAGAGAATTAGATAGATTATGGGAGGATTTCTTTGGAGCAAAGGATATAACTCCAGCAGAGGGTATTTGGGGCCCTGCTGTTGATATATCTGAGACTAAAGATTCTTTGATAGTAAAGGCAGAATTGCCTGGTATGGAACCAAAAGATATTGATATTTCCCTTTCTGGAGATACCCTTGTTATAAAAGGGGAAAAGAAACAAGAGAAAGAAGAAAAAGGAGAGAACTTCCATAGAGTCGAGAGACGTTATGGAAGTTTTGCAAGAACTATTAGGTTACCAGTAGAAGTAGATAGTGATAAAATTGAAGCTACCTATAAACAGGGAGTACTAAAAATAGTACTTCCTAAAAAAGAAGAAGCAAAACCTAAACAAATAGAAATAAAAACAGAATAATTAAAAAAACAGTTGTAAATTACTAGCTACAAATCATTAATTGTAGCTTAGGTTATGTTCTTTAATAAAAATTCCTTAAATGCTTCTGCAAGAGGAGAAAGTGTTCTTGAATTATGATAAACAAGGTAAAACTCTCTATATAACTTTACTCCTTTTATAGAGATAATACGAAGGCGGCCAAAGCGGACATCGTCTTCAATAGAGCGTTTTGATACAATAGCACAACCGATGCCCGCTTTAACCGCCTGTTTTATTGCTTCATTGCTACCAAACTCAGCTACAATGTTAAAAGATGAGAAAGAAAAACCGAGAGCCTTTTTTAATTGCTTTTCTGTACTAACTCTCGTCCCAGATCCGGCTTCCCTTACAATAAATGGAAGCCTTTTTAGTTTTTCTATTTCTACTTCTTCTTCAGAAATAGGATTACTTTTATTAGAGCAAATGAGAACTAATTCATCATCTAGACATTTATCAAATTTTAGTTCTGGATAGTTTAAACTAGCTCCTACTATACCAAGCTCAATATCCCCAATACATATGGCTTCAGTAATTGTATGAGTATCAGATACCTTAAGATTGACCTTAATCTTTTCATGGTTCTTTTTAAATTTTCCTATTATGTCTGGCAAGATATATTGCCCTGGTATATTACTGCCACCTATTTCTAAGTTTCCTTGATCACCTTTTTGAAAAAGAGATAGCTCTTTTTGTGCTTGTTTTTGTAATTGTATTATTTTTTTTGCATAAGGATATAAGATTTGACCTGCTTTTGTAGGTATTATTTCTCTTCCAGAGCGGTCAAATAGTTTTGTTCCTATAGTATCTTCTAGAGATTTTATATGACCACTTATTGTAGGTTGTGTGAGATTTACTTCTTGTGTAGCTTTGCTAAAGCTTCTTTTTTTCCATACTGCTAAGAATACTTGTAGTTGACGAATCTCTAACACCTTTTTCTCCTCCAAAGACGACACTCTCCTATTGACGCAATTTTCTATATTACTGCGCCTAACCTGTCGCTAAAATTCAATTTTTAATGGGCTATCCTCCATCCATGGACTAGCCACTTTGAAAATATATAGATTGTCAAAAACAATCTACTAAAAATTAAAATACTAAAAAATCTTTAAATATCAAGAGATTAACTACAAAAACTTCAATTTAATTTTAATGCTTCAAGATAAAGTTCTATATACTTCTCCCTAACCTTTTCCCAAGTATAATTCTCAAGTATATGTTTTATTGCATTAACTTGCATTTTTCTAATTGCACCAGGGGAGTATTTATAGAGTCTTAAGGCACGTTGGAGGGTCTCTAATAGGGCGTCTACACTGTGTTCTACATACCCAAATCCATTAAAGCCGTCTTTGACCTTAACAAGTCCACCCGTAAGACGTACAATTGGAAGATTGCCCATGAGTTGAGCCATAAAATCTGTAAGTCCACAGGGTTCATATAATGAAGGGATTACAAAGAAGTCTCCTGCTGCATATATCTGATTTGCAAGTTGAGGATTATAACCAATATGTACTCTAATTCTACCCTTAAGGTCTTCTCTATCAGCAAGATATATAAGATGATTTTCGATATTTTTTGAACCACTTCCTAATATAACTACTTTAAAATCTTTTTGTTCTGGGAGTAACCTTTCAAGCGCATGAGCCAATATATCTATTCCTTTTTGTTCTGTAAGTCTACTTATAACAGTAACAAGAGCTTCATTTTCTTCATCAGTTAAAAAACCATACGTCTTTATATTATCTCCTGGTTCATCCTGGTTTCTTCTTAAAAGAAAGTGTTTACATATACTTTTCCCGCCTAAGTCTCCATTTAAAGGGTCAAATCCTGCTGGAATACCTAATTGTTCAGGTTTTCGTGGATCAAAATATTTGGGATTTATACCATTTGTAATGCCTCTAAGTTTTATCCCTTTATCTTTTAAGGCATGTCCTAGCCAGCCAGTCATAGCATCTAATTCTGTCTCTTGAAGTTCTCTTGCATAATTTTCACTTACTGTATTAGCTATTGCGTAACTGGCTCCGGCCATTAAAGGATCAAAAGAGCCATTTAAAAGATTAGTATGTATTGTATGCCAAGGAAGGGATGTGTTTGCTTTGGCAAAGGGGAGATCATCCACATCTTGGTGGTATCCCATTCCTGCATTGTGGATAGTAACAAGAGCACCTGTTTTTCTAAAAAATTGTCTATAGCCTTCAAGCTCTCTCATTAGAGCAGGAATAAGTGCAGTATGTCCATCATGACAATGAAATATCTTAGGAGTCTTTTGATAATATGCACAAAGTCCTAAAACAGCCTTTTGTAATAACACATTCATTGCAAAATAATCAAAATGTCCTCTTCCTTTTACGCGATTTGGATCTCTTTTTTCATCTTCTTCTGTATATGTATAAACCCCCATTTTTTCTAAAAAACGCTCTGCACCAACCAGGATAATATTAACTTTATTCATCTTTGTTTTAAGAAACCAAACCTTTTCTCTTCTCTCTTCATGGGCATAGTCCATATCCACCCAAAACTCTATATCTAGAGGTTCAAAACCCATAGTTTCAGGTTTTATAAAGCCGTAACATGGTAAAAATACGGTTACATCTATCCCAATTTGGGCAAGTGCCTCGGAAAGCTCTCTGCTTATATCCTTTACACCGCCAGCTCCAGCAATTTGTCTATATTCTCTGGTTAACATCCATAATGGGCTTATTTTTTTTGCTACTTCTTGTTGCATTTAAAAGACCTCCTTAAAAAAGGGGCAAAAATTTATTCTATTAAATGCATCGTGCACAAGTAAAGCCCCCTTGTCAAGATTGTAAAATAGAGTTTATCTTGGAGTTCCAGTATTTTTTTGATAAAAACGCATTATAAGTGAAAAAATTAGATAAATTGAAATTTGCGATAGGATAAGAACATATGACAACAATACTTGATTTTATAGGAAATACTCCTCTTGTACCTATAAGACGTATTTGGAGAAATCCTAATGTAAAAATACTAGCAAAAATAGAGAGCTTTAACCCAGGGGGTTCTATAAAAGATAGAATTGCCCTTTATATGATAGAGCAGGCAGAAAAAAGAGGGGAGCTTACAAAAGATAAAATTATACTTGAGGCAAGCAGCGGCAATACTGGTATAGGGCTTGCCATGGTTGCTGCTGTTAAGGGATATAGATGCCTTATTGCGATGAGTGAATCAGCAAGCCTTGAAAGAAGAAAGATAATGCGGGCTTATGGTGCAGATATTCTTCTTACCCCTGCTCCTCTTGCTACAGATGGTGCTATTGAGGCTGTTTATAACTTAGCCTTAAAAG
>Ga0256835_1001311_pt1 | contig 15232 bp, 11 predicted proteins | sample PIR30metaG_FD_185972 | JGI IMG/M metagenome (GOLD analysis project Ga0256835, IMG submission 185972) | Hydrothermal vent microbial communities from East Pacific Rise, Pacific Ocean - PIR-30 | ecosystem: Environmental > Aquatic > Marine > Hydrothermal vents | place: Pacific Ocean: East Pacific...
TGTAGTCACCGTTGTTGCCCCCCTGGCTGGCATCGTGATCGATGGTACCGGTGATCTTGCCGGTATCGGGATCGATGCTCAGTCCCGGAGGGAGGTTGGTGGCGGTAAAGTTGAGATCGCTTTGGTTGTCATCGATATCATCGAAATAGCCGGAAAGGTCGACGGAGATCGCCTCGCTGTCGTTGCTGTCGATATCGGGCAGTCCGGTGATACCCTTTGCCAGTTCAGGCGCATCATCGGCGGGTGTGATAGTGATATTGAGCACCGCCGTATCTTCTCCCCCTTCGCCGTCACTCAGGGTATAGGTGGCAGGGGGTACGGGTCCGTTGTAGTCTGGAGCCGGCACAAAGGTGTAGTTTCCGTCGCTGTTGATGGTGAGGTTCCCCTCCTCCAGCTCGATCAGTTTGCTTCCACCTGCGGGGATCGAATAGGTTGTGCCGTTGATCTCAACCTGAGTGATCGCAAGGGTATCCCCGTCAGGATCGGTATCATCAGCATTCGGAGCAAGGGTAACGGCGCCGGTGCTGTCGGCGGTGCCGCCGATGAGGTTGCCGCTGAGCTTTTGATCTTCTTCGATGGTGACGTTGTCATCGTGTGCTGTCGGTGCGAGGTTGTCGACATGCCAGGTGAAGGTGGTGGTGACGCTTTTGCCGTCAGGATCCGTGACGGTGATGGTGACATTGTAGTCGCCGTTGTTGCCCCCCTGGCTGGCGTTGTGATCGATGGTACCGGTGATCTTGCCGGTATCGGGATCGATGCTCAGTCCCGGAGGGAGATTGGCCGCGGTAAAGTTGAGATCGCTTTGGTTGTTGTCGATGTCGGTAAAGTATCCGGAGAGATCGACCTGAACCGTATCGGTGTCGTTGTTGTCCAGATCGGGTAGAGCACCTCCTGCCAGCTGGGGTGCGTCGTCGACCGGGGTGACAGTGATATTGAGCCGGGCATTGGCTTCGCCGCCTTTTCCATCGCTGACGGTATAGCTGACAGGGGGCACAGGACCATTGTAATCCTCTTCCGGGGCGAAGGTGTAGTTGCCGTCACTGTTGAGTGTGATGGTGCCGATGGTTTCGTTGTTCTCACCGGTGACGGTGTAGGGTGTTCCCAGTGTGAGATTGGTATCGGGGGTACCATCCCCGTCGGTGTCGATCATCGCTCCAGTGATGGTCAGGGTATCCCCGTCAGGATCGCTGTCGGTTCCGTTGGTGTCGCGTGTTCCGCCTGAGACGGTGCTGCTAAGCAGGTTGCCGGTGAGGGTACCGTTGTCTTCCGGCATGGTGACGTTGTCATCCTGCGGTGTGGGGTTGAAATTGATCGTTGCCCAGTCGTTGTTGTTGGTTGTATTGGTATCGAACATCTCCGAGGAGGTGATGCCGGCGGTGTTGTTGTGATCGCCGTTTGCCAGGACGATCGCCTGATAGCTGACGCTGATGGTCTCGTTGATCTCCAGTTTGTTGATGTTCCAGTGCAGTATGGTATTGTTGTGATCAAAGGTCATGATCGCACCGGTACCGTTCTCATCCGAGCTGTTGGAGTCATCCACAAAGCTGTAGCCACTTGGGAGGGTGTCGTTGAGCTCGACACCGGTGGCGGTGTTGGGACCTCTGTTGGTCAGATGGAGGGTGAAGGTGACGGTATCCCCGGCATCGACATTTTCAGGGGAGACGGTTTTGCTCAGGGCCAGATCGGCTTTAAAAGGAGGGGGAGCGAAAGGACAGGAAGCCCCGTCATTTGAGCTTGTCGTCGCACTCTCTGAGATCTTTATCGCTGTAGGCGTTCCCGATGTGTAGTCAACGATGCGATAGACACCACCTTTGTTATAGCTAAAATAGAGGTTGCCCTTGGCATCGGTAAAGGCTGCGCCGTAGTTGGCACCATCGGGAATATCGGGTACCAAGACGCGTGTTACTTCTTTGTTCGTCAGATCCCATCGATAGAGATAGCCGTCCCTGGTCAATCCCCACAGAGAGTTGGTCGAAGCGACATAGACCAGATCCGCCGCCGTAATAGTGTTTTCGCCGGTATTGTTGGTGAAAGAGACCACTTCGAAGGTATTGGCATCCACGTCGATCCGTGTTAAGTCAGCAGCGCTGTTGTTGCGGGTCCAGAGGCTTCCGTTGAGATCCATGTCTCCTGAGTAGTAGAAGCCTTCGAGTTCACTGCCGTTGTTCTCGTTAGTCGGTTTGCCCATGTCGCGGGCGATCCCGTCGCTGCCGATAACAAGCAGATGGTTGCTCCAACCATCAAATCCCAGTCCGTAGATCCGATTGGTCCGCACATCCCAGCCGGTGGCGTTGTAGCGGTCTTCAGAGGTGCCGACAAGATCATACTCTTTTGTGACGACATTGAGTTTTTTCAGATCTTCATAGATCACCTGATAAAAGATAGACTCACACGCAAACGGTGCCGGATCGACCCAGATATTGAGTGTGGCGGTCTCGACCCCGCCGTGACCGTCACTCACGGTATAGGTAATGGGTGGTACCGCACCTGCAAAACCGGGCTCAGGTTCGAAAGTGAAGTTGCCGTCACTGCCGATGGTGATGTTGCCCGCTCCCGGGATGGTGGCAGTTTCGTTTCCGTCCGGATCGATGGTATAGACAGTGCCGTTGATCTCAAACTGGGTGACGGTAAGGGTATCCCCGTTGATATCGCTGTCAGTCGCGTTGCCCTCTTCGGTGCCGCCGGTGGCGGTCCCGCTGATGAGGTTCCCCGTTACGGTTGAGCCCTGAGGTGCCGTGATGTTGTCATCCTGCAGCACTGGCGGGAGATTGAGGATGGTCAGATTGGTCTCGTCAGGGGTTTTGGTGCTTCGGTTGCCGTCTGAGAGGATCTCCTCACCGAAGATCGCAGGCACATTGGTTAGCTTAGCCTGGTTGGAGAGGGTGCCGCTGACAAAGCGATCGGGGATCTTGACCGGGACATCGATGGTGACGGTTTTGGTCCCCAGAGGCTCTTTGACACTGCCGTTGATCTCGATATGGTTGATCGTGATGGTTTGACCACTGATAGTGACGGCAGGATTGTTTTTGGTACCGGTAATCGTGATGGCCGATGTGTTGATCTCCAGTCCCGAGGGGATGGTATCGGTGAAGTTGATATCGACATCCAGCTGCACATCGTTGCGAATCGTGAAGATGTAGTGGACGGTATCACCGGGTTTGGCTTCGGTCGGGGTGACATCTTTGTCCAGGGAGAGTGCCGCCTGACATGCTGCCCCGTCACCAAAACCGTCTGTATTGCCGACCCCGCCCAGATCCTCTGCGATGGCTGTTTGGGTTGTATCATCGATGGTATAGCGGTAGATATGGTACTGATCGCCTGAGTCGGTAGATCGATTATATTTATCCTTATTGTCACCATCGCCGTTGTCGTCGTTTCGTTTGTTCATCCAGGCATAGAGTCGCCCCTGGGCATCGAACCATTGGGATCCGGAGTCACTGTTTGGCCAGGGGGGAGTGACCCCGGCAGGGTAGATCGTAGTGTACTCTCCCAGAGAGGTGCCGTTCTTATCATAGACTTTGATCGTCCCATTGCCATCTGCACTCTTGACAAAACTGTAGATATTGCTGTTAAGGGGATGGATGGCGATATCCGATCCGACTTCGGCCGGGATCGTCCCGATATAGGTTGCGGTCAAACCGTCCTCGGAGAGCTGGAATTTGTGCAGCTTTTCCAGGTGGCTATCATTATCATCCACATAGATGATGCCGTCATAGCTGACATCCAGTGCCGCAAAACCGATATGGACAGTTGACGGTTTATCCAGACGAAGCGTTTTGATGGTCTTGGCCCAGTCGACTGAACGGATTGTGTTGTACCCTTCGCTGTCATGCAGTTGCGTGTCGACCGCGAAAAACCGCCCATGCTGGATACTGTAGCCCACAGCGTTGGTATAGAGTATCGGTGTATTACCGTTTGCCTTGCCATAATAGGAAAGAGTTGCATCGACAAAATCTGCACCATAAATAGCCGATGCGGCATCGTAAGCGGAATTTCCACTGGTAAATTTATACCCCGACTGCGCACACTCCCAAACAGTATCGGGCGCTACCGAACGATAACCGGGCTCATTGGGATCGTTGAATTTGTTTGCCAGATCGTTATAGGGATTGTCGATCGAGCCGTCGGGATCGATGTAGGTGGCGTTGACATCCGCCGTAGTCACGCCGCTCTCATCGACATCGGCGATCCCGTCATTGTCGCTGTCAAGATCGAGGAAGTCCGGCGTACCGTCTCCGTCGGTATCGACCGGAGTCAGCGGTCCGTAGTCGGGCACACCGTCAGCATCCACATTGTCACTGACGTTTCCGTCGTTGCCTGGATAGTTGGCAGTCGGCTGTGCCTCTACCGTATCGGGGATGCCGTCGTTGTCGCTGTCGAGATCCCAGTGGTTGGGGATACCGTCACCGTCCAGATCGTAGGGACTTTCCACCGCTCCGTTTTCGTCTCCGATGCTTGCATTGCTGTCGTTGTCATCCAGATAGGCGGGGATACCGTCACCATCCGCATCGGCATCGGGATCGCCGGCAAAGCTCTCATTGACATCAAGGATCCCGTCGTTGTCGTCATCCAGATCGTCATAGTCCTCGATACCGTCGCCGTCGGTATCCTTCGGAACCATGACATAGGGACAGGCTGCGCCATCATTTCGACCGGTGACATCTGTCTCCATAAACAGTTCTGCCTGGGGATTATTCGTATTATAATCTTTGACAAGATAAATGTTACCCTTGTTGTAACTGACATAGAGATTGCCCAGGGCATCGGTAAACGCAGCACCGTAGAAGTTCCCCGTAGGAAGCCCGGACACACTGCCGCGTTTGGTGACTTTTGTATTGGAAAGATCCCACTGATACAGGTTACCGTTTTTATCTGCCCCCCAAAAAGAGTTGGTTTTAGGGATATAGACGATATCATAGACATCACCACTTGGAGTATCCCCGCTAAAATCAACATTGGTATACTCTGCTGTTGTCAAATCAACTTTTTTCAGATCCTGATCTTTAGAGAGCATAATATAGAGATACCCATTGGCGATATCACCCGTTGCGTATTTGGTCGAACCGATCTCTGTACCGCCGCTGTCATGAATGATACCCAGATCGTGTACCGAAGCGTTACCTTCGATCTGCATCAGGTGTTTTTCCCATACACCAAACCCAAATCCATACATCATGTTATCATCAGGGTTATACCCGATGGCATTGATGTGATCCTGATTGCCGTCATCGTCGGTCAGCGGGCCTACATTTGTGTAGGATCCGTCTGCCGGATTGAGGATAGTCAGCTGATCACTCTGTGTCTGATAAAATCCCGGTTTACAAACGAAGGCATCCGCATGAAGTACCGCGGTTGTCATCGTCAGGGTTATCACTGCGATCATCTTCAGATACCGCATTGTCAGGTTTTTTCTCTTCATTTGATGCTCCTTGCTTTTAGGGAAAGTTCCCTTGTCAGGTTTGGGGCTTGGGCTGCACGAACGCAGACAAGCCGTCTCTACGCAATCGCCGTATCGTCCCAATACGGTGTGGCGAATCATATGCTCGGATTATAGAAAAAAATTGTCAAACAAATATCAAATCTTCTACGTTATAATCGGAGGAACCCGGCGTAAAACGAAAGATCCAAAATTGGATTTTTTCGCTACAATTAGTGGACGACAATTTCTATGCATCAAGGATAAACAGATGGCCCAAAATACCGGCAATAACGTCGATCAGATCCGGGATCTGATCTTTGGACAGCAGATACGGGAATTTGAAGAGAAGTTCGCGCGTCTGGAGCAGGCGCTCAAATCGCATGAGACCAAAGCGGCCCAGACTCTGGAAAAGACCCTCGGAGCGCTGGAGTCGCGCCTGGAGCGAACCATCGGAGCGCTGGAGGAGAAGCTCGATCAGCTCAGTGCCGCCTCGCTCAAAGAACGTACCAGGCTGCGGGAGATGGTTGAGAGCAGTGATGAGCTGCTGCAGGCGTCGATGACTCAGATCAAAAATGATCTGGCAACCAAGCTGAAGCTCCTGGAGGAGAACACGGCTGATATGGGCAGTACGTTCCGGGATGAGATGCGGCAGATGCGTGACGAGATCGAAGCCGAAGTGGCCCGGAAGGTCGATGCCCTCTCAGCAGGCAAGCTTTCACGCGATACCTTCGCCCAGGTGCTGGTGGAGACCGCCATGCGCCTGCAGGGGCAGTCGCCCGAATCGGTAGCCGGATCGGACACCGATCGCAAGGAGAAGGGTCCTGAAAACGCAGACTGATGCCTACGACACCCTCCGTTCGCTCCTGATGGGAGAGGAGCTCGAGCAGCTTCGCCGTCTGGAGGAACGTCTGGGGTCGCTGGAGTCGCTCTCGGATGATCCGGAGGCTCTGGCGCAGAAGATCCTGCCGCTGTTTGACGATCTGCTGCTGACGCGGCTGCGTTCAGCCGACGGACGTACGCTTACGATACTTTCCGATCATATCGCCGCGGTGCTGGAGCGGGCTTCCCGCCACCATCTGCCCGATCTCAGCCGGGCGTTGCGGGAGGTGATCGCTCCGGCCATCAGCCGGGAGATCGAAGCCAATCAGGACAAAATGGTCGATGCACTCTATCCGATCATGGGGGGGATGGTCTCCCGGTATGTGACCCAGTCGATCCGGGAACTGATGGAGCGGATCAACGAAAAGCTCGAAGAGGGGCTTTCGCTGGAGCGTTACAAACGGAAGCTCCGATCCCGTATCACCGGGGTGAGTGAAGCGGAGCTGCTGGTAGAGGAGAGTGGGGAACCCACGATCTCCTCACTGATGGTGATCCACAAAGAGACAGGCCTGCTCATCGCCGAGGCACACCGCAAAGAGCGGACGATCGGGGATACGCAGATGGTCGCGTCGATGGCCAGCGCGATCCGGGATTTTATCAATGACTGGATCCGGAATCATCAGGGGGAGTTTTCGGAAGTGGAGATCCTCAGCTACGGCAATGCCTCGCTCTACATCGAAAGTGCCGGTTCGGTCTATATCGTCGCGTTTCTCGATGCGGAGCCTGAAAACGATCAGCGGCGACGGATCAATGCGTTCTTCGCCGGGCTGATCGCAAAGTACCGCCGGTTCTTTCAGGATTTTGACGGAGACAGCCGCGCCCATCAGATCGAAGAGATCAGTACCGAAATGGCCCGTTTTTTGCACGAAGAGGATGATGCCGGAGCGATGAGCGTTATCAAGCGAACCTCGACGCATACGCAGGTGGTTTGGGGTGTATTTTTGCTGGCGATGCTTGGGTATGGGCTCTATCTCTGGCTGAGCGGTCCGTACTACCACTACACCCTCGAGAAGCGGCTGGAGCAGATGACCGGTCAGCAGGTCGAGATCGATGAGGAGGATGGGCGCTACCACCTGCGCGGGCAGGTAGCGAGTCTGGCCGAGCATCGGCGACTGATCCGTACGGCCCGGCGGCTGATCCGCGCGCCGATCATCGATGAGACCCATGTCCCGGTGGCACGGATCGAACAGGCGATCAAAGCGGCCGACCGCCGTATCGACGATCTGGCCACGCGACTGCGGCAAATCGAACATGCCCGATCCCGCGGGAATGACGCATATCAAGAGATCCCGCGCCCCAAACCGGTATCATCACCTCTAAAAAAGGCCGAAACCCCCTCTACGGTATCGGAGCGTCAGCCATGATACGAAAAAAGATCCTTCTTGTCGGTGATTTTGGCGTGGGCAAGACCAGTCTGATCCGTCGGTATGTCGATGATACGTTTGATGACAGCTATCTGACGACCATCGGGGTGAAGATCTCCAAGAAGCTGCTGGAGCTTGACGGAACCACCTGTGAACTCCTGATCTGGGATATCGAGGGGGCCACCCCGATCAAGCATATCCCCCAGAGCTACTTCAAAGGGGCTGCCGGAGCGATCTTCGTGGGGGATGTGGACCGGAACGAAACGCTTGAGAACGTGAACAGCCACATCGATCGCTTCCTCTCCCTCAACCCGGATGCTTCCTGCATCATCGCCTGGAACAAAGCCGATCTTCTCAGCGACGAACAGCGCAGAGAGGTTGAGGCATCCCTGCCGCAACAGGCACTGCTCACCTCGGCCAAAGAGGACCGTAACGTTTCCGAGCTTTTCACCACTTTGACCCGGGAGATGCTCGCATGAAAAACATTCAGATCATCCTCAACGCCATCCTCTCCAAAGAGATCTTTGACTACATCCTCATCGACCGTTCCTTCCGGGTGACGGGTGCTTCGGAGGGGGTGGTGCGCTATCTCAGTGCGCCGCTGAAGAACGGGGATGAGATCTTCGTCCATTTGCCGGAGCTGGTCGGCAGGGAGGCGGAGATCGAAGCGATCTTTGCGGATCCCGGAGCACAGATCCGACTGGAGACGATCCAGAAGAACGATCACTACATTGATTTGTCGGTGGAGCATTATGATGCGAGTACGGTTTTGATGCTTGTGCATAATGTGACAGCTGCCACACGGGCCCGCCAGGGGGTTCTGCAGAAAAGTAATGAAGCGACCCTGCTTTATACGATGTTGCAAAAGATCATCGATGCGCAGGGTGCGCTGCTTTTTGTGGTCGATCGGGAGGGGAAGATCGAGTTTGCCAACCGACAGTTCTACCGACATTTTGGGGAGAGAGAACCGCAGCTCTATCGGCATGTGAACACAGATCTCACCAGCTATGCTCAGCTGTGTGATTATCTGGACGATCAGGAGACCCATGTGACGATCGGGGAGGATACGTTCCTGCTGCAGGCGAGCCGGATCGAAGCGACCCATATGCTCTTTACCCTCTCGAAAGTGACACGGATCGTTCGGGAGAACACCGATCTGCTCGAAGAGGTACAGTACGATACCCTCACCGGGGTTTACCGCAAAAAAGCCTTCGATGTCAAAGTCTCAGAGTGGATGCAGCGCGGGGATACGTTTGTGCTGGTGGTAGCCGACATCGACAACTTCAAAGCGATCAATGACCGCTACGGACATGCCGCCGGGGATGCGGTCCTTCAGGAGTTTGCTGCGACGATCAAACGCAATCTCCGTTCGAATGACCTTGTGGCCCGCTGGGGGGGAGAAGAGTTCATTATCGCGCTCAATATCTCCGATCCAAATGAGGCACGTCGCCGGGAAGATGCCATGCGACGGACCGAGGCTCTGCGGGAAGAGATCGCCCGGCATACCTTTCCCCATGTGGGCCAGCTGACGGTGAGTATGGGGTTGTCGTGGCGGAGTTTTTGTGTCTGTGAGACGCTGGACATGATCCTGCTGCGTGCGGACAAGGCACTCTATGCGGCCAAAAACAGAGGGAAAAACCGAGTCGCGGTCACTCCGCCGCTCTCATGCGGTGAGATGTGCTCTGCGAGGGTTACTGATATACGAATATGACCAGGAACCAAAAAGCCCTCATCCGTCAGACGACGATCTGGAGTCGACTCAATGCAGGACAAACGGTCAATGTCCGTGATCTGGCCGAGGAGTTTGGGGTAGGAGTGAGAACCATCCAAAAGGACATGAACGAACGCCTCACTCAAACCTACGAGGTAGTCGATCTGGGAAATGGTAACTACAAATTTCCCGATGGGTACAGCTTCTTAGGGACCGAAGATGAAGAGGAGAAGATCGCGGTCTCGCTGATGAAAAGTCTCCAGCACAGCGCGATTCCGGAGCTGGATGAGTTCGTGAAGAAGGCGCTCCCGTCGGGGAGCAACTGTGAGTCGATGTTTCTTTTTGACATCGCGTTGGAGCCGATCGGGGATATCGGCCTGCTCAAGGTCCTCATCCAGTCGATCCGTTGGAAGGTGGGGGTGGAGTTCACCTACGCACCGGACGGCTCATCGCATGAAGTGGCCGCCGATCCCTACCGCATCGCTAATGTCCGGGGACGCTGGTATCTCATCGCCTGGGATCCTGCGGTGGAGAAACTGCGTGCTTATGCGCTGCATGCGATCTCCCATCTGCGTACCCTCTACGAGAACTTCGCCGGCGATCCGGCGGTGGAGGAGGAGCTCTCCGCCCGGTGTGATACCCTCGATCCGGCGTGGTTTGCGTGAGAAAACGAGAGGGGTGCACAGCGATAATCTCCGGTTAATCTTAATGGAGTATCCTATCATAGACAGATACAAACATACGCAAAGGTGGATCACATGAAAAAGTTTTTGATGTTGTGGATCGCGATCATCGGGTGGATGGCGGGGGGCACACTCCAACCCTGTGTGGTCACCATGGGCTACAAGACCAAACCCAACGAGCCGTATATTTTTGCTGATGACAGTGGTATCTATGCCGATGTGTACGGGGAGGCACTTGCGCGCATCGGATGTCAGCTCAAGATCGTACGGATGCCCAAACTGCGTATCATCCAAAAGATGAAAAAAGGGGAGATAGATATCTACCCGGCATTTGGTTTTACCCAGGAGCGTGCATCGTTTGCTTTTTTTATCCCTTCCCATATCGATCACCGCAATGTCCTGGTTACCCGCAAAGAGTACCCGGAGATTACGTCGTTTGAACAGCTGATCGCTCATCGGCCGACTTTGCTTAAGGAGATCGGGGGATTTTCTCCGCTGGACGGGATCCCGGCGAAACGTTTTGAAGCGACGGGCGTCAACATAGACAAAAAGATGCAGCTTCTGCTGCGGAAGCGGATCGATGCTTTCTCGTATAAAGAACGTACGATCAACTATTACCTCAAACAGCATCCGCAGGTGGTATCCCAGGTTCGGATCCATCGAAACTTTTTCCCAAAAAAAATTCGCAGACACACGCTGGGCTTTTCCCGCTTTTCCCCCTACGCCTCTGACAAGTATAATCCACTGTTTGATGCGTCTCTTCCCATCAGTGAAGGGAACCTTCCGATGATCCTGGATCCCAAGTCGGTCGCCGGACGGTTCGCCGGAGCCCTTAAGGAGATGGAGGAGGACGGCACCATCGAAACGATCTACGATCGGTACAGGATCAAAGAGAGATGAAACCCAGCCTGATCACGAAAATCACCCTCGCCATTGTCCTGATGGTCACGGCGATGTCGGTGATCTCGATCTATCTGTTTTCGCGTGCCAACTATGAAGTGGCCCAGACCCTTCAGCGTACGCAAAAAAGCTACATCATCCAGCGGATCAAACAGGAGAAAGAGCAGCAGATCCGTGAACAGATCCGCTACATCCGTATGTATGCTGAAGCGATCAAAGGGGCGGTTGCTCAGTCGCTTTTTCAACTGGATCGTGAGGTGCTTCAGGCGATTTTGCGTACGTTTGCCCAGTTGCGTTCGGTTCGGGCGGTCTACATCGATGACCGGATCGTCAATACACCCTACATGGGCATTGTCAGAGAAGGGAACCAATTGCGGTTTACCACCGTACAGCCCGGGGCGTTGAATGCGAAGAATCTTTTGACTTTTCCATTGACGGTTGAGGAGAAAATGATCGGTGAGATGCGGGTCTATTATGATATGCACTCCATCACCGAGAGTCTGAACGCACAACAGCAGAAAGATCTCGAAGCGCTGGCAAAACAGTCAAAGATGATCCGGGACCGGATGCAGCGCTATCTGTGGCAGCAGGTGGCCATGTTTGTCGTTTTCATGGTGGTGATGATGGTCCTGATCTTCTATCTGCTCCACCGGCTGGTCAACCGGCCGCTGAAAACACTCCAGGAGAACATGAAGGGATTTTTTACCTTTTTCAAAGATACCCGCTATCGGTTTGCACCGGTTCCGATCCAAACCGGAGATGAGTTCGAGGAGATCAGCTCCGAGATCAATCGGAACATCGAAACGGTACTGGAGCTGCATCACGATCTGGAGGAGACCCAGCTGGAGACGCTCTTTACGATCGGTACGATCGCCGAGGCCCACTCCAACGAAACCGGGCGCCATGTCCAGCGGGTAGCGGAATACTCACAACTGCTCGGGCGTCATTACGGACTCTCGGAAGAGGAGGTCAAGATCCTGGGCTACGCCTCGGCTGTTCACGACATCGGCAAACTTACCGTTCCCGACAGCATCCTCAACAAACCGGGCAGACTGACCGAAGAGGAGTTCGAACTGATCAAGCAGCACACCGTACATGGGTACAATATGTTGCGTCACTCCGGCCGTCCTTTGCTGAGATCTGCCGCTACTATTGCTTATGAACATCACGAGAAGTATGACGGCACCGGCTATCCCCGCGGGCTGAAAGGGGAGGACATCCACATCTTCGGCCGGATCGTGGCGCTGGCCGATGTGTTCGATGCGCTTGGAAGTGATCGGGTCTACAAAAAGGCATGGGATGATGAACGGATCTTTGCGCTGCTGCGTGAGGAGCGTGGGCGACACTTCGATCCGAAGCTGGTCGATATCTTTTTTGAGCATCTCGATACCTTTTTGGCGATCCGCAAACGTTTGCGAGAGGATCTGGCACCTGGAACGGTCGAATGATCCGGGTACGAACCAAACGTTCGCACAGGTGTTCTATGCTTTTCACCTGTCATGATTTCTACAGAACAAAACAATAAGGTATGACCATGGTATTTACAGACGAACAAAAAGCCAAAGCACTCGAGATGGCCCGCAAACTGGCTGAAACGTTTGACCCCAAAGAGGCCGTGGCCTTCGCCAAAAAGCACATCGATCTCTCATGGTACGGGGACTTCAAGCTCCTGCTGGGGATGCTCACCGACAAAGAGTTCACGCTGGAGAAGAGCACCTGGCTCCTGATCGCCGGCGCACTGGCCTACGCCGTGATGCCGATGGACGTGATCCCCGACTTTATCCCCGGTATGGGCTTCGTGGACGACGGGTTCGTTATCGTTTCGGTGATGAAAAAGATATCCGATGAGGTGGAGCGGTATCGGGAGAAGGTGGGGGAGGCAGGATAGACCGAGGAGCATTTGTATGGGGTGGTGTTTGACTTTGCACTCCAAAAAGTGTAAAATACAGAACAGAGATTTTCTCTGCATTAAAACCATCGGAGTTCGTTTCGGACGTTAAGCTGGGGATTGCGCAAGCAAGGCATCAGCGAACAACCGTAAATCCGGTAGCAGTTTTTGGTCTGCTACCTCTTCACGAAAAGTGTCTTCAACTTCAATTTCTTCTCACGGTGGATTCGTAATTTGACCAATTTGACGGTATCGTTATCGTACCGTTTGTAAAACTCAAGACTGACGAGATTGGCCCCGGTGACCGGGCATCGGGTGATGCTTTTTTTGACCTGGGTGAAATGTTCCAGTATCTCCATGATCTCACAGATGTAATGGAGATCATCGGGATGGCCCTTTTTGATATGTCTGACGGCATGGCTGTTGATCTGGCACTGGTACCCGTCCATCGCAAAAGGCAAAGATCTTTGGATGCGATTGATGGCCTTGGGGGGGAGGGGGAAGAGGATCTCCCCGTTGTACTGTTTGTCGTCAACGGATCGCCGAACAAAACGGCAGAGATCATCTCGTGAGGGGGTATTCACTGTTTTTTGCCCGTTACCGTTTTGTGATCTCCTGCGCCAGTTTTACAAAATACTTCGCGTTTTCGACGGGGACGTCGGGGAGGATGCCGTGGCCGAGGTTGAAGATGTGGCGGCCGTCCTTCATCACTTCGGCGATGTGCTCGACGGCTTCTCTGGTCGCTTCCCGGGAGTAGAGGCGAGTGGGTTCCATGTTGCCCTGCAGGACGTAGCGGTCGCCGAGCTTGGCTTTGGCCAGTTCGATGGGGGTGGACCAGTCGACGCCGAAGACATCGAACTGGCCGTCGATGCGGTCGAGGTAGGCGGCGATCCCTTTGGGGAACATGATGATGGGGATGTGGGGGTAGCGCGCTTTGATGAAGGCGGCGATCTCTTTCATGTAGTTCCAGCTGAACTCGAAGTAGGCGTCCTCCTCGAGAGCGGCGGCCCAGCTGTCGAAGATCTGCACCACATCGGCTCCGGCTTCGATCTGGCGGGCCAGATAATACTTGACCACATCGGTGACCTTTGCCAGCAGGGCGTGCATGAGCTCGGGGTCGGTGTAGATGAGCTTTTTGACGACGTTGTAGGTCTTGGTCCCCTGTCCTTCGATCATGTACGTCGCCAGCGTCCAGGGGGCACCGGTGAAGCCGATGAGCGCTTTGTCCTCGGGGAGCTGCTCTTTGAGCAGGCGGAGGGTGTCGTAGACGTAGGTCAGACGCTGGGCAGCCTCCTCACCGCCCAGCAGAGCATCGAGGTCCTCCCGGGTCTTGATCGGCTTCTCGAAGACGGGGCCTTCCCCTTTGACGAAGTCGAGTTTCATCCCCATCTCGTTGGGGACCACCAAAATATCGCTAAAGAGGATCGCGGCGTCCACGCCGACGATATCCAGCGGCTGGATCGTCACCTCGGCGGCCATCTCGGGGTTGTGGCAGAGGTTGAGGAAGTTGCCGGCTTTTTCGCGTACCGCCATGTACTCAGGCAGGTAGCGTCCCGCCTGGCGCATCATCCAGACCGGTGTGTAGGGGGTAGGGCGCCCAAAACACGCCTCGACGAAGATCTTGTTGCTCATCAGTGGTCACCGCCTTTGTGCATAAAATAGAACGCCAGAGCCAGTCCGAGGATCGCACCGGCGAGGTAGAGCATCTCCAGCGCGCCGTCGTAGGTGGTGTTCATGGCGCGTTTGAAAAAGCCGACGATCAGGACCATGATGATCACTTTGGCCAGCTTGTCCTTGAGCTCATCGAGGGAGTGGATCTCGAGGATCTTGGAGGCCGCGCTCCGCTCGGCGATGTCGATCTTGGAGATGAAGAGCTCATACAGACCAAATCCGAAGATAAAGAGCACGATCGCGATCAGATACAGGTCGATCGCGCCGATCAGTTCGGTGACGATCTGCTCATGGAAATTCGCCACATGGCCGTGGCCGAAGTAGTTGTTGAAGACCATGCCGGCGACGTGGACCACGTCGACACTGGCGACGACGAACAGCGCGATCCCGCCGATCATGCTGAAGATCACCGCCAGCAGGACGAAAAAGCGGGTGTTCCACAGGAGATTTTCGAACACGCTTTCGATCAGCGACTGGTTGGCCTTGTCCATCGCGAGGTGTTCGGCTTCGGAGTGTTGCTCTTTCATCATTACACTTCCTCCAGTTGGATCCATTTTTCGGCGATGCGCACGGCGTTGGTAGCCGCGCCTACGCGGATCTGGTCGGCGACAACCCACATGTGCAGAATGTTGGGGGCGTAGATGTCTTTGCGGATACGGCCGACGAAGGTGGTGTCGGTGTCGGTGGCGACGATCGGCATGGGGTAGAGGGCGTTGG
>Ga0256835_1001312_pt1 | contig 15231 bp, 15 predicted proteins | sample PIR30metaG_FD_185972 | JGI IMG/M metagenome (GOLD analysis project Ga0256835, IMG submission 185972) | Hydrothermal vent microbial communities from East Pacific Rise, Pacific Ocean - PIR-30 | ecosystem: Environmental > Aquatic > Marine > Hydrothermal vents | place: Pacific Ocean: East Pacific...
AGTTTTAAGGTTATACATCCTTGAAGGATAAAGGGTAAAGTTTCGCAAAACTTCCTCGATATCCAGACCATCACTGTATATAGCATGCAGTATATAAAGCATTATGCCAATGCCATCTCCAGTGTTATTAACAGGCATAAGAATAATGTGTCCTGACGATTCACCACCTAGTATTGCACCTGTTTTTTTCATCTCGTCATACACGTACTTATCGCCTACTGGTGTTCTTATTAGAGTGATACCCATATCACGTAAAAAGGCTTCCAAACCAAGGTTGGCCATTATTGTAGATACAACATACTGCCCCAAAAGGCCCTTTTCCTTAAGGTAATATGCCAATACAGCAAGTAGGTGATCACCTGTTAGTACCATGCCATCTGACATCACCATAAAGACTCTATCTCCATCACCGTCGAAAGTAAAACCATATGCAGCTCCAAGATTAACTGTTTCCTTGGCCACTACTTCTGGATGGGTAGCACCACATTTGTTGTTTATCCACCATCCATCAGGATACCCGAATAGGGCGTTTACCCTTGCCCCCCCTTTTTGAAGGGCGTAAACAGCTGCATTACATGTTGCACCATGGGCAGTATCTACAAGTATAAATTCTTCCTTTAAGTCAATATCCCCTATTCTATCAAACAGGATATCTATATAACTCTTTGTGGCCTCAGGATATAAAATATTGCTACCAACCTTATCCCACGATGCAGATAAGGGGATTTCCATAAGATGCTCTATTTCTTCTTCTGCTGTAGGTTCGAGTTTTTCTCCTTTACCATTAAATACTTTAAGACCATTGTATTCTATGGGATTATGGGAAGCAGATATCATCACTGCACCATTTACTTCCTTATTAAGGGATGCCAAAAGAGCAAGTCCAGGAGTGGGAAGAATTCCAAGGGTTATTGTATCTCCACCAGCACTGAGAATACCTGATATTAGCGATGCTTCAAGGGCATCAGAGGAAAGTCTGGGATCTTTGGCAATCATAATTGTGGGCTTGCTTCCTTTGGAGAAATATCTTGCTACTCCTACACCTAGCTTAAAGGCTATGTCTGGGGTTAGGTCTTCACCAAAAATACCACGAATTCCATCAGTACCAAACCATTTCAATAGAAATCCCTCCCTTCAATAAACACCTGAATAGATTACCACACAGGTATCGGGTAATTTATTTGTTTTTACATTCCCGTGATCATCTACTATATCTGGAGGTGGCTCAATGTTATCGGGACACCTAATCATAACAATCCACGGAGTACCATTAACCATTGTCTTTATCTTATATACTTTGGTTTTCTGCCATAAAAATCGAATAGTAACTTTTTTGTGAGGTGGATAAATGATAGATGCCAATCCTTGTAAAGGCTTGTCATTTAGAGAAACTTCAATAGATGAAGGATACTCACCATGTAAATCTATAGTAGCGGTCTTGATAAAAGATACAGGCAAGTTATCTGTAGAGGTTTTTACTACAGCAAAGCTGGGATCAATTTTCATTCCGGCAAGTACATATTCTCCTTGGACATAACCTTTGATAACAGGAATAACAGGTAGCTGTAAATAATCTTGCTTTATAGTAAATGGTGAAAGTTTTATTTCGGATGGCTCTATTGAGATAAGTTTTTTATCCTTAGGTTTGCCAGAAACATCTATAAGCATGAGGTCAGAAGCCGAAACTTTGATAGCCTCTTTGGGCATTTTGTCAAGAACAATCACAGCCTTCGCAATAGAATTAACAATGCTTGAAGGACCCTTTATAGATACACGAGGTGGCAGTATTTCAAACTGACTGGTTATATCTGTGCGACTAGCAGTTAACACTTCAATTTTTACATTTTTGTATTTTATAACATCTATTCGCAATGCTACAGATGAAGGACTTATATCTATTAAGTTAACACTTGATGGTAAGTCAACATTGACACTGAGGACAACATCTCCTACAGCACCTGCTGGAATCATTACCCATGCAACGGGTTGTGGCATAGTTGAAACAATATCTTCGGGTCCTCTAACGCGAATATTGACCAGAGGTACATCACTTAATATAACTCTATCATCACCTAAGCCCCTTATTTGAATCTTTACCCCAGTGAATACTCTTTCTGTATAAGGAGTGATAGTCTGCGACATCGCGAACCAAAGTGCTAATGTAAATAATAGAGACAGAGTAATTAGTATACCTCTATTCTGTTGCATCTCGATCGCCCTTCTTTCTCTGCCGTCTATTTCTAGATTTCACATTAGAAGATTTTTTTCTCTTTTCTTCTTCCTTTTCTCTTATAAGTAATTTGGTTAATATCTCACGAGGAGAAGCATTAAAAGTATCGTCTAATATTTTGCCTTTATATGCGATTTTTATCCACTTTTTCTCTTCTGATACAATGATGGCCACAACATCTTTTTCACGGGTTATAGCAAGGGCAGCTGTATGTCTTGTTCCGAAATGAGAATATAAACTGGTGTCTATGTTGATGTCCTCTGGAATAGGTACCACATAGCCAGCCGCCCATATTTTTCCTTTTTGATTAATAATAACTGCACCATCATGAAGTGGAGATCCCGGATAAAAGATTGTTTCTATAAGCTTAGCTTTGGGAAGAGCATCTATTATAGTACCTCTTCCTGCCTCCACATCACCTATCACATCATCTCTTTCGATGATAATTAACGCTCCATATCCATTTTTTCTTAACCATTCAGATGCAAGTAAAACTTCATCAATGACACGAAAACTTATTGACTTACTTGAGGGAAAACGAAGAAGCTGAAATCTTTGAAGAGCTCTTCGAAACTCGGGCTGAAAAATAATAGGAACAGAAATCAACAGAATGGCTAGCACCTTGTCGGCAACCCATCCTGTAAATATGAGGATATGAAAGTGCTTGGAAACCCAAGAAATGACAGACAGTATAAAAGCAACTGTTACAAATCTAATAGCAAGGGGAAGCCCCCCTACACTTTGTAGTATCTTAAGCAAATTATATATAAATAATGTAACAATAAGTATATCCAACAGCATTATCAGTGTAGAGGAACTTCCCAACATGTTATCTCACCTCATGCTTACTTGAAAATTGTTGTTCCTGCTTTACCCTGAATAGCCAGAGCTGCATCTTCGAGAGATGCGATAATAACTTCGCTGCCGCCTCTTTCCAAGAACTTAATTGCTGCCTTAACCTTAGGTCCCATTGAACCAGCAGGGAAATGTCCCTCTTCATAGTATCTTTTTATTTCCTCAAGAGATACTCTATCGAGCCCCTTCTGTTCAGGTTTGCCAAAGTTAATATATACCTTATCTACTTGCGTAAGTATTATAAGCTTTTCGGCTCCCAGTTTGTTAGCGAGAAGTGCTGAAGCAAGATCCTTATCTATAACGGCCTCTACACCACGAAGTCCCTCTTCTGTCTTGATAACAGGTATACCTCCACCACCAACAGATATAGGAATCTTGCCATCCTCATATATATCTCTAATTTCCTCTAGCTCCACAATATCAAGTGGTTCCGGAGATGGAACAACCCTTCTATATCCTCTGCCGGCATCTTCTTTAATAACCCAGCCTTTTGAAGCCATAAGTTCTTCTGCCTCTTCTTTGCTATAAAACGGCCCAACTGGCTTAGTAGGGTTTTCGAATGCAGGATCGGAAGGGTCAACAATAACCTGGGTAACAATAGTGGCCACTCCTCTATTCACACCATGCTTATCAAAGATATTTCTAATAGACTGAGAGAGCATATAACCAATATATCCCTGGGTCATAGCCCCGAGAAAATCCATGGGAAATGGTGGCAGTTTGTCTTTGGCAATATCATGTCTAAGTAGTTCCATACCAACCTGTGGACCGTTACCGTGTGTCAATGCCACCTTTACCCCAGGATCGGAAAGCACTTTAAATAGGCTTTCTGCTGTTTGGTTACATGCCTTAAGTTGAGAAAAAGCATCCCCCTTACTACCCGGCAGTTGTATGGCATTTCCCCCTAGGGCTATGACAACCTTCATAAAATATCACCTACCTCATAATAAGGGCCATTACGGCTTTCTGGGCATGAAGTCTATTTTCTGCTTCATCAAATACGACAGAATTTGGTCCGTCAACAATTTCATCTACAACCTCTTCTCCTCTGTGTGCTGGCAAACAGTGCATAAACAGATAATCCTCTTTGGCGTGTTTTACAAGTTCTGGATTTACCTGATATGGCTCAAAAATCCTTCTTCTCTGTTCGGCCTCTGCTTCCTGTCCCATAGATGCCCATACATCTGTGTAAATAACATCTGCATCTTTTACTGCCTCAATGGGGTCATTAGTAATAACAACCTTAGAACCAGATTTCTTAGCAATTTCCTGAGCCTTACCAACTACTTCTGGCAGAGGTTCATATCCCTTAGGAGATGCAACATATATATCCATACCGATGGTAGCGGCACCAAATATAAGAGAATTTGCCACATTGTTTCCGTCACCAACATATGCAAATTTTAGACCTTCAAGTGTTCCTTTCTTCTCCCAAATTGTTAGAAAGTCGGCCAAAATCTGCATAGGATGCTCAAAGTCTGACAAACCGTTGATTACGGGAACACTAGAATATGTTGCTAGATCTACTATATCTTTGTGGTCAAAGACACGAGCCATGATACCATCTACATATCTAGAAAGAACTCTGGCTGTATCTGCAATAGTTTCTCCTCTTCTGAGCTGAAGATCGTTTGCTCCAAGATAGAGTGCATACCCCCCAAGCTGATATATGCCAACCTCAAAGGATACCCTTGTACGGGTAGATGGTTTCTGGAAAATCATGGCAAGAGTTCTACCTTTAAGGTAATCATGTCTTTTACCTGCAAGGTATTCATGCTTCATCTGTTTAGCAAATTCAAGAATCTGCCAAATTTCCTCTCTAGAAAGATCAAGCATAGAGGTAATACTTTTCCCTTTCATATTAATAGCCATATTTCATCCCTCCCTCTAATGTGTTAAGGGGGCACCGGTAGTGCCCCCAATGGTGATAAATTTATAATATTAAGCAAACTGCTTTTTGATGATGTCTTCAAGGGTTGGCTTGCCAATCTCCTGAAGCTCGTATCTAACTCTAACCATTGGTTTGTTAACCTTGATAACACGCTGTAGATTGATAGGTGTTGCGGAAACAACAACATCAGCATCTGTGGCATTGATAGTCTCCTCAAGATCTTTAAGCTGCTGTTCACTATAACCAACAGCAGGAAGGACCTCTTCAATCTGAGTATATTTTTCGTAAGCAGCTTTGATGGTTCCCACAGCAAATTCCTTTGCTCTGACAATTTCAGCAGCACCATACTTGATTGCTGCAATGTAACCGGCACCATAAGACATCTCTCCGTGTGTCAGAGTTGGACCATCCTCAACAACCAATACTCTCTTACCGCGAATGGCATCAGGATCTTCAACAAACAGTGGAGATGCTGCCTCAATAATAACAGCATCTGGATTAACTGCTCTGACATTTTCTCTTACGAACTCGATATTTTCAAGATCAGCAGTATCAACTTTGTTGATAACAATAACATCGGCGATACGAACATTAGTCTCACCGGGGTGATATGTGACCTCATGTCCCGGCCTGTGTGGGTCAACAACAGTGATAGTTAAATCTGGAACATAGAATGGGAAGTCATTGTTTCCACCATCCCAAAGAACAACATCTGCTTCTTTCTCTGCCTCTCTGAGAATAGCTTCATAGTCTACACCGGCATAGACAACAGCACCACGGTCAATATGTGGCTCATACTCTTCCCTTTCTTCAATGGTACAATTATGTTTATCCAAATCCTCATAGGTAGCAAATCTCTGTACCTTCTGCTTTACAAGGTCGCCATAAGGCATTGGGTGTCTGACAACAACGACTTTTTTACCCATATTTCTGAGAATCTCAACAACTCTTCTTGTTGTCTGAGATTTACCAGAACCAGTACGACCGGCAACGATAGCAATAACTGGCTTAGAGGATTTTAACATTGTATGGCCGGGACCAAGAAGCATGTAGGATGCACCAGCAGCATGAACAAGGCTAGCTTTATGCATTACATATTCATGAGATACATCTGAATAGGAAAATACTACAAAGTCAACGTTATGTTTCTTAATAAGCTCGGGAAGCTGCTCCTCAGGATATATGGGAATACCCTCAGGATAAAGTTTTCCTGCAAGCTCTGCGGGATATACCCTTCCCTCGATGTCTGGAATCTGTGTGGCGGTAAAGGCGACCACCTCATATTCTTCTCTGTCTCTAAAATAAGTGTTAAAGTTGTGGAAGTCGCGACCTGCCGCCCCCATGATGATGACTTTCTTTCTATCCATTTACGGATTCCCCCTTTCTGAAGGATATTTGATATACTACATTTAGATTATAACAAAGGAGGGGGAAAATATGCAAAAGCCATTCATTACACACATTGATACTCATCCCAAAGAAGAGGTTTATGGTTTGGAGGGAGTATGGATTCAGTGGCTTTTATCAAAGGATATCGGGGTTCCCACATTTGAAATGAGATACTTCACGGTGGAACCTGGAAAAGCTACACCTTACCACAAACACGAATGGGAGCATGAAATTTTCTTTGTAAAGGGTAAAGGTAAGCTTCATACTGAATTTGGAGACTATGAACTTACACCAGGAACTGCTGCATATGTTCCGCCAAATATTATGCATCAGTTTATTAATGTAGGCGATGAGCCTATGAATTTCATCTGTATCATTCCTAAGAGGAAGGATTAAAAGCATGTTCTTTCTCCCCGCTTCATCATTTGGTGACAAACAAGGGATAGAAACGGCTAAACTGGCACTCGAATATGGCTTTGATGGGGTTGAGCTATGGGGAGATGGGCTTGTTTTACTATCAGAAAATGGGATAGAAGAAACTTATCGATTTTTCAAGGATACTCATCTAAAACTTTCAGTGCATCTACCATATCTTGATATGAACATTGCTAGTGCAAACCCAGATATTCGACGGGTATCACTGGAGCTATCAACACGAGCACTAATCACGGCGAGGCGAATAGGAGCACGCCTCGCCGTGGTACATACAGGCAAACCTACTGGTACAAAATCTGTAGATTTTTCACACATTAACATGTCATCTTCAGAAGATTCTATTTATCGTTTACTTCAAGTGGCCTCAATAACAGGTACCACTCTTCTTATAGAAAATGGGGTAAAAAGAGAGCTGTTTTCACGACTTGATAGCTTCATAGCATTTGTAAGAAAATTTCCCAGCGCCGGTATATGCCTCGATGTAGGACATGCCAATACAATGAGATGGAACTTTGACGGTATGAGAAATGCCTATGATGTTGTTGAACGTATTAAGTACATTCATGCTCACGATAATAATGGGAAATACGATGAGCACAAACCTATAGGACATGGCACTGTAGATTGGAATAAACTTATTCCATTTCTAAAAGGGAGAATCATACTACTGGAGATTAGAGAATTCAACGATATTGAAGACTTTATAGAGAGCAGAGAGCGTATACGCTCTCTGCTCTCTAATGAACAGGTATAACTCTGACTTCTATATGAGGCTTTTGCCTCCATTTAGATGCCAGCTTGGATGCTATTTTTTCTTTCATCATATCCTCTTTCTGCTTAATTGTTAGATCAGGTCGAGAAACAATTTCACCTGCTGCCGATGATATGTACTGTTTAAGACTCTGAAGTTCTTTTTCATCACCTACATAAGCCCCTTTAACAACAAGATCTTGGAGTTTGGCTTTATTTCTCCTGTCAAGTGTAAAGATAGCTATGATAATACCATCCTTTGCAAGCTCCATACGCTGACTTACAACTTGAGTAGAAATATCAACAACCCCGCCATCAACGAGAATTTCTCTAGCTGAAGCCACTTCTTTCTCTATAGTAGCCTTACCGTCTTCGAACCTTATAGCATCTCCTCGCTCTAAAAGATATACGTTATCTTCCTTAACTGCCCTCGTTTCTATTGCAAGTTTTTTATGAGATACCAATTGTCTTCTTTCACCATGTATGGGTACAAAGTATTCAGGTCTTACTAAATTAAGCATCAATCTCAGTTCCTCCATAGAAGCGTGACCCGAAGCATGTACAAGAAAATATTCCGAGTATACAACCTCTACTCCTTTCTTAAACAGACGATTGATAACGTCAAATATAGCTCTTTCATTGCCGGGAATCGGGTCAGCAGATATAACAACAACATCTTCCGGTTGAAGTTTGATAAATCTATGTTTATCATATGCCATACGAGTTAGGGCAGATAAGGGTTCTCCCTGAGTGCCCGTGCTTAATATAACCTGAGATTCAGGTGGCAATGCTAGGGCATCAGATACAGAGACAATAATATCGTCATAGTCGGCGAGAAAACCTAATTTTCGTGACAGTTGGGTAATCTTTACAATTCCCCTACCATCAACTGCTACTACCCTACCATATTTCTTAGCGAGACTCATAATAAGTTCAATTCGACTAACATGAGAAGCAAATACACTAATGATAATTCTTCTATCTGTATATGTAGCAAAAACCTTTTCTAATCCTTCTCTGACCTTCATCTCAGAAGTACCAAAGCCCGGTTCATCGGCATTGGTACTATCAGAAAGAAGTAGTTTTACTCCTTCTTCCCCAAGTCGTGCGAAGGTATGAAGATCAGTTGTTTCCATTGTAGGATGATTTTGATCTATTTTAAAATCACCGGTATATATGATTTTTCCCTCTTTCGTATAAAAAGCCAAAGACAAGGCATGGGGAATACTATGATTGACGTGTATCGGTAAAACACTTAAGTTATGTGATATACGAATTTCCTCTCGAGGATGTATAGCTCGCATATTCACAGCTATGCCATGATGCCCACCCACATAGTCTTTAAGCATCTCTAAAGTCAGTGGAGCGCTGTATATATCTAGACGATTTAGTTTTCCTTTCAAAGCTTCTAAAAGATATGGGACAGCTCCTATATGGTCTTCGTGAGCGTGAGAGAAAAATGCCCCTTTTAACTTATCGGCATTCTCTACAATATAGGAAAAATCAGGAATGATATATTCTATACCTGGTTCTTTTAGTGTGCCAAATCTCACACCACAATCAACAATATACAATTCATCATCTGTCTCTAGCAAATGGCAATTTCTACCTACTTCATCTATACCACTAATCACAATCCATCTAACCATAATCAGCCCACCTCTAACAGTTTCTTTGCTATTATTAAATCTTCTCTAACTGCGGATTCATAGGATGCGTTTCTTAGTATTGCTGCAGGGTGATATGTAACAACAACATAATATCCGTTCCTTCTATAGGGATTATCAGCCCGGAGAAGCTTAAGAGAGGTTGCCTTGGGAAAGCCTAGTAAATCTTGAGCGGCTGTTTTTCCAAGTGCCACTATAACTTTAGGTTTTATAAACGATATCTGGGCTAATAAATATGGGAAGCACATAGCCATCTCACTATCTGTAGGTACTCGATTACCAGGTGGACGACATTTTACCGTATTGGCTATATAAACATCTGAACGTTTCATACCCAGATAGTCTGTTATCCATAAATCCAATCTCTTACCTGCTCTCCCAACAAACGGTCTTCCCATTCTATCCTCATCAGCTCCAGGACCTTCACCAACAAACATAAGGGAGGCGTTGGGATTGCCTTCTCCAGGAACAGGATTTGTTCTGCTTTCATGTAAAGGGCATCTATTGCATCGTTTTATAGCCTCTGCAAGATAAGATTCCCATTTAGCGTGTACCACTATGTCCAAAACCTCCTTCACCACGCCTGGTATCTGATAGAGAGTCTACAACTGTAAACTCTGCTATAACAACAGGAGCGACAATCATTTGAGCTATTCTCATGCCGGGTTCAATGATAAAAGATTCGTTACCAAGGTTAATGAGAATAACTTTTATTTCACCACGATAATCCCAGTCAATGGTACCTGGGGAGTTAAGAGTTGTTATACCATATTTGGCAGCAAGTCCACTCCGAGGTCTAATTTGTGCCTCATAGCCTGGTGGCAATTCGATAGATACCCCCGTTGGAACCATGTATCGTTCCATAGGCTTGAGTTCTAAAGGTTCTTCAAGATATGCATATAAATCAGCGCCAACAGAACCATCTGTTGCATAAAATGGCAATTTGGCACCGGGTTTCAACTTTACTTTAACTTCTATTCGTTGCACACTATCACCTCTCATGTGAATATTATACCCAGCTCTAAATAAAAAAGGGGGAGATAATCTCTCCCCCGCTATAAATAAAGTTCATGCTATCCGTCCCGCCTGCCTCCGTCTCTTCTGCCTCCATGTCCCCTATTATCTCTTCTATTATCATGTCTACGACCATGGGATTGTCTTGGGGGTCTTGGAACACGGAGATTACCTGTCTTGCGAGCTTCTTCTTCTTCCTTCTTCCATTCTTCGAGACCTCTGCGGGTGAAGTTTATACGGCCCATAGCATCTATACTTTTGACAATCACTCGGATCGTATCTCCTATCTTAGCAAAGTCATTGACGGAAACAAGTCTATTTGGGCTGAGATCATCTACTCTGAGTAATCCCTCTTTGCCAGGTGCTATTTCGAGGAAAATACCAAGTTTGGGATCAATACGTGTAACTTTACCATCTATAACATCACCTTCATGCAGTTCTCTAACAATAGCTTCGATAATCTGTTTAGCTCTTTCTATGTTGCTCATATGTTTGCCCTTGATAAAGACTTTTCCATCTTCATCATTGATATCTATTTCTACACCCGCGTCGGCAATAATCTTTTTAATAACCCTTCCACCGGGTCCAATGATTTCCCCAATCTTTTCAACGGGAACTTGCATATAGAAAATCTTATCAGCTGTTTCAGGAATCTCATCTGGAGCAGGAATAGCCTGATAAAGAACATCAAGTATCTGATATCTTGCCTCTTTAGCCTGATACAGCGCCTGTCTCATGATTTCAAATGTGATACCCTTGACCTTAATATCGAGCTGGAGAGCTGTAATACCATCTCTGGTACCGGCCACCTTAAAGTCCATATCACCAAGATGGTCTTCAAGTCCTTGGATATCTGTAAGAATAATAAAGGTGTCATCTTCCTTGATAAGACCCATAGCAATACCACCGACATGTTTTGGCATAGGTACACCAGCATCCATCAGTGCGATGGAACTTGCACACACACTGGCCATGGAGGTAGAACCGTTAGATTCCATAACCTCACTGACTACACGAATAGTATATGGGAACTCTTCTTCAGAAGGAATAAGATACTTAAGCGCTCTTTCTGCCAACGCACCGTGACCAATTTCACGGCGACTGGGACCTCTTCTTGGTTTAATATCACCAGTAGAGAACGGTGTAAAGTCATAATGGTGAATAAATCTCTTAAACTCCTCCTGAACGCTAATACTATCAATAATTTGAACATCAGAGAAACTACCCAATGTTGCAATGCTAAGTACCTGAGTTTGACCCCTTGTAAACAGACCACTACCGTGAACAACAGGTAAAACACCCTTTTCAGCACTGAGAGGTCTAATCTCTTTAAATGTTCTACCATCCACGCGCTTACCTGTTTCTTTCATATACTGGCGAACAATTTTCTTTTCTACTTCTTTGAAGGCTAGATCAAACACCTTTATATAGTCTTCGTTTTCGGCCCACTTTTCCTCTACTGCTTCTTTTATCTTGGTCTTTACCTCGGAAACTTTCTTTTCTCTTGCTTTCTTTTCAACCTCAAGTAGTGCAGCAAGTATCTCGTCTTTGTAAGACATAATGAACTCTCTAAGGTCTTCTGGTATTTCTACAAGTGGCACTTCAGCCTTCTCTTTTCCAGCTTTTTCGCGAAGTCTCTTAATACCAGCAATAATCTTCTTGATATACTCGTGGGCAAATTTCATTGCCTCTATCATTGTGTCTTCGGAAACCTCTCGTGCGCCTGCCTCAACCATTACGATACCATCTTCGATACCGGCAACAACTAAGTCCAAATCAGATTTCTCTAACTCTTCAAATGTTGGGTTTATTACGAATTTACCATCAATAAGTCCAACCCTTACAGCACCAAATGGATGATTAAACGGGATATCAGAGATATACAGTGCTGCCGAAGCACCATTCATAGCTGCGATTTCTGGTGGATTAGTACTATCACTGGCAAGAATCATAGCAATAACTTCTACATCATTGCGCATCTCTTCAGGGAAAAGAGGGCGGATTGATCTGTCAATCAATCTCGCCCTCAAAATCTCAGCTTCGGAAGGTTTTCCTTCCCTCTTAAAGAAACCGCCAGGTATCTTACCAACGGCATACTGTTTTTCTTCGTACTCAACTAGTAGAGGGAAGAAATCAATGTCCAATCTGGGCTCCTTACTCATAACAGATGCAACAAAGGCCACTGTATCTCCTATTTTAGCGAATACAGAACCATTTGCCTGTAAACCCACATAGCCTGTTTCAAAGACTATCTGTTTACCCTCTTCTAGTTCTACTACTTCTATAATCTTTTTTCTCTCCATACCTTGTTCACTTCCTTTCCACGGAGCCCAACCCAATTTATCTCTTCAAGCCGAGACGGTTAATAAGAGATAGGTAGGCTTCCATGTCCTTCCTCTTGAGGTACTTGAGAAGCTTTTTTCTACGACCAACAAGCTTCAGCAAGCCCCTCTTGGAGTGGTAATCGTGGGGATGCTGTTTCAGGTGCTCTGTAAGATGCTTGATTCTGGCTGTCAAAATAGCCACCTGCACCTCTGTAGAACCTGTGTCTCCCTCGTGTTTACCAAACTCCTTAATAATCTGCTGTTTAATCTCCTTGTTAAACATAATCGCACCTCCTCCATAGCCCGAGATAGGACTCTACGGTCCTTCCCAGAACTAGGTTTTTTTGTTTTTATTGTTTTAGCCAGTCTTACATAAGACCAGCAACAAACACACCAACGGCAAATAATACAGCAAACACAATAATGAGTTTGTCTAGTAACTTTTGTCTAGGAGACGAACCGTGAAAAATAGACGCTGTACCACCAATAGCACCCAGTCCTTCTCCTTTGGGCTCCTGTATACCAATAAGTATAAGAAGTATTGCAGAGACAATAGCAACACCAATCATTATTGCTTCCTTCATCCCACTTCAACCCCTTCCAACAAATGTTTTAACAATTATAGCAAAATCTTCGGGTTTTAGGGAAGCCCCTCCAACAAGTGCCCCATCTATTTCTTGGGAAGAGGCAAAGTTTTCTACATTGGCAGGTTTCACACTACCACCATAGAGTATTGACACCTCATCGGTTCCAAATTTTTCTTTGATCCAGCTTCTAATCTTAGAGATAACCTCTTCGGCATCTTCTTTAGTTGCAGCCTTACCAGTACCTATAGCCCAGACAGGCTCATAGGCAATCACAATCTCTGGCAAAGTGTCAAACTTACTAAGAGCTGTCTCCAGTTGCTCACGAATTACATCCCATGTTTTACCCTCTTCGCGCTCTTCCAGTGTCTCGCCAACACATAGTATAGGCACAAGCTCTTTTTCTACAGCCTTCTTTACCTTTTTGGCTATCATCTCATTGGATTCTCCAAAGATATGACGGCGCTCGGAGTGACCTAACACAACATACTTGACATCAAAATCCTTGAGCATATCAGGTGCAATTTCACCAGTAAATGCTCCCTTGTCTTCAAAGTACATATTCTGGGCACCAATCTCATATCTGCTATCTTTAACAAGATCAGAAGCTATAGGAATATATATAAACGGCGGAATAAATACCACCTCAAGGTTTTCATTAAAGTCTACATCCCATAGACGAGCCATTGTACCTATAATAATTTTCTTTGTCATTAGTGTAGAACCATTCATTTTCCAATTGCCGGCAACAATAGTCTTTCTCACAGAAACACCCCCTCACCAATAAAGAACCTGTATACCAGGAAGCGTCTTACCCTCTAAGAATTTCAGGGAAGCACCTCCGCCAGTAGATACATGGGTATACTTATCAGCTACCCCAAACTTATGTGCTGCTGCTGCAGAATCGCCTCCACCAAGTACAACTTTCATCTCACCCTTTTCACACTTCTGGGCAAGGTACTCTGCAATAGCCTTGGTACCCTCGGCAAATGCGTCTTTTTCAAATACACCCATAGGTCCATTCCAGAATACAAGTTTTCCATCGGCAAGCTCTTTCTTGAAAAGCTCTATGCTCTCAGGACCAATATCAAGGCCCATCTTATCGGCAGGAATAGCATCTACGGGAACAACCTCACCGGTGTCTGCATCAATGCTATCGGCTACCACAATATCAGTAGGCAAAACAATTTTCTTGCCTGTCTCTTCGGCTTTTTTCATAACCTCTTTGGCGTATTCAATATAATCTTCTTCTAGCAAAGATCTACCGATTTCATACCCCTTAGCCTTGAGGAATGTAAAGACCATGCCCCCACCAATAAAGAGCCCGTCTACTTTGTCAAGGATATTGTCAATAACACCAATTTTATCGGAAACCTTGGCCCCTCCCATAATGACATAGTATGGTCTTAGCTCATCCGATGGATCAAGTAGCATACCAAGATTTTCTATCTCTTTTATCATAAGAAAACCAGCATATGCCTTAAGATATTGAGCTACACCAACATTAGAGGCATGGGCTCTATGTGCGACAGAAAAAGCATCGGAAACAAATATATCTCCCAAAGACGCAAGTTTCCTGGCAAATTCAGGATCATTTTTCTCTTCCTCTGGATAGAAACGCACATTCTCAAGCATGAGAACATCGCCTTCTTCAAGTGAGGAAACAGCCATTTCAACCTCTTCTCCTATAACATCAGGAACGAACAATACCTCTTTACGAAGAATATTAGCCAATCTCTTTGCAACAGGTACTAAGGACAGCTCAGGTTTTCTTTGTCCCTTAGGTCTTCCCAAATGGGATACAAGAATAATTTTTGCTCCATTCTTCATTAGATGGGTAATGGTAGGTATTGCCGCATTTATACGTGTATCATCGGCAACTTCACCATCGCTGGTAAGGGGGACATTAAAGTCCACCCTTACCAGAACTCTTTTACCTTTAACCTTAACTTCATCAAGTTTGTGCAGCTCCATGGCTATCACAGCCCCTTAGAGGCTATGTATACAATAAGGTCTGCAACTCTATTGGAGTAACCCCACTCGTTGTCGTACCAAGAAAGAACTTTCACAAAGTTACCATCGATAACTCTGG